>Ga0247729_10000401_pt1 | contig 18472 bp, 17 predicted proteins | sample UWRJL133311R2_FD_180958 | JGI IMG/M metagenome (GOLD analysis project Ga0247729, IMG submission 180958) | Plant litter microbial communities from Arlington Agricultural Research Station in Wisconsin, United States - UWRJ-L133-311R-2 | ecosystem: Environmental > Terrestrial > Plant litter >... | reverse complement strand
TCAAGGCCGTCAACGACAGCTGCGGCCATGCCGCCGGCGACGAATGCCTGCGCGAGGCGGCGCAGCGGATTCGTCACGTCTGCCACGATGCCGAACTGGTGGCGCGGATCGGCGGCGACGAGTTCGCCGTGATGCTGGGCGCCGAACTGCAGTTTGCCGACATTTCAGAGACCGCGCGCGCCATTGTCGCGGAAATGTCCCGCCCGGTGCGGTTTCGCGGCCTGCAGTTGCAGATCGGCGCGTCGGTCGGCGTCGCGCTGGTGGACGACTGCACGCCCTCGCAACTGTTCCTGATGGCGGACACCGCGCTCTATGCCGCGAAGAACGCCGGACGCAGCACGTTCCGGATCCACAAGCCGGGGGTGGGCAAGCGCGCGCCGGGATCGTCGGCCGCGGCGTGACGCCTGCCCTGCCGTCACTTCACAGCGACATCACCATCGGCGAGGCGATGTAGCGGAAGCCGTCGCCGGCCTTCACCACATGGCCATAGCCTGGCCAGGCGAAGTGATACGACATCACCGGCACCTTGTTCGCCGCCAGCATGTCGAGCATCCGCACCCGCGTATTTGCGGCCATCTTCGGATCGGAATCATAGGAGAATTCCATCCGCGGCTTCTCCAGCAGCAGCACCTGGTGATGGGTGAGGTCGCCGAGGAAAGCCAGCGATTTGCCGCCCGACTGGATCATGAACATGTGGTGCCCGAAAGTATGGCCCGGTGCGGCCAGCGCGGTGATGCCGGGCAGGAATTCCTGGCCGTCCTTGTAGAACACCAGCCGGTCGCGCACCGGCAGCAGATTCTTGCGCGCATGCGCGATGAACTCCTTGGCGGCGACGCCGATGTTGCGTTCGTCGGTCCAGTAGTTGAAGTCCTGCTCGCTGATATAGACCTGCGCATTGGGAAACAGCGGTCTGTCGTTCTCGTCGACGATGCCGCCAATATGATCGATATGGGCGTGCGAGCATACTACGGCGTCGATATCGCCGGGCTTGATGCCGGCCTCCGCCATGCTCTTCTGCAGCCGCCCGGTGGTCGGCCCGAACAGTTTCGATGTGCCCATGCCGGTGTCGAACAGCACCACGCGGTCGCCCATGTTCACGATCGGCACGTTCTGTTCGAGGATGACATTGCCGGGGTCGAGGAAATTGTCGGTCAGCATCTGCCGCACTTCTTCCTTGGGCACGCCGACGAACGTGCCGGAGGGATCGCCGAGCGGCAGCGGCCCGTCGGATGCGACGGTGACTTCGGCGGTGCCGAGCATGAAGCGATGGAAATAGGGCGACTGCGTGCCGAGTTTGGCCGCCTTGGCGAAGGCGTCGCCGCCGATCAGGGTCGCGCCGAACCCGGCGCCGAGTGCAAGAAGTGAGCGTCGCGAAACATCGAATGTCATGCGTTCCTCCGCCGATTGCTTTTGTTGCCGCCGGTCAAGGCGGGCCGCCCGATTGTTCAGGCGTGCCCGTGTATGCTGCTACCATCTGGAAAAGCTGGCAAGCAGAAGTATAGTCGGAGATGCTGATAGTTGCGCTGTTCGCAGTTGCGATTGCGCCAAATTTTCAACGAGTCGTCCCCGCGAAAGCGGGGACCCATAGCCTCGGTTATCGTGGCTGGAACACCACCGCTTACAGCGCCCTATCGAAAGCGCGGTATGTATGGATCCCCGCTTTCGCGGGGACGACTCGCGGAGAGCGCGAGCATCTACTTCCGCTTCTTTTCCACCACGTCCCAGAATTTTGCCGCCACGTCCGGGCCGCCGAGCTTGGCGATGGCACGGATGCCGGTGGGCGAGGTCACGTTGATTTCGGTGAGGTGGCCGTCGATCACGTCGATGCCGACGAACAGCAGGCCGCGCTCGCGCAGCGCCGGGCCGACGCGTTCGCAGATCTCGCGTTCGCGCGGCGACAGTCCGGTCTCTTTCGCAGCACCCCCGCGCACCATGTTGGAGCGCAGGTCGTCCTGCGCCGGCACGCGGTTCACGGCGCCCGCGAATTCGCCGTCGATCAGGATGATGCGCTTGTCGCCGTGCTTCACTTCCGGGAGGAAGCGCTGGATCACCCACTGCTCTTTGAAAGTGACGGCGAACATATCGTACAGCGAGCCGAAATTCATGTCCTGCGGCAGCACGCGAAACACCGCCGCCCCGCCATGGCCGTGCAGCGGCTTCATCACCACGGCGCCGTGCTCGGCGCGAAACGCGTTGATCTCTGCCATGTCGCGCGAGATCAGCGTCGGCGGCATCAAATCGGCAAAGCCCATCACGAAGATCTTTTCCGGCGCGTTGCGCACGCTCGCGGGATCGTTGACCACCAGCGTTTTCGGATGGATGCGCTCGAGCAGGTGCGTCGAGGTGATGTAGGCCATGTCGAACGGTGGGTCCTGCCGCAGCAGCACCACGTCGAAACTTTCCATGTTGGTGCGCTCGGGCTCGCCGAGGGTGAAGTAGTCGCCCTCCGCATCGCGCACGGTCAGCGCCTGCACCGGCGCCGCCAGCGTCTCGCCGCGCAGCGAGAGTTTGTCCGGGGTGTAATAAGACAGCGTATGGCCGCGCTTCTGCGCCTCCAGCAGCATCGCGAAGGTCGAATCACCCTTGTGGTTGATACGCGCAATGGGGTCCATCTGGACGGCGATGTTCAAGGGCATGGGGTCAGTCCGGAGTTGGTGAAAGGAGGGTCAGCAGCTGGCGTCGAAGGCCGCTAACAGATGGCGTGGCAGATGGCCGGGCGCAATCAGCATGACGTCGAAGCGCAGCTCGAATTCGGCATGTTCGGGATGCGCCATCAGCCAGGCCTGGGCGGCATCGCTGATTCGCGCCTGCTGCCGCGGCGTCACCGCATAGGCGGCCTCGTCCAGCGTGGCGCGGGCCTTTACCTCGACGAAGGCGACCAGGTTGCGCTTGCGGGCAACGATGTCGATCTCGCCAAAAGGCGAACGAAACCGCCGCGCCAGAATGCGATAGCCCTTGGCCAGCAGCATGGCGGCGGCGCGGCTTTCGGCGGACAGGCCGGTGTTGAACGCGGCGATCCGCGCGGGGTCGGCGAGCTTCGCCGGCCTGGGAGATTTTGGCGGGGCAGGGGCGTCAGTCTTCGCCATCGCCGCCTTCCTTCTGGATCTCCAGGGCGCGGGCGTAGATTTCGCGGCGCGGCCGGCCGGACAGTTCGACGGCATGCGCGACGGCATCCTTGACGCTGTCATGCTGCAGCGCCGCGCGCAGCACCGAATCGAGATCATCGGATGTCATCGCCTGCGCGTCGGCCTCCGGCGGGCCGATCACCAGCACGAACTCGCCGCGGGTTTCCAGCCCGTCCGCCACGGCCGCCAGTTCGGAGATTTTCGCGCGGCGGACTTCCTCGTGCATCTTGGTCAGTTCGCGGCAGATCGCGGCGTCGCGATTGCCCATGATGCCGGCGAGATCGGCCAAAGTGTCCTGCACCCGGTTGCCGGAATCGAACATCACCAGGGTGGCGTCGATCCGGGACAGTTCGGTCAGCCGGGCGCGCCGCGCCATCTGCCGCGACGGCAAAAATCCCTCGAAGAAGAAGCGGTCGGTGGGCAGCGCCGCTACCGCCAGCGCCGCCAGCACCGAAGACGGGCCGGGCAGCGCGATCACGCTGAAGCCGGCGGCGGCGACCTCGCGCACCAGCTTGAAGCCGGGATCGGAGATCAGTGGCGTGCCGGCGTCCGACACCAGCGCGATCGAGGCGCCCTGTGCCAGTTTTTCCAGAATTTTCGGCCGCGCCTGCTCGGCATTGTGCTCGTGATACTGCTTCAGCGTGCCGGAGATCGCATAGCGCTCGGTCAGCCGGCGGGTGATGCGGGTGTCCTCGCAGGCGATGATGTCGCAGCCCGCCAGGGTCTCCAGCGCGCGCAGGGTGATGTCGCCGAGATTGCCGATCGGCGTCGCCACCAGATGCAGCCCCGGCGCCGCTTTCGGCGCGGTCAGCAGATGGCCGGAAACGGCAAAACTCCGGGCGGACGGTGCCGGGATATCGTCGGGCGAGGTCGGAACAGGGGTTGCGCGCATGGTGGCAATGTAGAGGGAAAAGCGGCGAAGGGGCAGGGGCTAAAACCGAGACAACGAAACGGTGAGAGCGCCGCACCCTCCACTGTCGTCCCGGCCAAACGAGCTCTTGCGAGCGCGAGCCGGGATCCATAGCCGCTGTCGTTCTGATTTGCTTTGGCGGCCGCCCTGCGTTGGCCTCAAGCTCGGCGTGTATGGGTCCCGGATCTGCGTTCGCTGCGCTCACTTGTCCGGGACGACAGGTGGGGACGACATGCGGCCATTATGCCGCCGTTCATCGCAGCTATGCCAAAGCTGAGCGGTTGCCGGGTAGGGCTGAACAGAAGTCTTTTGTTTTGGTTAACTAATCACCGACAATATGTCTGAATCCGTGCTCCATGCGATATGGAGGCTGTTGGCCTGTCGGCTGGCCGAGAGAAGAGAAGCGATGGCGGATCCGTTCAATCCCGAGACCCGGCGTGCGGGAGCGACAAGGCGAACCGCCGTCGGCCTGCTGCTTGGCACACCATTGCTCGCGGCCTGCGCCGGCGTGCAGCAGACTCTCACCAACAATTTCGGTTCCGGTCCCGCCGCACCGCCCGCCGGACCGGCACAGCAGCCGCTCGCGGTCGGCACCGGCCAGGTCAAGGTCGGGCTGATCCTGCCGCTGTCGGCCTCCGGCAATGCCGGGGTCGCCGCGCAGTCCATGAAGAACGCCGCCGAAATGGCGCTGGCGGAATTCCAGAATCCCAATATCCAGCTGCTGATCAAGGACGACGCCGGCTCCGCCCAAGGCGCCGGCCAGGGCAGCCAGCAGGCGCTCGACGAGGGCTCGGAGATCATTCTGGGGCCGCTGTTCGCGCTGTCGGTACCGGCCACGGCGCAGCTCACCCGCGCCCGAAACGTCCCGGTGATCGCGTTCTCCACGGATTCCAGCGTCGCCGGCCGCGGCGTCTACCTGCTCAGCTTCCTGCCGGAATCCGATGTCACCCGGATCGTCGATTACGCCGCCTCCACCGGCAAGAAATCCTTCGCTGCGATGCTGCCGGAAAACGCCTATGGCAATGTAGTCGAGGTCGCCTTCAAGCAGGCGGTGGCCCGCAAGGGCGGGCGCATCGTCGCCTTCGAAAAATACGGCGCCGATCGCAGCGCGGCGGCACGCAACATCGCGGCGGCACTGGGCGGCGCCGACGCGCTGTTTCTGGCCGATGACGGCGATGCCGTGGTCGCCACCGGCGATGCGCTGACCGCCGCGGGCGCCAATTTGCGCAACGTGCAGCTGCTCGGCACCGGCCTGTGGGACAATCCACGGGTTTTCGCCAGTGCCAATCTGCAAGGCGGGCTGTATGCCGCGCCGGACCCGTCCGGCTTTCGCGGCTTCGCAAGCCGCTACCGCGCCAAATTCGGCAATGAGCCGGTGCGCACCGCGACCCTGGCCTATGACGCTGTGGCGCTGGTCGCGGCGCTGGCGCGGACCCAGGGCGGGCAGCGCTTTTCGCAGGAAGTGCTGGTCAACCCGTCGGGCTTTGCCGGCATCGACGGCCTGTTTCGTTTCCGCCCCGACGGCAGCAACGAACGCGGCCTCGCTGTCATGCGCGTCACCTCCGGCGGCGGCCAGTCGGTCGCGGGATCGCCGAAGAGTTTTGGAGCGTAGGTAACGCATGCGCTGTGTCGTCCCCGCGAAGGCGGGGACCCATAGCCACCGCAAGTGTAGGTGAACGGCAGATTCGCGACCACAGCACTCCAACAGGATCTCCAGCGTTTATGGGTCCCCGCCTTCGCGGGGACGACATGCGGAGATTACGCGTCCAGCCCCACCCGCTGCAGCTTGTCCGGATTGCGCGTGATGTATACTGCGGTGATGCGGCCATTCTCGATCTGAAGCGCGGTGGTCTGCAGCACGCCGTCGCGTTCGTGGCTGATGTAGCCCGGCAGTCCGTCGATCCGCAGCGCGTGAAACGGCTCGTCGTGCCGCACGCCGAGTTTGCGCTTCAGGCCGCCATACAGCCGCAGCACCCTGGCCAGCCCGACGATCGGATTGCGGAAAGCGTGCACCTTGCCGCCGCCATCGGAATGAATGACGACATTCTCCGCCAGCATTGCGCGCAGGCCCTCGACGTTGCCGCTGCGCGTCGCGGCGAAGAATGCTTCCGCGATCCGCGTGCCTTCCTCCGGCGCCACCGGAAACCGTGGCCGCGCCGCCTGCACGTGGTTGCGCGCGCGCACCGCGAGCTGGCGCACCGCCGCGGCATCGCGCTGCAACGTGGTCGCCACCTCATCGAGCGCGACGCCGAACACGTCGTGCAGCAAGAAGGCGGCGCGCTCCAGCGGCGACAGCCGTTCCAGCGCCAGCATCAGGGTCAGCGTCAGGTCGTCCTGGTCCGGCGCCATCTCGGTCTCGATCAAGGGCTCCGGCAGCCACGAGCCCACATAGGTCTCGCGGCGGGCGCGGGCGGACTTCATGTGGTCGAGGCACAGCCGCGTGACGATCTGCGACAGGAACGCCTGAGGAGACTGCACCGTCGCCGGATCGACCTGGCGCCAGCGCAGCCAGGCGTCCTGTACGATATCCTCCGCCTCGGCGAACGACCCCAGCATGCGATAGGCGAGGCGCAGCAGCCGCCGGCGTTGCGTCTCGAACAGAGCGGTGGCGCTGCTGTCCTGAATGTCGGTCTGTTTCAGCGGTGCAGTCATGGCGCGCTCCTTGCGCAGCATGCACAGTTCGGCCGGCTCGGCGCAACGCGGGCCGGAGCGTCCGATGGCCGCTCCGGCGTCGGGCATCACGCCGCGACGGCGGGTTTGTCGGCGGCGTCCACCGGATGGTCGGCGCGAAAACCGACCTGCAGCCGGTTCCACAGGTTGATGCTGCCGATCAGCATGGTGAGGTTGACCTGCTCGGCCTCGCTGAACTGCGTCTTGAGCAATGCGTAGTCCGCATCCGGCGCGCCGGTCTGGACCAGCAAGGTGAGCGCTTCGGTCCAGGCCAATGCGGCGCGTTCGCGGTCGCTGTACAGGGACGATTCGCGCCAGGCACTGATCATGTGGAGGCGCATCTCGGTCTCGCCATGGGCGCGGGCGGCGCTGACATGCATGTGAATGCAGAACGCGCAGCCGTTGATCTGCGAGGCGCGCAGCCGGACGAGTTCGAGCAGGCTGGTTTCCAGTCCGCTGGCATTGATGCTGGCCTCCAGCGCCATCATTGCCTTGATGCCGGCCGGGACTAGTTTGAAGGCGTCTTTGATACGGGTCATGATGTTCTCCAGCGTGCGGGATGCACATGCGGAGAAGACGAGATGGCGCGCGCCGGATGTGACATGGAAGGGAAGAAAATTTGGGACATCTTCCCCCACGCTCTCCCTCATCCTGAGGAGCGGTCGTCTTCGACCGCGTCTCGAAGGATGGGCGTCACACGCCATGGTTCGAGACGCGCGCAAGAGCGCGCTCCTCACCATGAGGGCGGTGGGTGGCTGGACTCGGAAAGCCCTATGCCGCCAGGTCCGCGACTACAGCGTCGAGCACCGGAAAGCCCTCTTGCGTGACGCGCAGGCGGCCGTTTTCCTCGACCACGATGGCGCCTTCTTCGCGCAGGATCCGGATGCGCTCGGGATCCAGCGCGCGGCCGGACAGCGCCTGGTAGCGCGCGGGGTCAATGCCTTCGCCCAGCCGCAGCCCCATCAGCAGGAATTCGTCGGCGCGCTCTTCGCTGTTGAGGATTTCGTCGGCGCTGACGCCGTGGCCGGTGGCCTCGACGCGCATCAGCCAGGTCTCCGGCCGCTTCTCGGTGGCGATGGCGTGGCGGACGCCGTTGATATCAAGCCGGCCGTGGGCGCCTGGGCCGATGCCGGCATATTCCTGGCCGCGCCAGTAGACGAGGTTATGCTTGCACTGCGCGCCCTCGCGGGCGTGGTTGGAAATCTCGTAGGACGGCAGACCATGCTGCGCGCAGACCTCCTGCGTCACGTCGTACAGAATTCTGGCCATGTCCTCGTCCGGCGTCTTCAGCTTGCCGGCGGCGTGCAGGCCGAAGAACGGCGTGCCTTCCTCGATGGTCAGCTGGTACAGCGACAGATGTTCGGCGGCTTCGGAAATCGCAAGCTTGAGTTCCTCGGTCCACATCGCCGGTGTCTGGTCGGGGCGGGCATAGATCAGGTCGAACGAGTAGCGGTCGAACACGCTGCGCGCGATGGCCACCGCGTCGAGTGCTTCGCGCGCCGAGTGCAGCCGGCCCAGCGATTTCAGCGAGGCGTCGTTGAGCGCCTGCACGCCGAGCGAAACGCGATTGACGCCGGCGGCGCGGTAGCCGTGGAAGCGGGTGGCGTCCACGGAAGTCGGATTGGCTTCCATGGATACTTCGACATCGCCAGTCACGCACCAGTGCTTGCCAATCGAATCCAGAATCGCGCCAACGGTCTTCGGCTGCATCAGCGAGGGCGTGCCACCGCCGAGAAAGATCGAGGTGACTTCGCGGCCCGGCGTGCGCGCCGCGGTAGTGGCGATCTCGCGCTCGAAGGCGCGAGCAAAGCGCTCCTCGTCGATCGGCTGGTGGCGGACATGGCTGTTGAAGTCGCAATACGGGCACTTCGACAGGCAGAACGGCCAGTGCACGTAGACGCCGAAGGCGGGTTGTAATGCGTCAGCGCGGATCAAGGCAGATCTCCGCGAGTTTGACGAACGCGCGCGCGCGGTGCGACAGGCCCTGGCCGAGCGGCGGCAGGCCGTGCTTCTCGATGGCGGTCATCTCGCCATAGGTGCGATCATGGCCGTCGGGCTGGAACGAGGGATCGTAGCCGAAACCGGCATCGCCGCGCACCGGCCAGACCAGCGTGCCATGCGCGTGGGCCTCGACTTCCTCGAGATGGCCGTCAGGCCAGGCCACGCACAATGCGGAAACGAAATGCGCCTTGCGCTTGTCAGGTGTAGTGGCGCCACGCTCCTGCAGCAGGCGCTCGATCCGCGTCATCGCTGCAGTGAAGTCTTTGCTCTCGCCGGCCCAGCGCGCGGAGTAGATGCCGGGGGCGCCGTCCAGCGCATCGATGACGAGGCCGGAATCGTCGGCAAAGGCCGGCAGTTGCGCAACATTCGCTGCGGCGATCGCCTTGATGGCGGCGTTGGCTTTAAAAGTGTCGCCGGTCTCGTCGGGCTCGGCGAGGCCGAGCTCGCCGGCCGACACCGCCTCGATGCCGTACGGCGCCAGCAGCTCGCGCATCTCGGCGAGCTTGCCGGGATTGTGGGTGGCGATCACGAGCTTGCCGGTGATTCGGCGGTGCTGGGTCATGAATTATACTAACCTAAAACTGTCATTCCGGGGCGCGAGCGCACCAACGCGAGCGAACCCGGAATCCCGATATGAGGCGATGAACATGTCGAGGTTCCGGGTTCGCGTTCGGCTGGCGCCGAACTCGCCCCGGAACGGCAGAACTACGTAACCGCCATCTTCTGCAGGTCGACCAGCCGGCCGATGCCCTTTTGCGCCAGCGCCATCAGCTGCAGAAATTCGTCCTGCGAGAACGGGGTCTTCTCGGCGGTGCCCTGCACCTCGATGATGCGGCCGTCGCCGGTCATGACGAAATTGGCGTCGGTGTCGGCTTCGGAATCCTCGGCGTAATCCAGGTCGAGCACCGGGGTGCCCTGATAGATGCCGCAGGAGATTGCCGCGATATTGTCGCGCAGCACCTTGTCGCCGTTGCCGTTCTTGAACATGTTGCGGCCCTTCATCCAGCCGATGCATTCGGCCAGCGCCACCCAAGCGCCGGTGATCGAGGCGGTGCGGGTGCCGCCGTCGGCCTGGATCACGTCGCAGTCGACGGTGATCTGGCGTTCGCCGAGCGCTTCGAGGTCGACCGCGGCGCGCAGCGAGCGGCCGATCAGGCGCTGGATTTCGACGGTTCGCCCGCCCTGCTTGCCAGATGCGGCCTCGCGGCGGGTGCGTTCCAGTGTGGCGCGGGGCAGCATGCCGTATTCGGCAGTGACCCAGCCGCGGCCCTGGCCCTTGAGCCATGGCGGCAGGCGCTCTTCCAGGGTCGCCGTCACCAGCACATGGGTGTCGCCGAACTTCACCATGCAGGAGCCTTCGGCATATTTGACCACGCCGCGTTCCAGCGACACGGCGCGCAATTCATCGGGCGCACGACGGCTTGGCCGCATGGGAAAATCCTTCTCAAATCGTTAAAAGCGCGAGTTGGCGTGCTTTTAGGAGGGTGGGGCGGCAGCGGCAAGGGCAGACAGGGCCCCGGGCGGACCTTATGCCGCAATGGGCGCTTGTAAGTGGCGGCCCGCGGCGACAAATTAGGGTCCATCACAGGAGTCGTCCCTTGGCCCATCACGATCCGATCGGCCTGATCACGCCGCAGGCTGGCTTGGCCCAGCTCAACGAGCGGTCGCGCGAGATCTTTCGCCAGATCGTCGAGAGCTATCTGGCTACCGGCGAACCGGTCGGTTCGCGCAACATCTCGCGGTTGATCACGGTTCCCTTGTCGCCGGCCTCGGTGCGCAACGTGATGTCGGATCTCGAGCAGCTCGGGCTGATCTATGCCCCGCACACCTCGGCCGGCCGGCTGCCGACGGAACTGGGGCTGCGCTTTTTCGTCGACGCGTTGATGCAGGTCGGCGACCTTACCGAGCCGGAGCGGCAGTCGATCCAGGCCCAGCTCAGTTCCGCCGACCGCCCGCAATCGGTCGAGGCGGCCTTGGGCGAGGCGCTGACCCGGCTGTCCGGCCTGACCCGCGCTGCGGCGGTGGTGCTCACCGCAAAGTCCAATTCGCGGCTCAAACACATCGAATTCGTGCGGTTAGAGCCGGAAAAGGCGCTGGTGGTGCTGGTGGCCGAAGACGGTCAGGTCGAGAACCGCGTGCTGGTGCTGCCGCCCGGGGTGCCGTCCTCGGCATTGACCGAGGCGTCCAATTTCCTGAATTCGCGGATCCGCGGCCGCACGCTGGCCGAAGCCCGGCTGGAACTGGAAACCGCTCTGGCGCAGAACCGCGCCGAGCTGGACCAGCTGACCCAGAAGGTGATCGCCGCCGGTATCGCCTCCTGGTCCGGCGGCAACAGCGACGAGCGCCAGCTGATCGTGCGCGGCCAGGCCAATTTGCTGGAGGACCTGCACGCGCTGGAAGACCTCGAGCGCGTTCGCCTGCTGTTCGACGATCTCGAGAGCAAGCGCGAGGTGATCGACCTGCTCGGCCGCGCCGAGACGGCCGAGGGCGTGCGGATCTTCATCGGCTCGGAAAACAAGCTGTTTTCGCTGTCCGGCTCCTCCACCATCATCGCGCCGTACAGCGACAGCGCCGGCCACATCGTCGGCGTACTGGGCGTGATCGGGCCGACGCGGTTGAATTACGCCCGGGTGATCCCGATGGTGGATTACGCCGCGCGCATCGTCAGCCGCATGTTGGGCGGCTAGCCGTCATTGCGAGGAGCCCTTGCGACGAAGCAATCCAGTTCTTGCCGAGCTTGTAGCTTCTGGATTGCCGCGTCGCTTCGCTCCTCGCAATGACGGCGGAGGGTCTGTTGGCGCCGCAATGCTCCCGCCAGGAAGGCCAATTGCCCGGAAAAGCTTGATTTTTGCCCGGCGAACCACGATATCCCGCTCAGCAATCCCCCACGATCAAGCGTTTTTGAGAAGGCAGCGTGATGACTGATTCTAACGGTTCCAACGAGAATCCCGACAAGCAGGCTCAGCCCGCCGAACCGGTGGTCTCGAAGCCGTACATCATGCCGGACGATCCGGAGCCGAATTCGGTCGAGGCGCTGACCAAGGAAGCCGCGGAATCGCGCGACAAGATGCTGCGCACGCTGGCGGAAATGGAAAACCTGCGCAAGCGGACCCAGAAAGAAATCGCCGACGGCCGCACCTATGCGATCACCAATTTCGCCCGCGAAGTGCTGGATATCGCCGACAGCCTGCAGCGCGCCCTCGATGCGCTGCCGGCCGAAACCAAGGCCAATGCTGAGACCGGCATCAAGGCGCTGATCGAAGGCGTCGAACTCACCGAGCGGTCGCTGCACAACACGCTGCAGAAGAACGGCGTCAAGAAATTCGATCCGGCCGGCGAGAAGTTCGATCCGAACTTCCAGCAGGCGATGTACGAGGTGCCGGATGCGTCGGTGCCCGCCGGCACCGTCGTGCAGGTCGTGCAGGCCGGCTACACCATCGGCGAACGCGTGCTGCGTCCGGCGCTGGTGGCGGTGTCGAAGGGCGGCGCCAAGGTCGCGGCCTCGGAGTAGTAGGCCACAGGCGTTCGTAGTCTCCCTCCCCCTTGCGGGGAGGGTCGGCCGAACGAGGCGATGCGTAGCATCGGCGAAGTGGAGGTCGGGGTAGGGGTGCCACAGGCGCCATCGCCCGCGATAGCCCGACCCGACCGCGCTACGCGCGGTCACCCTCCCCACAGGGGGGGAGGGAAGAAACAAAAAGGGCGGCCCGCGAGGGCCGCCTTTTTCATTTGATAGTTGCTGGACCCGATCAGTTCGGCTTGGTGGCCGGCTTCTCGGCGGTCTGCTTGTCGTCCGCGGCCGGCGGCGTCACCGTGGCGTTCGAGGTGACCTTGACGCCGTGCAGCAGGTCGGCGGCAGCCTTCAGCGCCTTGTCGTTCTTGGCGTCCGGCGGCACGTAGGACTGCGAGCCGGTCTTCTCGTCGCCGTCGTTCTTCAGATGGCCGCGCAGCGATGCTTCGCCCTTGGTATCGGTGCGCGACTTCAGCTCATCCGGCACGTCCTGCAGGATCTCGATGTCCGGCACGATGCCCTTGGCCTGGATCGACTTGCCCGACGGGGTGAAGTAGCGCGCGGTGGTCAGCCGCAGCGCGCCGTTGCCGGAGCCGAGCGGGATGATGGTCTGTACCGAGCCCTTGCCGAACGAACGCGTGCCGATGGTGGTGGCGCGCTTGTGGTCCTGCAATGCGCCGGCGACGATTTCCGACGCCGAGGCCGAACCGCCGTTGATCAGCACGACCACCGGCTTGCCCTTGGTCAGGTCGCCCGCATGCGCGGTGCGGCGCTGGGTTTCCTCGGCATTGCGGCCGCGGGTCGAAACAATTTCGCCGCGCTCCAGGAACGCATCCGACACGGTAACTGCTTCTTCCAGCAGGCCGCCCGGATTGTTGCGGAGATCGATGATGTAGCCCTTGATCTTGTCGGCGCCGATGGCCGCGGTCTGGGCCGCCACTTCGCGCTTCAGGCCCTCGGTGGTCTGCTCGTTGAAGGTGGTGATGCGGATGTAGGCGATGTCGTCGCCTTCCACGCGCGCACGCACCGAACGGACGCGGATGTTGTCGCGCACCAGCGTGACGTCGATCGGGTTGTCCTGGCCCTTGCGGATGATCTTCAGCTTGATCTTGGTGTTGACCGGGCCGCGCATCTTCTCGACCGCCTGGTTCAGGGTCAGGCCCTGCACCGCTTCGTCGTCGAGATTGGTGATGATGTCGTTGGCCATCACGCCGGCCTTCGAAGCCGGGGTATCGTCGATCGGCGAGACCACCTTGATCAGGCCGTCTTCCATGGTGACTTCGATGCCGAGGCCGCCGAACTCGCCGCGGGTCTGCACCTGCATGTCGCGGAAGCTCTTGGCATCCATGTAGCTGGAATGTGGGTCGAGGCCGGTGAGCATGCCGGAGATCGCGGATTCGACCAGCTTGCTGTCGTCGGGCTTCTCGACATAGTCGGAGCGGACGCGTTCGAACACGTCGCCGAACAGATTGAGCTGACGGTAGGTGTCGGAGGTCGCAGCGCGCGCGCTGGTCCCCATGAACACCGCGCGCGGCTGGGTCACGAAGAGCGTCAGGGCGGCGCCAGTGGCAGCACTGAGCAGGATTATCGAAGTCTTGCGCATCATCCGCGAACCTTTTCGCCTTCGTTTGCGGCCCACCATGGACCTGGATCGATTGGAGTGCCGTCCTTACGGAACTCGATATAGAGCACGGGTTGGCTGGCATTGGCCGCGAGGACAGACGCTACCCGGGATGTCGACCCCATGACAGCGACCGGCTCACCGGTGAGAACGAACTGGCCAATGTTAACCGATATACGCTCCATCCCGGCGATCAATACATGATACCCGCCACCGGCGTTGAGGATCAAGAGTTGTCCGTAGCTGCGGAATGGGCCGGAATAGACAACCCAGCCATCACACGGGGTTGTGACCTGTGCGCCGGGCCGGGTGGCCAGCGAAATGCCTTTTTCGACGCCACCGACGCCGTCGGAACCGCCGTAATTGCGCAGCCTCACGCCGTTCACCGGTAAAGCGAACAGGCCCTTGGCCGAGGCAAAGGCGATGGCCGGACTGAGTCGGCCAGGATCCTTGAGGGCGCCGAGATCCGGCTTGCCGTTGCCGAGCGCCACCGGCACGCCCTTGAGGTCGGCCGCTGCCGCGGCCTTCGCGGCGGCCTTGGAGTCCTGCTCCATCTTGGCGATCAGGCCCTGCAGGCTGTCGACCTGCTTGGAGAGCGCGAGCGCGCGCGCGGCTTCGGCTTCCATGTCCTTTTCGGCGGCGCTCTGCTTCTTCTGCCGCTCCTCGGTGAATGAGGCGAGCCTTGTCTGGTCGTCCTTCAACTTGTCGCGGTCGATGGCGAGCTGGTCGCGTTCGGCGGCGATCGCCTTGCGCAGATTTACCAGTTCGCCGAGATCGGCGACGAGCTTGTCGGCGCGGCCGCGCATCTCAGGCACCACGGCGCCGAGCAGCATCGCGGTGCGCAGCGATTTCAGCGCGTCCTCGGGACGCACGAACAAAGCCGGCGGTGCGCGGCGGCCGGCGCGTTGCAGCGCCGACAGCACTTCGACGATTTCGGCGCGGCGCGATTCCAGCGAGCCGCGGACCTGCTGCTCGCGGGAATCGAGCGGACGCAGCCGCGTCTCGGCGTCGTCGATTCTGGTTTCGATGCCGCGCACGCGCGCGGCGATGTCGATCAGTTGCTGGTTGAGCTTGCCGCGGTCCTGGCCAAGGGCGGCGATATCCGCCTTTAATTTTTCCTGCAGCTCGGCGGCGCTCTTCTGCTGCGCGCGCGCCGCCTCGAGCTCCTGCTCGCGCTGCCGGATGATATCAGCGGACGGGGCGGTGGCCTGCTGTGTCGGAGCGGCGAACTGCGCGCGCGCCGGTAGCGCGGTCGCGCCGGCGAGGGTGGCGGATAACAGCAGCAGCGGAAACGACGACGCAGACGACGGGCCGCGGCGAACGGCATGGAGGGCAGAATGAATGGGCCGCGGTGACTGCATCGATCGGTCGGCGCCTTTGAAAAGGGTATTGAACGACGGGGCTACTAAACGCGGTGATAAGGATGTCCGGACAGAATGGTCGCTGCCCGGTAAATCTGCTCCAGCAGCATGACGCGAACCATTTGATGCGGCCAGGTCGCCGCGCCGAAGGCAATACTGAGTTTGGCTTTGCGCCGCAATTCGGGCGAAAGTCCGTCCGCGCCGCCGATCACGAAAATTGTGTGCGGCACCGATTCGTCGCGCCATTTGCCGAGATGCCGGGCAAAGGCCGGGCTGTCGACGCTGCTGCCGCGCTCGTCGAGCGCCACCAGCACGGCCTTTTCAGGGATCAGCGCCGCGATCGCCGCGGCCTCTTCGCTGATTCGGGTGGCGGCGTCGCGGGCGCGGCTTTCCGGAATTTCATGAACCGCGAGGCCGCGAAAACCGAGCTTGCGGCCGATGTCGTCGAACCGGTCGCGGTAGCGCTCCGCAAGTTCGCGCTCCGGCCCCTGCTTGAGCCTGCCGATGGAAATCACAACGAGATGCATGGGAAGGGGGTCATGGTTGGTGCGGCTCTCTCCGCTGTCGTCCCCGCGAAAGCGGGGATCCATACACGCTGTCGGAGCGATTTATTCGAGAGCGTTGACGACCAGTCTTTCAACTATGTCGTCGGAGGTTCTGGGTCCCCGCTTTCGCGGGGACGACACCGAGTGTGTATCAGGTGCCCGCGCGCCTCAACGACGCGGGATGCGTGCTTAGACGGCCTTCAACTCGATCTTGGCGTCGTCGGCCGGGCTCGTCCACAGGCGTTCGAGATTGTAGAACTCGCGCACTTCCGGGCGGAACACATGGACGATGACTTCGCCGGAATCGATCAGCACCCAGTCGCAATTCTGCAGGCCCTCGATATGGACCTTCTTGTTGCCGGATTCCTTCAGGCCCTTTGCGACGTTTTCGGCCACCGAACCGACATGGCGGTTGGAACGGCCGGTGGTCACCACCATGTAGTCCGAATAGGCCGACTTGCCGCGCAGATCGATGGTGACGGTGGATTCCGCCTTCATGTCGTCGAGCCGCTTGAGGATCAGGTCGAGCACCACGGTGGCGCTGTCGCGCACCTGAAGACCGGCCAGAGCGGCCTGCTTTGCCTTGGTCACCTTGGGCGCTGCAGCCTTCTTGGCGACAACGGCCGTCTTGGTGGCTGCCAGCTTCTTTGGCGCTGCGGCCTTCTTGGGCGCGGCAGCCTTCGGAGCCTTGGCGACAGCCTTCTTGGGTGCCGTCGTTGATGAAACAGCCTTGGCCGGGGCCTTCTTTTTGGCGGCGGTTTTCGGCGATGAAGCCTTTGTCGGTACAGAAGTGGCCAGGGACCATTCCTTTCACGGTACGGGGCGCGGAAGCCGTCGCCCGGTGAAGAAACTATGCATGTGGGGTGGCCGGATTCAATATTCCAGCTGCCGCCCTATAGCACTTATCGTGCGGGTGTTGTGGAATTACGTCTTCCAGCTGCCATCCGGGTTGCGCAGCCGGGTCGAGGACAGGCTGAGCTTCAGCCCGGTCAGGAACGTCCAGGCCGGCGGTTTGAGGTCGGCCAGTGACCCGGCGTCGCGCTCCGGTATCCGGTAACGCGCCAGCGCCTGCGCCGCGGTGCCGGCCAGGCCGCGAAACCCCTGCTGCGAGCGGTCGATCACCGCAATCGGCACTTCGGCGGCGATACGCCGCCAGTTTTCCCAGCGATGGAACTGGGCGAGGTTGTCCGCTCCCATGATCCAGACGAAGTGCGCCTTGGAGCAGCGGCGGCGCAGGTAGCTGATGGTGTCGACGGTATAACGGGTGCCGATCGCCGTCTCCAGGCAGGTGATGTCGATGCGCGGATGGTCGGCCATTGCCTGGGCGGCAGCGGCGCGCTCGGCGAGGTCGTGCAGGTTGCGGGAATCCTTCAGCGGATTGCCCGGGGACACCAGCCACCAGACCCGGTCGAGCTGCAGCCGCTTCATGGCGAACAGGCTGATGGCGCGGTGCGCCGCATGCGGCGGGTTGAACGAACCGCCGAGCAGCCCGATCCGCATGCCGTCGCTGTGCATGGGAATGCCGTGGGCGGAGACTGAAGGGTGATCCAATTCAGTCCCCACGCGCGCGCACTGTCTGGTTCACGGCCGGGTCTGTCCGGTGCCGTGGATGCGGTATTTGAAGCTGGTGAGCTGCTCGGCGCCGACCGGGCCGCGGGCGTGGAATTTGCCGGTGGCGATGCCGATCTCGGCGCCGAAGCCGAACTCGCCGCCGTCGGCGAACTGCGTCGAGGCGTTGTGCAGCACGATCGCGGAATCGACCTCATTGAGGAATTGCGTCGCCGCCGCGAGATCCTCGGTCACGATGGCGTCGGTGTGATGCGAGCCGTGGTCGTGGATATGCGCGATGGCGCCATCGACGCCATCGACGATTTTCGCGGCGATGATCGCGTCCTCGTATTCGGTGTCCCAGTCCTCGTCGGAGGCCGGCTTGACGCGCGCGTCCGCCGCCTGCACCGCGTCGTCGCCGCGCACTTCGCAGCCCGCCGCTATCAGCATCTCGACCAGCGGCTTCAGATGCGAGCCGGCCGCGGCGCGATCGACCAGCAGAGTCTCGGCAGCGCCGCACACGCCCGTGCGCCGCATTTTTGCGTTCAGCACGATCGATTTCGCCATGTCGAGCGAGGCTGCGTGATCGACATAGACGTGGTTGACGCCCTCGAGATGCGCGAATACCGGCACGCGGGCTTCGGCCTCGACGCGCGCCACAAGGCTCTTGCCGCCGCGCGGCACGATCACGTCGACGCCACCATTCAGGCCGGTTAGCAGCAGGCCAACGGCCGCGCGGTCGCGCGTCGGCACCAGAGTGATGGCAGCCTCGGGGAGTCCTGCCTCGCGCAGTCCCTGCACCAGGCAGTCATGGATCGCCCGGCAGGAGCGAAAACTGTCGGAGCCGCCGCGCAGGATCACGGCGTTGCCGGACTTCAGGCACAGCACGCCGGCATCCGCCGCGACATTGGGCCGGCTCTCGAAAATCACCGCGACCACGCCGAGCGGCACGCGGACGCGCTCGATGGTCATGCCGTTCGGCCGCTGCCAGCTCTCGGTGATCGCGCCCACCGGGTCGGCGATGTCATGGATGATGCGGATGCCATCGGCCATCGCGTCGACACGCGCCTGCGTCAGGGTCAGGCGGTCGATGAAGGCCGAGGTGGCGCCGTTGGCGCGGACTTCGGCGACATCCTCGGCATTGGCGGCGAGAATGGCGGCCGAGCCCGCGCGGATCGCGCGC
>Ga0247729_10000400_pt1 | contig 18486 bp, 15 predicted proteins | sample UWRJL133311R2_FD_180958 | JGI IMG/M metagenome (GOLD analysis project Ga0247729, IMG submission 180958) | Plant litter microbial communities from Arlington Agricultural Research Station in Wisconsin, United States - UWRJ-L133-311R-2 | ecosystem: Environmental > Terrestrial > Plant litter >... | reverse complement strand
GTGCTGCAGGATCGTCCAGCCGAGGAACGCGGCCGCGACGAGGATGGTGATGGCCCCCGCCTTGCGTGCCAGCTTCTGTGCGCGGTCGCGCATCTCCCCCGTGGTCTTCAGCGAGACGAACACGACCCCGTGCGTGAAGAACAGCAGGAGGGTGGTGAGGCCGCCGAGCAGCCCGTAGGGGTTGAGCAGGGTGAGCAGGGTGCCGGTGAAGTTGTGCCCCTCGTCCATGGGCACGCCCTGGATGAGGTTCGCGAAGGCGACGCCCCAGAGCAGCGCGGGCACGACCGATCCGACGAAGATCATCCGGTCGAACCACTTCGTCCACTCCCTGCCCTTGTTCTGGTGGCGGTACTCGAAGGAGACGCCGCGCAGGATGAGCGCGATCAGGATGAGCAGCAGCGCGAGGTAGAAGCCGCTGAACATGCTGGCGTACCACTCGGGGAAGGCCGCGAACATCGCCGCTCCCGCCACGATCAGCCAGGTCTCGTTCATGTCCCAGACCGGGCCGATGGTGTTGATGAGCACGCGGCGGTCGGTGTCGTCCTTGCCGAGGAAGGGCAGGCTCATGCCCACGCCGAAGTCGAATCCGTCGAGTACGAAGTAGCCGATGAAGAAGAAGCCGACGATGAAGAACCAGAGGTATGCGAGGTCCATGGTGATCTCCCCTTAGTAGACGGTCGCGAGCTTGGAATGGTCGACGTTCTCTGGATCGTCGTGGTTCTCCCACTCGTCCGGCCCGGTCATCGCGGCCTTCTTGATGAGCTTGAACTCCACGACCGCCAGGGTCCCGTACACCAAGGTGAAGGCGATCAGCGAGATGAGCACCGTCAGGCCGGTCACGTTCGGCGAGACGCCGTCCTCCGTCTTCATCAGCCCGAAGACGATCCAGGGCTGCCGGCCCATCTCCGTGAAGATCCAGCCGACGAGCGCCGCCATCAGGGGCAGGGGTGCCGACCAGATCGCGACCTTCCACGCCCAGGGCTTCGGGTTCTTGCCCTTGCGGGTGATCCAGAGTCCGACGAGCGAGACGAGGGCGCCCAGTCCGCCCAGGGCAATCATCCAGCGGAACGACCAGTAGGTGATCCAGATGATCGGCGAGTAGTCGCCGGGGCCGTAGTCCTGCACGTACTGCGCCTGCAGGTTGTTGATCCCCTCGACCTCGCCGGTGAAGGTGTGCGTGGAGAGGAACGAGAGCAGATAGGGGATTCGGATCGAGAAGATCTCGTGCGCGCCGTCGGGTGTGCCGAGGGAGAAGATCGAGAAGCTGGCGTTCTCGGTGGTCTTGTAGAGCGCCTCGGCGGCGGCCATCTTCATCGGCTGGGTCTGGACCATCACCAGCCCGAGCTGGTCGCCCGAGATCGCGGATCCGGCGAAGCCGAAGATGCTGGCGAAGGAGCCGAACTTCAGCGCGGTGCGCATCGTGTCCTCGTGCTTCTTGCGGGACAGGTGCCAGGCGGCGGTGGCGACCATGACGGTCGCGGCGAACATGATCGAGGCGAAGATCGTGTGCGGGAACTGGGTGACGGCCACGGGGTTCGTGAGCACGGCACCGATGTCGGTGAGCTCGGCGCGACCCTTGGCCTCGTTGATCTCGTAGCCGACCGGATTCTGCATAAAGGCGTTCGCGGCCAGGATGAAGTAGGCGGAGAGGACGCTGCCGACGGCGGTGGCCCAGATCGTGGCGAGGTGCAGTCGGGGCGAGAGCTTGTCCCAGCCGAAGATCCAGAGCCCGATGAAGGTGGCCTCGAAGAAGAACGCGAGCAGGCCCTCCATCGCGAGCGGTGCGCCGAAGACGTCGCCGACGAACCGCGAGTAGTCCGACCAGTTCATGCCGAACTGGAACTCCTGCACGATTCCGGTGACGACGCCCATGGCGAAGTTGATCAGGAAGATCTTGCCGAACAGGCGGGTGAGGTGCAGGTACTTGATCTTCGCGGTGCGCACCCAGGCGGTCTGCAGGATAGCGACGAGCAGCACCATGCCGATCGTGAGGGGAATGAAGAGAAAGTGGTACAGGGTCGTGAGACCGAACTGCCACCGGGAAAGCAGAAGCGGGTCGAGTAGATCCCCCACGTCCATCACCGCCTGATTCTTATGTCGAGAAAAGTGCCACGATTATTCTGCGCGCGCGCCGCTCCCTGCACATGGGCCTTAAGTCCCTGATGTGAAAACAAGGGTTGTCCCGGATTCCGTGCGTTCAGAAAGCGCAACTACCCTCGAGACATGAATGAGATCCTCACCGGGATTCTCGACGTGGTGCAGTCCGTCGATCCCGTCCTGCGTACGCTGCTCGCCGGCATCGGGATCCTCTTCGAGACGAGCATCCTCGTCGGGCTCGTGGTGCCGGGCGACAGCATCGTGATCGTGGCGGCGACCGGGGTCGTCGGCCCGCTGGAGTTCGTCTCCCTGGTGGTCGCCGTGGTGATCGGGGCGCTGGCGGGAGAGAGCATCGGCTTCGCGCTCGGCCGGCACTTCGGTCCGCGGATCCGCGCCTCGCGGCTCGGTCGCAGGATCGGCGAGCAGCACTGGGTGCGCGCCGAGAACTACCTCGACCGTCGCGGCGGCATCGCGGTCTTCGTGTCGCGCTTCCTGCCCGTGCTGCACTCGCTGATCCCGCTCACGGTCGGGATGAGCTCCATGCCGTACCGGCGTTTTATGCGCTGGACCGTACCGGCCTGCGTGCTCTGGGCGCTCGCCTACGTCTCCGTCGGCTCGCTCGCCGCCGGGAGCTACCGCGAGCTCTCCGACCAGCTGCACTACGCCGGCTACATCTTCGTAGGCGTCATCGTGGTCTTCGCGCTGGTCGTCCTGGTGGCGAAGAAGGTGCTCGGCCGCATCGAGGCGCGGCACATGGAGCGCGGCCCGCAGGCCGGCGGTGCGACCGGCGACGACGACCTCGACGACGCGAGCGAGTCGCGGCCCGTCAGCCCAGGAAGTCGTTCTTGACGAGCCACTCTCGGGCGATGCGGTCGACCGCCGGGTAGGTGCTCGAGCTGGCACGTTCGTTCAGCTGACGCAGTTCGGCCGTCGTGAGCGCGATCGAGACCGGGTTGATCAGTCGCTGCACGTCCGCGGTGTTCGCGTGCCCGTTCACCACGGGCACGATGTTCTGCGCGGTGATGAGGTTGTTGGGGTCCGAGAGCACCACCAGATTGTTGCGGCTGATCGAGGGCGCGGTCGACGGGATCACCGCGACCTGCACGGCTCCGGTGAGCAGCTCGCTCACCGTTGTCGCGTCCGCGCTGTCGTCGATCTCCTTGAACGTGAAGCCGCTGACCCGGTAGGAGGAGAGCAGACCGGCCCGGCCGTAGCGCCGGGACTCGAATCCGGCCCCCGCACCGATCGTGATCGAGTCGCCCAGGTAGGCGAGGTCGCCGATGCTGGTCACCTGGTTGCCGCGCGAGTACTCGGCGCTGACCACGAAGGCGTCGGCGTTCTGCGCGGGTGCGAAGCGCAGCGCGTGCAGGTCGAGGGGCTCCAGCGCGTCGGGCAGCGCCTCTTCGATGTCCTCGGTCGAGCGCGCGAACGCGGCGGGGTCCACTCCGTAGAGCAGCTCCCCCGCGGTGTCCGGGACGATGTCGATGGTGCCCGCCTGCAGGGCGGGGATGAACGACTCGCGCGAGCCGATCCCCTCGTTGTAGTCGACCGTGTACCCGCGGTCGGCGAGCACCTGCCCGTAGAGGCTGGCGAGGATCTCGCTCTCGGTGGTGCCCTGCGATCCCACGGTGATCTCGATGCCGGTGCCGGAGCTCGAGTCGCTGGTGTCCGCACTCCCGCAGGCGGCGAGGGAGGAGCCGAGCGCGATCGCGAGTACTGCGCTGAGCAAACGTCGTCTCGCGCCGGATTTCATGCTGCCCATTCTTCCATGACCGTTTCGCCCCGCCTGACCCCTCGCCGGGCCGGGGCCGCGTGAATAAGACGAGTGGGCGGATGCCGCGGCATCCGCCCACTCGTCTTCCCGGGTCGGCGTGCTACTTGAGCAGGTCGTTGTCCGTCAGCCACTTCGTGGCGATGGCGTCGGACGACTCCTCGTCGACCGTCGACTCGACGTTGAGCTGCACGAGTCCCTCGGTGCTGAGCTTCGCGCTGACCGCGTTGATCACCTCGGCGATCTCGTCGGCCACGTCGGCGCTGACCAGCGGCACCACGTTGGAGGCGAGGAACAGGCTGTCCGGGTCCTCCAGGGTGACGAGGTTCTCGGTCTGGATGCGCGGGTCGGCGCTGTAGACGTTCGCGATGTTCACGGTTCCGGCGAGGAGGTCCTCGACGGTGGTGTCGCCGGTGGCGGTGAACTCGACATCGATGCCGTACTCGTCCTTCAGGCCGTTCGGTCCGTAGGGGCGCTCGGCGAGTTCGGAGTTGCCGCCGAGCTTGAGCGGCACGGTGGCGTCGGCGAGCGACTCGATGGTGGTGAGGTTGTTCTCCTCGGCGAACTCGCTCGTCACGTTGTAGGAGTCCTGGTCGGTGGCCGGGGACTGGTCGAGCACGGTGAGGCCCTCGGGCAGGGCGTCCTCCAGCGCGGCGTAGACGTCGTCGCTCGACGTGGCCTCGGTGTCGGGCGAGTAGAACTGGAGGAGGTTCCCGGTGTACTCGGGGAACAGCGACACGGTGCCGTTCTCGAGCTCGGGCAGGTAGGCGTCGCGCTGACCGATGTTGAACTTGCGCTCGACGTCGAAGCCGGCGTCCTCCAGCGCCTGGGCGTAGATCTCGGCGATGATCTCGTTCGAGTAGTAGGCCTGCGACCCGATCACGATCGTGTCGCCGGAGTCCGATTCGGTACCGGCGTCCAGTGGATCACCCGATGCGCACCCTGACAGGGCCAATGCCGCCCCGACCATGACTGCGCCAGTGGCGAGCCAGCCTTTGTTCTTTGCTGTGAACATTGTTTTCTCTTCTCTTGTTCTCTGGTCGTGCTATTTCGCGGATGATTCCGCTACCGCGCGCGCCCTGGGTGAGCGTGTGCGGACGTCTGAGGTGCGCCCGGCGGACACGCCGCGGGGCACAACGAGGCGCTCGGCGAGAGCGAACAGCCCGTCGAGCACGAGTGCGAGCGCCACAATCACGAGCGCGGCGCCGAGCATCTGGTCGAAACGGCGCAGGGCGAGCCCGGCGATGATGTAGCCGCCGATCCCGCCGAGGCCGATGTAGGCGGCGAGGGTCACCGTGGCCACGATCTGCAGGGTGGCCGAGCGGAGCCCGCCGATCAGCAGCGGCAGCCCGAGCGGGATCTCCACCTTCCAGAGGATCTGCCACTCCGTCATGCCGACGGCGCGGGCCGAGTCGATCACCCGGCGGTCGATCGCCTCGAGGCCCGAGTAGGCCCCCGCGAGGATGGACGGGATTCCGAGCAGCACGAAGGCGATGAGCGCCGCGATCGGTTTCTGCGTGACGCCGATGAGCAGCACCAGCAGCAGGATCAGGCCGAAGGACGGGATCGCGCGCGCGGCTCCGGAGACGCCGATCGCGATCTCCCGCCCCTTGCCGGTGTGCCCGATGAAGTAGCCGAGCGGGATCGCGATGACGGCCGCGATGAGCACCGCCAGGAAGGTGTAGAAGAGGTGCTCGGCGATGCGGGTCTGCAGGGCGTCGCCGCCCGTGTAGCGCTCGGGGGCGAAGAGCCACGCCATGGCCTCGGCGAAGAGGTTCATGCCTCGCCTCCCACCGCGGTCATGCGCTCGTACTGCGGCCGCACCAGCTTCTGCTTGCGCGTCCACGGCATGAGCAGCCGGCCGAGCAGCACGAGCAGGTAGTCCACAACGAGGGCGATCACCACGACCATCACCACGCCGGCGAGGATCTCGACGATGATGCGGCGCTGGTAGCCGTTGGTGAAGAGGTAGCCGAGGCTCTCCGTGCCGATGAGGATGCCGACCGTGACCAGGCTGATCGTGCTCACCGCGGCGACCCGCAGCCCGGCGAGGATCACCGGACCGGCGAGCGGGAACTCGACAGCCCAGAAGCGGCGCCAGCTTCCGTAGCCGATGGCGGTCGCCGACTGGCGCACCGCCGGGTCGACCGAGCCGAGCGCGTCCGCCACGGAGCGCGCCATGATCGCCACCGCGTAGATGGTGAGCGCGATCGTCAAGTTCGCATCGCTGAGAGCGCTGATTCCGAGCAGCGGGGGCAGGATCACCAGCAGCGCGAGCGAGGGGATGGTGAACAGCAGCCCGGCCAGGGTGAGCAGCAGACCGCGTGTGAGCTTGAAGCGGTAGGCCAGCCAGCCGATCGGGATCGAGATCACGAAGCCGAGCACGATCGGCAGGATGCTCAGCCGGATGTGCTCGATCGAGAGCTGGAGGATGAGGTCGAGGTTGTTCCCCACCCAGTTCATCGGGCGTCCGTGTCCGCGGTCTCGACGTCGTCGACGAGCACGCCGGCCGCATTGCCGTCGCCGTCGACGAGCACCGGGCCGTGATCGGTGTGGCGGATGCTCAGCGCGCGTTTTCCACGCTCGGCACCGATGAAGGTGGCCACGAACTCGCTGGCCGGATTGGCGATGATCTCGCTCGGGCTCCCGATCTGGGCGATGCGCGCCCCCTTCTCGAGGATGACCACCTGGTCGCCGAGGAGGAAGGCCTCGTCGATGTCGTGGGTCACGAAGACGACGGTCTTGTCGAGGTCGCGCTGCAGGCGGATGACCTCCTGCTGCAGCTCGGCGCGCACGATGGGGTCGACGGCGCCGAAGGGCTCGTCCATGAGCAGGATGTTCGGGTTGGCGGCGAGGCCGCGGGCCACACCGACGCGCTGCTGCTGGCCGCCGGAGAGCTGGCTCGGGTAGCGGTCGGCGAGCTCCCGGCTGAGGCCCACGGTGTCGAGCAGCTCGAGGGCCTGCGCGCGCGCCTGCTTCTTCGGGACGCCGTTCAGCACGGGCACCGTCGCCACGTTGTCGACCACCTTGAAGTGCGGCAGGAGCCCGGAGTTCTGCATCACGTAGCCGATGCTGCGGCGCAGTTTCACGGGCTCGACCGTGGAGATGTCGTCGCCGTCGATCTCCACGGATCCCGAGGTCGGGTCGACCATGCGGTTGATCATGCGGAGCAGGGTGGTCTTGCCGCTGCCGCTCGATCCGACGAGGACGGTGGTCTTGCGCGACGGGAGGACGAGGTTGAAGTCCTCCACGGCGAGAGCGCCGCCCCCGAACTGCTTCGTCACTGATCGAAATTCAATCATTCTTACTCGGCTCATTCCTCGTGATCGTCACGAATCGACACGCGCCGGACCGTGCAGTCCAGATAACAACGCCCGCCTCCGTCGGCGACGACAGCGGGACACAAAGCTAAACACCATTCGGTACCGGTGTCATTCCGGTTTGCTCCGGATTGCACTTTATGTCGCACCTCCGACATTCCTCTAGAGAACGACGAATCCCCGACCCTCCTTGCGGACGGCCGGGGATCTGTGTATTCGAGGATCAGGCGGGCTGGGGCTCTCCGAAGTGCGGAACGAGCAGCGACGCGGTGATGTCGCGGCCGGCCTCGAGGAAGGACTCCTCGCCCTTGGGGTCGCGGGCGAAGGCGCGGGCGGCGAGGGCGTCGGAGATCTCGATCGACGTCTCGAACGCGAAGCGCACCTCGTCGTTGTCGACAAGACCGAAGCGCTCGACCAGGCCGGTCAGCAGTGCGTTCGACACAATGGACTTGTAGGTCTGCTCGTTCGGCGCGGGACGCAGGTCGATGACGTCGCCGACGCGGAGCGAGCGGAAGCCGGGCTCGTCGCGGAAGGCCTCGAGCAGCGTGCCCATGGCGGCGCTGAGCGCCTCCATCCAGTTGCCGTGCGCCTCGTTGGTGATCTCGGCGTCGATACGGCTCATGGCGCGCTCGAGGTTGCGGGCACCGAGCGCCTGGAGCACGGCGATGCGGTCGGGGAAGTAACGGTAGACGGTGCCGATGGAGGCGCCGGCGCGTTCGGCGACCATGGCGGTCGTGAGGCGTTCGTAACCGATCTCGTCGACGACAGCGGCAGCCGCATCCATGAGCGCTGCGAGGCGCGCTGTGCTGCGTGCCTGCACCGGCTCGTTGCGGAGCGAAACCTGTCCGGCGGTGGTTACGTCAGTGACGGATGGTGTCGACAATTTGTCTCCTAATTCGACTTAGACCGTTATCGTATCCCTCCCCCCTCGGGCGGGGGTAGCAGCGAAACCGACAAATTGCGTAAATTGTTCACGAAATGTCCGGACGGTGTAGCTAACGCTATTACAGCTCGACTGAATGTTGGCTGGCCCTTTCCTGAAAGGCAGTCGACGGTCGGCTCGTGGTCCGTGACAGAATTGCGTTATGGCCCGGTCCCGAAAGTCTCCAGCTGACCGTTCCGACGCCGCGAACAACCCCGCGACCCCCATCCTGCACTTCGGCGCCCGCCTCGAGGACTCGATGCACGAGTGGCGCGAGCGCCGCGGCCGGAAGCGCGGCCTGAAGACCACGGTCATCCCCTATACCGGCTACGGCACCCCCGACTGGGTGCGCGTCCTCTGCCGTGTTGTGCTCACCCGCGGCGACGAGGCCAGCCAGCGCGCCGCGAAGGTGCGGGGCTGGCGCAGCTTCTTCAGCATCCCGGTCGACGACGTCGTGGTCACGATCAGCGCGGGAGGCGTGGAGCGCACCGTGCTCGCCGATCGCGGCGGTGTGATCGACACCCGGATCGACGCGCGCCTGAGCCCGGGCTGGCACGTGATCACCATCAGCACCGACGACTCCGAACCCGTCAATGCGCCGGTGTTCATCGTCGATCCCTCGGCCGAGTTCGGGCTCGTCTCCGACGTGGACGATACCGTCATGGTGACCGCGCTCCCCCGCCCCTTCCTCGCCGCCTGGAACACGTTCGTGCTCGACGAGCACGCCCGGCGCCCTGTGCCGGGGATGGCGGTGCTCTACGAGCGCATCGTCCGCGCGCACCCGCACGCCCCCGTGATCTACCTCTCCACCGGCGCCTGGAATGTGGCACCCACCCTCTCGCGTTTTATGGACCGCAATCTGTACCCGGCCGGCCCGCTGCTGCTCACCGACTGGGGTCCCACGCACGACCGCTGGTTCCGCAGCGGCCGCGAGCACAAGAAGTCCAGCCTGGCCCGCCTCGCCGAGGAGCTCCCCGACATGAAATGGCTGCTCGTCGGCGATGACGGACAGCACGACGAGCAGCTCTACCGCGACTTCGCCGCCTCCCACCCGCGCAACGTCGCGGCCATCGCGATCCGCCAGCTCTCCACCAGTGAGGCCGTGCTCGCCGGCGGCCGGAGCAAGGCCGTGGAGAACACCGCCGACGGCGGCCCGGTCTGGGTCTTCGCGCCGGACGGCGCCGGGCTGCTCGAACAGCTCACCGACGCCGGCATCCTCGACCCCGACCCCGTCTGAGATCCGTGCGGGGCGCGCCGAGCACCCACGCACGGTATTCGCAGAACGAGGGTGACATCATGGCCCAATGGCTCTGCGCGTCGAAGACTATGCCCTGATCGGTGACTGCCACACGGGGGCGCTGGTGGGGTCCGACGGCAGCATCGACTGGCTCTGCCTTCCGCGCTTCGACTCCGCCTCGGCATTCGGCGCGCTGCTCGGCACGGAGGACAACGGGCGCTGGCTCGTCGCCCCCTCCGCCTCCCTCGACGGCACGTCCGGGGTGAGCAGCAGCCGAGCGTACGTTCCGGGCACCTTCACCCTCGTCACGCGCTGGGTCACGCCCACGGGCGAGGTCGACGTCATCGACCTGATGCCGCACGGCGATCGGCGCGCCGACGTGGTGCGGCGGATCGTCGGTGTCAGCGGCACCGTGGCGATGCACCAGGAGCTGCGCATCCGCTTCGACTACGGCGCGGCCATGCCCTGGATGCGCCAGGTCCCCGAGGCGGGCGGCAACGCGGTGATCGCCGTGGCCGGGCCTGACGCGATCGTCGTGCGCGGGCCGGAGCTGCGCGCCGCCGACCACTCTCACGTCTCGGACTTCGAGGTCTCCGCCGGGGAGAAGGTGGACATCGTGCTCACCTGGTACCCGGCGCACCGGCAGCCGCCGTCCGCACTCAACGCGAGTCGTCGCATCCGCGAGACCGAGGAGTGGTGGACGGCCTGGGGCGCCGGCATCCAGACGTCCGGCCCCTACGCCGACGCCGTCGCCCGCTCGCTGCTCGTGCTGCGCGCGCTCAGCCACGAGGACACCGGCGGGATCGTGGCGGCGGCCACGACCAGCCTCCCCGAGCAGTTCGGCGGCGGCCGCAACTGGGACTACCGCTACGTCTGGCTGCGGGACGCCTCGCTCACCCTGCACCTGCTGCTCGACCACGGCTTCACCAGCGAGGCGGACCCGTGGCGCTCCTGGTTGCTGCGCGCGATCGCCGGGGACCCGGGAGACGTGCAGATCATGTACGGCCTCTCGGGCGAGCGCCGGCTCACCGAGTACGAGGTCTCCAGCCTGCCCGGCTACGAGGGCTCGTCGCCGGTTCGGGTGGGCAACGGCGCCTTCACCCAGTACCAGGGCGACGTGTTCGGCGAGGTGATGCTCGCCCTGCAGCGCGCACGCGAGACGGGCGGCGAGGAGCCCGACTTCTCCTGGCCGCTGCAGCGCGCTCTGATGAGCTTCGTCGAGGAGAACTGGCAGCGGCCCGACAACGGCATCTGGGAGATCCGCGGGCCGCTGAGGCACTTCACGCACTCCCGCGTGATGCTCTGGGCCGCCTTCGACTGCGCCGTGCGCGCCGTGCGCGAGTTCGGCCTGCCCGGTCCCGTGGAGCGCTGGGAGTCGATGCGCGACGCGGTGCGCGACGAGATCGAGGCCAACGGCTACGACGCGGAACGACAGACCTACACGCAGTACTACGGCGGCACGGGCGTCGACGCCTCGCTGCTGCAGCTCGTGCAGGCCGGCTACCTCGAGGCGACCGACCCGCGCATGCTCGGCACCGTGGCGGCCATCGAGTCCGAGCTGATGCAGGACGGCCTCTTGCTGCGCTACCTGAGCGGATCCGGGGTCGACGGGCTGCCGTCCGGCGAGAACCCGTTCCTCGCCTGCTCCTTCTGGCTGGTGCAGCAGTACGCGCTCTCCGGCCGGCTCGACGACGCGACCGAGCTGATGGACCGGCTGGTCGGCTACAGCAACGACGTCGGCCTGCTCAGCGAGGAGTACGACGTGCGCGGCGCACGCCAGGCAGGCAACACGCCGCAGGCCTTCTCCCACCTCTCCCTGGTGCGCGCGGCGGACTCGATCGCGCGGGCCGCGGCGGCCCGGGGCTGACCGGCATCGGTGGCGTCCGCGATACTGGCGGGATGACTCGATCCTTCACGGCGCGGCATCGCAGGCTCACCGGGCTGCGGTTGACAGCCCAGCGCATCGGCGCCGCATCCGCCGTCCCCGACCCCGTCCCCGTTGCCGTCGCCGACGCTGACGCTGACGCTGACGCGGAGGCGACGGCCGGCGTCGCGGACACGGTGCGGCGGATGCTCGCGCTGCAGGCCCAGGATGCGGCCGGCGTTTTGTGGTCGGTCGCCCTGCGCACCCCCGGCTGCACGACGGCGCACGTCGAGTCCGCGATCGCCTCGGGCGCGGTGGTGCGCTCCTGGCCCATGCGCGGCACCCTGCACCTCGTGCCGCCCGAGGACCTGGGCTGGATGCTCTCGCTCACCGCGGCGCGCATCACCCGGGGCACCGAGACCCGCCGACGCGACCTCGGCATCGGCACGGCCGACATCGAACGGGCGCGCGAGGTGGCGCACTCCGAGCTCGGCGGCGGGCGCACGCTCACACGCGACGCACTCCTCGCCGCCTTCGACCGGGCGGGCGTCTCGCCGTCCGGGCAGCGCGGCTACCACCTGCTCGCGCACCTGGGGATGACGCAGACCATCGTCTTCGCGGCGCCCGAAGGGAAGCAGCAGACCTTCGCGCTGCTCGAAGAGTGGGTGCCGTCGCCGCGCCGGCTCGAGCGCGAGGAGGCGCTCGGCGAGTTCGCGCTGCGCTTCTTCACCGGGCACGGACCCGCGACCGTGCGCGACTTCGCCTGGTGGTCGTCGCTCACGCTCACCGACGCGCGACTGGGCCTCGCCGTCGCCCGCGACCGGCTCGACGAGCTGGTCGTCGACGACACGCCCTACTACCTCGCGCCGGGCGCGGAGGAGGCGCCGGGCGGCGTGCACGTGCTGCCCGGCTTCGACGAGTACCTGCTCGGCTACCAGGACCGGAGCGCCCCGCTCGCCGACCGGCCGCTCGAGCTGGTGGCCCCCGGCAAGAACGGCCTCTTCCTCTCGAGCGTCGTGGTGGACGGCGAGGTGGTCGGCACCTGGCGGCGCACGCTCGGAGCCCGCGGCGTCACGGTGGAGGTGCAGCCCTTCTCCCCGCTCGGCGCGACCACGACGCGGCGGCTCGACGCGGCCCTCGAGCGCTACGCGGCGTTCCTCGGGCGGGAGCTGATCCGCTCCGCCTAGGGTCCGCTCCCGCCCGCGCCCGCGCCCGCGCCCGCGCCCGCGGTCCGCTCCCTGGGTCCGCTCCTAGGGTCCGCTCCCCCGCGGGAATGTCGCTAGGCTGGCGCGGATGTCCTCTGAGCCCGATCCGTCGCCCGCGTACGCGCCGTTCGCCCTCGTCGACGACGCCTCCGAGTTCGGACTCGTGACCTCCACCCTTAGCCGTACCGCCGGACGCGTCGTCGCCCGGCACCACCCGGCCCGCACGGCAACCCGCGCCACCGTCTTCCTGCACGGCGCGGCGGGCTCCTGGACCACCTGGACACCGATGCTGTCCTCGGCGCGCGAGGCGGGCATCCGTATCGACGACCCGGTTCTGCTCGACCTTCCCGGCTGGGGCGACTCCACCCCGGAGCCCGGCGCGGAGCCGCTCACCGTCGACACGGTCTGCGAGCTGGTGCGCGACCTGCTCGTCGACCTCGGCTACACGGAGTGGGACCTCGTCGGGCACTCGCTCGGCGGCTTCGTCTCGCTGCACATGGCGGCGATCTGGCCGGGGCGCGTGCGCTCGGTCGCTCTCGTCTCCGGGACCACCTATGCGGTGATCGAGAGCGTCGGCGACCCGGTGCGGGGACTGCGGGTACTGCCGGGCTTCACGCTGCTGCTGTTCTTCTTCCGGCTGATGGCGCCGGTGCAGCCGTTCGCTCTCCTCGCCCTGCGCGGCATCCGGCGGGTCGGGCTGCTCCGGCTGTCGTCGTTCCCGCTGTTCCGCCACCTGGGGCGCATCGACGGCAGCGTGATCGAGGCGCTCAGCGTCGAGCTGCGGCCGCGGTCGTTCGTCACCGCGGCGGAGGTGGCACGCGGCTACGACGCGGACGCCAGCTGGGCGCGCATCGAGTGCGCCGTTGTCGCCATGCGCGGCGACCGGGACGTGTTCGTCGCACACGACGACTATGCCCGGCTGGGGCGGGTCGTCCGGCGCTTCGACTCCTCCGTCGTGGCCGACTGCGGGCACTTCGGCAACGTGGAGCGCCCCGCGCAGACCCTGGCGGCGCTCGGCTTCCGCGCCTGAGGCGGCTGAGGCGGGCGGTCAGCCCTTCGGAGTGATCGGCGGCGTGTCCGTCGCCGTGTCGATCCGCTCCGGCTCGAGCCAGGTGAGCGAGGCGAAGTCCTCCGCGGTCAGGCCGAACATCTCGGTGCCGCGGGCCACCAGGCTGCGGAGCTCCCGCGGCTCGCTGCCCTCGCGCACGATGATGTCGATGCCGGCGGCCGTGGCGAGGGTCTTGTCGAAGCGGATGGCGAGGACGCTCGCGTCGTCGTTCGCTCCGATCACTGCCCAGCGGCTGGAGAACAGGCGCAGGCGCCCCTTGCCCCGCCAGACGAAGCCTGCGCCGGCCTTCTTGTCGGTGCCGATGATGTGCTTCTCCACGTTGTCGCGGGTGAAGTAGCTGACGTCGTCGCGCAGCGTGAGCGGCGACTCGGTGAGGAGCGTGTAGGTCATGGCCGGGGACTTGCGCTCCCGGCTCAGCCACATCGGGAAGTTGGTGGCGCGCACGTTCCAGGTTCCCGGCAGGATGGTGGCGAGTTCGAGATCCCTGGCTGCAGTCGACATGGCTCCACGGTACCGGTTCGCGGCGCGCAGTCGGGGCAGCGTCGCCCGCGAGCCCCGGGCCCGCCGCGCGTCCCGCGGGGAATAATGTGGGCATGCCCCGATCCGCTCCGCCGACAGCAGTGGCGCTCGCCCTCTCCACCCACCCCGGTCCGACGGTGGCGGTCACCCTGGTCACGGCCGTGCTCGGCATCGGCGCGGGCCTGGACGCCGGCAGGATCGCGCTCGTCACCCTCGCCGTTCTCGCCAACCAGGTGTCGGTCGGGTTGTCGAACGACTGGATAGACGCGAGACGCGACGCCGCGGTCGGCAGGCTCGACAAGCCGATCGCCCGCGGCTGGATCTCCGCTGCCACGGTGCGCACGGCATCCGCTGTCACCGTCGTGATCGCAATGCTGCTCACCCTGCCGCTGGGCTGGGGCGCCACTCTGGTGCACGTGGTCTTCATCGCCTCGGCGTGGAGCTACAACCTGTGGCTGAAGCGCACGCCGTTCTCGGTGCTGCCCTTCGTGGTGAGCTTCGGGCTGCTTCCCGCGCTGGTGACGCTCAGCGGGGTGCCGCCGCTCCCCGCCGCGTGGTGGGCGCTGGCCGCCGGCGCCCTGCTCGGCGTCGCGGCGCACTTCGCCAACGTGCTTCCCGACCTCGCCGACGACCGTGCCACCGGCATCGCCGGGCTCCCGCACCGGCTCGGACGCCGCACCACCGGGGCCGTGATCGCGGGATCGCTCGCGGCCGCTGCGGCGCTCGTTGTGCTGGCACCCGGCGCTCCGGGTGTGCTGCAGGGCGTCGGGCTCGCTCTGGGCCTGGGCCTCGCCGCCGTCTGCGCGGTACTCGCGACCACCCGGCCGCCGACCCGCCTGCTGTTCCAGCTGATCATGGCCGCGGCCCTGCTCGACGTGGCACTGCTCGCCCTCGCGGGCGAGCGGGTGCTTCTGCGCTAGCCGTCTGTCCCCGGCGCCGGCTAAACGGCTATCCCAGGCAGCCCGGCCCCAGCAGGCTCTTCAGCTCGCCGTAGAAGTCCGCGGTGGTGCGCACCTTGAAGGGGATCTCGAAGATGCGGCCCTGGTCGCCCTTGACGAGCCTGATGCGCACCTCGCCGTCGCCCTGGTGGCGCAGCAGCACCTCGCGCAGCGACCGGATGGTGCCGGTGGTTGCGCGGGACTCCTGCACCGAGATCATGATGGTCCCGGCCTCCCCCGCCTGGCCGAGCTCGGGCACCATGAGGCTCGAGGCGTGCAGGTTCATGCCGTCGTCGCGGGCGCTCACCCGTCCGCGCACCACGACGATGGAGTCGTTGGCGAGGTCGGGGGCGAACTCCTGGTAGGTCTTGCCGAGGAACATGATGTCGATCTCGGCGCCGAAGTCCTCCACCGAGATGATGCCGTAGGCGTTCCCGGACTTCTTCGCCACCCGGTGCTGCACGCTGGTGATCAGCCCGGCCACGGTGACGTGCTCGCCGTCGCCCGCGACCTCTCCCCCGAGGATGTCGGTAATCGTGTTGCTGGCGTGCTTCGCCAGCTGCAGCTCGAGGCCGGCGAGCGGATGGTCGGACACGTACAGGCCGAGCATCTCGCGCTCGAAGGCGAGCTTGTCGCGCTTCGACCACTCCGGCCGGTCGGGGACCTTCTGGGCGTCCTGCGGCTCGTCGAACAGACTGTCGAAGTCGAAGCCGGCCTGACCGGTGGACTCGGTGCGCTTGGTGCTCACCGAACTGTCGACGGCGTCCTCGTGGATCTCGAGCAGGGCGCGGCGGGTGGATCCGAGCGAGTCGAAGGCGCCCGCCTTGATCAGCGACTCGACCGTGCGCTTGTTGGTGACCTGCATCGGCACCTTGGCGAGGAAGTCGTGGAAGGAGTCGAAGCGGCCCTTCTCCTCGCGGGAGGTGCGGATGCCCTCCACAACGTTGGCGCCCACGTTGCGCACGGCGCCGAGGCCGAAGCGGATGTCGCCGACGCGCGAGCCGTCGCTCGGCACGGCGGTGAAGTCGACGAAGGACTCGTTCACGTCGGGCGCGAGCACCTTGATACCCATGCGGCGGCACTCGTTGAGGTACATGCCCAGCTTGTCCTTGGAGTCGCCGACGCTGGTGAGCAGCGCCGCCATGTACTCGGCGGGGAAGTTGGCTTTGAGGTAGGCGGTCCAGTAGCTGAGCACGCCGTAGCCGGCCGAGTGCGCCTTGTTGAAGGCGTAGTCGGCGAAGGGCATCAGGGTGTCCCAGAGCACCTTGACCGCCGCGGCGCTGTAGCCGTTGGCGATCATGCCGCCCTCGAAGTCGGCGAACTGCTTGTCGAGCTCGCTCTTCTTCTTCTTACCCATCGCGCGACGCAGCACGTCGGCCTGTCCGAGCGAGAAGCCCGCCACCTTCTGGGCGACGAACATCACCTGCTCCTGGTACACGATGAGCCCGTAGGTGATGCCGAGGCTCTCGCGCAGCGGCTCCTCCAGCTCGGGGTGGATCGGCACGATCTCCTGCAGGCCGTTCTTGCGCAGGGCGTAGTTGGTGTGCGAGTTCATGCCCATGGGGCCCGGGCGGTACAGCGCGATGACGGCGGAGATGTCTTCGAAGTTGGTGGGCTTGAGCTGCTTGAGCAGCGCGCGCATCGGCCCGCCGTCGAGCTGGAACACGCCGAGGGTGTCTCCGCGGGCGAGCAGGTCGTAGGTCTTCTGGTCGGCGTCGAGGTCGAGGTCCTCGATGATCAGCTTCGAGCCGGTGTTCTTCTCGATCATCCGCAGCGCGTCTTCGATGATGGTGAGGTTGCGGAGCCCCAGGAAGTCCATCTTGATCAGACCGAGGTCTTCCAGCGGCGGCTGGTCGAACTGGGTGATGATCGCGCCGTCGTCCTCGCGCTTCATGATCGGGAGCACGTCGAGCAGCGGCTCGGCGGAGAGGATGACGCCGGCGGCGTGCACGCCCCACTGGCGCTTGAGGTTCTCGATGCCCAGCGCGGTCTCGAAGACCTTCGCGGCCTCGGCGTCGGTCTCGATGACCGCGCGGATGTCGCTCGCCTCCTTCCAACGCGGGGCGTCCTTGTTCATGATGTCGCCGAGCGCGATGTCCTTGCCCATGATGGCGGGCGGCATCGCCTTGGTGAGCTTCTCGCCCACCGAGTAGGGCATGCCGAGAACCCGCGAGGAGTCCTTCAGCGCCTGCTTGGCCTTGATGGTGCCGTAGGTGACGATCTGCGCGACGCGGTCGTCGCCGTACTTGTCGGTGACGTAGCGGATGACCTCGGGGCGCCGGCGGTCGTCGAAGTCGACGTCGACGTCGGGCATGGAGACGCGCTCCGGGTTGAGGAAGCGCTCGAAGATCAGTCCGTGCGCGATCGGGTCGAGCTCGGTGATGCCCATCGCGTAGGAGGCCATCGATCCGGCGGCCGAGCCGCGGCCGGGTCCGACGCGGATGCCCTGCGCCTTGGCCCAGGTGATGAAGTCGGCGACCACGAGGAAGTACCCGGGGAAGCCCATCTGCTTGATGACGTCGACCTCGTACTTGGCCTGCGCGAGGTGCGCCTCGGAGGGGTTGTTGTGGAAGCGGCGCATCATGCCCGCCGCGACCTCCTTCTCGAACCAGCTCGCCTCGTCCTCGCCCTCCGGGACGGGGAAGCGGGGCATCAGGTTGCGGTGCTCGAAGCTGACCTCGCAGCGCTCCGCGATGAGCAGGGTGTTGTCGCAGGCCTCCGGGTAGTCGCGGAAGAGGTGGCGCATCTGCTCGGCCGACTTGAGGTAGAACTCGTCGGAGTCGAACTTGAAGCGGTTGGGGTCGTCGAGGGTCGACGCCGACTGCACGCAGAGCAGCGCGGCGTGGGCCGTGGCGTCGTGGGCGTGCGTGTAGTGCAGGTCGTTGGTGGCGACGAGCGGCAGGTTGAGGTCTTTGGCGAGGCGCAGCAGGTCGTCCATCGTGCGCTTCTCGATGTCGATGCCGTGGTCCATCACCTCGGCGAAGAAGTTGCCCTCGCCGAAGATGTCGCGGAAGTCGGCCGCCGCCTGGCGCGCCTCCTCGTACTGGCCGAGGCGCAGGCGGGTCTGCACCTCCCCTCCCACGCAGCCGGTGGTGGCGATGACGCCCTTGCTGTACTGGCTGAGCAGCTCGCGGTCCATGCGCGGCTTGAAGTAGAACCCCTCGATCGAGGCGAGCGACGACAGGCGGAACAGGTTCTTCATGCCCTCGTTGTTCTCGGAGAGGAGGGTCATGTGCGTGTATGAGCCGGAGCCGCCGACGTCGTCCTGGTTCTGGTGCTGCCCGCCCCAGCGGACGCGGGTACGGTCGCCGCGCGCGGTGCCCGGGGTGATGTACGCCTCGGTGCCGATGATCGGCTTCACGCCGTTCGCCGTCGCCTGCTTCCAGAAGTCGTAGGCGCCGAACATATTGCCGTGGTCGGTCATGGCGATCGCGGGCATGCCCTCGGCCGCCGCGGCCTTCATCAGCGGTCCGACGCGGGCGGCGCCGTCGAGCATCGAGTACTCGCTGTGAACGTGCAGGTGAACGAAAGAATCGCTACTGGA
>Ga0247729_10000399_pt1 | contig 18531 bp, 21 predicted proteins | sample UWRJL133311R2_FD_180958 | JGI IMG/M metagenome (GOLD analysis project Ga0247729, IMG submission 180958) | Plant litter microbial communities from Arlington Agricultural Research Station in Wisconsin, United States - UWRJ-L133-311R-2 | ecosystem: Environmental > Terrestrial > Plant litter >... | reverse complement strand
CACAGAAGAACACCCATCGATGAGTCCTGAGGTACCAGACTCTGACGCATCCTCGGCCTCGAAGAGCACATGGCTTCATACATTCCACCTTGTTCTTATTCTCGACCTCTCTGATCTTTCATCTGCGGCGGCCGGAAATTCTATCAATTTTCGTGGAGACGGCGTGCGGTGCAGTTATTCGGCTCTAGGAGCGGTGTATCTCTAAAGGTAGGCATCCGACGTCTTTCACACCCTTCAATGACATCTCATCTTGCTACATCTTTCTTGACTAGATGAACCTTTTGCCACGTACACAACGCAAGCTTTCGAGGTATCAATTGCCAAAGCAATGAAATTCATCTAATAGTCTGGATGCTCAAACGCGACCTTCTTATAGCGCTCCATCTTCGCATCCGCGTAGTAGCCACTCGAGAACTCAAATTCGAGTAAAAACAGCCAGAGACATGAACGGGTCTCAAGAATAGACTCCTGCGCCGACAATCAACGTTTTGAAGAATACACCTTCGATGAAGACTACCTGTCAACCACACAAACATCATTTTCCCTCAAGCCTAGTTCCAAAGTGGCTCAAAACCTTACTCGAAGGATGTCATCAACTCACTCGAGGCAGAGCGAGACCTGCGAACTGAATTTCAACGGATACGCTGTGGACGATGACAACGATTCACCCAATGACTCTGAGCTTGATGCGGAAGATTCCGAGCGGGACACCTCCGAGGGACATTTGTGCCCAGCATGGTTTCAGAGCCTGGTAAAGCGACGCCCATGCAGTGACATTGGCTCTCCACTATGTCAGAGGGCTGGCCAGAGGGCAAAGAACCCGCTATTGCAGAGGCGTGCGTAATCATCGAAATATCTAAGCATACTTACTAACTCTTTTCCCTCACAGAATCAATGAACCATTTGATAGGAAGAGAACAAACCACAAAATCCTATTCGAGATATCACGCGTAAACAGCTTCGACAGGTCAGTCATTATGACGAATATGTTCATAGTCTGCCAAGAAGATGAAGTCAGAGCTAACTCGTTTCCATAACAGTTACAGACTTTTCTACATCCTGCATGATAGATTTCCGCGACTCTACTGCATCTCGTGATTTATCAACAAACTCCTGTATCCCGATGGTACCAACCTAATAAGGCGCCTGCTTTTGAACAATCGAATAGGCCCTGTTTCCCAGAAATCGACTTTCCTTCCTTGATCGGGACATCAGGCCAGTGCTTGCTGAGAAGAGATACTGTGTCCTCTCTGGATGAGGTAATCGGAGCCGTGATAAAAAACCTTTCGTGACCCGACCATTTATCGTTGTCTGCAAGACTCAGCATGAAAGCATCGGCAACCGAGTCTTCCTGTACATATCCCCAGAGACCACGCTCAACTCCCGGTAGATCGGCCTTAGATTTTTCTGGAACAGAGTAATGAAGTCGTAGACTTGCAACTTTCATCGTGGTGTATCGGCGGACGATAGTGTCGGCCTGCGCTTCGCAGATGCTACGGGGAAGTTAACAATTGGTTTGTTCTCGAAAATGCGATCGTTGTCACCACTCACAGTTTGGAAAGACCATATGGCTCATCTGGCTCGCATGGATGGTCTTCGTCGATGGGGAAGTATTTGAGCCGCATCTGCTGACTGTAGATCAAGGTGACGACGTTTACGGTCGAGGCCTGGGCTACCCGGCTGATACCCAGTTCTGCGCAAGCTCGAAGTATATTCCATGAGATCACGACATTACTACGAGTTCAAATCAACGACCAGAACTGCGTGCAATTTGAATCACGTACTTATTGTGGGCTTTGACCCTGTAGTCCACAGGATGGGGGTATGCCGCGAGGTTTATCACAGCATCACAACCTGCGATCAGGTCCAAAACGATGTCGAAATCTTGAAGATCAGCTTTCTCAAAGGTGAAGGCAGGGCTGCTGAGCCATGGCATTTGCGATGCTTCACCAGATACATCTGGCACAACGTCGATCCCAACTACTTTATTGCCTCGTTCCAGTGCGAGCTTCACCACACGACGTCCTACGCTTCCGTTGCAACCAGTCACTGCGATCTTCATGGATGTGGTTATCTTTAAAGAAAGGTAGGTCCACCGGATAAGTACTCTAGACTGCACATCTCGACGCCACCGTGAGTGAATCGGACGTGACCGTTGAAACGTTAAGGCAACGTGAGGAATATTGCAGATTTCTCAATCGACTCACCTTCTCATGTCTGTCTAAAGCTGCAGCCTGGACCCGACTTTCTCCAGGACACGGAAATTCTGGCGGCTGTTACTCATGCCCGCACCACGGCTTCTTATAGGTAAATGGTAATACACCGGCGACAAAACTGTCCTTTACCTCTTACCTTCATGGCTGCCCCGTACGAGGATCGATTTTCCTCTCTGGAGGCGGAAGTGAACGACTACATCGACAATTTCCCCAGCTACGAGGAGGAGGAAGAGTATGGGGCCGCCCAAACTGCCTTTTTGGACCTTCTTGTTCAGCTTCTTAATCTCGTAAGAGACGCCGAGGATGCCAACTACGACGGACTTCAGCCACTTGTGGAAAAAGTCGATGAACTCCTCAATAGTGCAGTGATATTCGCCACTGACGATGACGCTGGAGGCGCATGGGGAGGAGACGCACATATGCCACCCTTCTCGCAAAACGAAGAAAAGGGCCCACTAGTTGAGGATACAGACGATGGGGTACTCTGTAAGATTGTCAAACCTTTCTTCTTCTCTCCTTCATATAATTTACACAGCTCATGGCATGATAAATAAAATAATGCCCTTCTTCCGAAAACTTCATCAAGAGTGGGGACCTGCTGGTACGTCGCTGCATTCGTGGCCTTGATGTCTCTTATGTACGAGTTTTGAGCTTATTTTAATCGTTCAGGACTATCTAAAGACCCCGACGAAATTTTGAAAAAGATGAAGTTCCCCAAACCTTGGAAGAAAACCGTTCGCCCGCACCCCACTTCGTCTCTTTGCGCGCGTTTCAAGGAACCGATCCCGGAGTGGGAGGCTACCGAGTCCAACGACAGTGCAACAGCAGTCTTCCAGGCTCGCTGCGAAATTGGCTCCGGTGACATCCACAATCCTGTCGACATGGTTCTTTCGTCCAATGGGAACATGCTCGCTCTATCATCCATGGGGGGCTGGAAAAACCGAACGCCGTTCTTGTGGTTCTATCGCCCGAATGAACCAGAGGAATATAACGATTTCATGAAGAAGCGATCCATTAAGGTTGACCTCATGTCGGGAATGGATGAAATGCTTCTCAACGACGAAAGGAATCTCATGATTGTAGCAGACTATAAGAGAATCAAGTCTTACCGATACACCCCGTCCACACCCTCTCAAAAGGTTGGGAAAGCGATGCGAGTGCACACTTTGGACTCGACGGACTACACTGGCCCAATCACTATCCTAGCAGATGGTCGACTCATGCGGGCTGGTAAAGGAAATGTTGCCGTCTGGGAACTGGACGCTTTGCAGACTCATGGAGAAAGTGGAAAGGATATCATCGGCACCAAGATTGCTGAAGATGACATGGATACCTGGCGGGACGACCCAGAGAACATCGAGCCATCTACTGGAAGCGCGTTTTCAATGAAGTTCAAGCTCGAGGGCCACAAAAGTAACAATGAACGCGAGGAACCACCTGTCGTCAATAAATGGCACCCTCACCCCTCCGCCTCGAACGTGATGCTCTGTGGCATGGAAAGCAAAGAAAACAACAACTATTGTCACGCTTACGATCTGCAGGCTGAGGGCAAGATAACTGCCAGGTATCTTGGGCACGGCGGCTGTGTTAATGGCTTTTCTTCCAGTCCCAGTGGAGATCCGAATATGTTCCTGACTTGGTGCATGGATGGGCATGCTAGGCTATACGATATTAGGCATCCGACGCCCGTAATGACCATTGCTGGCGCCAAGCATCTTGAACCGATGCCGGCTGCGGTCCTTGCTCATCCTGATGGAATCCCATGTGAGTCTTTCGTAGGCGTTCAACTTATTTCAGTGCTATAACCATTTCCTTAGTCGTTTTCACGGCAACATCTCAAAGCGAAGACATCCGACTCTGGGACGTTCGCGCTCGTAAACTCGTCTACGAGCTCGCTACGGGAAACAATGTCGTCGAAGCTATGGCCTGGGACGCGAACTCTAACGCGCTTTATGCAGCGACATCGTGTCCTCATATCGATTGGAACGGCCGACACATGGATTACAGATTGGCGAAGGTGCCACGGCCACGTACTGGGAACAACACCCAAGATGCGGACGGAGACGAGAGCATGGACGAGGAGGAAGAGGAAGAAGAGGAAGAAGAGTACTTTGAAGACGAGACATTCTGCTGGCCCCAAGGAGCCGCTCATGCTGAACATTACTTTGGCCATGTCTTTGATGCTGGAGATCACAGGCTCTGTGAGTTCCTAAATCCCATTGTGTGAACAACGCCTAATTTTATCTCAGATAAGTTCACATTCAAGATAGATCCAAGCCCAGATGCGTTGCCGTACTATGGAGGGGGTATGATGGAAGGAACAACGGGCATATACACAGCGGATTACTTCTGAAGGAGCTGGACGCAATGATCCATTCTCGATCTCAATGGCTGACAAAGGGGGTGAAATCCCCGTTGTTCAGATACCAACATTATTTATTGCACCCTGACTGCGACCACTGCTCATAAGCGAGTGACACTCCATGTCAACCACTCAGAGTGGATGTGATCGTCGATATCAGACAGGTATGCTTCAACCCTCACACCTGTGGATGCTCTTTCGCTATCTCCTGCGCGAAATATGCGCTCCCACATTTCCTTCCATGACTCTGGAGAATGGCAAAACATCTCGCTGACCTTTCCATCTCCATTATGATGTTGCCTGAATCCCCTTGTTCTCCGCCCAAAGTGACTGCCAAATATAACAGACTCTCTCTCCGTGGAAAGAAGTGAGGCGAGCCGTTCCCCAAGACACTCTTGTTTGTCTTCGGGGAAGAGGTGGAAAAGCCGACCGGCGTGTATGACGGAGACACGTCCTTGCAGAGGTGAGAGGGATTTGAGAGCTGGTAAACTTCCAAGCTGAGACTGGGTCGGCGATGGAGTCAAGTTCACGTTTGATGTTGTTTGAAGGGTTAGGATTTTTGAATCAAAGATATCTCCTGCTATGAAGGACGCCGGAAAGCTCTCGGTGGTAGACTTGAATAGTTCGTGGCCGTATTCCCAGAATTCTGAACCCGTATACAACAAAAGTTGGTAAATAACATATTTAAAAATGAAAGGAAATTCGGACTTGCCATTTTTTAGGTCACACCCAATAAGTTTGTCGGCCGGCCATCCGTCAGACGCTATCTTGCGCATGTCAACGCCGACTGCCAAGAGTGAGCAATGAGACTGTTACTATCAATAGCGGTGCATTCAGAAATCACTCACAGAAACACCCAGCGTCAAAAAAAATCGGATCTTTTTGAGTTTTCAGGAGATTAAGGGCTTGCTCGTAGGCAGGATTACGGATGATCCAGAGTCTACGGATCCGAAATTGTGTGTGGCGTCAGTGATACAGTTGTGGATTTTACTTCCCGATGCGGATACGCCAACCGGGGTATCATGAGCGACGTGGATACGCACTGTAGGAAGGTCAGGATTCGAATGCATGGGTATGCGAATGTCTACAAAAAAAAAAAGAGATATAATATGGTCAGGACAACGGAGTTTGACTCAAACAATGAGTACCCGTGGGCAGTGGGCACTTCGTGCTCACCTCAAACGCTTTGGCCTGTATGTCAAGAATATGTGATTTCAACATCTCCTCGTCAGCTACTCCAGTAGAAGACTTAAAAAATTCCAATGAGGCTCCTTCGAGGTGGTAAAAAGACGGATCCGGCTTCGTTCCTGCTTCTCCCTGATATGTTCCTCGGTCGATTTGGGCATTGGGCTGGATGGAGTCGGGCGATAGCCATTGCGCGGGGATACCAGTGGACTCTGGATCGGCAGGCATTGTTGTACTGATAAGAGAAGCACGTTTCATTTCTGATTGTCGCATACTTTATACCCCAACCCTCTGACGATAGTGGCATGATATGGATCATCACGAGCTCAGAAACGTTATCAGTGAATGACTGACACATGTCAAAAGAATAGAATATCCCAGATCCGCACAGGTCGGCCGGAGTGCGTATGCGCAATTTGAATGGGCTGATTGACGATTGATAGGATAGACTTGACGAGACAGCAACTTCTGCGGACTTGTTTGTCTACAATTGTGAGAACTTGAATCCGCTGAATGGGATATTTTGGGTCCACAGCGTATTTTTGGATATGAATTTCTTTTAGGCGTATTATTATAAGTGCTCTATACGTCTATTCCTTGGATTCCAATTTATACTATCCTCTTGCCAATAGCAGACAAAGTGAAGTATTTCTCAACTTTGCGGTAATACATTAAGGTGGAGTAAAATTTACAATTGTGGAGTCTCATCAAAGTCTAGTCACAGACCAATTCATCACCCAATAATCTTCCCTCGGCAGGCCGGTCCAGTTACGAGCCTCGTCACTATTAACATTTATGAGCTTCGCGTCGACCTTTACTTTCCCAGATTGACCCGCGAACACCTCTTCCACCCAGAGCTTCTCCCAACTCTCGGGGCAATGACAGAACATCTTCCATTCCATACCAATAGCCGAGTCCACGCGTGTTTTCTTCTCTGTAAACGCAACGTGCTGTCCAAATATCACGCTTCCTGGCTCCGGGACGAGGAGGGCGGCAAGACGGTGTGCGAGGTCGAGTTGGTTTTCTTCAGAGAAGAGGTGGAAGAAAGAGGACGCGTGAATGGCGGATATTTTGCCCCCGAGGTCGTTCAATGAAGTCAGGTTTTTGAGCGAAGGAGTGCTAATGGAATTCGGAGCGTTGGACTGGGCCAATTTAGTAAGGTCCTCTGGGGTGGATGGTGCAAGGAAGGCGGCATCAAAGACGTCTCCTGCTATAAATCCCGCTGGAAACGTTTCGGGTGTAGATTTGAATAATTCATGCCCATAATCCCAAAAACCTGTCGGGTTCCCGAGGTTGAGATCGTAAAATCAAGTGGCACAGAGAGAAAACATACCTTGCCGAAGATCTGATGCCAATGCACACTGGACAGGCCAACCGTCGACAACTGCTTTTCTAAGATCGTTCCCGACTGTCGATATAATATAAGTAGAGGAAAATCCAATGAAGAAATGTGAGCCAACAGCAGCACCCGATATCAAGCAAGATCGGAGCTTGACGCTCGTTGAGGAGCTTTCTAGCCTGCTTGTAGCCATGCTGACGCGTTATCTTCAGACTGGGGCCGTCAGATTAGGGGTAATGCGTTTGCAACCGACTCAAACTTACTTGAGGAATGAAAATCTACGGATGCAAGGGTATCCATAAATCTAGAAAGTGGTCAAAAGTTGTCTGTATGAAAACGACATATGACAAACCTCGTACGCCTTTGCTTGCACATTCAGAATATGCTGCTTCAGCTCTTCCTCATCTTGGATACCGGTGGTCGTTCTGAAGAATTCGAGCTGATCTCCTTGCAAGGAATACAATGAGATATCAAGCGGGAGTCTTTTCTTTGGATCTGCGAGGGACATGGCAAGTGGTGGAATTTGAAGCGGCTCGGAGCCAAAGGAAACACTGTTTAAATATGAGCGACCACGACAGATGAGAAATCAAAAGAGTTTGTGGGAAGCCGAAACAAATCGGCCCATAGATTGCTGCGCATTCAGGTATTTCCACGTAGGTACATCCAAAGGAGTCAGACACACGGGTGGTTGTCAGTGCAAAGGTTCCGAATGATACGCACAGAGTGATAAAAATAACGTGCGGGACAGGGGCCGAGCGCCTGAAAAGGATATGATGTCACGCAAAGCCTTACGCGGCCCGTCTGAGCCGACCATCGACACTGCCAAAAGCGCTGCGTGTTTTCGAATGTCGTACGACCCTCTCCTCTTCTCCCACATGTCTTGGTGATTCTCACTTCTTCCACAAGGTTTATCTCATACTGATACAACATTTCTCAAGGATATCAGATTTGCTCCCACCGCCATCGACTCGGCAACCTATTTCCCTTCAAACATTCACGACAGATTTTCTACCAGCTCTGCTTTGCTATCTTGTGACAGCAGTTCTTGTTCTCATTCCACGAACATTTGCTATACGCCTCACACTACTGCCAATAACACTATGGACCGTATTTCGTGCGGGGACGCAGCTAGACTTTCAGAAAGGATTTGGCCTTGACGATCGATTTGCGTACATGAACCAAGGGCATACCGTGCGTCATGCCTTCAGTCTTTTACCGTGTTTTATTCATCTATTGACCTTCAGCTGGCAATGATTACTTTATGTATGCGTGCTACAATCTGGACCTTCCAACAACAGCCGTACCAGCGACGAAAGCGAGGAAACGGACGTGACCCAGAGTCCTCGTCCCTTAGCGATCTATTTTTCGACACCATGGACCTGATGTTTAACCTACGTGGTATACACTGGTCATGGTCTCAAGGTCTTCGTCTCCCTGTCGAAACCAGAAACGTCGAATCGACGTCATCTTTCCTCCTCTCAACCCTAGGGAGGTTCATTCTTGACTTGGTCCTATTTGACTTCTCCCACTACTCGGTACAATACCTAGGGGGGCCAACAACCATTGGTTCTCCAGTCGGAGGCTCGGTATTCGACGTTTCCCTGCCGCCACTCGCTCGATACACTCGTTCGAGCGCAATCGTTCTCCTTTCAGGGTTCACAGTCTGCTTCGCCATCGACCTGTTGTATCAAATCATTACCCTCTTCTCTGTCGCCATCCTCCAACAGTCCCCAACCCAATGTCCACCGCTCTTCGACAAGCCGTGGATGTCGACCTCCCTCAACGCGTTCTGGGCACTCAGGTGGCACCAGTTCTTCCGCGACTGTTTCATCAATTTCGGAGGTAAACCGCTTGCCTATCTCATTGGCAAGGCGGGTGGCGTCATCGGTGCATTCCTCACGTCAGGCATTATTCACGACTTTGGCTTGTGGGGTATGGGTCGTGGAAGTGATTTCCAGAGGGTGGGTGGCTTTTTCCTGATGATGGGTGCCGGCGTCATCCTGGAGCATGGTTGGAAGGCAGGGACGGGTCATCGGGTTGGAGGGTTTGCTGGGTGGGTGTGGACTATCGGATGGACTCTTTTTTGGGCCCATATGCTGGTTGATGCGTGGGCGCTACGGGGCTTGGTTGGGAGCCAGTTTATGCCCGACAAGTGGAGACCTTCGACGATGGTGTTTGGATCCTTGTTCATTTAATAATTCTATCTTTATGCATCCTGACTGGATATAATTAATACACTAATTGATACAATTTGTGTCTATAGGATAACAAATAGCTGTTTGCGCTGAATCATCCCTCGCACCCATATCCCGAGCCCAGCGGGAAGGCGTCCTACGCTGCCTATTATTATCGCCAGTTCTTCCAGAAACTGTGGGTACATTATATACTCTTTCCTCTTTGCTAATCCAAGACATGGAGGTGGTCCAGATATCGATCCTTTTCTACATCTGCTATCGATGCATACTCCAAAGCCCGCCTTGGCCAGACTCTTAGTGCAGTACCAAGTAAGGTGCGTTGACGCATTATAATTTTTGATACCTTCCCCGCGTACTCATTAGACAGGTTCACTTAGCCAATTACCGCTCAGCTAGAACGACCACCCCCGTTGCGGCACGTCAGTGGGACGAAATGACTGGAACCTATTATGGCCCACTAGACCTATCATTCTACAAGTTACAAGGACAAGAGCTGATGTTCCAAGTAGCTCACTGGGAACAAAGACGATCTTGATCTGAGGAAGCACATATTGAGGTGCAAGGCCAGGCCTATGACGATTGATTGTTTCGGAAGGATCACAAACTGGAAGCTGTGGAAAGTTTCCGGGAACCCATGCAGTCGAACTCTAACTTTCTTGGGTATGTTTTCTTTCTTTTCAAGTTCTCATGCTGTCCCAATTAGTTCTCAACCTAGATTGACTAATGCACGGGGATACTCGCGCGTCCTTGGTCTTCTGGAATCCGTGAAAGATCCAATATTGTTGTGCAGCTCCTCTGAAACTCCGCACCAGCGCTGACCACTCTGGCATTCACCGAGTCAGAAGCAGGGTTATCACAATTAGGTAGCTCGTCTACAGGGTAGTCGTAGCTGATATCGGATGGGGTGTGCCCCAGTCGTGGTGTATGACATCCGAGTACGCGCTTACTCGTAAATAGAATTCTGAGACTATGACTATGGCTCACCCCAAACCCTTTCCAGCTACATTCGTCGACGAGGAGGGATATCGTCCATGACAACACCCTGTCAGATCAAGGCTCCCTTGTCGTTACAGACGCGACAGGTGCCATAAAATCAGCACTGGTTCTCCCGACCTCTCCATTTGACACCACTCATCCGGACCCTTGGGAGTGTATCAACCACCCATCAACACTCTTCGACCTCTGACGTATTGCAGGTGTCCTCTTGCCTGAGAAAGGATCGGTCATATTAGGGGACTGAGATAGATGGGTGTGATGCCACTGTATAAGGACGGTCGGTCACGTTTTGGGAAAGCTCAGAAGGAACCCACCACTGCCAGTCCGAACGAGTGGCCCTGACAATGGTACAAAATGCTGAATTGTTGCGCTGTGGTGCGGGCAGCGGCTTTTGAGCTCAAATTTGGAGAGTTCATTGTAGCAGACCACGGATCGAGGATCCACTTCAGCGGCATTGGGTTGCAAACCCTCCCGTTGGAGATTCGCTCCAATGTCAATCCAATGTAGGAATTTGGAATAAACCCACTAAGATGTGAGAAGATCGAACAGGCCTACAGGTTTGCATGTAGCTTTCAGCAGTGAATACTTCTCATACCTTTTCCATTCAACGAAGATCCTAAATCCTGCAAACCTTATCAACGCGTATTGGCCCTTGGTATGCTGAAATAAAGAACTCGACAAATGGGTGTATACACGTGCACACCTTGACTGATCCTCGTGCATTGGCACACGAGTGCGTGGTTGAGGCCTGCTAAACCCCTTGTTACATTAGAGATATGTTTGGAACGACCTGGCCCCTTTACCGAACTGTCGTTCCACGCTCTGGAGGGTGCCTGACTACACTATTAGCCATTAGCATGCATATGATGAAATAGACCGGATAGATGCCTTTGGGACGCTAGATAAGTGGGCATGAAAATGTGCCAGTTAAGTTTTAACCGTTTTGCCCCCATCAGGATGCAGGGACCCTGAACAAATGGAGATCCTTCGTTCGTTGTGAGTCCACAGCCGAATTTGGCCGAATTTATGCTTCCCGCCCCACTCCCCAACTCAACGCCCGAGTCAGACAATGACCAACTGTTGCAGGCCATTATTTCCAAAACACGCACTGAATTCGAAAGTCTTGATACTTGGATTTTAAGATGCAAGCGATCAATTCAAAATGACAAGGGATTTCATCTTGTAGGGCTTCATATTGGAGGCGTTAATCATCATCATTCACGGAACTTAATGCCACATTACGGGTCAAGGAGGAAGTTCTGAACAATCACAGATCCCAGTCGAATGGCCTCTTCGTCGCTAACATTATTTTATGTGTATTCGAATTCTGGCGGTCAAGCAAGGAGAAAATTGGCACACTAGCATCCGCGACGTAGGATAAAGCGAAGGCATCATCAAACACATCTCTCTATCAAAAGTCGAGCATGTCACCAAAGACTTCACAAAGGGTTGAAGACGCTGTGCCGGGGTATAGAGAACATAGCCGAGCCCATAATGGGAACACCGTCGAGATAAGACTGGATATCACCAGAATCAATCCCAGAAGTATCAGGGTAGCAGGAACTGCTACAAGAACATAGACCCAATATGAAGACGGGTGGGATCGAGCCTAGGATGCAATGGACCTCATCCCCATTCATGCCGATAAGGACGTGGCCGGAAACTCGATGGCAAAGCCAGTTGGAATCCAAAGACCTTGTTATGTTGGTGGCACCTCCAGCGTGCGGAGCGAACACCTTACCAATGGAAAGCGTTCAAAAACGCTATACAACGAGCATCGCACAAAAGCGGAATTCGACTATATTAATCTGAATTTTGGACTGAAAGGTGAGACAAATATGGGCCCGCGGGAGCTGTGGGGACGACCAGTGCATATGATAATTACTACTGTCCAGTTGGCGCCGCATCAAACATGACTTCCTCCATCATTTCCGTATGTTTTGCTGCGACGTTCTTGTCTAAATTCCAGTTATCAAACTGGCCCCACTTTACTACCGAAAACTCACTCATTGAAACTGGCCAATATTCTGAGCTACCCTCCTGGCGGAAAGGTCTCAAACAGGCACGGAGGAAGTTGGGAAGCCCCCCAATTACAATGCCAATCAATAACGCATACCGACTGGACGCAAATCCGATGGTCTGTACCTCCCCGTATCTGGCGACATGTGGGTTCTTGCTTGGCAAGCACTTGATCCAGGCGCTGAAGCCTGCACCATCAATTTCTTCCTTAATGTCAAAAGGCAGCGCACTAGGCCCTTCTGGAAGCATCCGTCATTGTTTCCCTGGGAGGATAGCGAAGGATACATCGAGGATGAGCCTTTCAAGCGGATGATGGGCATGGAGATGGGACGACGAAGACCGCTTGGTTGATAGAGGAAAAGGGTGAGGTCAGACTATATACGTACTTTAAGGAATTTCGCTGATGGACTCGAGTGCCAAGTCCAGTTTCGCGACCCCTGGACCTTGATAGAGAGGTTATATCGTTGCTTTGGATGGAGCAGGCGGCTCCGAGTCAGCGGAGGCTGAGGAGAACGAACTTGGGATTACCTGGTCGACGAGCAGTGGACAAGTAGTCTTACGAGGCCTGCGCCTTACCAACCCGCCGGGTAATGTGCAGCGGCATCGCACATGGGTAACGGAGTGATTGAGCTGGTTCAGCTGCACCTAAAGGAGAAGTCAGTTCCTGGCCGTTACTTAGTCTCGAAATAGGCATTTCACCCGTGTGAAATGCCTATTACGGATAGGTTCGAGAAACGTCCGATCCGGCACCACGTTTGGTATAATGATATTGCCATTAGGGGAACAGAATAGAGGCCGAGCGAGCACGTGAAACGTCATCGGAATAACATCCCGACTCCCGAGTTCCTGTCGATCACACAGCATCACCTTTCCTTCAACAGATGTCGTTAGTACCGTACAAAGTGGCTATATTACACGGGTAAATTGATATATTGAGGGAATATCTGGACGCTTGGAACATATTTTCATAGGTAGCTATCTTCTATTACACTATCTACTTTGTACTTTTGTAGGAAGTGCCGCGTTTTCTGATGGTAATACTAATTTTTGTATTATAATCTTAGTAGGGTCGCCGCTTTGCGCGGAAATGCCCACCATTGTTCCACAGCATAAGCGCTGAAGCTGTCAGGCGGCTCATCGCAAACCTGTGGTTCGCTCCTGGCCGCCAAATTTTATGTTTTGACCAGCTCGTTGAACACTCTGGGCTAAGCTCGTTCACCAGTCAGCTCCGCTGTTCATTTATCGATAGCGTCATTGACGATCAATCACAATGCTAGTTCCATGCATTTGGTGGTCTGCATTCCTCTGAATGCCATTCAAGGTAGGCATTTTCTGGACCTATGGTCACTCGTCGGAGGCCATTGGCACAGCTTGAACAGGATCTGAGGTCTTCCGCCAAAAGTTAAAAAGTTGTGACACTAAAACCCACTACCTTTAGTGGGAACATGAGTACACTTCTAATATATATCTAGTAAGGTCTTGGTATTGATGGATGATACGCCAATTTGAGAGGCTTGATGTGTTGCTGAGAAATACACACCAGAATCGAGGTCATAACCAGGAATTATTGATACGTTCTCAATTCGAATTCATTGCGACCTATCCAAAAACTATAAACTCTTTCAGTATGTCTTCCAGTATCCTCAGACGATTTCTGCGTCCCAGAAAAAGTAGTCAGAAAGTGTCGCGGCCAGAACCCGCGTTCAAAGGCCAGACCGATGGCTGGCGCCTAGGTGTAACCCGAAACGTGGCCGGCGTGGAAGCAAATATCGATATTGACGACAGGTGCACTAACGTCATCACCGTTATACACCCACCTTGAAGACACTAAACCCTACTGGGTCGTAGGCGCAGGCGGTGGTCACTCAAGCTTGACATTGATTTAGAGTCTGGAAGGTATCAGCTATCTATGCTCAATGCTCTTTGACCTCTTTTACCTCGGATGACGCCTTGCGGTCGTCCTGTTACCCGAGAAAAGATTCAGAAGAATATATTTTCCGCGGAAGGAGGGTTACAACATAGACAGATACGGAACGTAGTGGGAACTTTGAGCCAATAAATGGGTGTGAAACCCGCCACTGTTTACTTTGTGACCGTCCGTTTCAGCGCTCGAGGAGAGTCATAGTCGAGGGTTGACGAATACGCTATACAAGGACAGTCAGTCACGTTGCTGGGAAAGCTCTGCAGGGACTCGCCTATTTGAAGGAGTGGCTCTGAGATGTATACCGTTGCCTGGCTAACTACGCTGAAATAAGGGACTCGACAAATGGATGTAGATCACCTGAGCAATGCGTATTATTAGCCTTGTGCATGCTGAAATAAGGGAGTCGGGCGTTGTCATGGTGGAATAAGGGACCCGCTTTTACCGCATTCCGATCCCTCTGGAGCCAGGCAATGTCAGGCGATGACCAGCTGACGCGTTCCAACTGTTGTAGGTCATCATTTTCGGACCCTGCGCTGCTTTGAACGTCTTGACACTTGGTTTGAGATCGCAAGCTGCAAGTGATTAACCCAGATGACAAGAGATTTATCCTACAAGTCTTCATATAGGAAATGCGATCTTCCAGACCAAAGAGGGAGTTCTAAGCAACCCCAAATCCCCGACGAACGGCCAGGACGGCTTCATATAGAACATACATACGTCAGGTTCGAGTCTCTTTGGATAAATCCATTGCGATAAAAGTTCTCTATCGCCAGGATTATCTACTTATTTTGTGGTTAGTCGTAGATACTTGGCGGCCAAGAAATATTGGGAGACTTATCACTAAGACGAACTGAATTCTTAATCGAAGGCATTCCCCTCCATTGGAAAGTCAAGTAAATTATCGGTGCCGATGTATTTCACCACCTGGAATAAGTGTTGATAAATTCGTGTGGAAATGAAATCGATACTAGAGCGGGCTAAAGGGCAAGCTTGGGAAATGATATCAAGGGAATACTAACCATACAGAGGGCGGCCGCGATCCCGGAAGCTGCAGAAGCCTCAAAATCCACTCTACCCCGCTGGGGTATGATGGCGCCTACAAGTTATCAGGAGCTCCTTTTGTCGGGTCTAACCTGTATAGGTCATGTCTTTTTCCATCTCCCGGCGTCCTGTTCGTGACTTGAATCTTGAACCTCATTTTCTTGGATCTCAGGTTGGGGTGCCTCATTCCCCATTGAAGTGTAGAGCCTCCGAGATCTCCCAGGAAAACCATCAAGGTATGCTGATTTGAGAGAGACATGTCCTTCGTCCCCATCGTCAGAGCCAAAGAAACTGAGGTACTGAAGCCATTGACGACATGTAGGGAACCATTTTCGAATCTGCTGCTCTGCAATGGTTCGAGAACATTAACCATTTAGTTGATGGCCTTTGCTCAATCCTGGCTGCCTCACATAGTTCTTGATCGGGTTAGCCCAACGAGGATCTGTATATTTCGTGGACGAGAGTCAGCTTTCAGAGACAAGTGGGAGGCTACCTCCGAGCTAACTAACGCCATCTGAATCCCAGCGAGTCAACAGAACCCCGAGCCGTCGCCATCCAATCCATGAACTAGGTGACTAGTAGTAAAATCGAATAAGACGCATATAGCAGCAATAGATGCCACATACACGAGGCCTGTCGGCTCGGATACCATGTCCTTGCCAATATGCAACCCTTCTTTGCAACGCTCTGATACCATTGTTCGCGCCTATTCCCTCGTACCGAAGACTCGAGGTAGGGAGAGATCCTTCCACAGTAGACATGATGGAGAAAGGGTAGGAATCGTGTATAAGAGGTCGTAGAAACCCTCGTGTAGAACTGGGGAAAAGGATATCGCGGGCTCAGGCGCACGGAGAATATAGTATGGTCGCGGTCCCATCAGCGCAACATGCCCAGGGGATACAAACATCAATAATCCGTTGTGTTACTAGTAAGTAGTATTTATTACTAGTACAATCGAATGATTCACGTGATGACCCAACATAGGGACTCTAAGCATCTGCTGTAGAGACACTGCTATTGGTCATCTGGCTGTTTTCTCGGCGCTGTTGGTTTGACAGCACCTTGATACACACAACCTGTCCTGTGGGGACCGCTGCGACGCGCCTGGCCGCAAAGAAGATTGGATGCGTCGGCATTGATGGAGCGAGGTAGATGGGATCTCTACCTCCGGGACCGTGTTAGTTGCGTAGTAGCATGAGGCTTTCATTTGGGCAGAATCACTTATGACACCAAATTCTCCATTAGACGATGAATCGTCAATCTCACTTATCATATCTAGACCCGAGAACACGGTCCACCAGTTGATTGGCATGATTGATTTTTTGATACCTTCTATCTCTTTCGACGGACTATTCACCGCAACAATTACTTGCTGCTTGTCATGGCAAGTAACGAACCGATCGGACTTTTGCAACTCCCCATCCACCTTTCTTCCTTTCTTGGTTTTTGCAGACACCAGACTTGCATCGAGCTTCACAGAAAAGTTGAGATCGGGCATCCGAGTCTGGCATCGCCGTGACCTATTTACACATTGCCACGCCAGTGCATCCTTGAGGCCGGCCAAACCTCTTGTTTTGGACGACCTCGCCTTTTTACCGAACAACTGTCTTTCCATGTGGAGGTTTCGCACCTCAAAATCTATTTAACCTCATACAAACTTCATTCCCATTAATTCCTCACTTCTCCCCTCATCTCTCATCTCTATTACTTTCTCTTCCTCACATGATGAGCTTGAACGAGGGTTACTCCCAAAGCGCAACCAAATCGCGTCGAGGCTCCCTTGGGGATTCCCAAAGCAGCTATGGGTTTTCTTTGACGGGACAGGGTGGGCGAACAGTGCTCCCTCCTCTTTCTGACTCGTTTTCAACTCCCTCGCGTTTTCCAGGTCTGTCGTTCCCTTCTAGTGTCGGAGATCAATGCGCTGAACCTGCTACCTTCTTGTGCACAGTACCCGCTTATTCTAACCCCTACACCCAACCGTGTTCTACTTCAAACAAGCTTGGTTACGAACTCGACCCCAAAAGCTTGTACGGCCCGTACCAGACGAGTACTGGTCAGTAGCTGCTCATGGCGTATTCTGCCGCGGACCCCTTTGATCTCATTTATATCTCTTTTCTAGCGCTGCAGTTTCCAACTGGCTTTACAGACTATGAAATGCACCACGGACGTTGCTCCTCCCAGCCAGCGTACCACACGCACCCCTCGAGGTCGTCACCTCCCATTATGGCTAACCGTGCAAACTCGCGCAGGTTACTGCCTTTGTCAACTTCGCTCTCTCTGCCAGCGACTGGCTATAGTGACAACAATATACGTTCACCCACGGCAATTTATCCAAACCAGAATCATTTCATGCAGCCGGACCACGCCTCGATGGACCCCCAATCTCATAGCGCAATGTTTGAGGATATCCCTCCACTCGATCAAGCTAGCTGTACCAACGCCCATACACAACCACGGTCTGCTCCAAACAGACTTGCACCAGTCGTGAGGGATCTTCAGTAACTAGATAAGAATTTCGATGACCCATATCAACCCAGACAGAAAATGAGTCCACGTCGAAAATTCTACCCGGCGTTGTAATGCTCGCAAAGCCCAAGCACTTCCAGACACGTTCCGGGGGAACGGTACGTGGTCTGACTACTTGATAGACTAATTGCTCACCAACCTCGTTCAGAGTACAATCGGAAGACATCCCATCGTCATTCTCAGCTCTCCTGATCAAAAACGGTCTAGTCATGGTTGCCTCTATGGCACATCGACATCCGAACAACCCGCCTCAACAACCCACCTCGATGTATAACCTACCTATGGCCCAATTCAAGGGTGAAGGAACTATCAACGTTGGTTGGCCCAGCTGTATCCACGTCTCGAAGCTCAAGCAGACGAGCCTTCATGCAACTATGAAGGATGTCGATTTCGAGGCACTCAAGGCCGACATTCGTGAGTTTTCTTCTTTGTGGCTCCCAGATTCTCACTTGACAACCGACTAGAAAAAAACTGTCCTGGACTCGTCCTCGTGAAGTAGCTATCATGGGTTCACTTTGACATCGTTCACAAAGTTCACATGCAGACATCCTCGAATATTTATCCCCATATACACTGAATAATATCTTCGAGAATCCAACTACTGCTGATTTTATGGCACCTGTCGCGTCTGTAACGACAAGGGAGCCTTGATCTGACAGGGTGTTGTCATGGACGATATCCCTCCTCGTCGACGAATGTAGCTGGAAAGGGTTTGGGGTGAGCCATAG
>Ga0247729_10000396_pt1 | contig 18632 bp, 14 predicted proteins | sample UWRJL133311R2_FD_180958 | JGI IMG/M metagenome (GOLD analysis project Ga0247729, IMG submission 180958) | Plant litter microbial communities from Arlington Agricultural Research Station in Wisconsin, United States - UWRJ-L133-311R-2 | ecosystem: Environmental > Terrestrial > Plant litter >... | reverse complement strand
CCGCATGGAGCGCCGCGGCTTCAATTTCGGCGGCTTCGGCCCGCCGTCGTCCGGCAACCGCGCCTTCGACGAATACCGCGTCGAGACGCTGCGCCGCCTCGAAGAGGAGCAGCACGAGTTCAAGGATTTCCTCGACCGTCTGCGCCACGCCAAGGACAAGGAAGAGTTCGACCAGTTCATGGCCCAGCACCGTCCGCGTCCGACCCCGCCGGCGGATTCCCAGCCGCAGGGCTGATGTAAACAGGACTAACATCCCAGCGGCCATAGGGCGGGCCGTGGGATCGTTGAGGCGGCAATCGCGCGCAGCGATTGCCGCCGATGCCGTGTCGGCGGCAATCGCTTCGATTGCACGCCTCCGCACACGTCGCGCCCATGGCGTCCCCCCGCCATTCCCGTCTAGCCTGCGACCGAACGCCACAGGGCGCTCGAATCGTCGTCCCAAAGCGGCGCGATCCAAAACTCCGGGAGGACGCCATGCGTCGCATGCACGCGCTGCTCGTTGCAGCATCCACATTCATGGCCGCGCAGGGCGCCTTTGCGGCCGAGGTCCATGTGATGATCTCCGGCGGCTTCACCGCGGCCTACAAGGAACTGGTGCCACAGTTCGAGAAGGCCACCGGCCACACCGTGGTCACCGCCTATGGCCCGTCCATGGGCGAGACGCCGCAGGCGATTCCGATGCGACTGTCGCGCGGCGAGCCGGCGGATGTGCTGATCATGGTCGGCTATGCGCTCGGCGATCTCGTCGACAAGAACAAGGTCGTCGCCGGCAGCCGGGTCGATCTGGCGGATTCGCCGATCGGCGTCGCGGTGAAGGCCGGCGCGCCGCGCCCGGATATCTCGACGCCGGAATCGCTGAAGGCGGCGCTACTGGCCGCGAAGACCATCGCCTATTCGGACAGCGCCAGCGGCGTCTATGTCAGCACCGAGATGTTCGGCAAGCTCGGCATCGCGGAAGCCATGAAGGACAAGGCGCGAAAAATTCCGGCGACGCCGGTGGGCGAAGTGGTGGCCAAGGACGTGGCCGAGATCGGCTTCCAGCAGATCAGCGAACTCAAGCCGGTCAAAGGCATCGACATCGTCGGCCCGCTGCCGGAGGCATTGCAGAAGATCACGGTGTTTTCCGCCGGCCTCGCCAGCGCCGCGCCGCAACCCGAAGCGGGCCGCGCGCTGATCGCGTTCCTGTCGTCGAAGCAGGCCGCGCCGGTGATTGTGGCGACCGGGCTGGATCCCAAGGTGAAGTAGGGCGGCGCCATCGTGGTGGGTTTCGCAAGCGCTCAACCCACCCTACGGCCTCAGCTAATGCGTCGCTGCCGCCGCTACCCCTGCAGCGTCCGCCTTCGCCGTCTCCGCGCTGCCGATGCCGTTGAAGAATGCGTTGAGCAGCACCGCTACCAGCGCACAGAGCAGGATGCCCGACTCCAGCAGCGGGTGCAGGTCGTGCGGCAGGTTCTTGAAGAAGTTCGGCGCCACCAGCGGGATCAGGCCAAAACCCACCGAGATCGCCACCACGAACAGGTTGCGCTGGTTGGTCTTGAAGTCCACCGCGGTGAGGATGCGCGCGCCGGTCGCGGCGACCATGCCGAACATCACCAGGCCGGCGCCGCCGAGCACGACCAGCGGCACCGACTCCACCAAAGCCGCCATCTTCGGCAGGAAGCCGAGCAGCAGCATGATGACGCCGCCGGCGATGGTCACCCAGCGCGAGCGCACGCCGGTGATGCCGACCAGGCCGACATTCTGCGAAAACGACGTGTAGGGGAAGGTGTTGAAGATGCCGCCGAGCACGGTGCCGACGCCGTCGGCACGCAGGCCCTTGGTCAGCGCTTCGCGGTCGATGGTCTTACCGGTGATTTCGCCGAGCGCAAGAAACATCCCCAGCGATTCGATCATCACCACGATCATCACGATGCACATGGTGATCACCGGGATCAGATGAAACTGCGGCATGCCGAAGTGGAACGGTAGTACGATGTCTGCCCATGGCGCGGTGGCCACCTTGTCGAAATGCATCACGCCGAGCACGGTGGCGAGGATGGCGCCGGCGATGATGCCGAGCAGCACCGAGACATTGGCCAGGAAGCCGGTGCCCCATTTGATCAGCGCGAGGATCACGCACAGCACGAAAAGCGCGATGCCCAGGCCCTGCAATTGCGCGTAGCCGGGATTGGGGAAGGCGCCCGGTACGCCATCGACCATCTTGGTCAGGGTCGGTAGTCCCCCACCGGCCCAGTTGATGCCGACGCGCATCAGCGAAATGCCGATCACCATGATGATGGTGCCGGTGACCACCGGCGGAAACAGCGGCAGCAGGCGGCTGATGAAAGGCGCGACAAGGATGCCGAAAATTCCGGCAGCGATCACCGAACCGTAGATGCCGAGCAGGCCGATTTCGGGCGAGGCCGCCATCGACAGCATCGGGCCGACTGAGGCGAAGGTGACGCCCATCATCACCGGCAGGCGGATGCCGACGCCGGGAAAGCCGATGCACTGGACCAGGGTTGCAAGTCCGCAGGCGAACAGGTCGGCGGAGATCAGCAGCGCCACGTCCTGCGGCGATAGTTTCAGCGCGCGGCCGATGATCAGCGGCACCGCGACGGCGCCGGCATACATCACCAGCACATGCTGCAGGCCCAGCGCCAGCAGGCGCGGTGTCGGCAATATTTCGTCGACCGGATGAATTGTCGAAGTCATCGATCTATCCCCTATCCCTAATGAAATCGCGTGGCATTATGGTCCGGTAGATACAAGCTCCGTGCCAGATGCCCGTTCGGCGGGATCCATGGCACGAAGGTTGCTCGTACTGACGTGCGGCGATGGCTCCATTATCGCCGCCAAAGCTGGAGGTTACCGCGTGCCGCTGATCAAGAACCGCTATGGAAAAGGCCGTGTCCGCATCATGCGGATTCATCGCGATGGCGACAAGCACGACGTCAGCCAGCTCTCGGTCAAGGCCATGCTGGAAGGCGACTTCGCCCGGGCCTATACCGACGGCGACAATTCGACCTCGACCTCCACCGATACCATCAAGAATATCGTCAATGTCGTGGCGCGGGAAAACACCGGCCTGTCCACCGAGGAATTCTGCCAAGTGCTGGCGCAGCGCTATCTCGACCTGTACCCGCAGGCGAGTTCGGTGAGCATCACCGCGCACGAGACCAAGTGGAGCCGGCTCAGCATCGACGGTACGCCGCATCCGCACAGTTTTGTGTTGGACAGCAACGGCAAGCCGACCGTGGAAATCGTCGCGACGCGCGACGGCATGACCATGCGTTCGGGTCTCGACAGCTTTACTTTCATGAAGTCGACCCAGTCCGGCTGGGAGAACTACTTTACCGACAAGTATTCCACGATCCAGCCGACCAACGACCGCATGTGCGCGACCTCCATGGTGGCGTCGTGGAAATGGTCGGGCAAGCCCGCCAGCTACGCCGCGGCCAACGCGAAAATTCTCGAGACGCTGCTGAAGGTGTTTTCCACCACCTACAGTCCGAGCGTGCAGAACAGCCTGTACCACATGGGCGAAGCGGCGCTGGCGGCAGTGCCGGAGATTTCCGAGATCAGCATGGCGTGCCCGAATATCCACTTCATCCTGATGAATCTCTCGGCCTTTGGCCTCGACAACAACAACGACGTGTTTTTGCCAACGGACGAACCGCACGGCCAGATCGAATGCACGGTGGGGCGAGGGTAGCGTCGGGCTTCCTAACCTCTCCCCGCTCTTTGCGGGGAGTGGTCGCCGCTTCTTCGGGGCGGGTGAGGGGCGGGGCACGAGGTCAGCCAAAGTGAGTGATTATCGAGCCGATCGATACTGAACTTGGTTGAGTACGCGACCCGATAGAGCTGCCTTGTAGGCGGAGGCTATGCCTGGCCCCTCACCCGACCGGGTCGCTGCGCTCCGCCGGTCGACCTCTCCCCGCAAAGAGCGGGGAGAGGTTAAAGAACCGCCGCCTACTTTCCATACTTCGCATGCAACGCCGGAAAGATCCGGTCCGGCTTGAACGGCACCTGCGTAAAGCGAATCCCGGTGGCGTCCTTCAGCGCATTGCCCATCGCAGCTGCCACCGGATTATACGGGCTCTCGCTCATGGACTTGGCGCCCATCGGGCCGATCGTGTCATGGGTCCTGGCAAAATACACTTCGGTGCGCGGCACGTCGGCGAAGGACGGCAGGTGATAATCGCGAAATTTCGGATTGACCACGCGGCCGCCGTCGTCGATCACCATCTCCTCGTACAGCGTGGCGCCGAGCGATTGCGCGACGCCGCCTTCGACCTGGCCGCGCAACTGCATGGGGTTGGCCACAGCACCAGCGTCCGCCGCCTGCACGCTTTTGAGAATCTTGATCTCGCCGGTGCCCTTGTTCACCGCCACGCGAAACCCCTGCACGTTAAAGGCCACCGAGCGCGGCGTGCCGGCCGAGGTGCCGGTCGCACTACGTAGACCGCTGCCCGCCCGAATCGCCTGCGCCAGCTTCTGGGCTGCGTCCTCGGTGGCCTTGCCCGCCACAAAGGTGCCGGCGCTGCCATAGGCGCCGGTGTCGTGGCCGCCATGCGCGGTGTCGGATTGCCGCAAATGAATCTGCTCCACCGTACAGCCTAAAGCCGTGGCGGCGATCTGGCGATGCACGGTCGCGGTGCCGTTGCCGAATTCGGCGGTCCCCACGGTGAGATCAAAACCGCCATCGTCGCGCATGGCGACGGTCACTTCGGCGATGTGCCCTTCGGGCGGCACGGTGTCGATCATGGTTAGCGCGATGCCTTCGCCGATCAGCCAGTCGTCCGAAAGATTATGCTTCGGCGCCTCGGCCTGCATGGCCTGCTCGACGAGGTCGAGGCACTGGTCGAGGCCATAGCTGCCATACAGCACGTCGTCGTAATGCGTGCCGGCCGGCGACAGCATGGCGTCGCCGGGCCTGACCATATTGCGGCGGCGGAAGTCGTACGGGCTGATGGCGAGCTGGCTCGCGAGTTCATCGATGGCCGCTTCCACCGCGAACAGCGTCTGCGGCAGGCCGTAGCCGCGAAACGCGCCGGCCGGCACGGTGTTGGTATAGGCGACGACCGCGTCGACCTTCTTGTTGTCGCAGTTATACACGCCAACGCATTCGCCGCAGGCATGAAACAGCACCGGGCCGGCGTGGTTGCCATAGGCGCCGGTGTTGGAGAGCACGTCGAGCTGCAGTGCAGTCAGCTTGCCCGTGGCATCGGCGCCGGCCTTGACGGTGACGCGCATCGGATGCCGCGTCGAGGTCGCCGAAAACTGTTCCTCGCGGGTCAGCTCCCACTTTACAGGGCGCCCGGTCTTCAGCGCGGCGAGCGCCAGAATGTCCTCGACGAACATTTCCTGCTTGCCGCCAAAACCACCGCCGACGCGCTCGCAGAATACCCGGACCTTGTCGGGCGGCAGCTTGAACAGATCGGCTAGCGCGCGCCGCGTCAGGAACGGCGTCTGCGTGCTGGAGCGGACGTTGAGAATGCCTGCCTCGTCGACCCACGCCATGCCGCCATGGGTTTCCAGATGGCCGTGCTGGACGCGCTGGGTTACGAAGGTCCCCTCAAAGGTGACAGCCGACGATGCCAGCGCCGCGGCGACGTCGCCGAATTCGCCATGGGTTTCCGCGACGATGTTTCGCGCAGCATTGGAGACGCGATGTTCCAGCGTCTTGTCGGGGTGAATGACAGGCGCGCCTTCGGCGATGGCGGCGGCGGGATCGACTACCGCGGGCAGGATGTCGTAGACGATCTGGACGCGACGGCAGCCTTCCTCGGCGGCGGCTTCGCTGTCGGCGACCACCGCCGCGATCTTCTGGCCGATGAAGCGCACCACATTGTCGAGCATGCGGGTGTCGTTGGGATCCATCGCGTCGATTTCATGCCGCGCGGTGGAGAACAGCGTGGTCGGCGCGTCCTCATGGGTTAGCACCGCATGAACGCCGGGCACCGCCAGCGCTGCGCTGGTATCGATGGACACGATGTTGGCATGAGCATGCGGCGAGCGTAGCATCTTGATCGGCAAAACGCCCTCCATCGCCACGTCAAACGTGTAGCGCTCGGCGCCCTTCACTACCTGAGGGCCGGCGGGGGCGGGCAGGTTGCGGCCAAAGGCGGTGCCGGGCCCGGCGTCCTCGACATTGGTCTTGCCGTCGAGCGCGTCCTCGATGGCACGATAGCCGGTGCAGCGGCACAGATTGCCCTTCAGCGACGCGCCGAGGTCGGCGCGCTGCGCCTGGTTTAGCGACGCGCAGGTCATGATCATGCCGGACGTGCAGAAGCCGCACTGAAAACCCTGCGCGTCGAGAAAGGCCTGCTGCATCGGATGGATTGCGCCGTTCGGAGCCAGTCCCTCGATGGTGGTGACGGCGTGGCCCTCGGCGCGGAACGCCGGAATGATGCAGCTATGCACCGGCTCGCCGTCGAGCCAGACGGTGCAGGCGCCGCAGTCGCCGGCGTCGCAGCCCTTCTTGACGCCGAAATGGCCGAGTTGGCGCAGGAAGGTGCGCAGGCACTGGCCGGCGCGCGGCTGTTCGGCAAAGTCTTGGCCGTTGATCTGATAGATCATGGTCTGATCACGCTGAGCTCGGCGCGGATTTCCTCGGCGAGCCGCAGCGTCATCTGCTTGCGCCAGGCCGGCTTGCCGTGGACATCGTTGTGATACTGCCCGTCTGCAATATGATGCAGGATCGCCTCGTGCAAATCGTCGGCGGTGGGAAGGGCGGCAAAGATGAGCCGGATCGGCCGCACGGTCGCGCCGGTGATGGTGAGCAACAGGCCATCGTCTTTCAGGCTGCCGATCAGCAAGGCGGCGGAGCGGCCTACCGGGGTCAGCGAAATCTGCCGGAATGCGGAACGCCGCTTCAGCGCGGCAAGCGGGATAGTGACGCTGCGCAGCAGGTCGGCGGGGGCGAGCGCGTTGCTTTGATTGCCAGTGACGAACTCGGCGACCGGCATCTGCACTTCGCTGCCGTCGGCTGTCCAGATCGTGCAGACGCCTTCCAGCGCGGCGGTCAGCGCGATCATCGGGCCGGCCGGCAGCGACATGCACAGATTGCCGCCGACGGTGGCGGTCTTCCAGATCTTGAACGAAGCAAGGAAAGCGCGGCAACACTGGTTGATCAGCGGCGACGCGATCCAGTCCGCCGGGCAGGGCAGGGCATCGAGCTGCGCCACGGTGCAGGTGGCGGCGATCTGCAACTCGCTGTCGGTGACGGTAAGCGCCGGCCAGTTCAGCGCGGCGAGATCGACCAGCCGGGTGAGATGCGCCTGCGGTTCGGAAAACAGCCACGTGCCGCCGGCGAGCCACGCATCGCCCGCCGTCCAGTCGGGCAGTTCGTTCCGTGTCCGTGGCCGGGCGATGGACGTGACCGTGTTCAGATCCATGGGGACGCTTGTGCTTTCAACCTGCCGCCGATCCTGTATGGAGTCTTGCAAGACCGACGCCAACTCGAAGTAATCTCGGCCATGTTCACGCGAGTATTCTTGGCTGGACTCCAAATTGCAAGGTCAGCGCGAGGTGCGGATGGAGGCGATGTCAATGAAGGCGATCTGGATCAGGGACCCGCTGGCGATTCTGGCGGAAGGCGCTGAACGCGGCGTCGTGGTCAAAGGCGGGCGGATCGTCGAACTGGTGCCGGCGGGCGGCACGCCGGCCACGGCGGACGTCGCGGTCTATAATGCCAGCGCTCATGTGGTGCTGCCCGGGCTGATCAACACCCACCATCATTTCTACCAGACCCTGACCCGGGCGCTGCCCGCGGCGCTGGGGCGCGAGCTGTTTCCGTGGCTGCAGGCGCTGTATCCGGTATGGGCGCGGCTGACCCCGGAATCGCTCGATCTCGGCGTTTCCGTGGCAATGACCGAACTGCTGCTGTCCGGCTGCACCACCACCACGGACCATCACTATGTGTTTCCCGCCGGGCTGGAAGAATCCGTCGATATCGAAGTGGCGGTGGCCCGAAGGCTCGGCATGCGCGTGCTGCTGACGCGCGGATCCATGAACCGCTCGGTGAAGGATGGTGGCCTGCCGCCGGACAGCGTGGTGCAGGACGAGGACACGATCGTGGCCGACAGCGAACGCGTGGTGGCGAAATTCCACGAACGCGGCGAGGACGCCATGGTGCAGATCGCGCTGGCGCCGTGCTCGCCGTTCTCGGTGACCACCTCGCTGATGGCGTCCACCGCCGCGCTGGCGGAAAGACTCGACGTCCGCCTGCATACCCATCTCGGCGAGACCGAAGACGAGAACAAATATTGCGAGGAGATCTATGGCTGCCGGCCGCTGGACTATCTCGAACAGACCGGCTGGCTGCACAAGCGCACCTGGCTGGCGCATGGCATTCACTTCAACGCTGGCGAGATGAAACGGCTCGGCAAGGCCGGCACCAGCATCAGCCATTGTTCGTGCAGCAACCAGCTTTTGGCCTCGGGCTGCTGCCCGGTCTGCGACATGGAGGACGCCGGCGTGTCGATCGGCCTCGGCGTCGACGGCTCGGCGTCCAATGATGGCTCCAACCTGATGCAGGAAGTGCGCGCCGCATTCCTGCTGCAGCGGGCGCGCTACGGCGTGACGCGGGTCAGTCATCTGGATGCGCTGCGCTGGGCGACCAAGGGCTCGGCGGCCTGCGTCGGGCGGCCGGAACTGGGCGAGATCGCGGTTGGCAAACTGGCGGACTTGGCGCTGTTCAAGCTGAATGAGTTGCGGTTTTCCGGTCACGGCGACGCACTCGCCGCGCTCGTGCTATGCGGGGCGTATCGCGCGGATCGGGTGATGGTTGGCGGGGTCTGGCGGGTGATCGACGGGGCGATACCCGGGCTGGATGTCGGAGATCTGATCCGGCGGCACGGTGCGGCGGCGAAGAAGATGCAGGGATAGGGCGAAGCAGCGTGCTCTTTTTTTCCTTCTCCCCTTGTGGGAGAAGGTGGCGCGGACGAAGTCCGCGACGGATGAGGGGGGGTACTGGGCGACAGCGCTTGCGGCTACCCCTCACCCGTCTCGAACATGCTTCGCATGTTCGATCCACCCTCTCCCACAAGGGGAGAGGGAAGAAAGAGGCGCCGTCACTTCCCTGGAATCTTGTCGTCGATGCCCTTCACATAAAAATTCATGCCGAGCACCTGACCGTCCGCAAGATGGTCGCCGCCCTTGCATTCGACTTCCTTGCCGTCCTGGCCGATCACCGGGCACTTGAACGGCTTCAGCGTGCCGGCGATGATGGCGGCTTCGGCGTCCATGGCCAGCTTCTTCACGTCGTCCGGCATGTTGGTGTAGGGCGCCATCACGACGATCTTTTCCTTCAGGCCGTCCCAGGTGTCTTCCGACTTCCAGGTGCCGTCGAGCTCGGCCTTGACGCGCTGGATGTAATACGGCGCCCAGTTGTCCATGATCGAGGTGAGCTGGGTCTTGGGGCCGAACTTGATCATTTCGGAATCCTGGCCGAACGCCAGCTTGCCGCGTTCGGAGGCGATCTGCATCGGCGCCGGTGAGTCGGTGTGCTGCATGATCACGTCGGCACCCTGGTCGAGCAGCGCCTTGGCGGCGTCGGCTTCCTTGCCCGGGTCGAACCAGGTGTTGGCCCAGATGATCTTGACCTTGATATTCGGATTAATCGTCTGCGCGCCCAGGATGGTGGCGTTGATGCCGGAGATCACTTCCGGGATCGGGAACGAGCCGATATAGCCGAGCACGCCCGACTTAGACATCTTGCCGGCGATGATGCCTTGGATGTAGCGGCCCTCATAGAAGCGGCCGGAATAGGTCGAGACGTTCTTGTCGCGCTTGTAGCCGGTGGCGTGCTCGAAATGCACGTTGGGGTATTTCTTGGCGACCTTCAGGGTCGGCTCCATGTAGCCGAACGAGGTGGTGAAGATCAGCTTGTTGCCCGCGCGGGCGAGCTGCTCGATGGAGCGCTCGGAGTCCGGGCCTTCGCTGACGTTCTCGAGATAGGTGGTTTCGACCTTGTCGCCGAATTCCTTCAGCATGGCGAGGCGGGCGAGGTCGTGCTGGTAGGTCCAGCCGAGATCGCCGATCGGGCCGAGATAGATGAAACCGACTTTGAGCTTGTCGGCGGCCTGCGCGCCTCCGAGGCTGGCCGCTGCGGTCAAAACCGCCGCCGTGGCAGCGAGGACAATCTTTCTCATGCGTTTCTCCAACACCAAGGGGTTACTGTCGATCCCGCCGCCCGCGCGCCCCGTCGCGCGGGCTCCGGGTTGTTACCGATCGGGAACGAACACCGTCCCCAATGCCGCGGGCGCGGTCGAACCGCCGGTCCGCGCGCGCGAAATCAGAACCAGTACGATGACCGTCGCCAGATAGGGCAGCGCCGACATCAATTGCGAAGGCACGCCGACGCCCCAGCCCTGCGCATGCAGCTGCAGGATGGTGACCGCGCCGAACAGGTAGGCGCCGATCACCAACCGGCCCGGCCGCCACGAGGCGAACACCACCAGCGCCAGCGCGATCCAGCCGCGACCGGCGGTCATGCCAGGAATGAAGAACGGCGTGTAAGCAAGCGGCAGGTACGCCCCGGCAAGGCCGGCACAGGCGCCGCCGAACATCACCGCATAGAGCCGGATGCGCAAAACGGGATAGCCGAGCGCATGCGCCGAAGCGTGGTTGTCGCCGGCGGCGCGCAGGATCAGCCCCGCGCGGGTGCGGTACAAGAACAGCCAGACCGCGATCACCAGCAGCAGCGACAGATACACAAAGCCGTCCTCGCCGAACAGGATGCGGCCGATGAAGGGAATGTCGGTGAGGCCCGGAATGTACAGGCGCGGCGCGGGCTTAATGCGTTCGCCGACGAAGCCGGCGCCGATCAGGCCGGAGGTGCCGATGCCGAGAATGGTCAGCGCCAGCCCGGTAGCAACCTGGTTTACCGCGAGGCCGAGCGTCATCACCGCGAACACCAGCGACAACGCCACGCCGGCCAAAATCCCGCACAATGCGCCGACGAAGATCGATCCGCTCCACAGCGCGCCACCGAAACCGCAGGCCGCGCCCATGATCATCATGCCCTCGACGCCGAGATTGAGCACGCCGGCGCGCTCGGTGATCAGCTCACCAGTGGCCGCGATCAGCAGCGGCGTGGACGCCGCCAGCACCGCGAGGATGATGGCTTCAAGCAGTCCCATCGGCGGCCTTTCGCTGCGGCATGATCAGTTTGATCCGGTACAGGATGAGCGAGTCGCAGGCCAGCACGTAGAACAGCAGTATGCCCTGGAACACTTTGGTCATGTCGAGCGGTATCTTCATTGCGATCTGCGCCTGCTCGCCGCCGATGAAGGTCAGCGCCAGGAAAAGCCCTGCAATTAATATTCCAACCGGGTTGAGCCGTCCGAGAAATGCAACGATGATCGCGGTGAAGCCGTAGCCTGGCGAGATGCCCGGCTGCAGATGCCCGATGGGACCCGCGACCTCGATGATCCCCGCGAGGCCGGCGAGCGCGCCGGAGATCGCGAAGGTCAGCAGGATCAGTCGGTTCGACTTGAAGCCGCCGAACCGCGCCGCGCGCGGGGCCGCGCCGACCACGCGGATTTCAAAACCCTTGATGGTACGGCCGAGCAGGATCGCGGCAGCGGCCACGACCACCAGGGTGATCAGCACGCCGAGATGCAGTCGCCCGCCTTCGATGATCAACGGCACGGTGGCGACGGGATCGAACTCGGCGGTGGTGGGAAAGTTGAAGCCGGCGGGATCGCGCCACGGCCCGCGCACCAGATAATCGAGAAACAGTTCGGCGACATAGACCAGCATCAGGCTGACCAGAATTTCGCTGGCGCCGAACCGCACCTTGCAGATCGCCGGGATCAGCGCGTATAGCGCGCCGGCAATGGCGCCCATCAGCAGCATCGCGGGCAGCACCCAGACGCCGGCATCGGTGCCCTGCGTCTTCACGGCGAGCCAACTGCCCGCCACCGCGCCGACCAGGAACTGGCCTTCGGCGCCAATGTTCCAGACATTGGCGAGGTAGCACATGGACAGGCCGATCGCGATCATCACCAGCGGCGCCGCCTTCACCGCGATTTCCTGCAGCGAATAGCTGTCGGTGAGCGGCGTGATGAAATACACGCCGAGCGCCGTCACCGGGTTCTTGCCGAGCACCAGGAACAGGATGCTCATGGTGACGATGGTCAGGCCAATGGCGATCAGCGGCGACACCAAAGCGATGGTGGTGGAGCGCTCGGCGCGTTTCTCAAGCACCAACTGCATCGAGTGGCTCCTTTGGCGTCAGGCTGCTGCCACCCATTAGCAGGCCGAGCTTTTCGCGGCTGGCATCGGCGGTGGCGAGCGGTTCGGAAAGATGACCGTGGAACATCACAGCGATGCGGTCGGAAATTTCCGCGAGTTCGTCGAGATCCTGGCTGGTCACCAGGATGGCGCAGCCTTCCGCGGCGAGATCGAGCAGCGCCTGGCGGATCACCGCGGCGGCGCCCGCATCGACGCCCCAGGTCGGCTGGCTCACGACGAGCACCACGGGATTGCGCAGGATTTCGCGGCCGACGATGAATTTTTGCAAATTGCCGCCGGACAGCGAGGCGGCTTCCGGATCGCGCTTCGCTTTGCGCACGTCGAAGGCTTTCGTGGCGCGGTCCACCGTCGACAGGGTGGCCGCGGTGTTGACGAAGCCATGCTGCACCATACCGGACGCGGCATGGCCGGTGAGCAGCGCGTTCTCCGACAGCCGCATCCGCGGCGCGGTGCCGTGACCAAGGCGTTCTTCCGGCACGAAGGCAGCGCCGAGTTTGCGCCGATTGGTGATGGAGAGATGGCCTGCGGCGTGGCCGTCGATGACGATGGTGCCGGGATCCCTTGCCAGGCGTTCGCCGGAGAGCGCTGCGAACAATTCGTCCTGGCCGTTGCCGGCCACGCCGGCGATGCCCAGGATCTCGCCGCCCTTGAGCTCCAGCGAAATGCCCTTGAGGTGCACGCCGTGAGCATCGTCCGGGCCGAGGTTAAGGTCGTTGACGACGAGGCGCGGCACGGTGGTCTGTCGCCCCGCCGCGGCCCTCACCTGCTTGATCTCGGTGCCGACCATCATCCGCGCCAATGAGGCCGCGGTTTCGTCGCGAGGCGTGCAGGTGGAGATCTTCTTGCCGCCGCGCAGGATGGTGGCGGTGTCGCACAGCCGCTTCACTTCATCGAGTTTGTGGCTGATGTACAGAATCGAGCGGCCTTCGGACTTCAGCCGGTCGAGCACGATGAACAACTGGTCGGCTTCCTGCGGCGTCAGCACGGCAGTGGGCTCGTCGAGGATCAGGAATTTCGGATTCTGCATCAGCACGCGGACGATCTCGATGCGCTGGCGCTCGCCGACCGACAGTTGCCAGACTTCGCGCTTCGGATCGAGCGGCAGGCCGTAGGTGCGGGAGACTTCTTCGAGCCGCGCCGACATGTCCTTGAAGGACTCCTTGCCGTCGAGACCAAGCGCGACATTCTCCGCCACGGTCAGGTTGTCGAACAGCGAAAAATGCTGGAACACCATGCCGATGCCGCGCGCGCGGGCATCGTGCGGGCCCGACAGCACCATCTTCTCGCCCTGCCACAGCATCTCGCCTTCGCTGGGCTGGATCAGGCCGTAGATGGTCTTCACCAGCGTCGACTTGCCGGCGCCGTTCTCGCCGAGCAGCGCGTGGATTTCCTGCGGCCAGATCTCGATGTCGATGGAATCGTTGGCGAGGAAACTGCCGTAGCGCTTGGTCAGACCGATGGTCTGCAGCAGCGGCGTCTGGCCGGCACGCGGGTCGGAAGGCGTCGGATCTAACATTCGCTGCCACGCGTCAGAGGAAGGTTGCATCAATTGTGTGCCAAATCCGAACGCAGGGTAAATCTCTAAAAAGCGCCAGCATTTGCTCAACGTTTCGGCAATTGTCGCGTTGTAGGTGATTCTGCCGCAACATTCCCGCGAAGTTCGAAAATCGACGACGGTACATTTGAGAAACTCAGGCAATTACCTGCTGTTACGACGATTATGTTGCGGATTTGCCACGGCGCATGACAATTCAGAACGGCTCTATTCTCGCATGGCGAGAAGATGGGCAGGGCTTTTCAGCGCGGCTCAGACCCGCGGATTGCCCATTACCTTGTTGTCAATTGTGACAGACGGGTGCGTCAGAACGTCGCTAAAGCTCAATCTTTCTCACGCGTTAGCTCACGCTTCCGTGACGTGTGCGGCGATCGCCTGACTACCCTGTTTGATATCAGCAGCAATGAAAACCCCCGCTCTCATTGGCTTTCTTGATGAAACTTGCGGCAACCGCTGGAGAAAGTTGAGGCTTCTCAGCTTCCGCGATTGCAGCAAGTGTTGATCAAGACGCGAACTATCAAATCATTCGTCAATCGGTGGGGGTATTCTGAGATGATCTATAATTTCCGAACAGTAGCAGCCGCGGCCGCGCTGTCACTCGCAACACTGGCGCCCATGACGCTGGCGAGCGCCGCCGACATGGCGCCGTTTCCGGTCAAGGCCAAGCCGATCCTCGACCTGCCGTTCTTCCTGGTCAACGACAACCGCGTCACCTTCGCCTATCAATTCGATGGTGCCGATCCGGGCGTGACGAAGAAGACCGCCAAGCAGGTCTACGCCTTCACCCATTTCGACGTCTGGGCCTATGGTACCAACTTCTTCAACATCGGTCTCGAGAAGGCCGATCACGCCAGCCCGGCCAATCCCTGCGCCGATCCGGCACGCCCCATCACGGGCTGCGAAGGCGCTACGGAAATCTACGGCCTGATCCGCAGCACGTTCGGCTTCAACGAGATGTTCAGCACCAAGTCGTTCTCCTACGGCCCGCTGCGCAACGTGTCGCTGGTGGTCGGCGCCGACGGCAGCACGGAGAACCGTTTCTTCTCGGCGTCGAAGCGTGACGTGGTCGCCGGTCTGCAGTTCGCCTTCGACCTGCCATACAAGGGGTTCTTCAACGTCAATCCGTTATTCTACTACGAATTCGCCAACCGCAGCACGTTCACCCAGTGCGGCTATCCCTTCGCCGGCGTGGTGCCGGGCGTGACCTGCAACAGCGACGGCAACCGCAAGTTCGATCCGACCTGGGCCGTCGAAATGAATTACTACATGGACCTCGGCTTCCTGCCGCCGAGCCTGCAGTACTTCGCGGTCAGCGGCCGCGCCGGCTTCTACGGGCCGAAGGGTTCGGAGAACGGCCAGATCCTCGGAACGGCGACCAAGACCGAAATCAACGCCGAGCCGATCCGCCTGACCTTTGACGCCAGCAAGGCGATCTGGGGCGAGAAGTACACCCACAACGTCGACGTCTGGGTGGCCTACCGTCTCTGGAGGAACAAGTTCGGCCTCGACGAGAACGCCAGTGCCGCCTGCACCACCATTGCGGCGGGATCCTGCCGAGAGGATTCGCTGTACTCGGGCATCACCGTCAAGTTCTGATCCGAGCTGACTGCAACAGGAAGGGCGCCGCGAGATATTTCGCGGCGCCCTTTTTTCTTCCCGCGTGCGGACGAAGGTCGGCCCGACTAATCCTTCCGGGCCCAGAAATCCTCGTGCAACCCCGCCGCTTCGTCTTCCAGCATCGGGCCGATCACCTCGATGGTCTTCTGTCCGGCGGCAAAGACACTGCGGCAGGGCAGGTCCAGCGTCGGATTTTCCGGATGATCGCCGGTGATCGCCTTCAGCCGGTGTTCGCCGAGGCCGTAGACCAGCCGCCCGATGCCGGTCCAGTAGATCGCGCCGGCGCACATGGCGCAGGGCTCGGCCGACGAATACAGCGTGCTGGTGCCGAGCGTCTCGGCGTCATAGGCGATCGAGGCCTCCGTGCAGAGCAGCCGTTCGGCGTGCGCCGTGCCGTCGTGGGACGGCATGAAAGCGTTCTCGGCCTCAAGCAGCACCTTGCCGTTCTGGTCGACCAGGATCGCGCCGAACGGGTGGTTGCCATGTGCCACCGCGCGGCGGCCGGCGTCGAACGAGCGGCGCAGAAACAGTTCGTCGCGCGCGCTGGCGCTGGGATTTGCCTTGTTGTCCATGGCGGCTCCTGTGGCTGCATGAATTGAATCTGCTAGAATCGTCGGCACCTGCCGGATTCGCCAGAACCGGCGCGCCGAATTAGGATTGCCGCGCGAGGGATTGTTCTCAACCGTGGCGCTGCCGCGGCCCACCAAAGAAGCATGATTGCAATGGAAGCGAAAGTCGACGGATCTGCCAGCCTGTCGCTCGGCGACGAGATCGTCCGCCGCATCCATGCGTTGGCCGCAGTTTCCGAGACGCCTGACAATCTGACCCGGATTTTCCTTAGCGCGGAACATCGCGCCGCGGCGGATGTGCTGATCGGCTGGATGCAGGAAGCCGGCATGGCGGCCCATCTCGACGCCATCGGCAACGTCTGCGGCCGCTACGAGGGCGAGCGGCCCGGCCTTCCGTGCCTGATGCTGGGCTCGCATTACGATACGGTGCGGGATGCCGGCAGTTGGGACGGGCCGCTCGGCCTGATCACCGCGATCGCCTGCGTCGGCAATTTGCATCGTCGCGGCGTGAAACTGCCGTTCGCCATCGAAGTCACCGGCTTCGCCGACGAGGAAGGCGTGCGCTTCGCTTCCACGTTGCTCGGCAGCCGCGCCGTGGCCGGCACGTTTGACGAGAGCGCGCTGGGCAGCCGCGATAGGCAGGGCGTCAGCATGCGCGAGGCGATGCTGGCGTTCGGACTCGATCCCGATCACATCGGCGCCGCGGCGCGGGCGCCGAGCGAATTGCTGGCCTATGTCGAACTGCACATCGAGCAGGGCCCGGTGCTGGAAGCGAAGAAGCTGCCGGTCGGCGTGGTCACCGCGATTGCCGGCGCGACCCGGCTGGCGGTGGAGTTGCGCGGCGTGGCCGGCCACGCCGGCACCGTGCCGATGGCGCTGCGCCGCGACGCGCTGGCGGGCGCCGCCGAATGCATCGTCGCCATCGAGGAATTCTGCAGCAGTGATCGTGAGGGGCTGGTCGGCACCGTCGGCTACATCAATGCAATGCCCGGCGCCACCAATGTGATTCCGGGCATGGTGTCGTTCACCATCGACATCCGCTCGCCCCGGGATTCCTATCGCAAGTTGGCGGTCACCGACATCGTCCGCGACATCGAGGAAATCGCCCGGCGGCGCCAGCTCCGGCTGGAGATCAACGTCACCCACGAGAATCGCACGGTGCCGTGCGCGCCGTGGCTGCAGAAGCAGGTGGCGGAGGCAGTGAAGGCCGAAGGGCACCGGGTGTTCGAACTGCCGAGCGGCGCCGGCCATGACGGCATGGCGATGATCGACATCGCCGATGTGGCGATGCTGTTCGTGCGCTGCCGCGGCGGCGTCAGCCACAATCCCGCCGAGCATGTGGAAAACGCCGACGTCGAAGTGGGCGCCAGGGTGCTGCTGCGGCTGATCGAGAATTTCAGGCCGAAGGTGAGTGATGCCAAAGCAGAATGAGAAGCCTGATCGTGCCGCGGGCTTTCACGGCGTGTTTCCCTATCTGATCTCGCCGACCGACGCGGACGGGAAAGTCCGCACCGACGTGCTGGGCAAGCTGTGCGAGGACCTGATCGAGGCCGGCGTGCATGGCCTGACGCCGCTCGGCTCTACCGGCGAATTCGCCTATCTCAATCGCGAGCAGCGCAAGACGGTGGTGCGCACCACGATCGATGCGGCGAAGGGCCGCGTGCCGGTGGTCGCCGGCGTTGCCTCGACCTCGACGGTGGATGCCGTGGCGCAGGCGAAGTCGTATCAAAAACTGGGAGCCGACGGCATCCTGGCGATCCTGGAGGCGTATTTCCCGCTCAAGGATGCGCAGATCGAATCCTACTTTCGCGCCATCGCCGACGCGGTGGACATTCCGGTGGTGATCTACACCAATCCGCAATTCCAGCGTTCCGACCTGACCCTCGACGTGGTGGCGCGGCTCGCCGAGCATCCGCGCATCAGCTACATCAAGGATGCCTCCACCAATACAGGGCGGCTGCTGTCGATCATCAACCGCTGCGGCGACAAGCTGCAGGTGTTCGCTGCCTCGGCGCACATTCCGGCCGCGGTGATGATGATCGGCGGCGTCGGTTGGATGGCGGGGCCGGCCTGCGTGGTGCCGCGACAGAGCGTCGAGCTGTACAATCTGTGCAAGGCGCAGCGCTGGGACGAAGCCATGGCGCTGCAGCGCCGGCTGTGGCGGCTCAACGAGGCCTTTGCGCGCTACAATCTTGCCGCCTGCATCAAGGCCGGGCTGTCGATCCAGGGCTACGACGTTGGCGATCCCCTGGCGCCTCAGGCGGCGCTTACGGCGGACGAGCGGAAGGTGGTCGAAGCGTTGCTGCGGGACGTTGGCTGACATGCCGGCAGGGCGGTTGGCTGGCGCGGCGCTTATGCGCTAGAACCGCTTGAGCCAGTCTTCCGCCAAAGGATTCCTGATGAACATTCTGCCCGGCAACATGCGCTTCGGCGCGGGTCTTTCGCCCAAGCGCCTCGAAGACCAGCGGCTTCTGACCGGACAGGGCTTGTTTATCGACGACAAGCCGGAAGATGGCGCGCTGTGGCTGCATGTGCTGCGCTCGCCGCACGCCCATGCGAAAATCACCGCCATCGACACTGCGGCCGCCAAGGCGATGCCGGGCGTCGAGGCGATCTACACCGGCGCCGATATGGTCGCCGAGGATGTC
>Ga0247729_10000395_pt1 | contig 18636 bp, 22 predicted proteins | sample UWRJL133311R2_FD_180958 | JGI IMG/M metagenome (GOLD analysis project Ga0247729, IMG submission 180958) | Plant litter microbial communities from Arlington Agricultural Research Station in Wisconsin, United States - UWRJ-L133-311R-2 | ecosystem: Environmental > Terrestrial > Plant litter >... | reverse complement strand
CCGCTCGTCGAGGGCCGCGCTGACAACGACATCGCGATCAAGCTCGACCGCACCACGACCGAGGCCGGCGCCTACCCGCTCGTCCTCGTCAGCTACCTGATTGCCTGCGAGGAGTACGCCGACGCAGACTCCGCCGAGCTCGTGAAGGCATACCTCGGCTACATCGCGAGCGACGAGGGCCAGGCCGACTCGGCCGAGTCCGCCGGCTCCGCACCGATCTCCGCCGACCTCTCGGCCAAGGTCACCGAGGCCATCGAGAGCATCAAGTAACACCGAAACACCACGGTCTGCCGGGCTGCAGTCGTGACGCGCATTCGCGTCATCGGCTGCAGCCCGTCAGACTGAGTTCAGCGGGCATCCGCCCGACACCCACCAGCACGAATCCCCACCACACAGACGGGTCGCAGGAAACTCAGAATGACGACAGCTCCACGAGTGCCGGCCAAGGCCAAGCTCCGCCCGGCAGATCGCATCTTCGCGGGCAGCACCCTCACCGCGGGTGTGGTCATCCTCGTCGCCCTCGCCGCGGTCGCCGTGTTCCTCATCGCGCAGAGCATCCCCGCCTTCGTGGCCGACCCGTCCGAGCTCAAGGGCTCCCCCTCCTCCTTCTGGGCCTATGTGGCCCCCCTCGCCTTCGGTACCGTCTGGGCGGCCTTCCTGGCCCTGCTCATGGCCCTCCCCGTCGCGATCGGCATCGCGCTCTTCATCTCGCACTACGCACCGCGTCGCGTGGCACAGGGCCTCGGCTACGTCGTCGACCTGCTGGCCGCCGTCCCGTCCGTGGTCTTCGGCCTCTGGGGCATCAAGGTGCTCGCCCCGGCCATCACGCCGCTCTACAACTGGCTGGTCGAGAACCTCGGCTGGTTCCCGCTCTTCGCACCGCCCGTCTCCGGCACCGGCCGCACGATCCTCACCGTCGCCATCGTGCTCGCGGTCATGATCCTGCCGATCATCACCGCCGTCACCCGCGAGGTCTTCCTGCAGACGCCGCGCCTGCACGAGGAGGCCGCGCTCGCGCTCGGCGCCACCCGCTGGGAGATGATCCAGATGGCCGTTCTGCCGTTCGGCCGCCCCGGCATGATCTCGGCGGCGATGCTCGGCCTGGGCCGCGCACTGGGCGAGACCATGGTGGTCGCGATGGTGCTCTCCCCGGCCCTCGTGATCAGCTTCGTGCTCACCAGCTCCGAGAACCCGTCGACCATCGCCGGCAACATCGCCCTCAACTTCCCCGAGGCCCACGGCGTCGGGGTCAACGCGCTGATCGCGACGGGCCTCATCCTCTTCGTGATCACCCTCGTCATCAACTCCATCGCCCGCGCAGTCATCAACCGCCGCAAGGCGTTCTCTGGAGCGAACTAGTGACCACCGCAACGGCGAACAAGCCGACCGAGACCGTCAACGCCCTCACGACAGGCCGCCTCCCCGTCTGGACCCCCTGGGCCCTGCTCGGCGGCAGCTGGTTCGTGATGCTCGTCGTGTTCGCCTTCGTGAGCATGGTGAACGACAGCCCGTACAACATCGTCGCCGCCCTGTTCCTCGGAACGGTGCTCTTCGACGTGCTCATCTTCGTGGTGGCCTACCTCGTCGAGGGCGTCCGCCAGGCCAAGGACCGGCTGATGACCTCGCTGGTCATGACCGCGTTCATCATCGCGCTGCTGCCGCTCGTGTCGCTGCTCTTCACCGTTCTGGTCAACGGCTCCACGCGCTTCGACCTCCAGTTCTTCTCCGAGTCGATGCGCAACGTGGTCGGCGAGGGCGGCGGAGCGCTGCACGCCATCACGGGAACCCTGCTCATCACCGGAGCGGCCACCCTGATCTCGGTGCCGATCGGCCTGCTCACCGCCATCTACCTGGTGGAGTACGGCCGCGGCCCGCTCTCCCGCGCGATCACCTTCTTCGTCGACGTGATGACCGGAATCCCCTCCATCGTGGCCGGCCTGTTCGCCTTCGCCTTCTTCGAGCTGGTGCTGCAGGATCCCGGCATCCGCTTCGGAATCGGCGGTTCCGTCGCCCTCTCGCTGCTGATGATCCCCGTGGTCGTGCGCTCCAGCGAGGAGATGCTCAAGCTGGTTCCGAACGAGCTGCGCGAGGCCTCCTACGCGCTCGGCGTGCCGAAGTGGCTCACGATCCTGAAGATCGTGATCCCCACCTCCATCGCCGGAATCACGACCGGTGTCACGCTGGCCATCTCCCGCGTCATCGGCGAGACCGCGCCGCTGCTGATCATCTCCGGCTTCACCGCGAGCATGAACTACAACCTCTTCAACGAGAAGATGATGTCGCTCCCGGTGTTCGTGTACACGCAGTACGTGAGCCCCGGCACCGACGTGCAGCCCTACCTCGACCGCGCCTGGGCGGGAGCACTCACCCTCATCGTGATCGTGATGGTGCTCAACCTCGTCGCCCGTCTCATCGCCAAGATCTTCTCCCCCAAGCTCGGCCGCTAAAGCGGCAACCCGAGAGAACCAAAGGAACCTCGTGTCAAAGCGCATCGAAGTAAACGACCTGAACGTCTACTACAGCAAGTTCAAGGCCGTGGAAGACGTCTCCCTCACCATCGAGCCCCGCACCGTCACCGCCTTCATCGGCCCCAGCGGTTGCGGCAAGTCGACCTTCCTGCGCACGCTGAACCGCATGCACGAGGTCATCCCCGGCGCCTACGTGGAGGGCGAGGTGCGCATCGACGGCAACAACCTCTACGGCGCGGGCGTCGACCCCGTGCTCGTGCGCCGCCAGGTGGGCATGGTCTTCCAGCGCCCCAACCCCTTCCCCACCATGTCGATCCGCGACAACGTGCTCGCCGGCGTCAAGCTCAACAACCGCCGCATGAGCAAGAGCGAGGGCGACGACCTCGTCGAGAAGAGCCTGCAGGGCGCCAACCTCTGGAAAGAGGTGAAGGACCGCCTGGCACTTCCCGGCTCCGGTCTCTCCGGTGGCCAGCAGCAGCGCCTCTGCATCGCGCGCGCGATCGCCGTCTCCCCCGAGGTCATCCTGATGGACGAGCCGTGCTCGGCCCTCGACCCGATCTCGACCCTGGCCATCGAGGACCTCATCGAGGATCTGAAGAAGGACTACACGATCGTGATCGTGACCCACAACATGCAGCAGGCCTCGCGCGTCTCCGACCGCACCGCGTTCTTCAACATCGCGGGCACCGGCGCCCCCGGAAAGCTGATCGAGTACGACGACACCTCGATCATGTTCTCCAAGCCCAGCGTTCAGGCCACCGAGGACTACGTCTCCGGCAAGTTCGGATAACTCCGCGCCTCGAGCATCCTCGAACCCCGTCGGCCTCCGGGCCGGCGGGGTTTCGTCGTTCCCCGGCTGCGCCGCGTCGAGCGTGCGAGCGGATGCGCGAGCGCCCCCTCGCAACTCAGGCAGAACGCGCGGGCGGTGCCGCCGACCCGCGGCAACGCGGGGCCCGGGGCGAGGCCCGCCGCGATCCTGCCTGAGTTGCGCACGGAGCCGTTCGTCATTCCGGACCACGCGCGCCCGGCCCCGCGCCCGACCGCGGCATCCCGCGCCTCACCGGCCGGCCGCCGCGACCCGTCCGGAATGACGAACCCGGTCCCGAGCGCCGCCACGAGCGTCGAGCGTGCGAGCGGATGCGCGAGCGCCCCCTCGCAACTCAGGCAGAACGCGCGGGCGGTGCCGCCGACCCGCGGCAACACGGGGCCCGTGGCGAGACCCGCCGCGATCCTGCCTGAGTTGCGCAGGGAGCCGCCGAACCGAGCCGCACACGCCCCGGAACGACGACACCCCCGCCGGCCCGGAGGCCGACGGGGGTGTCGAGGTTCGAGAGGCTCAGGCGCTCTGGATCGCCACGATCGGTTCGGTGGTCGGCTGCTCGGAGCCGCCAGCCGGTTCCACGGTGACACCCACGAGGTCGCCCGCGCGCATCTCGCCATCGAGAACGCGCCAGGTGGCACCGGAGTCGCCCACGGTGAACGTTCCGGCCGCACGCGCGCCCTCGTCGTCGATGTACCAGAGCTCGTAGACCTTGTCGCTGTCGAGCACCGCGAGGCCGTCGACCATCACCGCGGAGCTGCCGAGGCTGTTCGACCAGACGAGCTTCGCCGTTCCGCCGCCCGCGACGTCGGCCGCGGCCTGCTGCGAGTCCTCGGCCGAGGTGATCGCCGCGAGGGCGTCCGCCTGCACCTGCTGCGTGGTCGCGTCGCCGATGGTGTTCACCAGGACACCTCCGCCGGCGATGAGGCCGACGGCCGCGGCCACTCCGGCGAGCACGATGGCGGGACGGGTGAACCAGCGCGACTGCGCCTTGCGCTCGGCGGGAGCCGGAGCCGAGGCCTCGACCGGCCCCGACTGCTGCACGGGGGTGCCGGCGACCGTCTTCTGGCGTGAGGCGATGTCGGTGACGGATGCGCCCGCATCCGCTGACGACGCGGCTCGCGTCTCGAGAGGCGGCAGCTGCGGCATCGACGCGATGAGTCCCATGATGTTCGCCTTGAGGGCGGGGGGCGGGTCGATCGGGGCGACGGCGAGGCCGAGCACTACGGCGGTATCAGCCAATTCGGTCACCTCGTGACGCAGGGATTCGGATTCGTCGAGCTTGGCCTCGAAGGCGTCGCGCTGCTCGGGGGTGAGCGCGTTCAGCGCGTATGCGCCGGTGAGAGTGGCCGGGTCGGCGTCGGTGCGCTTGTCGTCGCTCACGATGCCACCCCCAGTTCGTCTCGAAGTCTGATCATTCCGTCTCGCAAACGGGTCTTGACGGTGCCGATCGGCACGCTCAAGAGGTTCGCGACCTCGCTGTGGCTGTACCCGCCGTAGTACGCGAGGGAGACGGCCTGGCGTTGCAGTTCTGTGAGTCGCTGCATGGCTTTCTCCACCCTTTCGTGCTCGATGCGTGTCTGTACAGTCTCTGAGACATTGTCGTAGTCGGCATCGTAATCCCTGATGCCGATCTTGGTGTCGCGGTCGCGCGACGATTGCGATGCGCGTACCCGGTCGACGGCGCGGCGGTGGCTCATGGTCATGATCCAGGTCGACGCTCCGCCCTTGCTCGAGTCGTAGCGCGTCGCGTTCTGCCAGATCTCCAGGAAGATCTCCTGGGTCACTTCCTCCGACTGCGCGTGGTCGCGCAGCAGCCGGCGGACGAGCCCGAGAACCCTCGGGGCCATTTGGTCGTAGAGCTTGGCGAAAGCCGCCTGATCGCCCTGAGCGACGAGCGAGAGGAGTTGGTCCTGCGTCAGAGGGAGCTCTGACGCGAAGTCCTGTTCGTCGTCTGTTTCTCGGGGCACGAGCTTAAGCATGTCAGTAGTTCGACGCCCTCCGCGAAACGGATTGGAGCGTTAGAGAACTGGGACCGACATTCCTCCGGAGAATTAGGTGCCGGGCCGCAGAACGCCTCTCGGCGCAAGGCCGCTCGAAGCGGCTATTAGTGGAGCCCGGGGTTACCGCGGCCCGGCGAGAACCATTTTACAGACCTTGCCGCCGCGCGTTAGTGCACTGTTCGCTCTCGGCGAGCGCCCGGGCGCGTCGCGGCCCGGTTCTAGTCGAGGTTGCCGGCGCGGTCGAGACGGGCGCAGGTGCTGAGCTCGTCGCCCGTGAGGGTGAGCCGCAGCGCGCGTGTCGTGAGTTCGGTGGCCCGCTCCGGCGTGATCAGGTCCACGTCATCCGCCACATTCACGCAGCCCGCCGAGGTGATGCGGCAGAAGGCGGCGGCTCGGTCGAGCGCCGTCGCGAAGTCGCCGCGGAACAGGCCGCGGAGGATCTCGTCGGCCAGCTCGGTGATCTCGTCTGGGCCGGTGGGCATCGGCGCGCCGGCGACGATGACGTCGATGGTGCCGAGAACCTCGGTGCCGCGCTGGAAGAGGTAGGCGATGGACTCGGAGTCCTGACGGATCAGCAAGCGGATGAGGTAGATCCGCCACAGCGCTCCGGCCAGGCTCTTCGCACTCGATCGGGCCCACAGCTCGGAGAGCGCATCGACGCCGTGCTCGTCGGTGTAGGCCACCAGGCGTTCGACGACGGCCGGGTCGGTCGAGTCCCTGGCGCGGTCGACGATGGCGTGCGCAGTGTCGTGCGCGATCCGCAGGATCTGCTCCGGATCCTCTCCCCCGACGAAGGTGTCGAACTTGTCGCCGGAGTACTGGGTTGGCTTATGGAACTCGTCAGTCACAACTACACGCTACATTTAATACCAAGGGCCTCTAGCTCAGTTGGTAGAGCATCGGACTTTTAATCCGTGGGTCGTCGGTTCGAGCCCGACGGGGCCCACCCTTGAATCACTGGGATGCAGCAACAATCGGAGCTGCATCCCGGTGAGGCTGCACCTTGATCTGCACCTTATCCGCGCGGCGCTTCTCCGCCTTCTGCTCCAGGTGCGCGGCCAGCTCAGCCTTCCGCTCGTCGACGGCGTGCACGTAGCGGCTCATTGTGAAGGCCACACTCGCGTGCCCCGCGGTCTCGCTCGCCGTCGCCGGATATCATCATGCAGGTTGCCGTGTGGCGCCCGGTGTACCGCGAGACGTTGTCGACCCCCGCCGCGGTGAGCAGGCGCTTCCAGTTCGTCGTGTCGAGGCGCGGCGGGATCGGCCGGCCCCGCTCCTGCGTGAACACGAACGCGCGCGGCTGACCTTCCCACTCCCACGACACCCAGCCCCCGCGCTTGCCCTTCGGGTCACGAGCCATCTCCTCGTACTGCTGGACGCGACGTTGCGCCAGGAGCTCGAGCAGATCGGGCGGCAGCGTGAGCACGCGGTCGCCCTTCGCGGTCGCCCTTCGCGGTCTTCGGTAGCGGGATGAGCATCAGCCCCTTGCCGGTGGGCTGCTGCAGCTGCTGATGGATGCGCACCGTGCCCGCCGCGAGGTCGACGTCGCCCCACTCGATCGCGTTCGACTCCCCTGGGCGCAGCCCGAACTCGAGCGCGAGGTGCCTGCGCGCCTCGTACCGGCTCCCCTCGGCGGCGGCGTAGATCGCGCGCACGTCCGCCTCTGACATCGTGGTCGCCGTCGACGGGCCAAGCCTGTTCGACCGCGGCTGGATGAGCCGCAAGTCGTACCAGTTCCTCAAGAAGAAGCGACGCCTCACCGCCCACTACCAACGACAGATCGACCGCATCGAGCAGGACCCGACGAAAGGCTGGACCACCAAATGACCGCACATGCGCTCGCCGAAGACACCGCCCCACACGCCGTAGCCCGCCACATGCTCAAGGGGCAGGAGTTCACCTGCGAGGGTGACCGAACCGGCGCGTGCCGCATCTACCCGATCTGTGATTGCGAGACGTGGAACGCGGAGCACGCCAAGCTCGACGGTGAGCACGCGCCTGGCGCACAGGACGAGTGCTGGGTGGTCCCCTGGGTCAACGCGGTCGAGCCTTCGGACTCCTTCCGCGACTACCAGACGGCCCTGCTGGGCGACGTGCTCGACGGCGAAGTGATCCTCGAGTGGGATGACGACGGTGTGCTCTGGCGCTACGCCGAGCAGCAGGAGCCGGTCTACCGCGAGGGCGGCATCGATGAGTGAATCCGCCCCCGCGAACCTGGCCGAGCTCGTGGCGGGTGGGCTCAGCGACTCCGAGCTCGCCAGCCAGCCCCCGCACCGTGCTCCGCTGGCGCAAGCGCCTGGAGATCCCGACCACCTACGATCCGGCCGCCAACCGGCGGGAGTTCGAACACGGCATTGACTCCCGCTACTACCAGGGCTGCCGATGCGTACCGTGCCGAGACCAGCACACCGTCTCGTCGATCGCTGCCCGCAAAGCACGATTCGCTCACACAGCAGCCCACGGCCTCCCCGACCACGTCAAGCACGGCGCCGCGGCCGCCCACAACTGGGGATGCCACTGCGAGATCTGCACGGAAGCCATGCGTCTCCATAACCACGACAACCGCGCTCGCCGAAGGAACGGAACCCAGTCATGAGCAGCGTCTACCCCACGGCGATCGCCCACAACATCGCCGCCGCCTGCCGCCGCGCCACCCGCTGGCTGACAGGAACCGAGACGCGGGCATTAGACCCGCCCTCCCGACGCAGCACGTCCGCTCGGCCCTGTCGGCATGATCGACGAAACCCGCAGGTTCACACCCGAGATGGCCGAGTACTGGCTAGCCACCCTCACTCCGTGGCAGCAGTCCCTCGTAGCCGAGCACGCCGAACTCGAGCAGACCGTCATCCACGCCATGCTCCGCGGCGCCAAAGAACCCGACGCCCGCCGCACAATCAACGACCTCCCTAGCAAACTCGGCTGGTCCTGGACAGAGATCCGCGACGGACTCACCCGCCTCACCCGCGCCTCCTCGAGCTACCCGACCGGCCTCCGCGTGCACGACATCCCCGACCGGCCCCCACCACCGATCTGCGCGGCTTCCCCATCACCCAGATCATCTACGACGAAACCACCGCGCTCGCCGCAGATGACGACTGACCACCCTCCACTCCCACGGAAGGCCCATCAGCCCATGACCGCGAACACGCCCCGCGCCGAGCACCGCGCTTTGCTACTCAGTGACTGCAGAAGGGTCTCTCCACGAGCCCCTCGCGATCCTGATCTTGTTGTCCGCCCGCTCCACCAGGTGAAACGGAACCAGCTTGTCAACGTGCAAAGTCCCACGGTGCCACTGGAAGATCATCTGGGTTCCGACGCTGAGCATCGACCTGCCCGAGTCGGAATCCAGGTCATCAGAAGCCGTTGCCAAGCCTGCGAGCCAATCGAGAACCGGCTCCTCTTCCGGCGTCAGCCGCGATGCAACGACCATCGTCGCGCGATGAAACCGCGCCGCCAGTTCGCCGCGTTCCGCCTCGTCGTCTTGACCTGCCAGATAAGCGAGCTGCGCGTCTACCCATTCCACAAGCGCCAACCTTCTTACCTCGCGAGCCTCGGCGGCAGCGGTTGCAACGCGGTCCGAACGACGCAACCACCAAGGGCCGACTACAGCCGCTACCGCGCCCAACAAAGCCCCCGAAAAACCGGCGAAAGCTGTGATCAGGGCTATAGCGACAGTTTCACTCATTCCCAGAGCCTAACTACTGCCAGCATCCATCAGACCCGCCAACAGGAGCCCACCTCATGACCGAACAGCAAGAGACGCTCGCGCTCGCCGCGAGGGCTGTAACTGATGTGCGTCCTCACCGCGCAGCAGCTGCAGCTGTGATCGGGGTGCTAGCGCGCCCGGACAGCGACGCTCTCGCTGATCTGTTCGCCGCCGGGGCTGAGGCTCCAGCTGATGGAGAGTCGCGGAGTAGGCATTTCGCCGCCGCGCCAGACGTAGAATTCGAGGCTGTCGCCGGGCCCCACTTCCTCCGCCGAGCTGTCTTCATCCGTATGGACACCCTCCGTGCCGGTCAGCTTCACGTCGTACGCCCGCGCGTCTCCAACGTTCTGCGTGATCTGCGTGTCGCCTTTCCCTCGACTGACGCGCCACTTCACGGACGGTCGGGTCTTCGCCTCCTCGAGTTCAGCCAGTCGTTCCTGGGCGGCCGCGAGCCGATCGAAGGAATCGTTAGCCTCCTTCGCGAGCCGCTGCGATTCGTCTCGCGCCTCCTCGGCCTTCAGCTGCGCCTTTGCCGCAGCGTCGTTCGCAATCTGGGCAGCCTTCCTGGCGCTGACCGCAAGGTTCGCCTGAACGAGGGCGGCAACAGCAGAGAAGCCGGCGATGATCATGGCGCCAATGAGGACGATGAGGGAAGCAAGTTCCATGCCCGCACCCTATCCTCTGGTGACAATGCCGATGAAGCGCCGGGGTAGTCGCTTCGCCCGGATCTCGTACCGGGTCTCGCCAGGCACTATGCGCACTTCGGCTGTGCGTCGGCTCTTGTCGATCCATCGAAGCAGAAGCCCGTGGCCGATGTTCATCCCTTGGATCCATCCGTCACCGCCGGCGGCTATGTCGTCCTCGAATCCGACCGGGTTCGCACTAATCCAGCCGTTCTCGTTCACGTGGATCTGCAACTCATCAAACCGGACCGGCTGACCTTGGTCGTCAACGATCGTGTACTCGGGCAGCAGGATCGCATGTCGCTTCTGGTTAGTGAGACGCCAGGCTCCACGCGCGTCGAGTTCCAACAGCCAGGTCGGCTTCTCCCGGAACCACTGTTGGACTCGCACCCAAAGCCAGCCGGCCACCAAGAGCAGCACTCCGCCAATAAAAGTGCCCAGAATCCCGTTCAGCAGTTCCACGCGCGTCCCCTCGTCGATGCCTCACCCTACCGACATGGAAAGCCCGCCCATTCTCGAACGCCACCGACCACCACAGACCAGGGGCCCACCCTGTGATCCAGACCGACTCTCTCGACCGTACGGCGCTCGCCGCCGTCGTGCTCCCGCTCCTGGAGTACCACCACCCGCGCCACACGCCGGGCACGGCTGAGCTGATAGCCGAGCAGCTGCTCGCCCTCACCGGGACACCCGCCTGATGGGCATCCCTCTCACCAGCCGCGGTGACTACAGGTCGGATTTCAACCTAGCTCAGCCAAACGTAGCCGGGGCCGGTCCAGTCGAACATTCGGTGAGCCTCCTGCACCAGGTCAGCGGCATCCCGTGAGGTCGCTTCGTAGACCGGAACCTCCGAGTAGGTGCCGTCGCTCGCTGTACCCCCGTACCTGTCGCCGTTCAGAAAACCGATAACCATGACGCCGCCCGATGTCGAGAGCGCCTCGGTCTCGACCGGTGCTGGATCGATCCGCCTCTCGCGGGCCTTGCCCTGGACGCGATCCTCCGAGTGGTGAGCGGAGTCGCGAACGCGTACGAGGTCGGGCATCGCCTTCTGCCTGTGGGCGACGAGCTGCACCAGGTCATCACCAGCCGTCAGCTTCTTCAACTCGCCCAACGACTTACCGATCGTGTCCAGTGCGAATACGAACGCACGAGCATGCACCATCGCAGCCGTGGTCGCGTACGCGTCCGGCTGCGCGCCCGCCTCCCATCCGGCCCTGCGCGATGCACGCTCCACGGCTTCAGCCATCGTCAGACCGTGATCCCACTCGGACACCCCTCGTCCCGGAGCATCTGCAGGGCAGCCTGGTTTCGAAGCGCCCCCTTCCGCTCCCACTCGGCAACCCGCTCCTTAGGCCGCGGCAACATATTCCGCGCACGATCTGCCTCGAACAACGCAAGAGACACCGCGGCATCCGCGCTCGCAGCAGCCACGAACCGCAGTCGAGCGCACTGCACCGAGAACGGACGTGCCTGAGCCGACCGGCGCCGAGCTGCTTTCAATGAACGAGATCGAAAAGCTTTCCATGGCGCAAATCGCCGTGAGGGTGGGCCGTTCGAAGTCATGGGTCGGTGCGCGTGTGAAAACAGCACATGAGGCGCGGGAATCATTTTAGGCCCGCGACCAGCAGGTGAGCTAGCGTCGTCTCATGGAATACCCAGCCGGACTCTCCGCCAATGACAAGCTCAGCTGGGTGATAGGCGTGGTGGCCCGCAATGAGACTTACCTCTACATGAAGACGCGCGAGCTTCTCGCCGAGCTCAACGGTCAACTAGGCGTCATGACCGAATCGAGAGATGCACATGGATACCTGCTCGACGAGTGCCGTCGCCGGATCAACGACTTCCCAGAGGGCGAAATTCGGCAAGGTGGGCGGGGAACGATCAAGCGGGCGAAAAAAGCGGTGGGACGACGCAACGATCTCCTTCACAGCGTCTGGACGGCGCACGAGGAAGAGGGCGACGATCCGACCTATTCCAGGTGGTTCTCAGTTTTCGACGAGGTGCCGCCTCCACGGCAGACCTTCACCAATTTCGGCGAGGTCGCAGTACAACTCATACATGCGGCACACTCCATTACTGGTCTGATCTGGATGCTGCATGCGGCTCGGTTGAGCGAGATCAATGGTTCGATGCCGATCAGCGATCGCTGGGTGAAGGTGAATCGACGGCTCATGCTCGGACAGTTCTCGATGCAACCAAACGGGAACTTCGAGTTCGAGCCAGAAGCCCCCTCAGTTCGGCTGTAGCGCAGCATGCGGGCCGCTTCGAACAGCAATCGAGGCGGTTCGCGTCCACCCCGAGAAAGGGCCGTAAACGCGACACGCCGAACTCGGGCTTACAAATGACAGAAATCATTGGAAAGTCTGTTCCTAGGTTGCCGTTCCGCACACCCGAATACTGCAGGCCTCGCTACGGCGGGGGCTTTCTCGTTCCCGGCCGCGCTCCTCGCCGCCCGCAACGATCACTCTTGCCGGCCTCCCGACCACACACGCTCACCTGATCTGGGTCGCGAGGCTCCGGCCGACGAATCTGTCCCCGATCAAGCTTCACCCCCTCGACCGCAATTTGAGTCCGAAGTCGTCGGCTCAGGCAGCACCGACCTCACCTCCGCGAATGGTTACACGGGGACGTTCAATTTCGACTGGACCGCGGTGAAGCGGATCGCGCTGAATGACGCGGCCGAAATTTTCCCTGCCTTCTACGAAATGGCCTTGGCATCCCTTCCCCCTGGATCAACGGATGCGTCGCTATATGTCTACAAGATCACCGGATCCGTCTCTTTCCCCGCTGTGAACGGCTTCACCTGGCCCGCCGAGGCGAGCCCGTCGATCGTGCTCGAGACCGACTTCGATCCAGGTTTCAACGCTCCACATGGACAAACCGTGTGCGGTTATGACGGGGTAAACGGGCTTCTGCCTTTGCCCACCGCACCCGCTGGAGGCGCGTTCGAGTTCTACGTCGAACGAGTCGTCCCTAAGACGCCAAACAACCCGAACGGCGACTTCACGGGACCGCTGACAATGGGCATCAACACGCTCGCAGATCCCTCGGAATTGACTAGTAGCGAACTCTCGATCGCGAGAGCTCTCACGTGCGCAACAGCGTGCCGCTTCGATCTGGCTGCACCTCTTCCTTAGAGCTGGGAATCCAGCTAGGAACGGTGAGGGCTGAGATGACTCAGCCAACCGCCCTCCCATCGCCGTCCGCGAGCAGGAAAGGCCCTGATCCCGAAGCCGCGAACAAGGACTGACACCGGGAGCGCCCTCAGCTTTCTTCGGCCTAATGCGATATGAATGCCGAAGTCGGTTCGGCCGGGCATCAGCTCGGGATGGATTACGCGAGTTCGTGGTGGTCGCGGTCTCTTGGTCGGCGGAACGCACGGCGCGGGTCCCCTCATCCTTTGAGCGAGCCGGGGTCGGTGTCGCCGATGTGGCCGGGAGCGTTCGCGGCCAGCACGCGCGCCACGAAGGCCGCGTACTCCTCCATGTAGTGCCGCAGGAACGCCTCGGTGTCGGCGTCCGCCACCGCGCCGTCCGGGCCGAACACCGCCGGGTCGAAGCGCACGTACGCCTCGGGCGAGTTCAGCTGGGGCGCGTCGAGAAAGCTGAGCACGTTCCGCATCGACGACTGCATCACGGCGGTGCCGATGCCGCCGGGCGACGCCCCGACGATTCCGGTGGGCTTGCGGGCGAAGGAGTTGGTGCCCCACGGACGCGAGCCCCAGTCGATCGCGTTCTTCAGCGCGCCGGGGATCGACCGGTTGTACTCCGGGGAGACGAAGAGGATCCCGTCCGAAGCCTCGATCGCCTCTTTGAGCGCGCGTCCCTCGGGCGGGTAGTCGCCGTCGAAGTCCGGACTGTAGAGAGGCAGAGAGCGGATGGGGATCTCGGTGAACGCGAGCTCCTCCGGGGCCAACCGGATCAGCGCCTTCGAGAGGATCCGGTTGATGGATCCGCTGGCCAGGCTGCCGACGAAGTATCCGATCGAGAATGTGGGCATCGTTCTTCCTTTCACTGGCGGTGAGGTGGGAACACGCTCTCCGGTCTAGCACCGGCGGCCACCCGGTGGCAAACAGCGCAGCGGCGGCCGGACTGCCAACGTGGGTGCGGTGCACCCCGGCTCGCACAACCTTCTTCCCCGGCAGACGCGGCCGGAGACTCGATGCAGCGAGGAACCGCCTCGCACCCACCAATCCGGAGGCTCCCATGACCATCGACTCCTACCGCACACTCGGCACATCGGGGCTGCGCGTCAGTCCCCTCGCACTCGGCGCGATGAACTTCGACGACGGCGCGTGGGGCTCCGGGCCCGCGACCTCGTTCGAGATCCTCGACCGCTACCTCGACTGGGGCGGCAACTTCATCGACACCGCCAACCAGTACAACGGCGGCACGTCCGAGGAGACCCTCGGGCACTACTTCGAGCAGCGGCCCGCCCGCCGCGACCGCCTCGTTCTTGCGACCAAGTTCGGCGGCACCCTCTACCCGGGCGACCCGAACGGCGGCGGCGCGGGCAGGAAGGCGATCTACACCCAGCTCGACGAGTCGCTGCGCCGACTCAAGACCGACTACATCGACATGTACTGGATGCACCAGTGGGACCGCCACACCCCGATCGAGGAGACGCTCTCCACCCTCGACGACCTGGTACGAGCCGGGAAGATCCGCGCGATCGGCGTCTCGAACGTGCCCGCCTGGTGGGTGGGCGAGGCCGTAGGCATCGCCCACGTGAGCGGATGGGAGCGTGTCGCGGCCTTGCAGGTGGAGTACTCGCTGCTCACCCGCACTCCGGAGGGCGAGCAGTTCGGCGCGGCCCGCGCCCTCGGTCTGGGCATCACGCCGTGGAGCCCGCTGGCCTCCGGGGTGCTCTCCGGCAAGTACTCCCGCTCGGTGCGCTCGCTCGAGGACTCGAGCCGATCCGGCTATGCGGCCCCGAACCTCACGGAGGCCACCTTCGTGCTGCTCGACGCGATCGCCGAGGTGGCGGAGGAGCACTCCGCCACGGTCGCCGCGGTCTCACTCGCCTGGGTGCGCCAGCAGTCGGAGGTGTCGTCGACCCTCATCGGAGCGCGCACCGTCGCCCAGCTCGACGCGAACCTCGCCTCGATCGACGTCACGCTGACCGACGAGGAGCTGGCCCGGCTCTCCGCCCTGTCCGAGCCGAGCCTCGAGTACCCGATGAACGTCATCCGCAGTTTCGCGACCCCGTTCCAGCAGGGCGACACGACGATCAACGGTCACGGCTCGACCGCATTCGCCCGCGCCTGAGGGCTGTGGGGCTCGTCGCGCCCGCCGGCGCGGGGCGTGATCCCGCGACACACTCCGCGCGCCACGGCGCGGAGGAAGGCGGAGAATAGAGGAGTGAAGATCCTCTCCATCCAGTCCGCCGTCGCTTACGGGCACGTCGGTAATTCCGCGGCCGTGTTCCCGCTCCAGCGAATCGGCGTCGAGGTGATGCCCGTCAACACGGTGAACTTCTCGAACCACACCGGGTACGGCGCCTGGCGCGGTCCGCTCATCCCGCCCGCGGACGTGCGGGACGTGATCGTGGGCATCGAGGAGCGCGGTGCCCTCGCCCACGTGGACGCCGTGCTCTCCGGGTACCAGGGCGGGGTCGGGATCGGCGACGTGATCATCGAGGCGGTCGAGCGGGTCAAGGCGGCGAACCCTGCCGCGCTCTATGCCTGCGACCCGGTGATGGGCAACGCCAAGTCGGGCTGCTTCGTCGCGCCGGAGATCCCGGTGCTGCTGCGGGACCGCGTGGTTCCCGCCGCCGACATCATCACGCCCAACCAGTTCGAGCTCGGCTACCTCACCGGCACCGAGCCGTCGACGCTGGAGTCGACCCTCGAGTCGGTCGACCTCGCCCGGGCGATGGGACCGTCGATCGTGCTCGTCACGAGCGTCGAGCGCCCGGACCGCGAGGAGGGCACCATCGAGATGCTCGCGGTGGACGACTCCGGCGCGTGGATCGTGCGCACGCCGTTCCTGCCCTTCAAGGCGAACGGCTCGGGCGACGTCACCGCGGCGCTGTTCACCGCGCACTACTGCGAGACCCGCGATGTGAAGGTCGCGCTCGAGCGCACCTCGTCGAGCGTCTTCGACCTGATCGAGCTGACCTACTCCTCGGGCGAGCGGGAGCTGAAGCTGGTCGAGGCGCAGGAGTTCTACGCCCACCCGCGGCTGCAGTTCACCGCGGAACGCGTGCGCTGAGCGCGTCCATCGTGCGGCCGCGCGGGTGCGGCGCATCCGCTGGTCGACCGATGGGCGCGACCCTCAGGGGACGGGCGCGGTGAGGGCGACGGGCGCGGTGAGCGGATCGGGCGCGAGACGCCCGCGACCCGCGTCGCTCACGGTCGCGAGGCCCTCGCGCGCCCAGTACTCGAAGCCGCCGATGAGCTCGCGCACGTTCGTGTAGCCGAGCCGCGCGAGAATCAGGGCGCCGTGCGTGCTGCCGTTGCAGCCGGGTCCCCAGCAGTACACGACGATCGCGGTGTGCTTCTCGGGCGCGACCTCGGCGATGCGCGCCTCGAGCTCGGCGTTCGGGATGTGCACGGCGCCGGGGATGCGGCCCTGAGCCCAGGACTCCGCGGAGCGGGTGTCGATGACCACGGGGGCGTTGCCCGCCGCGCGTGCGGCGGCGAGGTCTGACGGGTCGGTCTCGTAGGCGAGTTTGGCGGCGAAGAAGTCGGCGGCGGAGAGGCTGGTTGTCATGCCTCAATCGAACACCGCGGGCCTCGGCGGCGGAACAGCAGATCGACGGCCTGACCTGGAGATCGCGGCCGATTCCGCGGTAGATTCTCGGTCATGCCCTCGAATCCCCGGTTGGACCTCGATTCCACCGATCACGCGATCATCGCGGAGCTCCAGCGCGACGGGCGCACCAGCGTGGCCCAGCTCGCGCGGGAGGTCAACCTGTCGCCCAGCGCCACCGCCGAGCGCGTGCGCCGCCTCACCGAGGGCGGCGTGATCACCGGCTACTCGATCACCGTCGACCCCGAGGCGCTCGGCTACGCCGTGACCGCCTTCGTGCGTCTGGCCTACCCGACCGGCAACTACAAGCCGTTCCACGATCTCGTCGACTCCCTGCCCGAGGTGGTCGAGGCCCACCACGTCACCGGCGCCGACTGCTTCATCATCAAGGTGCTCGCCCGGTCGATGCGCGACCTGGAGCGCATCACCGGGCGCCTGGCCACCCTCGGCGGCATCACGACCAGCGTCGTGTACTCGAGCCCGATCCCCTCGCGGCACATCACGCCGGCGTAGCGGGAACGCCTAGCGGGCCAGCAGCCGCAGCGCCGCGTCCATCACGGCGCCCGACTGAGCGGGGTCGACCCGCACCAGGGTCATCGCCGTCACCACCAGCGAGGTGAGCAGCGTCGCAAGCTGATCCCGCTCCTCGCCGGAGAGCGCCGGATCGTGTGCGGCGACGCCGGCGGCGAGCGCCCGGTGCAGATCCGCGCGGTAGCCGGAGATGACGGCCGCCACGGCGGGGTCGTTCGCAACCGGCGCCCCGGCGGTGTTGATGAGCAGGCAGCCGTTCTGCGCGGCGCCCCGGCGCATCAGCGCCGCACGCAGCCCGACGAAGTAGTCGACGATGGCGGATTCCGCGACCGTCTCGGCCACGAGCGGGGCCAGTCGCGGCCGGATCACCTCGGCGAGGTAGCTCGCAACGGCGAGGTCGAACAGCCCGCGCTTGCTCCCGAAGGCGTGGTAGATACTCGAGCGGCCGAGGCCGGTGGCGCGTTCCAGGTCGGGGAGCGACGCCCCCTCGTATCCCTGCTGCCAGAACACCGCGCGCGCGGCACGCACCACCGTGTCGGTGTCGAATGCCTGAACGCGTCCCACTGTCTGCTCCTGTTGCTTTCCTGATCCCAGAGCCTATAGTAGATCGGTCAGTACACAAAACGGACTCGAAGAAAGCGGCACGCACGCATGATCATCACCGGACTCGTCCTCACGGGCGTCGCCGCCCTCATCCACATCTACATCTTCGTTCTCGAGTCCCTCGCCTGGACCGGGCCCCGCGCCGCCGCGATCTTCGGCCTGCGCAGCGCCGAGGAGGCTCAGACCACACGGGCACTCGCGTTCAACCAGGGCTTCTACAACCTCTTCCTGGCCATCACCGTGATTCTCGGCACGGTCGTGCTGGCCACGGGAGGCACCGCCGTCGGCGCCACCCTCGTCTTCGTCGGCGCGGGGTCGATGGTCGCCGCCGGCCTCGTGCTGCTGCTCTCCAACCCGTCGAAGGCGGGCGCCGCGCTCAAGCAGCTCGTCCCCCCGCTGCTGGGCGTCGTCGCCCTCGCCATCGGCCTCGCCCTCTGACCACCTCCCGAAACACCCGAAGGAACGCACCATGACCACCAGCACTCAGATCCAGCTCGCCCGCCGCCCCGTGGGCTGGCCCACCGCCGCCGACTTCGACCGGGTCACCGTCGAGTACGGGCCGCTGCAGCCGGGCCAGGTGCGGGTCGTCAACGAGTTCATCTCGGTCGACCCGTACATGCGCGGCCGCATGAACGACGTGCGCAGCTACACGCCGCCCTACGCCCTCGGGGCGACCATGAGCGGCGGGGCGATCGGCCGGGTCGTCGAGTCCACGGCCGAGCAGATCCCCGTCGGATCGGTGGTGCTGCACCAGCACGGATGGCGCGACGTCGTGCAGGAGGATGCGAGCGGATTCCGTATCGTGCCCGAGATTCCCGGAGTGCCGCTCTCCGTGCACCTCGGCATCCTCGGGATGACCGGGCTGACGGGCTACGTCGGGCTCACCGCGATCGCGGGCATGAAGCCCAGCGACACCGTGTTCGTCTCCGGGGCCGCCGGCGCGGTCGGCACCGCGGTCGGGCAGATCGCCCGCCTCCTCGGTGCGGGTCGAGTGATCGGCTCCGCGGGAACCGACGAGAAGGTGGCGCTGCTCACCGAGAAGTACGGCTACGACGCGGCCTTCAACTACA
>Ga0247729_10000394_pt1 | contig 18675 bp, 14 predicted proteins | sample UWRJL133311R2_FD_180958 | JGI IMG/M metagenome (GOLD analysis project Ga0247729, IMG submission 180958) | Plant litter microbial communities from Arlington Agricultural Research Station in Wisconsin, United States - UWRJ-L133-311R-2 | ecosystem: Environmental > Terrestrial > Plant litter >... | reverse complement strand
CACGGTCTATCATGGCCTGCCGGAGAAACTGCTGACGCCGCAGCCGATCACGCCGAGCTATCTCGCGGTGCTCGGCCGCATTGCGCCGGAGAAGGGCGTCGACCGCGCCATCAAGATCGCGATCCGCTGCGGCATGCCGCTGAAGATCGCCGCCAAGATCGATCGTGCCGACCAGGAATACTATGACGAGATCATCAAGCCGCTGATGGCGCATCCGCTGGTGGAGTATATCGGCGAGATCGGCGACCACGAGAAGCCGCAGTTCCTGTCCGGCGCGCTCGGGCTGTTGTTGCCGATCGACTGGCCGGAACCGTTCGGGCTGGTGATGATCGAGTCGATGGCTTGCGGCACGCCGGTGATCGCCTATAACCGCGGCTCGGTGCCGGAGATCATCGACGAGGCCGTCACCGGCTTCGTGGTCGAGGACGAGATCAGTGCCGCGGCCGCGGTGGGACGTCTCGCCGGCATGGACCGCGCCGCGATCCGCGCCCGCTTCGAGGAACGCTTCACCGCGCGCCGCATGGCGCTGGATTACATGGCGGCGTACCGCGAACTCACGGACCGCGCGGTGCCGAAGATCCGGTTGGTCAGCAGCGCGGAGTAGGCGGGACTGCACACCGGCAGTAGTGTCCCCTCCCCCCTTGTGGGGGAAGGGAGAGGGGGAGCCACAGACGACGTCGCTTGTGGCTCCCCCTCTCCCGTCTTCGCTTCGCGAAGCCACCCTCCCCCGCAAGGGGGGAGGGGAGCGATGGAGCCGCAGCCTCGAGTCACGCGGCCGATACGCCCGCCTGTACAGTCCGGCCGGCATTTGCGAGAAACCTGCATTGCTCTCGCAACTGACAGGCCCGCATGACCGCCGTTTCCCGTTTCGAACTGATCCTGCTGCTGATGGCGGTGATCGTGGTGCTCGACCTTGTCGCGCGCAAGTTGAATCTGCCGCGGGCGGCAGCGCTGATCCTCGGCGGCATCGGCTTCGCGCTGATCCCCGGCACGCCGGACCTCGAGATCGATCCCGACCTGGTGCTGGTGCTGTTCCTGCCGCCGCTGCTGATGTCCAGCGCGTGGTTCACCTCGTGGCGCGACTTCCGCTCCGATATCCGCATCATCCTGCAGCTCGCGGTCGGAGCGGTGTTCTTCACCACGCTGGTGGTCGGCGTGGTGACGCATCTGGTGATGCCGTCGCTGCCGTGGGCGGCGTGCTTCGCGCTCGGCGCCATCGTGTCGCCGCCGGATTCGGTGGCGGCCAAGGCGGTGCTGTCGAAGCTGCCGCTGCCGCCGCGCGTCATCATGCTGCTGGAGGGCGAAAGCCTGGTCAACGACGCCTCCGGCCTGGTGCTGTTCCGCTTCGCCGTCGCCGCCGCGCTGACCGGCAGCTTCAGTCTCGGCGAGGCCTCCCTGACCTTTGCCTGGCTGGCGATCGGCGGCGTCGCCGCCGGCGCGGTGTTCGCGTGCTTCACGATTTTCGTGGTCAAGCGGATGCGCGACACCGACCTGATCATCATCTGGACCTTCCTCAACGCCTGGATCTCCTACATCGCGGCGGAAAAGCTCGGCGTCTCCGGCGTGCTGTCGACAGTGGCCTGCGGCATGATCCTGGGCTGGAAGCAGCACGAGATCATCAACGCCACCACGCGGACCCGTGCGTTGTCGGTGTGGGGCGTCGTGGTGTTTGCGCTGGAATCCCTGGTGTTCATCCTGATCGGGCTTTCGCTGCGCGGCATTCTCACCCGGCTCGGCGGCGCGGACGCGCTGCTGGCGCTGCTACCGGCCACCGCGGCGATTGTCGCGGCGGTGATCGTGGCACGCTTTGTCTGGATCTTCCTCGGTACCTATGTGCCGCGGCTGGTGGTGCCGGCGTTGCGCGAAAAAGATCCGTACCCGCCGCTCGCGGTACCGTTCATCATGAGCTGGGCCGGCCTGCGCGGCGTGGTCAGTCTGGCGATTGCGCTGTCGCTACCGGAAGAATTTCCCGGCCGCGATTTCATCCTGGCGGTGACCTTCGCGGTGATCCTGGTGACCGTGCTGGTGCAGGGCACCACCCTGGCGCCTTTGGTGCGGCTGCTGATCAAGGGCGATTTCACTTTGGTGAAGAGCTCGCTGCTCACCGAAGCGCAAGCGCGCGCTCTGGTCGCTGCGGCGCAGCTCGCGGCGCTGGAGAAGCAGTCGCTCAACCCCGACGGCACGCACCGCCATCCGCGGCTGATGGAGCAGTACAGCTACCGCGTCAACGCGGCCAAGCGGTTCTCCGAAGAGGCCGAAACCCTGACGCCGCATCGCGTCGACCACTACAGCGCGGTGCTGGCGGCGAACGTCGCCGGCCGCACCGAATTGCTGCGGCTGCACCGCAGCGGCCAGATTCACGACAGCGTGCTGCACGAGATCGAGCAGGGCCTGGATCTCGAAGAGGTCAATGTGCAGCGTTACGTGTAGGTGCGCAGTCATTGCGAGCGAAGCGAAGCAATCCAGAAGGCCGCAAGGAAAGACTGGATTGCTTCGTCGCAAGGGCTCCTCGCAATGACGATCGAGAGCTTTTCAATCAGGCCCGCAGCGTCTAACCTTCTCCATCAAGCGCTCGAATGAAGCGCGATCAGGGAGAACAGCATGCGACTGCAGGGACTAACTGCCATCGTCACCGGTGGTGCTTCGGGATTCGGCGCCGGCATCGCGCAGGCCTATGTGCGCGAGGGCGCCAATGTCGTGATCCTCGACCTCAACGGTGAAGGCGCCAAGAAGGTCGCCGACGAGATCGGCGCAGGCGCCATCGCGCTGGGCGGCGACGTGACCAAAAAAGCCGATGTCGACGCCAGCGTGAAGCTCGCGGTGGAGAAATTCGGCAGGCTCGACGTGGTCGTCAACAATGCCGGCTGGACCCACCGTAACAAGCCGCTGCTGGAGGTCACCGAGGACGAGTTCGACAAGACCTTCGCCATCAACGTCAAGTCGATCTTCCTGATGACCAATGCCTGCGTGCCGGTGATGCGGAAACAGAAGAGCGGCCGCATCATTAACATCGGCTCCACCGCGGGCGTGCGGCCGCGGCCGGGGCTGACCTGGTACAACGCCACCAAGGGCGCGGTGAACCTGATGTCGAAGTCGCTCGCGGTGGAGCTCGCGCCCGACGGCATCCGCGTCAACTGCATCGCGCCGGTGATGGGCGAGACCGGCCTGCTGGAATCCTTCATGGGCGTGCCGGACACGCCGGAGAACCGCGCGCGATTCATCGCCACGATTCCGCTCGGCCGGATGTCGCGGCCCTCCGACATTGCCAATGCCTGCGTCTATCTCGCCGGCGAGGAATCCGAATTCCTCACCGGCGTGATTTTGCCGGTGGATGGCGGGCGGACGATCTAGCGCGACCCGTTTCCCGGGCGCGCTGCAGCGTCCTTTACGCTGCTGCGCAGAACCGGGACCCCGGTGATTTTCGCAAGACACCGGGACCCCGGCTCAGCGGCGCACCACGCCGCGAAGACGCGGCGCAATGCACCGCGTCCGGGGAACGAGATCTCCCTCGCCAAATTTCATAAACCATCGAATCCGGTCAGATTCGATTCACCACGCCGGTTAAGCAATTCACCGGCCGTTCATGCGATGGTCGCGTCATGATCGGAGATAAACTCCGGCAGGGAAGGCGTCGGGGCCAGGTCGCACATCGATCTGGCCCCCCTCTTTGGGGACATCATGGCAGTCAAGAAACGACCCGCTCCGCGCAAGAAGGCGAAAGCTTCCGAGGCGGTATACCCGACCTCCGCGATCTCCATCGCGGCGCGCAATCTCCTCAACATGGCGGTGGTGACGGCGTCATGCGGCACGATTCTGCTGACGCTGATGATCGTGCAGAAGTTCTGATCTGCTTTCGGGTGCGTCGCACGCGCGGCATCGCAGGTGGGCCCGGACAGCAACAAATACTATCGCCGCCACATCTCGCGGTTTACGACGTTGTCGCTTCTCGATACAACCGTTGGGCTGATTGCTCCGAGAAGCAGAGGCCCAGGTGCAGGAAAACACGCTCGCTGAACTGGACGATTTCGTCGGCGCCATCGACGATGCCCGAAGCCTCGATCAGGTCCGGCTGGTTCTGCAGTCACGGACCCGGCGATTCGGTTTCGATAATTTCGCCTACTGGCTGCTGTGGCCCAAGGAAGGGCGGCGCATTCCGCTATTTGTGGGAAGCTATCCGCCGGAATGGGTGCGGCATTACATCGCGCAGGATTTCAAGAGTTCCGACCTGATCGCCAATCACTGCGCGACCTCGCTGCGACCGTTCTTGTGGGGCGACCTGACGAACTGTTATCAATTTTCGGACACGCAGAAACTGGTTTTCACCGACGCACGCGAGGTCGGCTTGAAAGTCGGCGGCAGCATTCCGATCCACGGTCCGAAGGAAGCGGTGGCCGCCTTTTCCGTATCCAATGATTGTCCGGATGGTCAATTCGTCAAGTTGTTCCGAGCCCACCGCCACGAACTTCAGCTGATTGCCACCTATGCCCATGAGCGAATCATGCAGCTCTGGCTTGCCGCGCCGGCCGTGCCGAATGCGCGATTGACCGCGCGCGAGCTTGAAGTGCTGACCTGGACCGCCAAGGGCAAGACGCGGTGGGAGATCGGCGAGATTCTCCACATTTCCGAAGAGACCGTGAAGAAGCATCTGCTCAATGCCTCGGGACGGTTGCAGGCCAGCAACAAGACCCACGCGGTCGCATTAGCTTTGCTGCACGGTATCATTCTTCCCTGAGCTACCCGTTCGGGGAATGGCGACCTCACTCCGGCTTCATCTCATTGAGCAAGGTCGGGATCAGCTCCGACACCGTGGGATGGATCGGCACCGCCCATTGCAGCTGCGTGTAATCCGCGCCGACATTCATCACGTCGAGAATGCCGTGGATCGCCTCGTCGCCGGAGGTGCCGAGGATCGCAGCGCCAAGAATCTTCTTGCTCTCGGCATCCACCACCACCTGCATCAGGCCCTGCGTCTCGTCCTTTTCCACCGCGCGGCCGACATGGGTCATGGGCCGTGTACCGATCAGCAGCTTCCTGCCCGTTGCGCGCGCCTGCGCCAGCGTCAGGCCGACGCGGCCGAGCGGCGGATCGATGTACAGCGCGTAGCCGAGGATGCGGTCGCTGACGCGGCGGCTGGCGCCGTCGAGCAGATTGGCGGCGACGATCTCGTAGTCGTTATAGGCGGTGTGGGTGAAGGCACCGCGGCCGTTGCAGTCGCCCAGGGCGAAAATGCCGGGCACGCTGGTGGCGAGGCCGTCATCGACCTTGATATAACCGCGGCCATCCAGCTCGACGCCGGCCTTGTCGAGCCCGAGGTCGTCGGTGTTGGGACGGCGGCCCACCGCCAGCAACACGTCGCTGCCGATGATCTCCGGGTCGCCCTCGGTGCAGTCGACGCCGACACCGACGCCCTCGGGATGCGGATGGAAGCTGATGCATTCCGCGGAGGTGCGGATGTGGATGCCTTCGGCGATCAGGATGTCGCGGATCGCCTCGGAAATCTCCACGTCCTCGCGCGACACCAGATGCTCGCCCTTCTCGACCACCGTGACTTCGGCGCCGAACCGGCGATACATCTGCGCGAATTCCAGCCCGATATAGCTGCCGCCGATCACCACCAGGTGTTTCGGCACGCGGTCGAGCTGCAGGATGCCGGTGTTGGTGAGATAGCTGATGTCGTTGATGCCCGGCATGTCCGGCACCACGGCGCGGCCGCCGACATTGATGTAGATCTTTGGTGCGGTCAGCAGTTCGTCGCCGACGCGGACGGTGTCGGCGGATTCGAAGCGCGCATGGCCGTCGAACACCGTGCATTTTTTCATAGCGCGCAGCCAGCTCTCGAGGCCGCTGCGGGAATCCAGCGTCACCTTGTCGGCGCGCGCCTTCACGCGCTTCATGTCGATACGGATCGGCGCGTCGATCATCACGCCGTAATCGGCGCCGCGGCGCGCCAGATGCGCGGCATAGGCGCTGGCCACCAGGGTCTTGGTCGGCTTGCAGCCGGTGTTGACGCAGGTGCCGCCGAACAGCTTTCGCTCGATGACGGCAACGGACATGCCGGCCGCGGTGAGCCGGCCGGCCAGCGACGGGCCGGCCTGTCCGGTGCCGATGATGATGGCGTCGAAGGCGCGGGTCATTTGAGCGCAAGCACGATCAGGGCCGCGCCGATAATGGCGATGGCGTCTTCGATCAGGGCCGCGGGCTGGTCCTTGCCGAAGTGGGCCGCGAGCCGGCTGCGCAGTTCGGCGCCGCCGAGCGTGCCGATCACCGCGCCGACGATGCCGGCCAGCGCACCGGGCAGCCAGCTGGCGGTACCGGCAATGGCGATACCGGCGATGGCGCCCATGAACACGCGGGCGCCGAATTGCGGCGGCACCTTGCGGCTCGGCGTCGACGGCAACTGGTCGGTGACCAACTCGCCGATCGCCAGCACGGTGAAGATGACCGCGGCCCAGATCGAGCCGAGAAACCACAGCCAGGTGCCGTCGAGTTTCAGGATACCGAGATACGCGGCCCAGCTTATCGCTGCCGCCGGCATCATCGCCCGCAGGCCGGCGACCACGCCCATCAGCAATCCGAGCAGGTAGATCATCGCAAAGTCCCCCACGCTGGGCGCCGCCGGCGCCGTTCCGGTACGAGAGTAGCGAAGGCGATGCCCCCCGCCAACTTCATACTTGGGCGATGGCAAAGCCGGCGCGCGGAAAATGCACGACCACCGCGCCGACAGCCGGATCGTGCCGTCGCAGCGCGAGCCTGTTGGGTCCGGCGGAGATGAATTCGCCGATAACAGTGTCGAAGCCCCAGTCGGTCGGCGTGACCGAGAGCTGCATGCCAGGTTTCCAGGGATGATCGTCACCGGCCGTCCCGGATGCGGGCGCCGGCTGCGCGTTGCGGGCGATGTCGAGCGCGTCGTCGGGCGACATTTCTTCCAGGGCGCCGTGGCCGATCGCTGCCATGCGATCCATCCAGGATAGCACGCGCGGATGATGTTCAAGCCCCTCGGCCTCGCCGAGATTCTCGCGCGCGTACCACAGCGGGTGATAGATCGCGAGATCCGCCAGCGAAGGATCTGCGCCAAGCAGGAAAGCACGGCCGTCGAGGCCGTCGTCGATCCGGCGCAGGTGCACGCGAAACTCTTCCCGCAACGCGGGCAGTTGCGCCTGCATCTTCGCGCTGTCCCAGCCGTCGAACCTGCCGGCCGTGAAACTTGCGCGATCGGCATGCAGTTCGGGCGGAAAGCGCGCGCCGTTCAGCCCGAACACCAGGCCGAGCGCGGCGCGGAACAACGTGCGGTCGGCCCATGCCGCGAAGATATCGGCGTGGCCGCGTGTGCCCGCCGGATACAGCGTCGGCGCGGCAAACCGCGCCTCGAGCTCGGCGAGAATGCAGGCTGTGTCGCAATAGATGTCGGCGCCGATCTGCAGCACCGGGGTCCGGCGATAGCCGCCGGTGAGCGGGATCAATTGCGGCTTCGGCGCGATCCGCGGCTGCACCACGGATCGCCAGCGCAGCCTTTTCAGTCCGAAGGCAACGCGGATTTTTTCGGCGAACGGCGAACGCGGGTAATGATGCAGGACAAGTTCTGGCGCCGTCACCGCATCGATCACCCGGCGCGGTCGGCGTCGGCGCTGTGCGCCGCTTCGAATTCGGCCAGCGCGAGCGCCTGTCCGTCCGGTCCGGTGATCTCGATGTCCCAGCTGCCGTCGGCCAGCAGTTCCTTGGCCTTCTTCACCGCCGCGCCCGCGTTGTCACGGCGCAGTGAGATGGTCCCCGACGTATCAGTTCCTTTGACGAAAAAAGGCAAGTGATGTCCTCCCTGCAAAAGACCGTGCGCGACATTGCCGTCGCATCACCGTCATCTGAGCATAGGACTCGGCGCAACTCCAGTTTTGCAGGAACAGATCACGCAAAATTATGCCGCGGGCAACGTCGCAGGTCGCGTCAGCACGAAGAAGGTGACGGTGCCGATGGTCAGGAATACCGCCATGGAAATCAATACCGCCGGCAGGCCCCACGCAGCGGCAATCGGGCTGGTCACGGACTGCATCACGGCAATGCCGAGGAAGAACGACAGGTTCACCGCCGACAGCGCCTTGCCCGTATTCTCAACCGCAACGACCTGTCGCGTCATGGCGTAGATCAGCGGCTGCACGCAGACCAGCAGTCCGATCGATACCAGCACGACGATATCGAAGGTGACCGGCATGAAGCCGATGCCGAACGCTTTTGCCAGCGGCATGTCCGGGCCGCCCAGCGCCATCACCACGAACAGGGCGGCAGCCAGCAGTTGCGTCGCCAGCAGCAATTCGCGGCGACGGCCGATCTTGCGGTCGAGCAGGCCCATCAGCGCCGGTCCCGCCACCAGCGCCACGGTGAACACCGTCAGCACATTGCCGGCATCGAGCCGCGACAGGCCCTTCAGATTCATTAGCCACGGCCCGGCCCACAATCCGCGCAGCACCAGCAGCACCGCCAGCGATACGAAAGCGAGGATCACGATGCCGCGCAGCGCCGGCGATACGCCGAGCCGCAGCACCGTGGTCATCTCGGCCAATAGCGCGCGGGCCCTGGTCTGCACCGGGCGGTCGTTGGGCACGATCAGCATCACCAGCCCGGCGACGACCATGGCTGCGACACCCGCGATCAGGAAGCCGGCGCGCCAGCCCCAGTGCTCGACCACATAAGCGAGCGGGCTCGCCGACAGCAGCATGCCGGCATTGCCTAGCGACAGGATCAGCCCCGACCAAAGACCGAACTGCACCGGCGTCAGCCGCTTGGCGGCGAGCGCCATCGGGCACATCAGCATGCCCGAGGTCGCCATGCCGAGCAGCAGTTGCGCGGCGAGGAAACTCAGCGGCCCCCACGACAGCGCCGCCAGTGCGGCCCCGGCGACGGTGCCCGCAAACAGCGTCAGCGCAACGTTGCGGATGCTGTAGCGATCCAGCGCCACGCCGATCGGGATCTGGCAGATCGCAAAGGAGAAATGATAGGCCGCGGTGAGCGCCGCCAGCTTCTGTGCGGTGGAGCCGAGATCGACGGCCATCAGGTCGATCGCCACCGCCGGCGTGGTGCGCAGCAGGTTGGACAGGATGTGACCGCAGGTCAGGATCACCATGGCAGCCATCAGCGCCGCACCAATGCGTGGCGCTGGCGCGTCAGGGATTTTTGTAGCCGGTTCGATGGCGCTGTTCATGGCGCCCGGGTACGACGAATTTTCGCGCGCGGCAAGGCGCGGGGGAGACGCTGCATTGCGGGAGATCAACTGTCATTCCGGGGCGTGAGCGGCGACAGCCGCGAGCGAACCCGGAATCCAGAGATGACGATCACCATCTCGGGATTCCGGGTCTGCAACCAGCCGGCTGCGCCGTCTGGGTGCATCCCGGAATGACAGCTTGGTTTACGCCGCCGCCGAGATCACGATCGGAATCGACTTGTAGGCCGGCGTGCCGGACTTGGCGTCGTGCTGGTCCAGCGCCACCAGCATGTTGGCTTCCGGATAATACGCCGCCACCGAACCCTGCGCGATCTTGTAGGACACCGCGGTCATGCCGCGCATCACGCGGTCCGGATGGCCAGCCACCGTGAGGTCGATCAGGTCGCCATGTTCGAGGCCACGGGAGGCGAGATCCTGCTCGTTGACGAACACCACGTCGCGGCGCCCGGTGATGCCGCGGTAGCGGTCGTTCATGCCGTAGATGGTGGTGTTGTACTGGTCGTGGCTGCGGATCGTGGTCAGGGTCAGCTTGTCAGCGTCGGCGGCGCCGTCTTCATAGAGGCCGGAGAACACCAGGAAGTTGGCCTTCTTGCCCGGCGTCAGCCATTCCCGTTCGGAGGCCGCATTGCGCAGGCGAAAGCCGCCGGGCAGCTTGATGCGCTCATTGTAGTCCTTGAACGCGGGGAATACGCCTTCGATGGCGTCGCGGATCCGGCTGTAGTCGGCGACCAGTTCCATCCAGTTCACCTTGGTCGAAGGCAACGTCGCCAGCGCCATCTCGCAGACGATCAGGATTTCCGACTTCAACGCGTCGGAGGCGGGCTTCAGCCCGCCGCGCGAGCCGTGCACCATGGACATGGAATCTTCCACGGTGACCAGCTGCGGCCCCGTTGCCTGCACATCGATCTCGGTGCGGCCGAGGCACGGCAGGATGATCGACTCTTTCGCGATCAGCAGATGCGAGCGGTTGAGTTTTGTGGCGATATGCACCGCGAGGTCGAGGCCGCGCATCGCCGGATAAACCGCGTCGGGATCCGGCATCGCCACCGCGAGATTGCCGCCGAGGCAGATCAGCGCCTTGGAGCGGCCATCGCGGATCGCGCGCACCGCGGCGACGGCATCGTGGCCGTGCGCGGTCGGCGGCTCGAAGCCGAACACTTTCTTGATGCCGTCGAGCAGCGCCTGCGGCGGCAGTTCGGTGATGCCCACGGTGCGGTCGCCCTGCACGTTGGAATGGCCGCGCAACGGCGAGATGCCCGCGCCGGGGCGGCCGATATTGCCGCGCAGCATCAAGAGATTGGCGATCTGCTGCACATTGCCGGTGCCGTGGCGATGCTGGGTGATGCCCATGCCGTAATTCATGATGACGGCTTTTGCCTTCGCATAGATGCCGCCGAGTTCCTCGATCTCGGCGCGCGAAAGGCCCGCGGATTTCTCGAGGCTGTCCCACGATGTGGCTTCGAGGTCGGCGATCAGCGCGTCGATGCCGTCGGTATGTTCGGCGATGAAGGTGCGGTCGAGCACGCCGGGGCCACCTTCGGCAAGGCTCTTGGCGTCGAGCGCGACAACGACCTTCATCATGCCCTTGAGCACGGCAACATCGCCGCCGACCTTGACCTGGTAGTAGGCCGACGACAGTTGCGTGGAGGCGCCGGTCAGCATCTCCACCGGGCTTTGCGGGGAGGTGAAGCGCTCCAGCCCGCGCTCGCGCAACGGATTGATCGAGACGATCGCCGCGCCGCGCTTGGCGCATTCGCGGAGTGTGCCGAGCATGCGCGGATGGTTGGTGCCGGGATTGTGGCCGATGCAGAAGATCGCGTCCGCATGGTCGAAGTCTTCCAGCGTCACCGTGCCCTTGCCGACGCCGATCGAGGCGGGCAGGCCGACGGAGGTTGCCTCGTGGCACATGTTGGAGCAGTCGGGAAAATTGTTGGTGCCATATTCGCGCACGAACAGCTGATACAGGAACGCCGCCTCGTTGGAGCAGCGGCCCGACGTGTAGAACTCCGCCATGTTGGGGTCGGGCAAGGCACGCAGGCTTGCGCCGATCCGCGCCATCGCGTCTTCCCAGGAGATCGGCAGATACTTGTCGCTGGCCTTGTCGTAGGCCATCGGATGAGTGAGGCGGCCTTCGTTCTCGAGGTCGTGGTCGTTCCACCCCCACAATTCGTTGACGGTATGCGCGGCGAAGAATTCCGGCGTGGTGCGCTTCGCGGTGGCTTCCCATGTCACGGCCTTGGCGCCGTTCTCGCAGAACTCGAACGACGAGGAGTGCTTCGGATCCGGCCAGGCGCAGCCCGGGCAGTCGAAGCCGTGCGGCTGGTTGGTCTTCAGCAGGCTCTGGGTCTCGTTGACGATGGCCATCTGGCCGCGCACCGCATCGGCGACCGCCTTCAGCGCACCCCAGCCGGCTGCGGCGCCCTGATAATCTTCCACGCCTTTGACTTGCTTCTTCGCCATCGCGAATTTCCTCGAAAAACCGGTGGCCCATATGGCCGTTGGGGCCGTGCTTAGCACAAAGAGTGCAGTGCAACAGTGAATGTGTATCACCATTGATTGACTCGGTGCTCTTGTTGTTCGCCCGCGAGTTTGCCTAATGATAGTCGGGCACTGGTTGCTCGCTTTTCGCAATCGACCGATCGCATTCTTGAATGGAGTTCCGATGCACTACCCGTCGTTGTTCACGCCGCTGCAGATCGGCCCCTATCAACTCAGCCATCGCGTCGCCATGGCGCCGCTGACGCGGATGCGCGCGGAGAGCAGCAGTCTCGCCGCGCGGGCGCTGAATGCGGAGTATTATGCCCAGCGCGCCACGCCGGGCGGGCTGATCATCGCGGAGGCCTCGCAGGTGACGCCCACCGGGCGCGGCAACCCGGATACGCCAGGCATTCATTCGCCGGAACAGATCGAGGGCTGGAAGCAGGTCACCGAGGCCGTGCATGCGAAGGGCGGCATCATCTTTCTGCAACTCTGGCATGTCGGTCGCGCGTCGCACTCGTCCTATCAGCCCGACGGCGCGCTGCCGGTGTCGGCTTCGGCGATCGCCATTGCCGGCAAGACAAAGACGGCTACGGGAGAAATGGCGTCGTACGAAGTGCCGCGGGCGCTCGAGAGCGACGAAATCCCCGGCGTGATCGAGGCCTATCGGCAGGGCGCGCGCAATGCGCTGGCCGCCGGCTTCGACGGCGTCGAGATCCATGGCGCCAACGGCTATCTGCTGGAGCAGTTCTTACAATCGCGCTCCAATCTGCGAACCGACCGATATGGCGGCTCCATCGAGAACCGCGCGCGGCTGCTGCTGGAAGTGACCGATGCGGTCATCGACGTCTGGGGCGCCGACCGCGTCGCGGTGCGGCTATCGCCCTATGGCGTGGCCAATGACAGCGGCGAGGCCGACCCGATGCCGCTGTACACCTACGTGATCGGCAAGCTGGGCACGCTGGGCCTCGCTTATCTGCATTTCGTCGAGCCGCGCAGCAGCGGCGCCGGCCGCGCCGAGGTCAACCACACCGACGTGCCGGCGGCGTTCGAACTGTTCCGGCCGCTGTGGCCGGGCGTGCTGATCACCGCCGGCGGTTTCGATTCGGCGTCGGCCGAGGCGGCGGTAGCCTCGGGCAATGTCGATGCCATCGCGTTCGGCCGGGCCTTCATCGCCAATCCGGACCTGCCGGAACGGATCCGGCAGAATGTCGATTTCACGCCGTACAACCGCGCCACCTTCTATGGCGGCGACGTGGCGGGCTACACCGATTATCCGTTCTACGGTGCGGGGTAATCGCAGTTCTGCGTTCCCCGGACGCGCTGCAGTGCGCCGCCGTTGGCGGCGTAGTGCTGCGCAGAGCCGGGGCCCCGGTTCTTCGAAACCAACCGGGATCCCGGATCTGCGGAGCGGCACAAGAGTGCCGCACCGCGTCCGGGAAACGCCAGTATTGTTATTTCGGTAGGAAGCCACCTTCACGCACGATAGAATGAATCATGGCCCGCAACGGGCCCGGAGCACGATTATGGACGCTACTTTATCCGCCGCTGAACTCGACGATCGCATCGCGATTCTGCGTGACAATATCCGCCAGCTCATCGAGCAGGCCGCCGCTGCTTCCGGCGAACAGAACGAGTCGCGCACCGCGGACCGTCTGGCGCAGCAGAACGAGGAACTCGAGAAGCTCGTGGCGCAGCGCGACGCGCTGGACAAGTAAGCTCCGGGCGCCTGCATCCGACGATGCCGATGCAGGCGCCAATTTGCCGATCGAATACGCAGAACCACGGCTTCCGCCCGCCCCGCCCTGTGCTATTCCTGATCCATGAACATTCAGGCCAAGATCGATATCCGGCACTCCACCTGTCCGCATGACTGCCCCTCCGCCTGCGCCCTCGACATCGAGGTGATCGATGGCGCGACCGTCGGCCGGGTCCGCGGATCGAAGAAGCAGAGTTATACCGCCGGCGTGGTCTGCGCCAAGGTCGCGCGCTATGCCGAGCGCATCCATCATCCCGAACGGCTGATGCATCCGATGCGCCGCACGGGACCGAAGGGCTCCGGGCAGTTCGCGCCAATTACATGGGACGAGGCGCTCGACGAGATCGCCGCGCGCTTCAACGATGCCGAGCGCGATTTCGGCGCGCAGTCGGTGTGGCCGTATTATTACGCCGGCACCATGGGTCTGGTGATGCGCGACGGCATCAACCGTCTGGCGCATGAGAAAAGGTATTCGCGCTTCTTCAGCACCATCTGCGCCACCATCGCCTGGGCCGGCTTCTCGGCCGGCACCGGCAAGGTGGCCGGCGTCGATCCGCGCGAGATGGCGAAGTCGGATCTGATCGTGATCTGGGGCACCAACCCGGTCTCGACCCAGGTCAACCTGATGACCCATGCGACGCGTGCGCGAAAAGACCGCGGCGCCAGGATCGCCGTGGTCGACATCTACGACAACGACACCATGAAGCAGGCCGACATCAAGATCCTGCTGCGGCCGGGCACCGACGGCGCGTTTGCCGCCGCCGTGATGCATGTGCTGTTCCGCGACGGCTTTGCCGACCGCGCCTATCTCGCGAAATACACCGACGCTTCGCCCGAACTGGAAGCGCATCTCGCGACGCGCTCGCCGGAATGGGCGTCGGCGATCTGCGGCGTGCCGGTGTCGGAGATCGAGGCCTTTGCGAAACTCGTCGGCGAAACGCCGCGCAGCTTCTTCCGGCTCGGCTACGGCTTCACCCGCAGCCGCAACGGCGCGACGCAGATGCATGCGGCGCTGTGCATCCCGGCCGTCACCGGCGCGTGGCAGCATGAAGGCGGCGGCGCGTTCTACAACAACGCGGCGCTGTGGAAATTCGACAAGACGCTGATCGAAGGCCTCGACACCATCGATCCGGCGACGCGCCGGCTCGACCAGTCGAAGATCGGCCGCATCCTCACGGGCGATGCCGAGGCGCTGCATCACGGCCCGCCGGTCAAGGCGATGCTGATCCAGAACACCAATCCCATGACGGTGGCGCCGGAGCAGGCGCTGGTGCGGCAGGGGTTTGCGCGCGACGACCTGTTCGTCGCGGTGCACGAACAGTTCATGACCGAGACGGCCCTGATGGCCGATATCGTGCTGCCGGCCACCATGTTCATGGAGCACGACGACCTGTATTACGGCGGCGGCCACCAGCATATTTCAGTCGGCGCGAAGCTGATCGATCCGCCCGCCGAATGCCGCTCCAACCACGACGTGCTGCAGGGGCTGGCGTCGCGGCTGGGCGCGCAGCACCGCGCGTTCACGATGACGCCGCGCGAAATCATCGACGAGACGCTGCAGGCCAGCGGCCGCGGCGGCGTCGAGCAGTTGCAGGAAGAGCTGTGGCGCGACATCCAGCCGGATTTCCGCACCTCGCATTATCTCGACGGCTTCGCGCACACGGACGGCAAATTCCACTTCAAGGCCGACTGGAGCCAGGTGCCGATGCCCAATGCCGGGCTGATGGGCGCGTGGGACAGCATGCCGTCTTTCCCCGACCACTGGGCGGTGATCGAGAGCGCCGACGATGCGCATCCGTTCCGCCTCGCCACCAGCCCGGCGCGCAGTTTCCTCAACACCAGCTTCAACGAGACGCCGTCGTCGAAAACCCGCGAGGGAGCGCCCAGCGTGATGATGCATCCCGAAGACGCGGCAAAACTGTCGATCGCCGACGGCGACGCGGTCACGCTGGGTAACGCGCGCGGCGAGACCACGCTGACCGCGCGGATTTTTCCGGGCCTGCGCCGCGGCGTGCTGGTGGCGGAATCCGTGCACCCCAACAAGTCCCACATCGGCGGCCGCGGCATCAACATGCTGACCGGCGGCGAAGCGGTGGCGCCCTATGGCGGGGCGGCGTTCCACGACAACAAGGTGTGGATGAAAAAGGTGACAGCGTAAGAATTCCGTTCGACGCGTATTCTCGCCAACGGGATTCGGCCTGTGCGCAGCGGCATGAACAATGCCGCAGCGCGCCCGGGAAAACGGAACGCCACCATAATCTCAGGTTGAAATCTGGCGCGGACACTACGATGCTGGCGGTACCCGAAGCAGGGAATTTGCCGATGCCAGTCGTTCGTTTCGAATGGTGGAGCGGAATTCGCCAGAGCCCGTTCAGCCGCCTGCGCATCAGCGGAAGCTGGGACAATGCCGGGCACTATTCGGATTCATGGACCACCTCGCCGATGCAGGCTTTTGTGGCCGAGGATGGCTGCCCGGCGTGGTTCGCCGAGATTGAGCTCGACCGCTCCGAGCCGCAGGCCGAGTTTCGCTGGGGCGTGATCGGCAACGGCCCGGCGGGGCCGGATAGCTGGTTGATCCCGACGGAGATCGCCTGCGGGTCGAACACGGCGCAGTACCGCATCCTGAAACATGGCCAGCCGGGCGCGCGCTATCATTTCAACATCAGCCGCCGGTTCGGCGCGAACAAGATCTGGCCGGCGGGCAGTCCGGCGCCGGCCATCCGCTTCACGGTCTCGGCGCCGCGTGCGCGTGCCGTCAATCTGGTGATCGGCGAGCCGGTCAGCGGCTATATCGGCGACGATGGCAGCGGCATCACGCAGAGCTTTGCCATGCGACCGGGTCCTAGCGGCTGGCAGACCGACGACGGCGATCCGGCCTTCGCATCGTTCGCGGATTGGGACCGCAGGCTCTACATGTTCCGGATCCAGCGTGACGATGGCTCGATCCGTTATCGCACCGACCTGTTCTCGCGCGGCCAGATCGGCAGCGGGCACAAGAATCCCGAAACGCCGAAGCCCAATGAGACACCGTGGAACGGCACGCGGCAGGACGTCGAGGGCAGCAAGAGCTGTTCGATCGTGATCGATCCCGAACGCGTCACCGCGGTGCTCAACGAGGGTGTCTTTCCCGAGACGCAGTGGCTGACCGATACCGAATTCTGGGCCGGCGAACACGATCCGCTGCGACCGGTGCCGCAACATCTGCGCGACCTCATCATCTACGAACTCCATGTCGAAGGCCTGGGCTGCGGCCGGCCGACGCCGGGCACCTTCGCGGATGCGATCGTCATGCTCGACGATCTCTGTACGCTGGGCATCAATGCCATCGAGCTGCTGCCCACCGCGGAGGCCGAAGGCTGGAGCTGGGGCTACGGCACCTCGCATCATTTTGCGACGGAATATGCCGGCGGCGGCCGCGACGAGCTCAAGCACTTCGTCCGCGCCTGCCATCGCCGCGGGATCGTCGTGCTGATGGATGTGGTCTACAACCACTGGATCGCCGATGCCGAGCGCAGCGCGTGGCAATATGACAGCGTGTCGCCGGAGACCAACCGCTTCTACTGGTACGAAGGCCCGGCTAGCCGCTGGCCGCATCCGGACGACGGCTATGTCGACAACGGGTCGACCAACTATGCGCCGAAGTACCGCGACGAACTGGTGCGACGGCTGTTCGCCAGCAGCGCGCTGATGTTCCTTACCGAATTTCACATCGACGGCTTCCGGGTCGATTTGACCCAGGCATTTCATCGCGACAATGTCCTGCACGGCAACGGCCACAGGTGTGACGAAGCCAACCAGTACGGCGCCAAGCTGCTGCGCGAATGGGTGCGCACGCTGCGGCTGGCGAAGCCGTCGGTAATGCTGGTGGCCGAGGACCACAGCGGATGGCCGGCAATCCTCGAGCCGGACTACACCGGCGGCATCGGCTTCGATGCGATCTGGTGGGCGGAATGGTATCACAACCTGATCGGCGATTCGCAGGAGGAGCCCCGCAATGCAAGGCTGCTCCATGTCGCCGGCTCGGGCGGCAGCGAGCCGCTGGCGATGGCCCATTTCGGCGACGTGCTGACCCAAAGCGCGGACCGCGTAATCTACCACGAGTCCCACGATCAGGCCGGCAATGCCTCCTATATGGTGGGCGCCGAGAAGGTATTCTCTGCCCGCACCATCGAGGTCGCCGTCAATGGCCGGCTCGACGGCAACCGGTACTGGGCCGAGGCGCGCTGCCGCGTGGTCGCCGGGCTGACGCTGTTCGCGCCGGGTACGCCGATGTTCTTCATGGGCGAGGAAGTCGGCGCCCGCGAGCCCTATCGCTACGACGACTGGATGCAGCACCGCGAGGATTTTGCCGCACTCGGCGCGGGCAGCGGCGCAGCGCTGAAGCGCTTCTACCGCGATGCCATCTGGCTGCGCCGCAGCCGCGCCACGTTGCGGGCCGTCGACGTCGCCATTGTCGATGCCCATGACGCCAACCGCGTCCTGGCGTTCCGGCGCTGGCACGGCGCGGCCCAGGTGCTGGTGGTGGCCTGCCTCGCCAATACGGCGTTCGGCCAGGGCTATCGGCTGACATCGAGCGCGCTGCCGGACGGCGAATGGCGCGAGGTGCTGAATTCCGACGCGGCGATCTATGGCGGCGCGGGGATGCGAAACCCTGGCGCGGTTCGCTGCCAAAGCGGCACCCTTGACCTTCGCCTGCCGGCCTGCGGCATCCTCGTGCTGGAATATCTTGGCCCGCCGTAAGCTGCCGGTGGCCGCGGGAACCGGTTAGCTTTCGCGCGATTAAGTGCGCATGCGTTTTGCAACTCACTTTCGCGGATGAAGCCGGACCTGCGCATCGGCACCGCCGGCTGGAGCATCGCGTCGCGCTATGCCGGGCAGTTTCCGCCGGGCGGCAGCCACCTCGAGCGCTACGCGCGGCGCATGAATGCCGTTGAGATCAACTCGTCGTTCTACAAGCCGCACCAGCGCAAGACCTACGAGCGCTGGGCGGCCTCGACGCCTGCACAGTTTCGCTTCGCGGCAAAACTGCCAAAGGCGATCAGCCATGACAACGCGCTCGTGGGCTGCGGAGATTTGCTCGGCTGCTTCGTTGCGGAGGTCGCCGGCCTCGGCGACCGGCTTGGCGTGCTGTTGCTGCAACTGCCGCCGCAACTCGCCTACGACGCGGAGACATTCGACGCATTCCTGGACGAGCTTCGCCAGCGGATCGCGACGCCGCTCGCGCTGG
>Ga0247729_10000391_pt1 | contig 18709 bp, 19 predicted proteins | sample UWRJL133311R2_FD_180958 | JGI IMG/M metagenome (GOLD analysis project Ga0247729, IMG submission 180958) | Plant litter microbial communities from Arlington Agricultural Research Station in Wisconsin, United States - UWRJ-L133-311R-2 | ecosystem: Environmental > Terrestrial > Plant litter >... | reverse complement strand
CGGCGCGCATATCGGCGGCTTCGCGCTGCAGGCGGCCAGACATCTCGGCTGCCGCCGCATCGTGGCCATCGAGGCGATGCCGGACAATTTTCAACTGCTGTCCGACAACGTCGCCGCCAATGGCCTCGGCGACATCGTGCATCCGCTCCATGGCGCGGTGCTCGACCGCGACGGCGAGGCGATCCTGTCGGCGCCGAGGAGCCATACCGGCGTTGCGCGCGTCGAGGCCCATGCCACCGAGTTCAGCGTCACGGTGCCGGCGCTGGACGCCCGTCGCATCGTCGCGGAGATCGGCCACATCGACCTCCTGAAGATCGATATCGAGGGCGCCGAGATCGCGGTATTCCGGCGGCTCGGTGCGCTGCTCGATAACGTCGACGTCATCATCGGCGAATTGCACACCACCGCGTTCGGTATGCCGGACGACGCGCTGGCGATGCTCGCGGTACATGGCTTCGCCGTCGAACTGACCGGCGACAAATCGACCCCGGCGTTCCTCGCGCGGCGTCCGGCCTGAGCGGAGCGGGGTCGCCGGGGCGGGCTGGACAGCCCCGGGCTCCCGCGCTAACCACAGGAAAACCCAACACATTCGCACCTTGCGACACAAAACTGGACCCCGCGATGAGCAGCATCGATCCCACGGCGCGGATTGCCGACGGCGCCGTGATCGGCGAGGGCACCACCATCGGGCCGTATTGCATCATCGGCCCGGACGTGGTGATCGGCGCGGACTGCAAGCTAATCGGCCATGTGCACATCACCGCGCAGACCACCATCGGCGACGGCTGCCTGATCTATCCGTTCGCCTCCTTGGGCACGCCGCCGCAGTCGCTCAGCTACAAGGGCGAGCTGACGAAACTGGTGATCGGCAACGGCTGCACCATCCGCGAATCCGTTACCATGAACGCCGGCACCGTGGCCGGCGGCGGCATCACCACGGTCGGCGACCGCGGCTACTTCATGAACTGCAGCCATGTCAGCCACGACTGCCACGTCGGCAACGACGTGATCTTTGCGACCTCGGCGACGCTCGGCGGCCATTCCGAGATCGGTGACTTCGTGTTCATGGGCGGGCTGTCGGCCGTGCACCAGTTCACCCGCATCGGGCGGCAGGCAATGGTCGGCGGCCTGTGCGGCGTGCGCGGCGACATCATCCCGTTCGGCCTTGCCAACGGCCAGTATGCCAGCCTTGAAGGCCTCAATATCATCGGCATGAAGCGCCGCAAGTTCACCAAGGCGCGCCTCGCCGCCGTGCGCTCGTTCTATCAAAAGCTGTTTCACGGCGGCGGCGTGTTCGCCGAACGGCTGGCAAGCGTGCAGCCGATGGCCTCGGAGGATCCCGCGATCGCCGAGATCCTGGGGTTCATCGCCGCCGGCCAGCATCGCGCCTTGTGCGTGCCCGAGGCGAACGGCAAATCCTGAAGTCTTGATCGCGCGGGGCAGGCCATGACGCATCAGGAAGACGCTGTGACATCGCCGGTCGGCCTGATCGCCGGCGGCGGCGTGCTGCCCTTTGCGGTCGCGGACTCGCTGCTGGCGCGCGGCATCACGCCGGTGTTCTTCGCGCTGAAGGGCGTCTGCGATCCCGCCGCCGTCGCGCGCTACAAACATCACTGGGTGCCGATCGGCCAGCTCGGCCGGCTGAAGAACCTGATGCGCGACGAAGGCTGCCGCGATCTGGTCTTCATCGGCACATTGGTGCGGCCGGCGCTGTCCGAGATCCGCCTGGACTGGGGCACGCTGCGCGCCATGCGGCACATCCTCTCGGCGTTTCGCGGCGGCGACGACCATCTGCTCACCGGCATCGGCCGCATCTTCGAGGATGACGGCTTTCGCCTGCTGGGCATCAAGGACGTCGCGCCCGACCTGCTGATGCCGGCGGGCTCGCTGACCCGCGCGGTGCCCGACGCCGGCACTGAGGCCGACATCGCGAGAGGCCGCGACGTGCTGCGCGCGCTGAGCCCGTTCGATATCGGCCAGGCCGCCGTGGTGATCGACGGCCATGTGGTGGGCGTCGAGGACATCGAGGGCACCGACGGGCTGCTGGCGCGCGTGGCATATTTGCGCGAGCAGGGCCGCATCCGCGCCAAGCCGGGCAGGGGCGTGCTGGTGAAGGCGCCGAAGAGCAATCAGGACCTGCGCTTCGACCTGCCGACGCTGGGTCCGCGCACCATCGAACGCGCCGCGGCGGCACAGCTCGCCGGCATCGCCATTGTCGCCGGCAACACCATCGTCGCCGAGCCGCAACTGATGATCGAGGCGGCGGACACCGCCGGCCTGTTCGTCACCGGGCTGCCGCGATGAAAAAGATCTTCCTCATCGCTACCGAGGAATCCGGCGACCGGCTCGGCTCGGCGCTGATCAAGGTGCTGCGGCAGCGGCTCGGCGACGATGTCTCCTTCGAGGGCATCGGCGGCTCGACCATGGCGCTTGAAGGGCTGGTGTCGCTGTTTCCCATCGAGGAGCTGTCGATCATCGGCTTCGCCGCGATCCCGAAAAAACTGCCGATGATCTTGCGCCGTCTTGCGGAAGCCACCGACGCGGTGCTTAAGGCCGCGCCGGATATTCTGGTGATCATCGACAGCCCGGATTTCACCCACCGCGTCGCGCGCCGCGTCCGCCGCCGTGCGCCGAACATTCCGATCGTTGACTACGTCTCGCCCTCCGTATGGGCGTGGCGGCCGGGCCGCGCGCGGGCCATGCGCGGCTATGTCGACCACGTGCTGGCGCTGCTGCCGTTCGAGCCCGAGGCGCACCGGCGGCTCGGCGGCCCGCCGTGTACTTACGTCGGCCATCCGCTGATCGAACAGCTCGACTCCTTGCGGCCGAATGCCGACGAGCAGGCGCGCCGCGACGCATCGCCGCCGGTGCTGCTGGTGCTGCCCGGCAGCCGGCGCAGCGAGATCCGTCACCACATGGCGATTTTCGGCGCGACGCTGGGCCTGCTGCAGCGCCAGGGCGTGGCGTTCGAACTGATCCTGCCGACCATGCCGCATCTCGAACAGGCCATCGCCATCGCGCTGAAGGACTGGCCGGTGCAGCCGCGCGTGGTGGTCGGCGAGGTCGACAAGCGCGCCGCGTTCCGCATCGCGCACGCCGCCTTCGCCAAGTCGGGCACCTCCACCCTGGAACTGGCCATCGCTGGCGTGCCCATGGTCGCGGCCTACAAAGGCGGCGGCGCCGAGGCCTGGATCGCCAGGCGTCTGATCCGCTCGGCCTCGGTGATCCTCGCCAATCTGGTGCTCGGCGACAACGTGGTGCCGGAATACATCCAGGAAAACTGCACCCCGGACAAACTCGCGCCGGCTTTGCGCGACGTGCTCACAGATACCCCGATGCGGCAGCGCCAGGTCGCCGCCTTCGCCAGGCTCGACAGCATCATGGACACCGGCAAGTCGTCGCCCAGCGTGGGTGCGGCGGAGATCGTGATCGGGATGCTGGGTCGGCCAAGGGTCGCTTAAATTCGTTCCCCGGACGCGGTGCAGCGCCGCCTTTTGGAGTATTTCCGGATTGAACGGACTCGCGGGGTTCGTCATTGCGAGGAGCGAAGCGACGCGGCAATCCAGATAGCCGAGCGCGCGAAAGAACTGCATTGCTTCGTCGCAAGGGCTCCTCGCAATGACGGGGTGAGGGCGATCCGGTCCAACTCATAAAAAATCGGCGGGCCGTTTCCGGTCCGCCGATCTGTAACCCTGAGCCTGCAGCTGATATCAGCCGCGCTTGGCGATATCGACGTAGTCGCGGCGGGCGGCACCGGTGTAGAGCTGGCGCGGACGGCCGATCTTCTGCTGCGGATCACCGATCATCTCGCTCCACTGGCTGATCCAGCCGACGGTGCGGGCGACCGCGAACAGCACGGTGAACATCGAGGTCGGGAAGCCCATCGCCTTCAGCGTGATGCCCGAATAGAAGTCGACGTTCGGGTACAGCTTGCGGTCGATGAAGTAGGGATCCGACAGCGCGATCTTCTCGAGCTCCATCGCCACGGCGAGCATCTCGTCGCCGCCATGGCCGGTTTCCTTGAGCACTTCATGACAGGTCTGCTGCATGATCTTGGCGCGCGGATCGTAGTTCTTGTAGACGCGGTGGCCGAAGCCCATCAGGCGCACGGTGGAGTTCTTGTCCTTCACCTTGGTGATGAATTCCGGAATCTTGTCGACGGTGCCGATCTCGGCGAGCATCGCAAGGGCGGCTTCGTTGGCGCCGCCATGCGCGGGTCCCCACAGGCAGGCGATGCCGGCGGCGATGCACGCGAACGGGTTGGCGCCCGACGAGCCAGCGATGCGCACGGTCGAGGTCGAGGCGTTCTGCTCGTGGTCGGCGTGCAGGGTGAAGATCTTGTCCAGCGCCTTGGCCAGCACCGGGTTGACCTTGTACTCCTCGCACGGCACCGCGAAGCACATCTTCATGAAGTTGGCGGCGAACTCGAGCGAATTGGTCGGATACACGAAGGGCTGGCCGATAGTGTACTTGTAGGCCATCGCCGCCAGGGTCGGGATCTTGGCGATCATGCGGATCGAGGCGATCTCGCGCTGCTTGGCATCGTTGATGTCGGTGGAGTCGTGGTAGAACGCGGCGAGCGCGCCGACCGAAGCCACCATTACGGCCATCGGATGCGCATCGCGACGGAAGCCGGTGAAGAACCGGTTCATCTGGTCGTGCACCATGGTGTGGTTGGTGACCAGCGCGTCGAATTCCTTCTTCTGCTTCGGCGTCGGCAGTTCGCCGTACAGCAGCAGATAGCAGGTCTCGAGGAAGTCGCCCTTCTCGGCGAGCTGCTCGATCGGGTAGCCGCGGTATTCGAGGATGCCGGCGTCGCCGTCGATATAGGTGATCTTCGACTGGCAGCTGCCGGTCGAGGTGAAGCCCGGATCGTAGGTGAACATGCCGGACTGGGCGTACAGCTTGCCGATGTCGATGACATCGGGGCCGACGGTCCCGCTCATGATCGGGAAGTCGAAGCTCTTGCCATCGACGGTCAGCGTAGCGGATTTGGTATTGGTTTTGGCGTCCATCGCGTGGTCCCCGATGAGATCGTTGAGAGGCGGCAGGCCGGGCGCCAGATCAGCGATTTGGCGGGGCAGGCCGGAAATTCTAGAGCATTCGCCAGAATGGGTATCGCATTGCTGTGTGCGCTGCAAGACGGGCAAATCCAGCCTGCAGCTATGCTAAATCGAGGCCTGATCGGCCAGCCGCGCCAGGCATTCCTGCCGCCCCAGTACCGCCAGCACATCGAAGATACCGGGCGACGTGGTCTTGCCGGTCAGCGCCACCCGCAGCGGCTGCGCGGCCGCGCCGAGCTTGATCCCGGCGGTCTCTGCGAACGCCCGCGTGGCGGCTTCGGTGGTCGCGGCACTCCAGTCGGTGACGGCTTCCAGCGCGTTCCGCAATTGTCCGATCAGCACCCGGGTCTCGGGCGTCAGCAGCGCCGCAGCCTTCGGCTCCATCGCCAGCGGCCGGTCGGCGAAAATGTAATAGGCGCTGTCGATCAGTTCGATCAGCGTCTTGGCGCGCTCCTTCAACTGCGGCATCGCCTGCAGCAGCTGGGCGCGCGTCGTGTCGTTGAGCTTGGCCTTCACGTCGGAGCCATTAGGCACGTAGTTCAGCACGTCCTCGAACATGGTCACGAGAGATTGATCGTCGGCGTGACGGATGTAATGGCCGTTGAGGTTTTCCAGCTTGGCGAAATCGAACCGTGCCGCCGAACGTCCGATGGCGGGCAGATCGAAATCCTTGATCATCTCCTCGGTGGAGAAGATTTCCTGATCGCCATGGCTCCAGCCCAGCCGCACCAGGTAGTTTCGCACGGCTTCCGGCACGTAGCCCATGGCGCGGTAGGCATCGACGCCGAGCGCGCCGTGGCGCTTCGACAGTTTCGAGCCGTCCGGGCCGTGGATCAGCGGGATGTGCGACATGCTGGGGATCTCCCAACCGAGCGCCTCGTAGATCTGCTTCTGCCGCGCGGCGTTGATCAGGTGGTCGTCGCCGCGGATCACATGCGTCACGCCCATGTCATGGTCGTCGACCACCACAGCGAGCATGTAGGTCGGGTTGCCGTCGCCGCGCAGCAGCACGAGGTCGTCGAGGTTCTCGTTCTTCCAGGTGACGCGGCCCTGCACCTGGTCGTCGATCACCGTCTCGCCGTCGAGCGGCGCCTTCAGCCGGATGGTCGGCTTGACGCCGGCGGGCGCCTCGGAGGCGGCGCGCTCGCGCCAGCGGCCGTCATAGAGTTTCGACTTGCCCTCGGCGCGCGCCTTCTCGCGCATTTCCTTCAGCTCGTCGGCGGAGGCGTAGCAATGATAGGCCTTGCCCTCGGCCAGCAGTTGCTCGGCGACTTCGCGGTGCCGGCCCGCGCGGGCGAACTGGTAGACGGTGTCGCCGTCCCAATCGATGCCCAGCCACTTCAGCCCGTCCAGGATGGCCCCGATCGCCGGCTCGGTGGAGCGCTCGCGGTCGGTATCCTCGATCCGCAGCAGCATCTTGCCGCCGCGGCCGCGGGCATAGAGCCAGTTGAACAAAGCCGTGCGGGCGCCGCCGATATGCAGGAAGCCGGTCGGGGAGGGCGCGAAACGGGTGACGATGGGTGAGGTCATTCAGGGCTTCGATCGATGCTGGTGACGGTTGGCGGGCGTTTATCACATGGTCGTTACGCTGTCCCCGCGAAATACCGGCTGGAGACCGCTTCAGCCGGGTTCCAAACGCTGACCCCGCCCCTTGGCGCGGCCGCCCGGATTTGGCACATAGGGCGCAGCTTGAAAGGCACTCCATGACAGACGAATCGACCGCCGGCACCGCTGCAGAGGCAGGCCGCGACTTCATCCGCGACATCGTGGCGGCGGACCTCGCCTCCGGCGCGCACCGAAGCGTCGTGACGCGGTTTCCGCCGGAGCCGAACGGCTACCTGCATCTCGGCCACGCCAAGTCGATCTGCCTGAATTTCGGCATCGCCGAGGAGTTCGGCGGCATCTGCAACTTGCGCTTCGACGACACCAACCCGACCAAGGAAGAGCAGGAATACATCGACGCCATCCAGCGCGATGTGCGCTGGCTCGGCTTCGACTGGGGCGACAATTTGCATTACGCCTCGGACTATTTCGAGCAGCTGTATGGCTGGGCGCAGGACTTGATCCGCAAAGGCCTGGCCTATGTCGACGATCAGTCGCAGGAGGAGATCCGCATCAAGCGCGGCACTCTGACCGAGCCCGGCCAGGACAGCCCGTTTCGCGCGCGCACGGTCGACGAGAACCTCGACCTGTTCGGCCGCATGCGCGCCGGCGAATTTCCCAACGGCGCGCGCGTGCTGCGCGCCAAGATCGACATGGCGTCCGGCAACATCAACCTGCGCGATCCCGTGATCTACCGCATCCTGCATGCGCATCACCCGCGCACCGGCACCGCGTGGAGCATCTATCCGTCGTATGATTTCGCGCATGGCCAGTCGGATGCCATCGAGCACGTGACGCATTCGGTGTGCACGCTGGAGTTCGAGGATCACCGGCCGCTGTACGACTGGTGCCTCGACAACCTGCCGGTACCATCTAGGCCGCACCAGTACGAATTCGCGCGGCTCAACATGACCTACACGCTGTTGTCGAAGCGCGTGCTGACCGAACTGGTGCGTGGCGGCCACGTCGGCGGCTGGGACGATCCGCGGATGCCGACTTTGGCCGGCCTGCAACGCCGCGGCGTGCCGGCGGCGGCCTTGCGCGAGTTCATCAAGCGCATCGGCGTGGCCAAGGCCAACAGCACCGTGGGCATCGACATGTTCGACTTCGCGGTGCGCGAGACCCTGAACCGCACCGCGCAGCGCCGCATGGCGGTGCTGAAGCCGCTCAAGGTGGTGATCGAGAACTATCCCGAAGGCGAAATCGAGGAACTCGACGCGGTCAACCATCCCGAGGACGAGACGTTCGGCGCGCGAAAGATTCCGTTCGGCCGCGAGCTGTACATCGAGCACGACGACTTCATGGAAGAGCCGCCGAAGAAGTTCTTTCGCATGGCGCCGGGCAGGGAGGTGCGGCTGCGCTACGGCTATTTCATCACCTGCCGCGAGGTGATCAAGAACGACGCTGGCGAAGTGATTGAATTGCGCTGCACCTACGATCCCGAGACCCGCGGCGGCAACGCGCCGGACGGACGCAAGGTCAAGGCGACGATCCACTGGGTCGCCGCGGCCAAGGCGGTGCCGGCGGAGGTGCGGATCTACAATCTGCTGTTCACCGCGCCGCAGCCCGACGCTGCCAACTTCGCGACGCAGATCAATCCGGATTCGCTGGAGACGCTGACCGGCGCCATGGTCGAGCCAGCCTTGGCGACCGACACGTCCGACGCCGCGGTGCAGTTCGAGCGCCAGGGCTATTTCTGCCGCGACCGCGATTCATCGCCGGGGAAACTGGTGTTCAACCGCACGGTGGGACTGCGCGACAGTTACGCCAAGGCGGTCTAAGGGCCGGTGTCGTCCCCGCGTTCGCGGGGACGACATGGGTGCACATTCCCTATCCGTTCCCGTAGTCGTCCGGTAATCCCTTCCGCTAGCATCGCGCCCGGACAGCCGGGCGACGGCGATGGCGAACCGCAGCAACACCCGACCGCGTAGCCATGCCGGCACCTGGCCGCCGCAGGCGGCGCCGGCCAGCGCCGCGTCGCGGCCAGGCTCGGGTTTCTGGCCGTCACTGCTGGCGAAACTGCTCGAGTGGGCGCGTGCCGAGGCCGGCCCCGGGCGGCTGCTGCCCTGGGTGCCCGTGGCGTTCGGCAGCGGCATCGCTTTGTACTTCGCCGCCGAGCACGAGCCGGTGGCCTGGGTGGCCGCGACGACCGCAGCGGCGCTGGCCATCGCCGCCTTCCTGTCGCGCCGGCAAAAATGGTTTCCGCTTCTGGTGATGATCGCCGCCATGGCGGCTGGCTTCGCGATCATTTCGCTGAAGACCGCGCGCATCGCCCATGGCGTACTCGCGCGCCCCGCCTACGGCGTATCGCTCACCGGATTCGTCGAGACCCATGAAGAGCGCGAACGCACCGACCGCTTCGTGCTGCGCGTCGCCACCATGGACAGCCCGCGCGGCGCCATCAGGCTCGAGCGCGTCCGGCTGTCGGTGAAGAAGGGCGCGGCGCCCAAGGTCGGCAGCTTCGTGGAGTTGAAGGCACGGCTGCAGCCGCCGCTACAGCCGTTGCGGCCCGGCTCCTACGATTTCGGCCGCGACCTGTATTTTCAGGGCATTGGCGCCTCGGGTTTTGTCACCGGCGCCATCAAGGCGGTGGATCCACCGACGCAGCCCGGCTGGCGCCTGCGCTACGCCGCCACCATGCAGGGCCTGCGCGATGCCATTGACGCGCGGATTCGCACCACGTTGAGCGGCGACGCCCGCGCCATCGCCACCGCATTGCTGACCGGGCGGCGCGACGCTATCTCGCCGGAGGTCAACGACGCCATGTTCATCTCCGGGCTTGGACACGTGCTGTCGATCTCCGGCTATCACATGGCGGTGGTGGCGGGCGTGGTGTTCTTCGCGGTGCGCGCGCTGCTGGCGCTGATCCCGGCGCTGACTGTCGCCTTTCCGATCAAGAAATGGTCGGCGGTCGCCGCGCTGGCCGCTGCGTTGTTCTATCTGCTGCTGTCCGGTGCCGAAGTGGCGACGCAGCGCTCGTTCTTCATGACCGCCGTGGTGCTGATCGCGGTGATGGTCGACCGCCGCGCGATCACCTTTCGCACCCTGGCGGTGGCGGCGCTGGTCGTGCTGCTGTTGGCGCCGGAGGCCCTGGTGCATCCGAGTTTCCAGATGTCATTCGCCGCGACGCTGGGTCTGGTGGCGCTGGTGCAGGGCGGCATGCCGGTGCTGCTAGCGTCGCCGGACCATTCGGCCACGGCGCGTGCCGCGTTGTGGGGCGGTCGCGAGGTCGCCATGCTGGCGCTGGCGTCGCTTGTGGCGGGCCTCGCCACCACGCCCTATGCGGCGTTTCACTTCCACCGCGTGACGCCCTACGGCGTGGTCGCCAATCTGCTGGCGATGCCGGTTGTCTCGGCGCTGGTGATGCCGGCGGGGCTGCTGGGACTGGCCGCCATGCCGTTCGGTTTCGACGGCGTGTTCTGGCGACTGATGGATGTCGGGATCCAGTGGATGATCGTGGTGACGCAATGGGTGGCGGCGCTGCCCGGCGCCGTCGGCCGGATCGCCGCGTTCGGGCAGGGGCCGTTGATCGCGGCCACCCTCGGCATCATCCTGCTCGGGCTGCTGCGCACGCCGCTGCGCCTGATCGGCGGCGGTGTGCTGGCGCTGTCGATCGGCTGGGCGTTGCTGGTGAAACAGCCGGACGTTTTGATTTCCGGCGACGGCCACAATGTCGCGGTGCGCGGCCGCGACGGCCGGCTGCACCTGATGCGCAGCGCCAAGGATGCGTTCCTGCTCAAGGAATGGCTGGCGGCCGACGCCGACCCGCGGCTGCCGACTGACGGGTCACTGGCGGACGGCGTGTCCTGCGACGTCGCCGGATGCGTCGCGGCTCTCGCCGACGGGCCGCTGGTGGCGCTGACCTTGCAGGCGGAAGGCTTTCCCGACGACTGCGCACAGGCGGCTTTGATCGTCACGACGCGGCAGCCGCCAAGCGATTGCGCGGCGCGGGTGATCGATGCGGAGGCGTTGCGAAGGTCAGGCGCGACAGCGCTGCGGCGGGATCGCGGTGGTTTCGTTGCGGAGGCCGTGCGTCCGCGCGGGCTGGACCGGCCATGGTCGCCGGCTGTCCCGGAGGCTGCGGAGCCGGAAAGCGGCGGCGGCAGGGCTGCGGTCAGCCGGCCGGTGGATGCGACGCCGGCGGAGGCGGATGTGCAAGGTGAGGAGCAGTGATTCTCCGCCCTCATGGTGAGGAGCGCGCCTGTTGGCGCGCGTCTCGAACCATGCAGAGATTGGCGCCCATCCTTCGAGACGCGGTCGAAGGCGACCGCTCCTCAGGATGAGGAATCCGTGTGGCGAATACGCCTCATCCTAAGCGATAGCCTCAATACTTCCGGTACAGCCCGACCAGCTTGCCCTGGATGCGGACGCGGTTGGGGGGCAGGATGCGGACTTCGTAGGCGTCGTTGGCGGGCTCCAGCGCGATGGAGGCGCCGCGGCGGCGGAAACGCTTCAGCGTGGCTTCCTCCTCGTCGATCAGCGCCACCACGATGTCGCCGGTGTCGGCGCTCTCGTTCTTCTGGATCAGCGCCATGTCGCCGTCGAGAATGCCGGCGTCCTGCATCGAGTCGCCGCGCACTTCCAGCGCATAATGTTCGCCGGAGCCGAGCATGTCCGCGGGCATGCTGATGGTATGGCTGCGGGTCTGCAACGCCTCGATCGGCGTACCCGCGGCGATGCGGCCCATCACCGGCACCGAAACCGAGCGGCGGTTGTCTTCGTCGATATCGCCGTTGCCGTTGTTCGAATTGCTGGTCATCGGCCGCACCTTGCCGAGCGTGCCTTCGATGACACTGGGCGTGAAGCCGCGGCGGCCGGCGGCCGGCGCCGCGGTGCTGGTGCCGAGTTCCGGCAGCTTGATCACCTCAATCGCGCGGGCGCGGTTCGGCAGCCGGCGGATGAAGCCGCGCTCTTCCAGCGCGGTGATCAGGCGGTGGATGCCCGACTTGGAGCGCAGGTCGAGCGCATCCTTCATCTCGTCGAAGGAGGGCGGCACGCCGGCTTCCTTAAGCCGCTCGTCGATGAATTTCAGAAGTTCATACTGTTTGCGCGTGAGCATCTGGAGCCATCCTTGGTTGACGGGTTCAGCCGCCGCATCTGTCATCATTGGGTTTCGAGGAGCACGTCATCGCAAATTCTCGAAACAAATCATGAACGAACACTATCTGTTCCATATGTGTTCCGCAACGCTTAATTTCCCGTCAACAACGCGACAAGTCGTTCATACCGGCAGCCGCATCACCACGCAGGGATCGCCGGCGGATGCTGCCGGCGCGAACGGCTTGCGGATCAGAAGTCCCTGTGCCGCTGCGAGATTCCCCAACAGCGAGGAGTCCTGCTTGGTCACCGCGGTTGCTATCAAAGCGCCGTTGCCATCGCGCGTCAGCACCGCGCGAAGATAGTCCTCGCGCTGGTCGTTGGCGCCGAGATCGCGGCCGAGCACCGCCGATTCGAGGGGGTGATTCACGTCCATGCGGCCCGACAGCGCGCGAATCAACGGCACCACGAACAGGAAAGCGCAGACATAGGACGACACCGGATTGCCGGGCAGGCCGACCACGCGCATGGCGCCGCGGCGGCCGTGCATCATCGGCTTGCCGGGCCGCATGGCGATGCGCCAGAACGCCATGGTGACGCCGGCGGCTTCCAGCGACTGCTTGACGAGATCGTGGTCGCCCACCGAGGCGCCGCCCGTAGTGACCAGAATGTCGGCGCCGGCGTCGATGGCGCGCTGGATGCCGTCCTTGGTCGCTGCAAGCGTATCGCGGGCAATGCCGAGGTCGATCACATCGGCGCCTTCGGCACGCGCCAGCGCGCGTAGCGCAAAGCCGTTGGAGAGCACGATCTGGCCGGGGCCGGGGATGGTGCCCGGCATCACCAGTTCGTCGCCGGTGGCCAGCACGGCGATGAGCGGGCGGCGGCGCACCGGCAATTCCGGATGGTTCATGCCGGCGGCCAGTGACAGGTCGCGGTCGGTGAGGCGGGTGCCCTGGCGCAGCAGCACGTCGCCTTCGCTGAAGTCGACGCCGGCCGGGCGGATGTGTCGGGCGAGACTCGCGGCCTCGTGGATGGTGACGGTGTCGCCATCGCGCGCGGTGTCTTCCTGGATCACCACGGCGTCGCCGCCGTCCGGCAGCACGCCGCCAGTGAAGATGCGCAGCGCTTCGCCCGCGGCCAGCGCGCGTTCGAACGGCCGCCCGGCCGCGATCTCGCCGATCACCCGCAACTGCGCGCCGAGCGTGGCGTCTTTGGTGCGCACCGCATAGCCGTCCATCGCCGACATCGGCTCCGGCGGCTGGGTGCGCAAAGCGGCGACGTCGCGCGCAAGCACGCGGTGATACGCCGCCTCCAGCGGCACCATCTCCTCGGGCAGCGCATCGGCGCCGGCGAGAATCGCGGCCAGCGCATCGGTAACCGGCATCAGGGCCATGGCGACGTCTCCACGCCGTCTCCGCATCGCGGCGAAAGGCGGCCAAATCAGGCGCCGTTGATAGCGCAGCGCGGCCGTGGAGGCAAAACCGAGAGCCGTTTGCATCGTGGCCGCCTTCGACTAGGTTTCCGCCATGATCCAGAAACTGCTCCTTGCGTTGGTTGCTCTGTGCATCGCCGGCATTGCCGCGGTGACGCTGGCGAAAGTCGGATGGCGACCGCATCTGTTCCACTATCCCGCGCTCGATCGCGTGTTCGCCTTTGCGGTGCTCGGCGTGCTGCTCGGCCTGGCGCTGCCGCGGCATCTGCCGGCGGTGTTGTGGCTGCTGATCGCCGGCGCCATCGGGCTCGAACTGCTGCAGTTCGTCCGCGCCGACCGCGACCCGCGCTTTTTCGACGCCATCGCCAAGATCATTGGCGCGGTGGCCGGGGTCGGCGTCGCCTGGGCGCTGGCGGAATTGCTGCGGCGGCGGGCGCATGCCCGCTAGGCCGTCCCCGGTCTGGCGCGACGATGTCGATGCGCTGGCGTTCGCGCCGGACGATCACGACGGCCTGTGCATGGTGCACCGTCACGCCTTTCGCACGCTGCTGGGCGCCATGCCGTCGCCGCAGCAATGCGAGGCTTTCTTCCAGAGCCATCAGGCCGCCTTCCAGGCCGCGGCCCGCGCCAAGATCCTGCGGGCGAGGGTGGCGGCAGGGGCGAACTTTCACCTCACCAGCCGCGACCTGCGGCGGCAGTTGAAAATGGGGGTCGCAACGCCCGCCGTTCTCGGTTAAATTGCCGGCAACTTGACGAGGATTCCAATGAACCAGACCCAGACCGCCCATCTGCCCGCCGTCACCGCCGATTCCAGCGCGGTGATGCAAGCCGTACTGGCCATGGCGCTCGGCCTGTTCATTGTCGGCGTGGTCGGCTTCTCGCACATCAGCGCCGTGCACAACGCCGCGCACGATGTCCGTCACGCCAACGCGTTTCCCTGCCACTGAGCCATGCCGGTTTTCAGGTCTATCGTGTTCTCCGCCGCGCTGGCTGGATTGATCGTCGGCGCGGTGATTTCGGTCGCGCAGTTTTTCGGCACCGTGCCGCTGATCCAGAAGAGCGAAGTGTATGAGCGCAAGGCCGAGGCTGTCAGGCCCGCCGAGGCGCCTGCTGCCGCGCCGGCCGCGCATCAGCATGAGGCCGGCCACAGCCACGCCGCCGCATGGGAGCCGGAAGACGGCCTGCAGCGCAACGCCTTCACCGTCGGCGCCAATATCCTGACCGCTATCGGTTTCGCGCTGCTGCTGACCGGCGTCTACGCCATCCGCGGCCAGCCGGTTACTTGGCGTGAGGGCCTGCTGTGGGGCCTCGGCGGCTTCGTGGTGTTTACTGCCGCGCCCGGCCTCGGCCTGCCGCCGGAATTGCCGGGCATGCCGGTGGCCGACCTCGCCCTGCGGCAGACCTGGTGGATCGGCACCGCCGCCGCCACCGCCGTCGGCCTGTCGCTGCTGGCGTTCCGGCCGCAGGCCTGGGCCGCGATCCTCGGCCTCGGTCTGATCGCGCTGCCGCATATGGTCGGCGCGCCCATCGCGCCGGAGGCCCACACCGAAGTGCCCGAGGCGCTGTCGCACGCTTTCATCGTGGCGGTGACCCTCACCAGCCTGCTGTTCTGGTCGCTGCTCGGCGTCTCCACGAGCCTTGCGTACGCCAAGATCTCGCGCGCCTGACCCTCCGCCATCGCTGAAATTGACCGCGCCATTGAACGGCGCGGCACGCTGCGCCGACGTATGTCCGCGTGGCCTTCAACGATGACGGCGCGCTTCCCTTAAAGCGCGGACGGATTCACATGGTCATCTTCAGATCGATTGCCTTTCTATGCCTGCTGGTACTCGCCGCACCGGCCTTTGCCCATGACGCCCCGGCCCGCGCGGCCAAGGCCGAGCAGGCCGTGCAGGCGCTGCAGAAATATCATGACGGCGTGCGCCGCGCCGGCCGCCGGCCGGACTATACGGTGGCGCCGGCAGCAGGGCTCTTACGCGAGTTGTACGACGTGGAGTCGCTGGCCACCCTGCCGCCGCCCGCCGCGAAGGATATCGACTGGCTGCTCGCATGGAGCGCGGCGGCGAACCACGCCAACCGGCAGGTCATGCTGTTCGGCATGCAAGCCGATGGCGGCGTCGACGAACAGCTCATGAAGCGCAACCTCGACGACTACGAGGACCAGGTGACGGCGGCGATGAATGCCGTCGTCCGCCTCAATGCCCGCGCCCTCGATGCCATGGCGGTGTTCCTGAGCGGGCTGCCGAAGGCGCAGGTCACGCCGGTGCGCCTCGAAGGGTTGCAGATGGCCCGCGCCGGCGGCGGCGAAGTGCTGCAGGGTGTGCTGATCTCGGCCGCGCATGCCGCGAAGCCGGCTAATGCGCGCATCCTAATCGCGGCGATCAACGACACCCGCGAGACCTGGGTCAATGCCATCCTTCCCGACGACCGCCCGAAGATCGTAGCGCTGCTGAAGCAGCTGCCGCGGCAGGTCAGCGACCGCGACGTCACGGGCACCGCCGACGCGCTGCTGGTGGCGTTCACGGAGAAGCAGTGATGCGTTGCCCCTTGTCACGGACAAATGCCATGCCTCGCATCGTGAAAATGCTGACGCTGTGTTTCGCACTGGCGCTGACGGCGCCGGCGATGGCCCATGACGGACCGGCGGCCGCCGCCAAGGCGAGCGAAGCCGCCACCAAATTGCAGGCCTACGCCGACGGCGCCCGTCACGCCGGCCGCCGGCCGGACTTTGCGGCGGCGCCCGCGGCCGAGCTGCTGCGCGCGGTGTTCGATGCCGACCGGCTTGCCGCGCTGCCCGCGCCGGCGTCGGCCGATCTTGCGTGGCTGATGGGCTGGATGGAGGTGGCGAACCGTGGCTACAAACAGATCATTCTGGTCGGCGTGCCGGCGGGGCAGGAGCCCGATGAAGTGGCGCTGGCGCTTAACCTGCAGGACTACGAAGACCAGATCGCGCCCGCGCTGAATTTTTTGGTGCGCGCGATGGCGCGGCAGATGGATGCCATGGCAATGTTCGCGGCGGAGCTGCCGAAAAAGGACATGACGCCGGTTCGCGTGGCCGGATTCCGCGGGGCGCGCGCCTTCAGCGGCAGCTATTTGCAGACCGTGCTGTGCGTGGCGCAGGCCATGAAGCCCGGCAATGCGCAGATCGTGCTGGCCGCCCTCCGTGACACGCAAGCGAGCTGGATCGCGGCGCTGTATCCCGACGACCGGACCAAGGTGGCGGCCATGCTGAACGTCATGCCACGGCAGACCGACAGCGACAGCGGCCGCACCGCCGAGGCGCTGCTGGCGGCGTTCGCGGCGAAACCGTGATGCAAAGCGGCAGTGGTATTCAGCTGCTCCGCGTTCCGCGCATGGACGTTATCCAGAACCTAACAAACCCATTCAACGTAGCTATCTCACAAACATAATTTCGTTGAATGGATTTGAACGATGTCGATGGTTCTTGGATTGATTTCGCTGGCCGGTGCGGCCTGGGTTCTGGTGAAGCGCTACGAGCGCCATTTGCAGGGCCAGGTCGGCCCGTGGATGGCCGGCGAGCTAAAGGGTGCGCGGATCCGGAAGCGCTAGCCGTTCGGCGCGCGTCGGTTTGCCGCCATCATGCGACATCGTGCGCGTTCAGGTTACCCGCCGGGAAGACAGTCAATATAATGTGCGTCAGGTAGCCTTGTAGGCCGCGTTAACTCGTGGCCTGCTGTCCGTCGATACATCTGCTCCGGGATTTCGCGGACAGACGGACGGGCAGATGAGAGACGCATGGCGGTTTTGTGCGGAGCAGGCGGTAACGCTGCTCGGAGTCGTGGTCGCCGCCACGGGCCTGGGGCTCGGCGTCTACGTGGTCTGCCACTCCGGCCTGGCCTTGCTGTCGCTGCTATCGTGATAATTGCGTCCGTTCAAAACCGAAACGGCGTTTCAGCCTGCATTTAGGTTACCTGAAAACTCCCTGACGCACTTGGTAGCTAAGTAATTCGCGTTCACACATCGCCCGGCAACCTGCATTAGCTGTGGTGTCGCCGCGCTCGCCGATCGGATGTCTATCCTCCCGCTCGATCGAATGACGTGGTCCGGGGCCGCAGCTTTCACCCCCATGCTCGCGGGCGGTCCCGGTTTTTTCTTAGCAGGCGGGACAACGGCGAGAGCAGGGATGGCGCAGCAATTCAACTTCGCGGCGATGTCGATCGACGCGCTGTGGCGACTCCACGAGGAGATGCGCGTGGTGCTGGCCGCCAAGATGGCCGCGCAGCAGCAGGAGATCGACGAACGCCTGCAAGACCTCGAAAAATTTCCCGCAGCTTCGAGCCGAACACCGGTGCCCGAAGCCAAGCCCGCTCTGGTGTACCGAAATCCCGCGCAGCCGTCGCAGATCTGGTCGGGCCGCGGCCTGCGCCCACGCTGGCTGGTGTTTCAACTCGCCGCGGGCCGCACCCTTGACGAATTCCTGTCGGAACCGAACGCCGGCGACGCCGTTCCCCACGCGCGCCAGCCGAAGCGGCGGGCGTGATCAGTCGGCGGCGTTGTCGGTCACCAGATAGTGGCCGGACTTGCCGCCCTTCTTCTCGATGAGGTGGATGCCCTCGATGCGCACGCCGCGCTCCACGGCCTTGATCATGTCGTAGATCGTCAGACACGCGATGGACACCGCGGTCAGCGCTTCCATCTCGACGCCGGTCGGCCCCGACACTTTCACCGACGCACGCACTCGGCAGCCCGGCAGCTTCTTGTCGGGCGCGATATCCAGCGTCACCTTCGACAGCATCAGCGGATGGCACAGCGGGATCAGATCCGAGGTGCGCTTCGCCGCCATGATGCCGGCGATCCGCGCGGTGCCCAGCACGTCGCCCTTCTTGGCATTGCCCGATACGATCAGCTCCAGCGTCGCCTTGCTCATGATGACCAGGCCCTCGGCCACGGCAATGCGCTCGGTGGCGGGTTTTTCCGACACGTCCACCATGCGTGCCTCGCCGGCGGAGTCGATGTGGGTAAGGGCAGGGGCGTCGCGCTTGGATTTCTTGCCGGGCATGATGGTGCAATCCTGTCGTTGGAAAATTGAACGGAGCGCAGCGCTTCTTCTTCCCCTCTCCCCCACGCAGCGAAGCTGCGCAAGGTGGGAGAGGGTGGCGCGGACGCAGTTCGCGACGGGAGAGGGGGGCTCTCGCAACGGAGTGTGTGACACCCCCTCTCCCGCCTTCGCTTCGCTCAGGCACCCTCTCCCACCTGCGCAGCAAGTGCTGCTTGGGGGAGAGGGGAAGAAAGCCCGTTATCCCGCCCGCTTCAGCAGCGTTTTCGTCGCCGCCGTGACGTCCGCCTGCCGCATCAGGCTCTCGCCGACCAGGAACGTCTTGATCCCGACCCGCTCCAGCCGCGTCAGATCCTCGGCGGCGAAGATGCCGCTCTCGCCGACCATCAGCCGGTCCTTCGGGATCATCGGCGCCAGCGTCTCGCTGGTCGCAAGCGTGGTCTCGAAAGTCCGCAGATTGCGGTTGTTGATGCCGATCATCGGCGAGCGCAGGTTCAGCGCGCGCTCCAGTTCGGGCTGGTCGTGCACTTCCAGCAGCACGTCCATGCCGTGTTCGAT
>Ga0247729_10000390_pt1 | contig 18751 bp, 17 predicted proteins | sample UWRJL133311R2_FD_180958 | JGI IMG/M metagenome (GOLD analysis project Ga0247729, IMG submission 180958) | Plant litter microbial communities from Arlington Agricultural Research Station in Wisconsin, United States - UWRJ-L133-311R-2 | ecosystem: Environmental > Terrestrial > Plant litter >... | reverse complement strand
CGGCTCCATGACGTGCAGCGCCAGAACATGCAGCTGTTCGGCTACGGGGCCAAGGCTTTCATGCTCTCGATGATTGAAACCGCTATTCAGCTCACCGCCGGGGCCGTGACGGGCCACGAAATCCAGCAGATTATAGACATGGGCAAGGGTCTGCTGCGCTACCCCATCGAGCCGCTGCCCGGCGTGGTGGAGGTGCTCACCGAGCTGCGCCGCCGCGGCCACCGCCTGCTGGTGCTCACCAAGGGCGACCTGCTCGACCAGGAAAGCAAAGTAGCCCGCTCCGGCCTCGGCGACCTGTTCGACCACGTCGAGGTAGTCAGCGAGAAGGATGAGGCCACCTACCGCCGCCTGCTGACCCGCCACGGAGCCACCTCCGACGCCTTCGTGATGGTCGGCAACTCGCTCAAGTCCGACATCCTGCCCGTGGCCCGCCTGGGCTTCCGCGCCGTGCACGTGCCCTACCACGCCAACTGGATCTTCGAGCACGTCGAGCCCGAGTACCTAGTCGGCCTCGATTTCCATACTGTGCAGGATCTGCGGGAGGTGCTGAAGCTGGTGGAGTAGTGATATGGTAAAATGGGGAGTTTGATGTTCGTCTTGCGCGACTCCGCGCCGCCGGAACGGCATCTCACAATTTCACCACCTCCCCGTCTCTGCCATTCTGTCATTTTCGGGGCAAAAAACTTACCTTTGCCCTCCTTCTGAGTTTGTAATTCCTATGTCGCAGCAACTGTTCACCTTAGATTATCTCGACACGCCCCCAACGGCCGCCGCCGACCATGCGCCGGCCCAGGGCGTGCGCGTGAGCCCGGCTACCCGCACGGGCCGGCAGCGCAAGCTCTACATCGAGAGCTACGGCTGCCAGATGAACTTCTCGGATTCCGAAATCGTGTCCTCCATTCTCTTCGACGAGGGCTTCGATACCACCGAGCAGCTCGCCGACGCCGACTTGGTGCTGCTCAACACCTGCTCCATCCGCGAAAAGGCCGAGCAGACCGTGCGCATGCGCCTCTCGCAGATCAACAGCCATAAAAAGCGCAACCCCGGCATGCTGGTGGGCGTGCTGGGTTGCATGGCGGAGCGGCTGAAAAGCAAGTTTCTGGAAGAGGAAAAGCTCGTCGACCTCGTCGTAGGCCCCGACGCCTACCGCGACCTGCCCAACCTGATCCGCGAGGTCGACGGCGGGCAGAAGGCCGTAAACGTGCTGCTCAGCCGCGACGAAACCTACGCCGACATTACCCCGGTCCGCCTGAACTCGAACGGCATCACGGCCTTCGTGAGCATCATGCGCGGCTGCGACAACATGTGCTCATTCTGCGTGGTGCCCTTCACCCGGGGCCGGGAGCGGAGCCGCGACGCCCACAGCATCGAGCAGGAGTGCCGCGACCTAGTGGCCCAGGGCTACAAGGAAGTGACCCTGCTCGGCCAGAACGTGGACTCCTACAAGTGGGCTTCCGAGGACGGTACCGAGCACGTCAACTTCGCTCAGCTGCTGGAGCGCGTGGCCCGCATCAGCCCCGAGCTGCGGGTGCGCTTTTCCACCTCCCACCCCAAGGACATCACCGACGAGGTGCTGCACACGATGGGGCGCTACGAGAACATCTGCAAGTACATCCACCTACCCGCCCAGAGTGGTAACTCGCGCATTCTCAAGCTCATGAACCGCACCTACGACCGGCCCTGGTACGAGGAGCGGGTGCAGGCCATCCGCCGCATCCTGGGTCCGGAGTGCGCCATCAGCACCGACATGATTTCGGGCTTCTGCTCCGAAACCGAGGCGGAGCACCAAGACACCCTTAGCCTCATCGACTGGGTACAGTACGACATGGCCTACATGTTCTTCTACTCGGAGCGCCCCGGCACGCTGGCCGCCCGCAAGCTGGAAGACGATATTCCGCTCGACGTGAAAAAGCGCCGCCTGCAGGAAATCATTGATTTGCAGCAGAAAAGCAGCGCCGCCCGCAACCAGCAGGCCGTGGGCAAGGTGCACCGGGTGCTGGCCGAAAACTTCTCCAAGCGCAGCCAGGAGCACCTGAGCGGCCGCAACAGCCAGAACCAGGTCGTCATCTTCCCCAAGAAGCACTACAAAAAGGGCGACTACGTCAACGTATTCGTGCACACCGGTACCGGCGGCTCCCTCTTGGGCGATTCAGTGGAGTAGCTTTCTAGTCCCTCGCCAGACTTATGCAACGGCAGCTCCTCCTTGTAAACCAACAGCTACGGTCCATTCTTGAAGAACTGCAGTTGGTACTTGGGGCTGTCTTTGATCAGGCTGAAATTGAGCGACTATTCTTTGAGGTTGAGAATGATCAGGTTTCGCCTAAAACGTATCTATTCTATCAGTTTTCACACTGGTTTTTTAAGGATTGGGCCATAACGGGCACTGTCGAAGCCTACGAACCTGAAACAGTCTTTATTGAGATTCAAGGGTCTGCCAGCAAGCGCCGGAAGTTCGATACTTTCTTTGCTGACCGCCAAGATTATTAACCTGACATTCTTTAGCTACAAAATAAAATCCGGTTCTATTCGTCTTCTTCCCGAAAACCAGCCTTCGCCCTTGACACCTTCCGAAATACAATCCATCAAGCAGCGCTTCGGCATCATCGGCAACGCGCCGGCGCTGAACTACGCCATTCAGGTGGCCACGCAGGTGGCCCCCACCGATATGACGGTGCTCATCACCGGCGAAAGCGGCTCGGGCAAGGAGTCATTTTCCAAGATCATCCACGCCCTTTCCCCCCGCAAGCACGGGCAGTTCATTGCCATCAACTGCGGTGCCATTCCCGAGGGCACCATCGATTCGGAGCTGTTCGGCCACGAGAAAGGCTCCTTTACCGGCGCCCAGGAAGCTCGCAAGGGCTACTTCGAGGTCACCAACGGGGGCACCATCTTCCTCGATGAAATTGGGGAAATGCCGCTCGGCACCCAGGCCCGCCTGCTGCGGGTGCTCGAAAACGGCGAGTTTATCCGCGTGGGCTCCAGCAAGGTGCAGAAGACCGACGTGCGCGTGGTGGCCGCCACCAACGTGAACCTGCTCGACGCCGTGCGCGAGGGCAAGTTCCGCGAAGACCTCTACTACCGCCTCAACACGGTGCCCATCACGGTTCCACCCCTACGTGAGCGGGGCGACGATATCTACCTACTGTTCCGCAAGTTCGCTACCGATTTTGCCGAGCGCTACCGCGTGAAGCCCATTGCCCTCAACGGTGAGGCTGTGGCCGAGCTCCAGCGGTTCCGCTTCCCCGGCAACATTCGCCAGCTCAAGAACGTGGCCGAGCAGATGTCGGTGCTGGAGCTGGAGCGCGACGTGGACGCGCCCCGCCTGCGCCAGTACCTGCCCGCCGAGCAAAGCAGCCGCCTGCCCATGCTCATGCACGCCGCCACCGGCAGCGCCGACGGCGCCGGCACCTACTCCGAGCGCGACCTACTCTACAAGGTGCTCTTCGACATGCGCCGCGACATGACCGACCTGAAAAAGCTGGTCCTGGACCTGGCCGCCGGCCAGCGCCCCGCCGAAGCCCAGGAGTTGCTGCGCCAGAACAGCCACCTGTTCAGCAACCTGAGTGTTGCGCCCACCTACGACGGCAGCCGCCTGAGCCGCGGCTCCTCCCCCGACGGGCCCGCCGAGTACGTCCTCACGCCCCGCCCCGAGCTGAGCGTCGACGACGAGGACGCCTACGAGGAAGAGCCGCACCGCGTGGAAGACATTCCGCACGAAACCGAGGAGGAAACCCTTTCCCTGGAGGCCAAGGAGAAGGAAATGATTATGAAGGCCCTCAAAAAGCACCACAACAAGCGCAAGTACGCCGCCCACGACCTCGGGATTTCGGAACGCACGCTCTACCGCAAGCTGAAGCAATATGATCTGGAGCAAGTATAAAAGAGCCCTCAGCTTGCCGCTTTTAGCACTCTGCTTTCTGGTGAGCGGGTGCAAAATCTACTCCTTCACGGGCACCAACATCGATCCGGCGGTCAAAACCATTTCCATCCAGACATTCCAGAACAACGCCAACAACGGGCCCTCGTTTCTGGCTCAGCGCTTTACCGAGGAAATGAAGGACTACTTTCAGCGCAACACCACCCTCAAGCTTGTGCCCCGCGACGGGGACCTGCAGTTCGAAGGGCAGATTATTGCCTACGACTTCGCCCCGGCCGCTATTCAGCGCGAAAATGGCCTCGACCAGGCCGGCGTCAACCGCCTCACGATTCAGGTGCGTATCCGGTTTACCAACACCAAGGACGAAAAGCAGGATTTCGAGCAGGTTTTCCAGAGCAACGGCGACTTTCCCGCCTCCCAGGACGTGGCCAGCATCAACAACGACCCGACCTCGCTGAAGCGCATCACGACCAACATCATCACCGACGCCTTCAATAAGTCGGTAGCCAACTGGTAGCCTCTGTCCCCGGTTTCCATTCCTTCCGCGCCGGCCATGCCAGAGCCTAGTACTTTTTGTCAGCCAACCATCTATATATAGTCTGGTGATGGGTTTGCTGGGTAAAATGATGCACTTTTGCCGCCCGCCAGGCCCGTGGATTTGTCTTGGTGCCGGGTTCGAAATTCGCTAATACCCTGACGGTCAGCCGGCCGTCAGCGCAGACCTTTGTATCCTCAGTAACTCCCGCCTATGACCCGCGCGTCGCTGCTGCACATTCTGGATCATGTAAACGGAATTTCGGAAGCCGAAATCCGCGAGCTGGAGCAGCTGGCCGCCGCTTTTCCGTACTGCCAGACGGCCCATGTGCTGCTGGCCAAGGCGGCGCACGACCGGGGCAGCATGCTGGCCAGCCAGCGCCTGCGCCGCGCCGCTACCTATGCCGCCGACCGGGAGCTGCTCCGCCAGCTCATCGAGCGGCCCGCCCCGGCTATGGCCGAAGCCGCGCCGGGATTTTCCTCTTACGCCGCCAGCCTTCCGGCCGCCTACATCCCCGAGCCACAGCAGCCCGTGACAGAGGCCGCGGAGGTATTCGCCGACTATACTACCCACAATGTGGCAGAACAGCCGGAAACGTTGGAAGCAGTCCCGGACACCTTCCAGGCAACTCCGGAAGCGGAGCTTGCGCAGGCCGAGGATTCCGGGCAGCCCGATTCTGATGCCGCAGTCCAAGTAGAAGGCGAAAGTGTGCCTGCCACCTCGGAGCCAGAACTGAAACTAGAATCAGAACCAGCCACCTGGGAAGGGCCAGCCGTCGTTGCCGAAGCTACGCCCGAGGCCATTGCGGCGGAAGCGGAGCGGCCCGAGGCCACGGCGGAAGCATTTTCTTCATTCGAAGGCGCATATTCAGAGCCGATTAGTGAGGTCGAGCCAGACGCTCCCGTTGCGGAGCACTCCGTGACGTCTTGGGTAGCCGCGGAGCCGGAATTGGAACCCGAGTCGGAGTCAGAATCGGAGCTGGCCGCCGCTGCAACCGACTCCTCCGCTCCTGCCGCCAACGACCTGCTGCCGGCCGTGGCCCCGCCCATTCGGCCGCCGGTGGAGGTGGGCGCCGCCCGCTTCGAGTTTGGTCTGGCCGATACTGAGCCGGAGCTTGTGCCAATCTACCAGCTGCCAACCCTCGACGACGAGGAAGAGCCCGTTTTGGCGCCGCCCGCCGTCAGCATTCCCGCTTTCCAGGCCGATGCCGACTTAGCCTACGCCCTCAGCGGGGGCGGCCGCCTGGGCTACGGCCTGCAGCTGCGCGACGAGCTGACCCAGGATTTGCCCGCCGACGACTTCTTCGCGCCCGACGCCCTGCTGCTCGCACACGTCCGGGTCCACACCCCACCGGCCCCGGTACCGTCCCGCTCCTCTTTTGAGTTGATCAACAAGTTTTTGCGGGCGCAGCCGCGGCTCAAAGCGCCCACGCCCACCGCGCCGCCGGCCGAGGAGCAGGCCGATTTATCGGTGCGCAGCACCCAGGTAGTCCCCGATCTGGCTTCCGAAAGTCTGGCCAAAATCATGGTTCGTCAGGGCAAAACGGCCAAGGCCATTGAAATATATGAACGGCTGATAGTGCGTCAGCCGGAAAAAAAGGCGTATTTTGCCGAACAAATCCAACAACTGAAAAACTCGGAGTAATGTACGTTGCCCTTATCGTCCTGATTCTTTTCGTGTGCTTCCTGCTAGCCCTAGTGGTTTTGGCCCAAAACCCTAAAGGTGGCGGACTGTCGAACCAGTTCGGCTCCGGTGGCGCGGCCAACCTGATGGGCGTGAAGCGCACCGGCGACCTGCTGGAGCGCCTGACCTGGGGCTTCGCCATTGGCCTGATGGTGCTGAGCCTCGGTACTCACGTGCTGAACGGCACTTCGGATGCCGCCGGCGCTACCCGCAGCATCAACCAGCAGAAGGCCCTCGAAACCCGCATTCCCGCTGGCCCGGCCGCCCCGGCCCCGGCTCCCGCTCAGGCTCCAACTGGTGCGCCCACCCAAGCTCCTACGCCCGCGCCGGCCGCCCAATAATCCGGACCTCTTACCAGGCCTGCCCAGCCGGTGGTTTCTCACGAAGCCACCGGCTGTTTTTTTGCCGTTCTGGTCCCTACTCGCGGGGTTTCTGTCAGGTTTGGCAGCTTTCGGGCCCGGCCTGACGGGCCTTGGCCCGCTGCTACGTTCATTCTGTCAGGTTTGGGCAGGCTGGCACAAGAAGTGCCGGGAGAGGCCCACAGGTTCTTATTCCCAAACCTTTCAACCAAAACGAACAATATGTCACTAAGCATGAAACCGCTGGCTGACCGCGTCATCATCGCACCGGCTGCTGCTGAGGAAAAAACCAAATCGGGCATCATCATCCCCGACACAGCAAAAGAAAAGCCCCAGCGTGGCGAAGTAGTGGCCGTAGGCGAAGGCAAGGTGGCCGACAGTGGCACCCTGATTCAGCCGCAGGTAAAAGTGGGCGACCAGGTGCTGTACGGCAAGTACGCCGGCACGGAAATCACCATCGAAGGCACTGATTACCTCATCATGCGCGAATCGGACATTTTCGCCGTTCTGTAAATCACCCTCTCTCCTTCCGACTTAATTCCCCGAACTTAATAAGATGGCTAAGAACATCCAATTCGATACCGACGGCCGCGACAAGCTGAAACGCGGCGTAGACAAACTGGCGAATGCCGTGAAGGTAACCTTGGGCCCGAAAGGCCGCAACGTGGTTATCGACAAGAAATTCGGTGCCCCGACCATCACCAAGGACGGTGTGACGGTGGCCAAGGAAATTGAACTGAGCGACCCGGTAGAAAACATGGGCGCCCAGCTGGTGAAAGAAGTGGCTTCCAAAACCGCCGACCAGGCCGGTGACGGCACCACCACGGCTACCGTACTGGCCCAGGCCATCTACACGGCCGGCTCCAAGAACGTAGCCGCCGGCGCCAACCCGATGGACCTGAAGCGCGGTATCGACAAGGCCGTGAAGGCCGTGGTGGAAAACCTGAAGCAGCAGTCCAAGAAAATTGAAAACTCGTCGGAAATTGCCCAGGTAGGTACTATTTCGGCCAACAACGACTCCGAAATCGGTAAAATGATTGCCGATGCCATGGACAAAGTGGGCAAGGAAGGCGTCATTACCGTGGAAGAAGCGCGCGGCACCGAAACCGAAGTAAAAACGGTGGAAGGCATGCAGTTCGACCGTGGCTACCTCTCCCCTTACTTCGTGACCAACCCGGAGAAGATGGAAGTAGAGCTGGAAAACCCCTACGTACTGATTTACGACAAGAAAGTGAGCACCATGAAGGAGCTGCTGCCGGTACTGGAGCAGGTCGTTCAGACGGGTAAGCCGCTGGTTATCGTGTCGGAAGACGTGGACGGCGAGGCCCTGGCTACGCTGGTGGTAAACAAGCTGCGCGGCTCGCTGAAAATTGCGGCCGTGAAAGCGCCCGGCTTCGGCGACCGTCGTAAGGCGATGCTGGAAGACATTGCGGTGCTGACCGGTGGTACGGTGATTTCGGAAGAGCGCGGCTACAAGCTCGACTCCGCCACCCTGGAATACCTGGGTACGGCCGAGAAGATCATCATCGATAAAGACAACACGACCATTGTGAACGGCAAGGGTGAGAAAGATACCATCACCGCCCGCATCAACGAAATCAAGGCCCAGATTGGCACTACCACGTCGGACTACGACAAGGAGAAGCTGCAGGAGCGCCTGGCGAAGCTGTCCGGCGGCGTAGCTATTCTCTACATCGGCGCTTCTACGGAAGTGGAGATGAAAGAGAAAAAGGACCGCGTTGACGATGCCCTGCACGCCACCCGCGCCGCGGTTGAAGAAGGTGTAGTACCCGGCGGCGGCGTAGCCCTGGTACGCGCCCTCGATGCTCTGGAAGCCGTTGATACCCTCAACAGCGACGAGCGGACCGGTGTGAACATCATCCGCACTGCCCTCGAAGCTCCCCTGCGCACTATCGTGGCCAACGCCGGTGGCGAAGGCTCGGTAGTGGTGCAGAAAGTGCGCGAAGGCAAAGGTGACTACGGCTACAACGCCCGCGAAGACCGCTACGAAAACCTGATGGCCGCCGGTATTCTCGACCCGACGAAAGTAACGCGTCTGGCCCTGGAAAACGCGGCCAGCATTGCCGGTCTGCTCCTGACCACCGAGTGCGTCATCTCCGACGAGCCCGAGCAGGAAAAAGACCACGGCCACGGCGGCGGTGCCCCCGGCATGGGCGGCATGGGCGGCATGATGTAATACATAAGCCGCTAGCTGCTGGCTTCTAGCCGTTAGCTTATCGAAAATCCCCGCTGAACTTCGGTCCGGCGGGGATTTTTTGTGGGTTTATCTTTCCAGTTCGCCATTTTTAAGTGCCGATTTAGCTTGCGCCAACTTCAACCCGTAGGGTAATAGCGCGGCGGAGTTTGGTGGAGCTGGAGCGTCCGAACCTATCCGGCGAGGCCAGTATAGCAGTCATTTCAGCCAACACTGGGCGGCGGATTCAGCGCGCGGCGAAGTGAGAAAGGGCGCCCAGGTTTGCTGCTCATGCCACCCCGGAACCAATTTCTACCGAGGTTTTGAGGACAGCGGCGAGAGTATCACCTACCGACTTCATGACGACGGCTATAGTGTGAGGTTGGGGCGGGCCTATGCCGGCCCAAGGGACACCAGTTAGCAAAAAACGACTGATAGGAGCTGCCGGGCAACGAAAAGCCCCGCCGGAATGAAGTCCGGCGGGGCTTTTTGCAGTTGAGGCCATTTTACCTACGCCGCCGTCACCGGCTCGGCCATCATGGTATTGAGGCGCTTGTAGATGATGAACAGAATGGCCGACGCTACGGCCGACAGGCCCACGAAAATCATGAAGAAGTCGTAGAGGCTGGTGATTTGGATGCCCAGGAAAGAGGGCCAGTGCGCCGTCAGCTCCAGCTGGGTCAGCTTGGCGGTGATGTCGGCCGTGGCCTGGGTGGTGCCGTTGAGAATGGCGGGCAGGTTGATGCCTTCTTTCGAGGCTTTGGCAAACTCGCCGGGGCCGGGAGGATACAGGCCCGACAGTACGCCGGCCAGCTTATTCCCGGCGGCCGTAGCCAGAAACCACACCGCCATCAGCAGGGAGGCAAAGCGGGCCGGAGCCAGCTTGTTTACCAGCGCCAGGCCGATGGGCGACAAACACAGCTCGGCGAAGGTATGCACCATGTACATGGTAATCAGCCAGAACATGCTCACTTTGGTGTTGGCATCGACGCCCTTTACCCCGAAGGCAATGATGAGGTAGCCGATGGCCATCAGCATCAGGCTGATAGCCATTTTCAGCGGTGACGACGGCTCAGTACCCCGTTTGCCCATCCAGGTCCAGAGCACGGCGAAGATTGGAGCAAACACGATGATGAACAAAGCGTTGGCCGACTGAAAGTAGGAAGCCGGCACGGTGTAATTGCCCAGCTGCCGATCCGTCTGCTCGTCGGCGAAGAAGGTGAGCGAGGCGCCGGCCTGCTCAAACGTGCCCCAGAAGAAAATTACGAAGAAGCTCAGGATGAAAATAACGTAGATCTTCTGCTTTTCGCGGGCCGTCAGCGTCGGGTCGGTCAGGATGGTGATGGGCGCTACAATCATGGCCGAGAATACCAGGGCCCCGATCCAGTCCCGATTCATGAGCCAGGCAATGGCCGCGTATACCACCGCGAACAGGCCGATGAGCATGGGCAGCTTGCTGGCGAAGCTCTTGGCGGGCTGGGCAATGGTTTCGGCGCGCACGGGGCCGTCGGTCTGCACCGGTACTACCGGGGAGGTGGCCACGGTCCGCTCGGGCTTGGCGCCCAGCGGGGCACCGTCGGCGGTTACCACGTACTTGTTTTTCAGCAACTCGAAGGTGAGGCTACCCACCAGCATCCCAATGCCGGCGGCGAGGAAGCCCCATTTGAAATCGGCCGGGTTGCCGGTATCACCGAGCGTACCGCACACCAGGGGCGAGAAAAACGCGCCCAGGTTGATGCCCATGTAGAAAATGGTATAGGCCGCATCAATGCGGGCGTCGCCTTTCGGATACAGCGAGCCGACCATGGAGGAGATATTAGGCTTGAAAAAGCCGTTGCCGAAAATCAGGCAGCCGAGGCCCACGAAAAACAGCAGCAGCTGCATCTGCGGCACTTCGGTCTGACCAGCACCGTATAGGGAAGCGGAAAAAAACAAGGCAAACTGGCCGGCGGCCATCAGCAGCCCCCCCACCAGAATAGAGCGGCGGTTGCCCCAGTACCGGTCGGCTACGTAGCCGCCCAGCAGCGGGGTCAGGTACACGAGCGAGGTGTAGTTGCCATAGATAAGCGACGACATCTCCTTATTCATAAGGAGAGCTTTGAGCATGTACAGCGCCAGCAGGGCCCGCATCCCGTAGTAGCTGAACCGTTCCCACATTTCGGTGGCAAAGAGCACGTACAGGCCCTTAGGATGGCTGGTGGACGTAGCCAGTGACGGCTGCTCCCGCGCAGCGGAGGTCGTTTGCATGAAAAAGAAGTGAGTTGAGGAAAGAAGGTGAAGGTTCCGGCGGCTGCAACCGCGCGGGTAGTTGGTAAAACTACAAAACTTTCGCAACTGGCAACCACGGCCGCTTAATGGAGCGGAAAGGCACATTTGCTGGCGAATCTTCGCAAAAGAACTAGTCTTTGCTGATTACTCCAGCCGGGAAGATGTGGAAGGGTATCTTCAACTTCGAGGGGGCTACTACGTGAAGATTGTTGATTTGAGCCAGAAAAAGGAATTCAGATCTGGGGCGCCATCCGCTTCGGGGCCGGCACCTGTTGTAGGGCCATTCCGTTCCGTACTTTTACGGCCATGCCCCACACCTTCTTCGCCCCCGACCTCGCCGGCCTTAGCTACACCCTGCCCGAAGACGAAAGCAAGCATGCCGTGCGCGTGCTGCGGCTGGCCCCCGGCGACGCGGTAGTACTGGTGAATGGGCGCGGCGGCGTGTTTGAGGCAGCCGTGGCCGAGGCCAACCCCAAGCGCTGCCAGCTGCGCATTGTCGGGGAGCAGCAGGTGCCGCGCCGCTCCTACTTCGTGCACGTGGCCGTGGCACCCACCAAAAACCTCGACCGGATGGAGTGGCTGGTGGAAAAGGCCGTGGAAGTGGGCATCGACCAGCTCACGTTTTTGCGCTGCGCCCGCTCGGAGCGGCGGGAGCTGAAGCTGGAGCGCCTGGAGAAAATTGCCGTCAGCGCCCTGAAGCAGTCGGGGCAGGCGTGGCTACCGCAGCTAAGCGAGCTGACGGACTTCGCGGCTTTCCTGCCCACGGTGGCGGCCGAAACCACATTTATTGCCCACCTGGAGGAAGGGGAACGGACGGCCCTGGTTCGGGTGGCGGCCGGGGGGCCGGGCTGCTGCGTGCTCATCGGGCCCGAAGGCGACTTTACGCCCCAGGAAATTGCGGCGGCCTTCGCGCGCGGCATCCGGCCCGTCACACTGGGCGCCTCCCGGCTGCGGACGGAAACGGCGGCGCTGGCGGCGGTGTTTACGGCCCACCTTGCGCGGGAGTAAGCCACCCGCGCGGCCCTATTCTGCCACCAGCGCCGAACCATCCGCCTGCTCATCCTGCGCAGCCAGCCGGGCGGCCTCAAGTTTAGCCAGCTTCTTTTTGCGCCAGGGCGCGTCCTGCTCCCAGTCGCCGGCCATGATGCAGCCGTAGGGCCGGATTTCATCGAGGATGATGGCCAGGTCGAACTCTGTAATCTGCCGCTTCACTTCCTCGGCGTCCTTGTAGGCGCTGGGCAGCTCCGAGATGTCAATCTGGTTGAAGTAGAACCGGGCGTCGATGCCCCGGGTTTCTTCGGCAAACAGGGCTTCCTTCGTCTGGCCGCCCTTGCTGGACTTGTGGCGGGTGCGGCTCAGGTTGCGGCCGGCCCCGTGGGGCGCGAAGCCCAGGTTGGTGGCGGTGGTGCCGCCCTCCACAATCAGGATGGGCTGGGCCATGTTCAGCGGAATAATGCGGGGGCCGGTGATGTCGGGCATGAACTTCGGGTCCAGGGGCGTGGCGCCCTTGGCGTGGTAGAACAGGTCCCCGTCGCGGAACACAAAGTTGTGCTCGTTCCAGTAGCGCTGCTGCACCGCCGCCCCGAGTTGGCCGGCAATGGCGTCGTGCAGGCACAGGTGGTTGTGCTTAGTCCACCGGCGGATGGTTTGCAGCGCCGCCCAGTACTGCTCGCCCTCCGCCGACTGGCTGGGAATCCAGGCGTTTTGCGGGGCCATATCGGGCGAAATAGCCTGGCGGAACCGTTCGGCTACCTTCATGCCCTGGGTGTAGAGCACGGCCCCTGGCCCCCGGGAGCCGTGGTGGGTTACCAGTATCGTGTCGCCAGTATTGCGCGAGATGCCCACGTACAGGAAGTGGTTGCCGTCGCCCTGGGTGCCCAGGTGCTCGCGGGCCAGGTTCAGGCTGCGCAGCGAATTCAGGAACGGGTTGGCCTCAAACTCGGCCCGGAGGTCGGCCGGCAGCGCAAACTGCCGCTCGGGCGGGCGGCCGCCGGGGCCGAAGTGGGTGATCTGCTGGGCCGCGTCGAGCACGCTTTTCGGATCCTGCTTCCCCAGGTTGGTGAGCAGCACCGAGCAGCAGATATCCGCGCTGTGCATGCCCGGGTGGATGGCGGCGCGGGTCACTACGATGCCCCCGACGGGAATGGTGCCCAGGGGCCCGGCGGGACAGGCATCGGGCATGATGGCGCCCGCTACCACCGTGGGCGTGCGCATCAGCAGCTGCATCGACTGCTTCACGTAGTCGATATTGGCCTGCTCCACAGGCGTGGCGGCACGGATGTTCTCGAAGAACGGCACGGGCGTGGCCAGCAGCGGGATTTCCGGGCCCGGCTTCACCGTATCGAGGTAAGCTTGCAGGTCGGCGCCGACCAGGTCGTGGGCGTTGATGTGCTCCAGGGCTTCCTTAAACCACTTGCCGGGCTTCAGGCCCAGCGCTACTAATTCCTTGCCCGTTATCATAGGTGTTGGTTAGGTATAGATTGGGGAGCCAGCGGCTTTCCCCGGCGGCAATAAACAACTTTTACGAGTATACGCCCCGCGCAGGCGACGGTGCTGGGGGCCGCCGCGCACCAGGGGCGCCGCCAGCGCCGCCGATTTGGCTTCCGCTTTTTGCCAAGTATCTAAAAGCGGAAGCCAAATCACCGGCGCAGCTGCCAGAGGGCGGCCAGGTGGGCCAGCAGCACCAGCGGCACCACGCAGCCGGGCAGCCACACGAAGGGAAAGTGCAGAATGGCCACGTTGGGCTGCTCAAAGGCGAAGCGCTGCAGCGGCCCGGGCGCCGACAGCAGGGCATTGACCACGATATTGAGCAGCAGCGCCAAGCCGAGCAGGTTCCAGACGATAAGCCCGCGCCGGCCCAGCCGCCGGGCCCGGAAGGCCAAGTAGTACACCACCGGCGCGGTCAGGCCGGTGAGAATGTCCCAGTTGCGGCCCTCAAACGTCATGAGCCGGGGCACAGCGTGGTGCAGGTATAGCATAAGCAGCACCAGCTCCACCGGTACCCGGACCACGTGCAGCAGCGGGAGCAGCTCCGGGCGCAGGCCGTCGAGAAACCGGCGGCCCCGGGGTGTGGCCACCAGCGCCGCCACCACCACCAGCGGCGGCCCGAGCAGCAACGCCAGCCGGGGCGGCAGCGTGGTGGTGACGGTGTAGAAGCCGCTCAGCGCTACGGCCCCCTGCCCCAGTAGCCAGGCCAGCAACAGCCCGAGTACCGCCGGGGCCCGGTGGGCAGCTTTGTAGAAAATCCCGACGGCGAGGGCAGTGGTCAGGCCGAAGGCGAGGCCGAGGAAAAGAGGCAGGGGCAGCATAACGGATAGCAGTGAAGGCCGAAGATGCCGCAAAGGAACGCGCCGGGGCCCGCGCGGCACTTACCAAATGGCAGGAAATGGTGGCCGGGCTATTTTTTGCCGCCGGCCTTGCGGATGCGGCTCAGAGACGTGTCGGTGATGCCCAGAAAGGAGGCCACGTCCTTGAGCGGGGCGTGCCGCACGATGTCGGGGTGGGTGGTCAGCAGCCGCTCGTAGCGGCCGGCGGCCGGGGTGGTTATCATCTCCAGCATCCGCTCCTTGAGGGTCGCAAAGCCGCGCACCAGCACCGCGCGGCCAAACTCCCGGAACTCGGGGCGGCCGTGAAACAGCGCGTTGAGCTGCCCGTGGGTGAGGCCCCAGCCTGCGCAGTCGGTCAGGGCCTGGATGTTTTCCTGGGCCGGGCGGCGGTTGAAGAAGGAAGCCACCTCAAACGCCACCTGCCCGGCCCCGAAAAACCCGGTCGTCACGTCGCGGCCCGCCGGGTCGTAGGCAAAAGCCCGCAGCAGGCCGCTGGTCAGCAGCAAGTAGTCGTCGCTGACCTGGCCGGCCCGTAGCAGCAGCTCGTGCCGGCCCAGGGTGCGGTAGGCGAAGCAGCCGGCAATTTCCTCGGCCTGCGCCGCCTTGATGCTGCCCGTGCTTTGCAGGAATACCAGTAGCTGTTCTTTAGCCGTCATGGCTCAAAAATAGACACTTGCCGCCAAGCCGCCGGGCTTGCTCACGACGGGCAGCATGGGGCCATCCTTGGTTTTCTCCGCCGCCAGCAGCTGCGTGTAGTAGGCCCCAAACTCGCGGGCCAAAGAATACACGTCCCGCCACTCGAAATACCGCGGGCTCGCGCTGCCGACCCGGGCAAAGCCGGCCCGGCGAAACAGCATCTTGGTGCGGGTCAGGTGGTAGTACTGCGACACGACGAGCAGGCGGGTGAAGTGCAGCGAGTCGCGGAGCAGCAGCACGTTGCGCACGGTTTGCTGGGTGGTGTTGCCGTGGTTGTCGACTATCAGCGCCGAGTCCGGGACGCCTTGCTGGCGCAGGTACTCCCCCATCTTGGTGCCTTCGTAAAAGCCTTCCCGGCCCAGCCCGCCGCTGACGATGAGCCGTTTCACCTGCCCGGCCCGGTACAGCTCCAGGCCGCGCCGCAGCCGCTGGGCCAGCCGTACCGACAGCGTGCCGTCCGGGTTCACGGTATTACCCAGAATCACGGCCGCGTCGGCGGGCTCCGGGCTGTCGGTGAGGCCGTCGATGGTTATGAACAGACAGTGCCCGAGCCCCCAGCAAACCAGCGCCGTCAACGCGTATGTAATCCAGCGGCGGGGGTGCATAAGCTCGGGGGAAAGGCGCAACTTCGGGAATCGGCGGCGGGAGTGCAAGCGGCTCGGGCGGCAACGGCCGGGGGCGGCCACTGAACTTTGCTCCCGCCGCGTTACTTTGTAGTCGGGTACGCGTGTCCCGCCCCTTTTGCCTTATGCTGAAAAACCTGCTCCTGTCAGCCCTGTTGCTGCTCTCCCTCACGGCCGCCGCCCCCACCTACAGCTTCCGCGTGGCCAAGCTGCACTACGGCGGCGGCGGCGACTGGTACGCCAACAAAACCAGTTTGCCCAACCTGATCCGCTTCTGCAACCAGACGCTCAAGACCAACATCGCGCCCGACGAGGCCACCGTGGAGTTGGATTCGCCCGAGCTGTTCACCTACCCCTTCGTGCACATGACGGGCCACGGCAACGTGTCCTTTACCGATGCCGAGGCCAAAAACCTGCGCCGCTACCTCACCGGCGGCGGCTTTTTGCACATCGACGACAACTACGGCCTCGACAAGTTTATCCGGCCGGAGATGAAGAAGGTGTTTCCCGAGCTGGACTTCGTGGAGTTGCCCTTCTCCCACCCGGTGTACCACCAGAAGTTCGCCTTTCCGAAGGGCCTGCCCAAGGTGCACGAGCACGATGGCAAGCGCCCCCAGGGCTTCGGCCTGCTCTACAAGGGCCGGCTGGTGTGCTTCTACAGCTTCGAGTGCGACCTGGGCAACGGCTGGGAAGACGTGGGCACCTACCCCGAAGACACGCCCGCCGTGCACGAGGCCGCCCTGCGCATGGGCGCCAACCTGCTGACCTACGCCCTCACCCAGGACTAGCCGCCCGCCGCATCATCGTAGCCACGCCCGGTCCGGTCCCCGGCACCCGGGAAACGTGACATAGTGATGTCACGGGCGTGACATCACTATGTCACGTTCCGGACATTACTATGTCCGGCGGCGGACATTACTATGTCCGGGCCCGGACATAGTAATGTCCGCCCCAGCGGGAGCCGGGACTAGAATTTCGGTTTCAGGATTTCGCTCAGCACGAAGGCGGCGCGCACGTCGGCGGGAGAGCGGAGCATGCCGGCTACGCGGGCGGGCAGCGGGTTGGGCTGGGCCGACTCCTGCACCCGGATGGGCGCGGGCGTGGTGCGGCGAATTTCGGTGGGCTGCTCGGCGGGCCGCAGGGCGCGGCGGGCCGGCTCCGGGGTAGCGGTTTTTCGCGCCTTGGCCTCGCGCCGGGGCACGGTGGCCGTTTCGGGCGCGGCCTGCGCCTGACCGGCCGCGTTCTGGGCCTGCATCTGCCGAAGCAATTCCTGAAACGACGTGGCGGGTAACGGCGGCCCCGTGGTTGGGGTGGGCCGCTCCCGCTGCTGCTGGTTGAGGGCGGCGCGGGCCTTCTGCACCATCTTCCACACGAATACGCCCAGGCCGATTAGGATAATCAGCAGCGTCTGAATCTTTTCCATGGGGCGAAGCGCTTAGCGAGGCGAGAAGGTAGCGAAATACGGCCGGGCGGCGGGCCTAGCGGACGCCCTTTTCGGGGAAGCGCCCCGACTTGGTGCGGTAAAAGGCCTTGATCTGCTCCAGGTCCGCCTCGTAGTTGCCGGTGGGCCAGAACACCGGCCCGACGCCGGCCTCCTTGGTCTTGTAGTCGAGGAAGCCGAGCAGGATGGGCACGTTGGCCCCTACGGCGGCGAAGTAGAAGCCCTTGCGCCACTTGGGCTGGTAGCTGCGGGTGCCCTCGGGGGTGATGAGAATGACCATCTCCTCGTTCTCGTTGAAAAGCTGGATCATGCCGTCCACGAGGCTGTTGTTGCGGCTGCGGTCCACCGGCAGGGCCCCGAGGGAGCGAATCAGCCAGCCCAGAAACTTGTTGTCGACCCACTCCTTCTTCACGGTGAAGCGCACCGGCAGATTCATCAGGAAGAAGGCCCCGCGGGCGTACATGATGTCCCAGTTGCTGGTGTGCGGGGCGGCAATCATGATGCCTTTCCGGATTCCGGGCGGCACCACGGAGGCTAGTTTCCAGCCGGTTATCCAAAACCAGAACCGGGAGAAATGATACCAGAACGCGGGGGTATTGGGAGCTTTGGGCATAGGAATTCTTTGAGCAGCCCAACGAAGAAAAGGCGCCTGGGGTTAAAAATAACGGTTTTTCCCGACCAAGCCCGCGCCGGTCAACCTGGTCCGCCGTGGGGGGCGGCCGATGACGCTACGCCAGGGCCAGCAGCTGCTCAGCCAGGCTCATGGTGTAGCGGTAGCCTATTTCGTACAGCTCCGGAGCCCGGCGGTAGCCCAACGGCCGGTAGAGGCGCAGCTCGGGCGGCTCCACGAGCACGTCGCAGAGGCGCTGCCGCGGCACGGTGTTGGCGTTGATGGCCAGATGCAGCGTGCGCTCAATCAGGTTGCGGAAGTTGGTGACGTGAGCCGCGTGGTTGATGGGGTTGCAGTGCACCCCGATGACGCGCAAGTTCTGCTCCAGCAGCGGCTCCACGGGCAGGTTGTTGAGCAGGCCCCCATCCACGAGTTGCCGCCCCTGGTACTCCACCGGCCGGTAGATGATGGGCACCGCCGACGAGGCCAGCAGCGGCGGAATCAGCGGCCCCTGGGAGTAATATACCGACACGCCCTCGGCCAGATCCGTGGCCACGAGCGTGAGGGGGCGCTGCAAGTCGGCGAAAGTGGCCGCCGCGCCCAGGTGGCTGGCAAAGAGCTGCTCCACGGCGTTGAAGTGCAGCAGACCGTAGCGGCTGAAGGCCGGGCGCAGCAGCCGCACCACGTTGGTAGTCGTCAGCAGCCGCAGAATCTCGGCGGGCGCGAAGCCGGCGGCGTAGAACGTGGCCGCAATGGCCCCCGAGCTCACGCCCGACAGGTGGGCCAGCGGAATCCGCAGCTCGTCCAGCGCGGCCAGCACGCCCAGGTGCGCAATGCCCCGTGCTCCTCCTCCCGACAGTGCCACGCCTATTTTCTGCATCCGGTCGGGCTTGGCTTAAAGGTCTTCGAGGCGGAAGGTTTCGGCCAGGCGCACGCCCTTGTCGGTGTGCTGCACGGTACAGCAGGCGTGGGTAGGGTCGTGTTCGAGCAGCAGCACCCAGTTTTCGTCGGCGGCCCGCCGCAGCACGGCCTCCTTCTCGGTCATCGTCACGAGCGGCCGCACGTCGTAGCTCATCACGTAGGGCAGCGGGATGTGGGCGGCGGAGGGCAGCAGATCGGCCATAAACGCCAGCGTGCGG
>Ga0247729_10000389_pt1 | contig 18861 bp, 14 predicted proteins | sample UWRJL133311R2_FD_180958 | JGI IMG/M metagenome (GOLD analysis project Ga0247729, IMG submission 180958) | Plant litter microbial communities from Arlington Agricultural Research Station in Wisconsin, United States - UWRJ-L133-311R-2 | ecosystem: Environmental > Terrestrial > Plant litter >... | reverse complement strand
CTGTCCGCCGGTTCCCACCTCGTGGTGGGCGCGCTCGAGGATGAGGCCGGCGTCGATCAGCTTGAGGCTGATGTCGTCGCGCAGGTCGGCCTGCTTGTCGACGGGGCTCACGGGGAAGTAGCCGCCCTTGAAGGGGGTCTTGTTGCCGAGGTTTCCGCCCTCTTCGACGCGGCCCGTGTTCCAGGCGCCTTCCTCGGAGTCGACGGAGTAGAAGCTCGAGTTCTGCTTCACGTCGTAGCGCACGTCGTCGAAGATGTAGAACTCTGCCTCGGGGGCGAAGTAGGCGGTGTCGGCGATGCCGGTGGAGGCGAGGTACTTCTCGGCCTTCTTCGCGATCTGGCGCGGGTCGCGGGCGTAGATCTCGCCGTTACGCGGGTTGTAGATGTCGAAGATCATGATGAGGGTGCGCTCGACGCGGAAGGGGTCGAGGTACGCGGTCGACACGTCCGGGATGAGCTGCATGTCGGATTCGTGGATCGACGCGAAACCGCGGATCGACGAGCCGTCGAAGAGCTGACCGACGGAGAAGAACTCCTCGTCGACCGTGGAGGCAGGGATATTGAAGTGCTGCTGCACACCGGGGAGGTCGGTGAAACGGATATCAAGGAACTTGACGTCAGTGTCCTTGATGAACTTGAGCACTTCGGAAGAATCACTGAACATGAAGGGACTCCAATGAGCTTGGTGCTTGTCGGCTGCAGTCGCAGCCACTGTCGAGGGTAGAGGCAGGGGGTTTCGCAGCGGTGACGCAAATGTTTCGGGCATGTTACGAGAATGTTCCGGATTAGGATTAGCGGATGCCTACAGCCCCGCTTCCGAACGACACCTGGCCCGGAAAGTCGCTCGGTCTGCCCCGCACTGGACCGCGTTCCATCGCCCGGGGCGGGCGCCGACTGCTCGCGCTGATCATCGACTGGACCATCGCCAGCGCCCTGTCGTACTTCTTCTTCCCGCCGCAGCCCGTCGAGGGCGTACCGCTGTGGACCGGGGTCAACTCCTTCGCCACCCTCGGCATCTTCGCGCTGCTCCAGATCGTGTTCATCGCCACCCTGGGCGGCAGCATCGGCCACCTGATCCTCCGCATGCGTGTGGTTCCTCTCGACCCGGCCTGGATCGGCATCGTCAAGCCGATCGCGCGCACCGCCCTGCTCTGCCTCGCGATCCCCGCGGTCATCTGGGACAAGGACCAGCGCGGCATGCACGACCGCCTCGTCGGCACGGTGCTGGTGCGCCGCTGATCCGAGCAGAGCGATCCGAGCACAGAAGAAGGGCCCGTCGAGTGACTCGACGGGCCCTTCTTCGATTCGGAGCGACTAGCGCGGACGCGATGACCGCACCTTGAACGGGTCGATGCCCTTGGGGATCGGCAGCTGGTTCTTGCCCAGCGAGTTCAGGCGGTTGCTCACCGCGAGGATCTCCGCCTTGCGCAGCACCGTCTTGAACTTGTTCATGCGGTTCGCCACGCGGTGCAGCGGCACGGAGTCCTCGTCCGGCCCCACGTAGAGGAAGTTGACCGGCACGTTCGGGAGCATGCGGGTGACCGAGCGGCGCTCGTCGTCGAGCATTCGCTGCGTGCGGCTGCGGGGTCCCTCGCCGATCAGCACGATGCCGCCCTTGCCCACGGCGCGGTAGACGGCGTCCTGGGTCTTGGGGCTCACGGCCACGGGCATCTCGCTCGCGGTCCAGCCACGACGCAGGGAGCTCTTCAGAACGGCGCCCACGGCACCCGGCTGTCCGGCGATCTGCGAGTAGGCGGCCTTCTCGGCACGGCGTCCGAGCACGATGAGGAAGGCGAGCACACCACCGAGCAGTCCCGCGACGATGAACAGCACGAAGCCGATGATCTGGTCGGTGGGGTTCGCGAAGAGGAAGGCCAGCGCGAGGCCGACGAGCACGGGGAGGAGGAACGCCAGCGCCAGGTACCAGACGGCCAGCGAGTCGTACCGCCGGGTCATCTGCAGTACTTGCCACATCTGCTTGATGCGGCCGGGTTCTTTGTTCGGATCCTTGGGTTTACGTGCCATGGGTACAAGGATACGGGCACCGCGCCCGCGAATTCGTCGCTTGTCCTCCACCGGGCGGGATTGCCCGGAATTCCGCACAGATCTCGCCCGCGACGGCCGCTCCGGCCGCAGGGCGGTGAGCATTGGGGGATGCGGATCAGGCGGCGACACGATGCGGAGACCCCGTCTGCCGCGCCCGCCGCCGCACCACGCGGCGTCGACGAGCGGGTGGGCGAGAGCCGCGGCGGCTACCGACTGGTGCGTCTGCTCGGCGTCGGCCGCAGGGTGTCCGTCTATCTCGGACACGCGGATGCCCCGCCCGGCAGAGAGGACGACGAGACCGTCGCCGTGAAGATCTTCCATCCCGCGGTGCCCGAGGCGTCGATCGACGCCGAGATCGAGGCGCTCTCCCGCTGCGGACACCCGCACACCGTGCTACTGCACGACGTCGCCACCGCACCGGACGGTCGTCCGTGCCTCGTTCTCGAGCGACTGGCCGGCGGCAGTCTGAGTCGGCTCGTCTCCGACCGTGAGCGGATCGGGCCGGGGGAGGCGGTGACCATCCTCGCCCCGCTGCTCGCGGCGGTGGAGGCGATGCACAACTCCGGCGTCGCCCACGGCGGCCTGCGGCTCTCGAGTGTGCTCTTCCGGGCGTCCGGAGCGCCGGTGATCGCCGGCTTCGGCTCGGCCGCCGCGATCACCGCCGGCCAGTCCGAGGCGGCGCTCGCGCTCGACCCGGCGGTCGGGCGCGACCGCCACGACCTCGTCGCCCTGGTGCGGGCGGTGCTCGCCCGGGTTCCCGGCGAAGCGGCGGCCCTCGTCGCCGACTCGCTTCCCGACGACGGCGCACCGATCGACCCGGCGCTGATCTTCGGACTCGCCGACCCGGCTCCCGTGCGACTGCTCGCGTCGAGTGCGGAGGCGGGTGCGGAGGCGGACGTGTCCTGGGGCGCGGAAGTGGGCGCGGAGGCGGGTGCAGCTGCCGGTGCACCCGCGGGTGTCGCGGCACTCGGCCTCGCCTCCCGCGCGATCGCGCCCCGCCACGAGCCGGAGCCGCGGCCGAGCGCCGCGCACCGCGAGGAACGACGCTGGTCGGCCACGCGTCTCTGGCTCCTTCTGGCGGAGCAGGCGCGCCAGGTGCGTCCGCGGTTCTGGGTGATGGGCGCCGCCGTCGCGGCGAGCGTCGTGGCCGCGCTGCTGCTGGTGCCGTCCGGAGACCCGGCCGCACCGGAGGTGGACGTCAGGGCGGCCGATGGCGAGCCCGGGCAGCCGGGACAGCCCGGGCAGTCCGGCACACCCGGACAGTCCGGCTCGCCCGATCAGCCAGGCTCGCCCGATCAGCCCGGGCCGCGCGACGATCCCGTGCTGTCCGACGATCCCGTGGCGGCGGCCGGCGCGCTCCTCGGCGAGCGGGAGCGGTGTCTGCGCGATCTCTCCGTGCTGTGCCTCGACGGCGTTCTGCAAAAGGGTTCCGCCGCGATGGAACGCGACACCGCGATCATCCGCTCGATGCAGAACGGCGGGGAGGTGCCCGCCGAGGCGGTGATCGCCGTGGGGGAGCTGAGTCTGGTGGAGCGACTGGGCGACACGGCGCTGGTGAGCCTGGGGATGCCCGACGCCCGGCCTCCCGTCGGCGGGACGCAGCAGGGCGGTGCCGCAGCGAACAGCAAACCGGCCTCGGCCCTCGTGATGAGGGGCGAGGCCGGTTGGCGGATCAGGGACTACCAGTGAGGCGGCCCGTCAGGCTGTACGTGGTTCTGTCGGCGCGTGCTCTCGTCAGATACCCAGCACGCCAGCGAAGTCGCCGCCCTCGAGGCGGTTCTTCACCGCGACGAGGAATCGGGCGGCATCCGCGCCGTCGACGATGCGGTGATCGTACGAGAGGGCGAGGTAGACCATCGAGCGGATCGCGATGGAGTCGACGCCGTCGTGCGAGACGACAACGGCCTTCTTCGCCACGACACCGGTGCCGAGGATCGCGCTCTGCGGCAGGAAGACGATCGGGGTGTCGAACAGTGCGCCACGCGAACCGGTGTTGGTCAGCGTGAACGTTCCGCCGGCGAGCTCGTCGGGCTTCAGCTTGTTGTCGCGGGTGCGGGTCGCGAGGTCGGAGATCTGGTTGGCGATACCGGCCAGATCGAGCGATCCCACGTCGCGGATGACGGGGGTGAGGAGTCCACGCTCGGTGTCGACCGCGATCGAGAGGTTCTCCTGCGCCGGGTAGACGATCGTGTCGCCGTCGATCGTCGCGTTGACGATCGGGTAGGCCTTGAGGGCCTCGGCGGCGGCGAGTGCGAAGAACGGAAGGAACGACAGCTTGACGCCGGCCTTCGAGGCGAAGTCGGCCTTCACCTGGTCGCGGAATGCGGCGACCTTGGTGACGTCGACCTCGACCACGGACGTCAGCTGGGCCGACGACTGCATCGAGATGACGGCACGCTCGGCGATGACCTTGCGCAGACGCGACATCGGAACGGTGGTTCCGCGCAGCGGCGAGACTTCGACCTCGGCCCGTGCCGCGGCGGGTGCCTCGGCCTCGGGGACGACGGCGGCGAGAACGTCCTGCTTGCGGATGCGTCCGCCCACTCCCGTGCCCGTGAGGGTGGAGAGGTCGATACCGCGGTCGTTGGCGAGCTTGCGCACGATCGGGGTCACGTAGCCGGCGTTCGCCGTGGGCGCCTCGGCGGGAGCGACGGCGTTGGTGGCCGTGGTGCCTGCTGCGACGGGAGCTGCCGCCTCGGTCGAGGGCGCCGGAGCCGCGGGAGCGGCCTGGGCGGCGGGAGCCTCGGCGGGGGCGGCGGGTGCGGCCGCCTCGGGAGCCGCAGGCTGCTCGGCTGCGGGGGCCGGGTCGACCGGAGCGGGCTCGGGAGCCTCCACGGGCTGAGCGGACTCCTCGGCGGGGGCCGGGGCCTCGACGGAGGGGACCTCGACCGCGGCAGGCTCCTCGGCGGGAGCTGCGGGCTGCTCGGCGGGCGCCTCGGCCGGAGTCTCCTCGGCGGCCGGAGCCTCTTCGGCGGCCGGAGCCTCTTCGGCGGCGGGCGCCTCGGGCTCGGGAGCAGCGGTCTCGCCGCTGCCGATCGTGACGAGAGCCGTGCCGACCTCGACCGTCTCGTCCTCTGCAACGAGAATTGCCTCGATCACGCCCGCGATGGGGGACGGGATCTCAGTGTCGACCTTGTCGGTCGATACCTCGAGCAATGGCTCGTCGACCTCGACACGGTCTCCCACGTTTTTCAACCAGCGGGTCACCGTACCCTCGGTCACACTCTCGCCGAGTGCCGGGAGGTTGACGGATTCGCTCATCAGTGATGCTCCTTAGTAACCAAAATCTTGTTCTAGCCAGCTTAGTTCTGCGCCGCGCCGGATTGGCGTGGTCGCTCTGTTCTTATCGAAACGTCTTAGATTGCGTGCAGCGGCTTGCCGGCCAGGGCGAGGAACGCTTCTCCGAGCGCCTCGTTCTGGGTCGGGTGCGCGTGCACCAGGGGGGCGACGTCTTCCGGGTACGCCTCCCAATTCACGGCGAGCTGCGCTTCGCCGATCAGCTCGCCGACGCGCGCGCCGATCATGTGCACACCGACGACGGGACCGTCGTTGACGCGCACGACCTTGATCGAGCCCGCGGTGCCGATGATGTGGCTCTTACCGTTGCCGGCGAGGTTGTAGTCGTACGACGAGATCTTGTCCGTGCCGTACTTCTCGGCAGCCTTGGCCTCCGAGAGGCCGACGGATGCCACTTCCGGGTCACTGTAGGTGACCTTCGGAATGTTCAGGTCGTCGATGACGATCGGGTTGAGTCCGGCGAGCTCCTCGGCGACGAAGATGCCCTGCTGGAATCCGCGGTGCGCGAGCTGGAGCCCGGGCACGATGTCGCCGACGGCGTACACGCCGGGGACGCTGGTCTCGAGGCGCTCGTTCGTGATGACGAAGCCACGGTCGACGGTGACGCCGACCTCTTCGAAGCCGAGGTTCGCGGTCGACGGTCCACGACCGACGGCGACGAGCAGCAGCTCGGCCTCGATGGTGTCGCCGTTCTCGAGGGTGACGACGACGCCGTTCTCGTTCTGCTCGACGCTCTGGAAGCGCACTCCGAGCGTGAAGCCGATGCCGCGCTTGCGGAAGGCGCGCTCGAACTGCTTGCTGACCGACTCGTCCTCGTTCGGCACGAGGTGGGGGAGGGCCTCGATGATGTGCACGTCGGCACCCCACGACTTCCACACGCTGGAGAACTCGACGCCGATCACGCCGCCGCCGAGAACGGCGACCTTCTTGGGGATGAAGTCGAGCTCGAGCGCCTGCTCGGAGGTGATGACACGGCCGCCGATCTCGAGCCCGGGGAGCGAGCGCGAGTAGGAGCCGGTGGCGAGGATCACGTTCTTGCCGGTGATGGTGTCGTCGCCGACCTGCACGGTGGTGGGGGAGGTCAGTCGACCGGTTCCCTCGATCACCGTGATGCCGCGCGCCTTGATCAGACCCTGCAGACCCTTGTACTTGCTGGCGACGATGCCCTCGCGGTACGCGGTGACGGCGGAGATGTCGATGCCGTCGAGGCTCGCGTTCACCCCGTACTTCGCGGACTCGCGGGTGACGTCGGCCACCTCTGCGGAGTGCAGGAGCGCCTTCGTCGGGATGCAGCCCACGTGGAGGCAGGTTCCCCCGAGCTTGTTCTTCTCGATGAGTCCTACGGTCTGTCCGAGCTGACTGGCACGAAGCGCGGCTGCATAGCCGCCACTTCCGCCGCCCAGGATCACAAGGTCAAAATTCTGTTCCGACACTTACGCAACTCCCTTGGTGTTTCAGGTAGTGGGACGACCCGCCGGCTCGTGCGCCGACGGTCGTATGGGCGGAGATATCCGCCACACTGACTGTACTACGCGCGAGAAAATTCCTCGGCCAGCGCGATCAGCGTACGTACAGTTACGCCGGTCGGACCCTTCGGCGTGTAGCCGTACCCGCCGGCACCGTTCATGCTCGGCCCCGCGATGTCGAGGTGCGCCCACGGGATCTGGCGCTTGTCGTCGCCCTCTCCGGTGAATCCGACGAACTCCTTGAGGAAGTGCGCCGCGACGAGCATTCCTCCGCCGGTGTTGCCGGGCTTGACATTGGCGATGTCGGCGATGTCGGAGTTGAGCAGCGGACGCAGCTCGGAGGGGAGGGGCATCTGCCAGAGGGACTCGCCCACCCGGCCCGCGGTGGCCACCACCTGGGAGACGAAGTCGTCGTCGCCCATAGCGCCGACGTAGCGATTGCCGAGGGCGACAACGGATGCTCCGGTGAGAGTTGCGACGTCGATGATCGCGTCGGGGTTCTCCTCGCTTGCAGCAACCAGGCCGTCGGCCAGCACGATGCGACCTTCGGCGTCGGTGTTCAGGTTCTCGACGGTCTTGCCTCCGCGGATGCGGTGCACGTCGTCCGGACGGCTGGCCGACCCGGACGGCATGTTCTCGGCGAGGCACATCCACGCGGTGATGCGCACGGGGAGGGCGAGGTCGGCGGCCGCGACCACGACGGAGAGCACGGTGGCGGCCCCGGTCATGTCGGTCTTCATGCCGAGCATCGAGAGCGCGGGCTTGAGGGAGAGTCCGCCCGAGTCGAAGGTGATGCCCTTGCCCACGAGGGCGAGGTGCTTCGTGGCGCCCTCGGGCGAGTAGGAGAGCTTGACCAGGCGCGGCCCCCGGGTCGAGCCCTGACCGACGCCGAGAATCCCGCCGAAGCCGCCCTCGGTCAGCGCGGCCACGTCGAGCACGGTCACGTCGATGTCGGCGTGCGCCGCGAGCGCGACAGCGGCATCCGCCAGCGTCTCCGGGTAGAGGTCCTTCGGGGGCATGTTCACGAGGTCCCGCACTGTGTGCACGGCCGTCGCGATCACGGTGGCGCGCTCGACCGCGGTCGACGCGTCGAGCTCGCTGGCCACGATGATGCTTGCGGCGGTCGGCTTGGTGGCCTCGAGCGTGGAGGAGCGGTACGCGGTGTAGAGGTACGCGCCGAGCGCGGCGCCCTCCAGCACCGCGACGAGTTCGGCGTCGGTCGATACCGGGAGGGCGAGGACGATCGACCCGATGCCGCGCAGCTGGCGGGCGGCCGAACCGGCGGCGAGGCGCAGCGAATCGGTCGTGGTGGTGGAGCTGCCGACTCCGACGAGGGCGAGGCTGCCGGCGGCTCCGGCGGAGAAGGGGAGGCGGACGAGCTCGTCGGCCGATCCGCTGACGCCGATCGAGGCGAGGGAGTCCTGCAGGGCGAGCACCTCCGGGATCGCGGTGAGCAGCACGGGGCCGGCGTCGGTGCTGGACACGCCGACGACGAGGATGTCGGCTTCGATGGAGAGGGGGGATTCGGGGGAGACGCTCAGCGCCGCAACAGTCATTGGCCAATCGTACCGAGGCTCGCGCGGGCTGTTCGCTCTGAGCATCAGCACCGGGGCTTGAACCATCCGGATTTGGCGGGGCAGCGCGATTAGAGTGGAAGGCATGCGCGATCCTGCCGGCCTCTACGACCTCTCCATCGATGTCTCCGAGGTGCCTGCCGGCCTCCACCTCGTGGCGGGCCTCACCGGATTCGCCGACTCGGGCTCCGCCGTCACCCAGCTCAGCGAGTACCTCCTGGACACCCTCGACCACCGGGTCGTCGCCACCTTCGACGCCGACGAGCTGCTCGACTATCGGGCGCGTCGTCCGCTGATCTACTTCGATCACGACCACCTCAGCGACTACCGTCCGTCGACCCTGCGCCTGTACCTCGCGACCGACGAGGTGGGCCAGCCCTTCCTGCTGCTCACCGGGTTCGAGCCGGACTTCCAGTGGGAGCGGTTCACCGCGGCCGTGCTCCAGCTCATCGACATCTACCAGGTGAAGACGACCACCTGGGTGCACGCCATCCCCATGCCCGTCCCGCACACGCGACCCCTCGGCGTCACCGTGAGCGGCAACCGCTCCGAGCTGATCGAGTCGATGTCGATCTGGAAGCCGCAGACCCAGGTGCCCGCGAACGCACTGCACCTGATCGAGTACCGCTTGCAGGAGCTCGCGCACCCGGTCACCGGCTTCGTGCTCCTGATCCCGCACTACCTCGCGGACACGGAGTTCCCCGCCGCCGCCGTCATCGCGCTCGAGAGCGTCAGTGCTTCGACCGGCCTCATCTTCCCCACCGAGCGCCTGCGCGAAGAGGGGCGCGACTTCCTCTCGAAGATCGACGCCCAGGTGGAGAGCAACCAGGAGCTCGCCAAGCTCGTCGGCACCCTCGAGGCGCGCCACGACAGCTACATGATCGACAACCCGCTGCGCTCCCCGCTCACCGACGAGGACGGCGAGCTGCCGAGCGCCGACGACATCGCCGCCGAGCTGGAGAACTTCCTCGCTCTGCGCCGCACCGGGGACGACGACAGCCCCCTCGCCTGACCCCTCCACGCCGGATGGATCACACGCAGTAGATAGAAGAAGAAGGACGAGCAGCTCCACGTGAATTCGAAGCGCGCCTGGTTCATCTACGTCGCCGCCGTCTTCGCCTACCTGATCGCTGTGATGCAGCGCAGCTCGCTCGGAGTCGCGGGTGTGGACGCCACCGAGCGCTTCGACATTCAGGCGGCCGCCCTCTCGAGCCTCGCCGTGGTGCAGCTGATCGTCTACGCGGCCCTGCAGATCCCGGTGGGCGTCGTGCTCGACCGCATCGGTCCGCGCTACCTCATCGCGGGCGGCGCCGTGCTGATGTTCGCCGGGCAGTTCACCGTGGCGGTCGCGCCGTCCATCGGTGTCGCCGTGCTCGGCCGCATCCTCGTCGGCGCGGGCGATGCGATGACCTTCATCTCCGTCTCCCGCCTGATCGCCTCCTGGTTCAGCGGGCGCAGGCTCCCGCTCCTGACGCAGCTGATGGGCGCCATCGGCCAGTTCGGACAGGTACTCTCCGCCATCCCCTTCTCCCTGCTGCTGCACGGCCTCGGCTGGGAGCCCGCCTTCCTGAGCGCCGCGTCGATGTCAGTGCTCGCCGCCGTGTTCGTGATCCTGGTCGTGTCGAACGCGCCCGCCGGCGCCGCCGTCATCGAGCGGGCGAGCGGATGGCCGGCCGCCCTGCGCCAACTCCGCGAGAGCCTCTCACGCCCCGGAACCCAGCTGGGCTTCTGGTCGCATTTCGTGCTGCAGTCGCCGGGCACCGTGTTCACCCTGCTCTGGGGATTCCCCTTCCTCTCCATCGGACTGGGGTACGGAGCCACGACCGCCTCGTTGCTGCTCACGCTGATCGTCGGCATCGCCGTCGTGGCGGGTCCCGTGCTCGGGCTGTTGACCGCGCGCTACCCCCTCCGGCGCAGCAACATCGTGCTCGGCATCGTCTCGGCGATGGGGATCGCCTGGGCGGCCGTGCTGTTGTGGCCGGGACCGCCCCCGCTCTGGCTCATCCTCGTGCTGCTCACCGCGCTGTCGGTGGGCGGTCCCGGCTCCATGATCGGCTTCGACTTCGCCCGCACCTTCAATCCCGCACGCAGCCTCGGCTCGGCGAGCGGGGTGGTCAACGTCGGCGGCTTCCTCGCGTCCTTCGTCATGATGCTGCTCATCGGGATCGTCCTCGACGTCATCGACCGCGCGGCCGGCGGCAGCGGTGTCCCCGCGGAGCTCTACTCGCTGGAATCCTTCAAGATCGCGTTCCTCGTGCAGTTCCCGGTGGTGGGTCTGGGAGTGGTGTTCCTGGTGCTCGCCCGACGCCGCACCCGCCGCCGCATGCACGAGCAGGAGGGAATAGAGGTGGCCCCACTCTGGGTTGTACTGATGCGTATGTGGCGTCGGCGATCGGCACGGGGATAGACAAACGGGCACAACTTCCCGGATTGTCAAGTCTTCTGCGCAAGTCGTGCAATAATTGATCTAAGACCCGTTCAGGTTCCCCTCGTTCGCAGCTCGATTCGTTGTGCAGTGATGAAGGACTTGACATGGGTCTTAGTACTGCCCGAAAACCCGGAAAGGTGTTCACATGGCAACCCAGACCAAGCAGGCAGCAGCGGTAGAAGCTGTCGAAGAAGAGCAGGTCAGTGTCGATTCTGCTCCCACGACCGCGGCGGTGAAGAAGGCCCCGGCTAAGAAGGCGGCAGCGCCCAAGAAGGCGGCTGCAGCGAAGACTCCCGCCGCGAAGGCCCCGGCCAAGAAGGCCCCGGTGAAGCGCGCTACGAAGGCGGCCGACGCTGACAGCGACGAGCCCACCGACATCGACGAGGACGACGACGCCGTAGTGGTCGTCGTGGCCGACACCGACGACACGAAGGACGTCGTCGAGGAGGCCGACGACGACAGCGACGCGAAGAAGTCGACGACCAAGGTCGAGGAGCTCCCCGCCGGAGCCCTCGTCATCTCGATCGCCGACGAAGAGGACGACATCCCCGTCTACTCCTCGGCGATCACCGGTGCCACCGCGGACCCCGTCAAGGACTACCTGAAGCAGATCGGAAAGGTCGCTCTGCTGAACGCGGCCGAAGAGGTCGAGCTCGCGATGCGTATCGAGGCGGGCCTGTTCGCCGAGGACAAGCTCTCGCAGATGACCGACGCCGAGAAGAAGTCGCAGCTGGGCCGCGAGCTCATCTGGGTCTCGAAGGACGGCGCCCGCGCGAAGAGCCACCTGCTCGGCGCCAACCTGCGCCTCGTGGTCTCGCTCGCCAAGCGCTACACGGGTCGCGGAATGCAGTTCCTCGACCTCATCCAGGAGGGCAACCTGGGCCTCATCCGTGCGGTCGAGAAGTTCGACTACACCAAGGGCTTCAAGTTCTCCACCTACGCCACCTGGTGGATCCGCCAGGCGATCACCCGCGCCATGGCCGACCAGGCCCGCACCATCCGCATCCCGGTGCACATGGTGGAGGTCATCAACAAGCTCGCGCGCGTCCAGCGGCAGATGCTGCAGGACCTCGGTCGCGAGCCCACCCCCGAGGAGCTCAGCCGCGAGCTGGACATGACCCCCGAGAAGGTCATCGAGGTGCAGAAGTACGGCCGCGAGCCGATCTCGCTGCACACTCCGCTCGGTGAAGACGGCGACAGCGAGTTCGGAGACCTCATCGAGGACACCGAGGCCGTGGTCCCCGCCGACGCCGTGGGCTTCACCATGCTGCAGAAGCAGCTGGAGAGCCTGCTCGACTCCCTCTCCGAGCGCGAGGCGGGCGTGATCCGCATGCGCTTCGGCCTCGGGGACGGCATGCCGAAGACGCTCGACCAGATCGGCGACACCTTCGGTGTGACGCGTGAGCGCATCCGCCAGATCGAGTCCAAGACGATGGCCAAGCTGCGCCACCCGTCGCGGTCTCAGTCGCTGCGCGACTACCTTGAGTAACCCCGGACTGAAGCTCGCGCTCCCGATCCTCGTCGGTCGTTCGGTCCGTCTGCTCGCGCGCCTGCGCGGCGGCGGATCGGCCTTCCCCGGCCTGGTGACGCGCAAGCTCGCTCCCAACTTCATCGCGGACACGATGGCCCAGCTGCCCCACGGCGTCGTGGTGGTGCTCGGGTCGAACGGCAAGTCCACGACGACGAACATCCTCACCGCCATCATGCGCGAGCACGGCCTGAGGGTGTTCACCAACCCCTCCGGAGCCAACCTGCCGCAGGGCATCGCATCGTCGCTGCTCGCCGAGGTCTCCCTCACGGGCCGGCTGGCAGCGGATGTCGGCGTGATCGAGGTCGACGAGGCATTCGGCGAGGTCATCTGCCGAGAGCTCAAGCCCACCGCCGCGGTCATCCTGAATCTCCAGATCGACCAGATCTACCGCTTCTTCGAACCGGAACGGGTCGCGCAGATGTTCCGCGACATCCTCGCGCAGGTCTCCAAGCGCGTTGTGCTCAACCGCGACGACAACTTCCTCCGCAGCCTCGCCGACGACCTCTCCGACGAGAAGCGCCTCGACGTGAGCTTCTTCGGCGCCACTCCCGAGGTGATCGCCGCGGCACCCCACGGCCAGGTGCTCGCCCGCGACTACGGCAACGAGAAGAGCACGCGTCTCGCGGCGCTCAACGCCCCCTTCGCCGAGGTCGTCTCGCTCGACGGCAACAACTCGGTGATCCGGGTCGGCGGCGTCGACAACGCGGTGCGCCTCCCCGTGCGCGGCCTGCACTACGCCGTCGACACGGCCGGTGGCATCTCGCTGGCAGCAGCGGCCCTCGGCGACACCTTCTCCCTGGAGACCGCCATCCGTGCGGTGCAGGAGACGAAGACCGTCTACGGTCGCGGCGAGGTGCTCAAGGACGGCGACATCGACATCGAGATCCTGCTGCTCAAGAACCTCGCGAGCCTGCAGCTCAACCTCGACTACCTCGAGGGAACGCCCGACTCCGTGCTCTTCGCGCTCGACGCCGGGTCGAAGGACCCGTCGTGGCTCTACGCCGCCGACCTCTCCCGCCTCGGCTACGTCGACGTGGTGTCCGGCCCGAAGGCGGCGTTCGTCGCTCTGCGCCTGGCCTACGAGGGCATCGAGTACGGCACCATCGAGCCCGACGTGGTGAAGGCGGTGCAGCTGCTTCAGCGCACGCCGGCTCCCGCGAGCGGAAAGCGCACTCTGATCCTCGACTACGACCAGATGCTGCTCACCCGCAAGCACCTCGGCTACAAAGACCTGGAGGCGGGCGCCGCATGAGCACCCTGACCATCCTCGAGCTCTACCCCGAGCACCTGGCCATCAACGGCGACATGGGCAACGTGCGCGTTCTCTCCCGCCGCCTCGAGCTCGCGGGCCACACCGTGGAGCACCTGGTGCACAACCCGGGCGACACCCTCCCGGAGAAGCCCGACTTCGTCACGATCGGCTCTGGTCCGGGCTCCGCCCTGGCCGCCCTGGCCGACGACGTCGCACTCATCGGCGGAACCCTCCGCGACTGGGTCGCCGACGGTGTGCCGCTGCTCGCCGTCGCTGGCGGGTACCACCTCCTCGGCACCCGGCTCACCCTGGCCTCCGGCACGATCGCGGGCGCCGGCGTGTTCGATGCGACGACCGATGCCACCGCCTCCCGCGTGGTCACCGGCTGCTTCGCCATCGACACCACGCTCGGCCGCCTCATCGGGATTGAGAACCACGGTGCGCTGACCACGCTCGCCGCCGGTCAGGAGCCCTTCGGCACCACCGGCTCCGGTCGCGGCAACAACGGGACGGGCACCGAGGGCGCCCGCACGGGCAACGCGATCGGAACGCACTCGCACGGCCCCGTGCTCGCGATGAACCCGGTGCTGGCCGACCACCTCATCCGCATCGCCCTCGAGCGGCGCGGACTCGCCCACGAGACCACGGCAGAGCACGCCACGCTCGACGACCTCGCGCTGCAGACCCGCCGCCTCCTCGCCGCCGGGACCTCCGTCGAGGTGGGAACCGCGCGGTGACCTCCGCCGCTGCCGCGGAGCCCGCGGGCGACGCACCGCTGCGGATCGCCGAGATCGACCACCGGGCGATCGCCGCGAACGCCGCCGTGATCGCCGGTCTCGCCGGACGGCGCGGCATGGTCGCGATGCTGGGTGCCAATGCGCTCGGCCACGGCCGCGCCGAGGCGGCCCGGGTCGTGGTCGCGGCCGGTGCCGCGCTCCTCGCCGTGCCCGACCTCGCCGAGGCGCGCCAGCTGCGCGCCGCGGGAGTCGACGCGCCGCTGCTCACCTGGCTGCACGCCCCCGGCGACATGGCGGAGGTCGCCTCGCTCGGCGTGACCCCCGCGATCTCCTCGCTCGCCCAGTACGACGAGGCCGTCGCGGCGGGCGTAGAGGCCGCCCACCTGGTTCCCGGCATCGGCGGCGCCCAGCCCGGCATCCCCACCGCCGATTGGGCGGAGCTCTGCCGGCGGGCCGGCGCCGCGTCCGCCCCGCGCATCACCGGGCTCATGGGCACCGCCCGTACCACGCTGGCACGCGAGCTGTTCTCGGAGGCCACCGTGACCGCGCTCGAGGCCGAGCTGCCCGTGGAGCTCGTGCACGGCATCGACTTCGAGCCGGGCGACGACTTCGACGGCGACACCGCCGTGCGCGTCGGCGCCCCGCTCTTCGGACTGAGCGACCGCCCGGGAGCGCATCCGCGCGACGCCGGACTGCGCCCCGCTATGACCCTGAAGGCCGGAGTCGTCGGCCTCAAGGGCAGCGCGGCGGGCGTCGGCGTCTCCTACGGCTACCGCTACCTCACGACCGCGCAGACCACCCTGGCGATGATCGCGATCGGCTACGCGGACGGCATCGACCGCGCCGCGGGCAACCTGGTCCCCGTGCAGCTCGGCGGCCGCCGCTTCGTCGTCGCCGGCCGCGTCGCGATGGACGCGCTCGTGCTCGACGTCGGCTCCCTCGCCGTGCGGCCGGGGGAGTACGCCACCCTGTTCGGCGACGCGGAGACCGGGGTGCCCCACATCGACGAGTGGGCGGATGCGCTCGGCACCACGAGCGCCGAGATCGTCGCGCGCGTCGCGAGACGAGTCCCCAGGAGCCACCGATGAACGCCCTCCGCGAGGCCCTGATCGACCTCGGCGCGATCCGCCACAACGTGCTCGAACTCAGCGCGCGGGTCTCGCCCGCCGCGCTCATGGTCGTCATCAAAGCCGACGCCTACGGGCACGGCGCCCCGGTGATCGCGCAGACGGCCGTCGACGCGGGCACCCGCTTCCTCGGCACCCTCGACATCGCGACAGCGATCGGCCTGCGGGCCGCGGGCATCGGCCGCGAGGTCGACATCCTCACCTGGCAGTACGGCCCATTCGAGGACTTCCGCGCGGCGATCGACGCCGGCATCACCCTCGGGATCTCGCGGCAGTCGGAGCTCGACCGCGTCGAGTCGGCCGCCAGCGGCGAGGTGGCCAGCCTGCACCTCAAGATCGACACCGGGCTCAACCGCAACGGCGCCACCGCCGCCGATTGGCCGGCCCTGGTCACCCGCGCCCTCGCCCTGCAGGCGGCGGGCATCGCCCGCGTGGCAGGCGTCTTCACGCACATCGCCGAGGCCTCCGACGCGGAGGACGATCTCGCCGTCGAGCGCTTCCGCGCCGCGATCGCCGAGGCGGAGGGCCTCGGGGCGAGCTTCGCCGTGCGCCACCTCGCCGCGAGCTCCGCCGGGTTCCGGCGCGACGACGTGCGCTTCGACATGGTGCGCATGGGCGGCCACGTCTGGGGCATCCCGTCGTTCGACGGCATCACCCCGGCCGAGATGAACCTGCGTCCAGCGCTCACGCTGAGCGCCGCCATCACCGCGGTCGAGCCCCTCGGCGAGGGTGCCGGGTACCTCGTGGAGGTGCCGCTGGGATTCGCGGACGGCATCCCGCGCAACGTGCGCTCCCTCGTGGAGGTCGCGGTAGGCGGCATCCGCTACCCGCTGGTCGACGAGATCGGCCACAGCTCCTTCACGCTGCGCGTGGACGCACCGGTGGCGGTCGGCGACCGCGCGGTACTCTTCGGCCCTGGGGACTCGGGCGAGCAGACCGTGCGCGAGTGGGGCGACCTCAGCGGCACGCTCGGCGACGAGATCGTCGCCCGGCTCGGCGAGCGCATCGAGCGCCGCTACCTGCCGGCCTGAAGCACGGCGCACTACGCAGCCCGACGTTAAATAGAGGAACGGCCGCCGGATCACCGGCGGCCGTTCCTCTATGTATGAAGCTCCAGGGTATGAAGCTCTAGGTATGAAGCTCTAGTTGCGGCCAGCGCCGAGCTTGGCCGACTCGTCGTGCCAGGCGAGAGCGGTCAGCGACAGCTTCTCCTTGAACTCGGCACCGTGGTGCGCGCAGAAGAACAGCTCGCCGCTGGACATCGTCGCACGTACGTAGGCCTGCGCACCGCAGCTGTCGCAGCGGTCGAGGGCGGAGAGTTCGTAGGCGGGCTCCAGCACGTCAACGGTGTTCTCTGTGGCGGTCTGAGACATGTGTTGCTCCTTCGGGCGTGGTCACGAACTAATTCCGTGCCTCTATACAAGCACGCCGGTGTTACGGCGGTGCGACTTTTACCGGGTATTTCGCTGAACGCGTATCCACGCCGAGCGGATGCCTGCGTCGCGGGTGTCGGACGATGTCGCCGGCGGATGATTCACTAGGCTTAACGACGGCCCGCGTGGGATTTGTTCCCCGGGTCGCAGTTTCATCCCTAGTGAAGGAGTACTCGTGGCGAGTTCGGACTACTCGGCGAGACACCTCTCCGTTCTCGAGGGCCTCGAGGCCGTGCGCAAGCGTCCGGGAATGTACATCGGATCCACCGACTCGCGGGGCCTCATGCACTGCCTCTGGGAGATCATCGACAACTCCGTCGACGAGGCGCTCGGCGGCCACGGCGACGAGATCAGCGTGATCCTGCACAAAGACGACTCGGTGGAGGTGCGCGACCGCGCACGCGGCGTCCCCGTCGACATCGAGCCGAAGACCGGCCTGAGCGGCGTCGAAGTGGTCTTCACCAAGCTGCACGCCGGAGGCAAGTTCGGATCGGGCTCCTACGCGGCATCGGGCGGACTCCACGGTGTGGGCGCATCCGTTGTCAACGCGCTGTCCGCGCGCCTCGACGTCGAGGTCGACCGTGACGGCAAGACCTACGCCATGTCGTTCCACCGCGGCGAACCCGGCAACTTCGCCGACACCGACGGCCCCAGCCCCGACTCGCCGTTCACCCCCTTCATCTCCGGTAGCGAGCTGCGCGTGATCGGCAAGGTGAAGAAGGGCGTCACCGGTACCCGTGTGCGCTACTGGGCCGACCCGCAGATCTTCACCCGCGGCGCGAGCTTCCAGACCGAGGAGCTCACCGGACGCGCCCGCCAGACCGCCTTCCTCGTTCCGGGCCTCGGGATCGACATCACCGACGAGCGCGGCGAGGAGACCACGAAGGAGGTCTTCCGCTTTGCCGGGGGCATCTCGGAGTATGCCGACTTCCTCTCGACGGATGCGCCGCTCACCGACACATGGCGTCTCCAGGGCGACGGCACCTTCACGGAGACCGTGCCCGTGCTGCAGCCCACGGGTGCCATGGTTCCCACCGAGCTGACCCGGCACGTCGACGTCGACATCGCGCTGCGCTGGGGCACCGGCTACGAGACGGTGTTCCGCAGCTACGTGAACATCATCGCCACCCCGAAGGGCGGCACCCACCAGGCCGGCTTCGAGGCCGGGCTCATGAAGTTCCTGCGCGCCCAGGTGGAGCTCAACGCGCGACGACTCAAGGTGGGCAACGACAAACTCGACAAGGACGACATCCTCGCCGGCCTCACCGCCGTGCTCACCGTACGCCTGCCCGAGCCGCAGTTCGAGGGGCAGACCAAGGAGATCCTCGGCACGCCCGGCGTGCGGGCGATTGTCGCCAACGTGGTGGCCAAGGCCATGGCCGAGCGATTCGCCTCGCCGAAGCGCGACGACAAGGCGCAGTCGGCTCTGGTGCTCGACAAGATCGTGGCCGAGATGAAGTCCCGCATCTCCGCCCGCGCGCACAAGGAGACCCAGCGGCGCAAGAACGCCCTGGAGAGCTCCTCGCTGCCGGCGAAGCTCGTGGACTGCCGGTCGAACGACGTGCTCAACAGCGAGCTGATGATCGTGGAGGGCGACTCGGCCCTCGGCACGGCCAAGCTGGCCCGTGACAGCGAGTACCAGGCGCTGCTCCCGATCCGGGGCAAGATCCTCAACGTGCAGAAGGCCTCGGTCTCCGACATGCTCTCGAACGCGGAGTGCGCCTCGATCATCCAGGTGATCGGCGCGGGCTCCGGTCGCACCTTCGACCTGTCGCAGGCCAGGTACGGCAAGGTCATCATCATGAGCGACGCCGACGTCGACGGCGCCCACATCCGCACCCTGCTTCTCACCCTGTTCTTCCGCTACATGCGGCCGATGATCGAGGCGGGACGGGTCTACGCGGCCGTGCCGCCGCTGCACCGCGTGATCGTCATGAATCCCGGGTCGAAGCCGAACGAGACGATCACACG
>Ga0247729_10000387_pt1 | contig 18867 bp, 24 predicted proteins | sample UWRJL133311R2_FD_180958 | JGI IMG/M metagenome (GOLD analysis project Ga0247729, IMG submission 180958) | Plant litter microbial communities from Arlington Agricultural Research Station in Wisconsin, United States - UWRJ-L133-311R-2 | ecosystem: Environmental > Terrestrial > Plant litter >... | reverse complement strand
CTTGAATTCGCGGTGGCGGTAGCCCACGAGCACGTCGAAGCAGTTCTTGAGCTGGTGGCAGTAGAGGATGGTGCAGCCGATGGCGCGCAGGGCCTGCACGATGGCGGGCTGGTTGGCATCGACGCGGGAGGCAGTGCGCAGGGTCATTGCTTGCGGGAGGTTTTGGGCTGCCAGTCTTGGCGCTCCTGGCGCGTGGACATCTGCCGGTGCTGGGCTTTGGCGTGTTCGTGTTGTTCCGGCGAGATGAGGCCCCGCTTCTGGCGGGCCTTGCTGATGCTCAGGCGCCGACGCAGGGCCTCGCGGTTGGGATGGTCGGCCGGGATGCGGGCGGCCACGTTCTCCAGCACCTGGGCCGCCGCGTCGCCCAGCGTGGCCACGGCGACGGCTTGCGCCGACTGGCCCTTTGCCTTCTGGTCGTAGTGCTGGTTTTCCAGAAAGGCGGCCTTGCGCTCGAAGTAGTCGGTGATGCCGGCGTAGATGGTGGCCGGGTCGAGGCAGCCGTGGTAGAACTTGGTGCCGCTGGTGCGGATGTCCTTTAGGGCCAGGATGAGGTCCTTCAGGCTGTCGTGGGTGTAGGTCTGGCCCAGCGTGTCGGCTAGTTCGAGGATATCGGCCGCGTCGGGCTTGGTGGGCACCTTCACCGAATCGATGAAGGCCCGCAGGATGACGACGAGCAGCTTGACCACCGTGGCCTCACCGAGGCGGGCGTTGAGCTGGTAGAGCTTCGGGGCCTGGGCGGCCGTGGCCAGGGTCAGGCCCACGCTCAGCTCGGCCAGCACCAGGCGCACGTCGCTGCCGGCTTCCCGGCTGGCCAGCTCACGCGTCGTAGCGGCTGCGACGTTGGCCAGCAGCTCGTGCTCCGGCGTCGGTGGGGCCGGGCTCAGCGCCGTGGAACTGGGTGGAAGGGGCGAGGACGAGGCAATTCGAAGAGATGTCATTGAGGAAGAATTGTTTGGAGGTGGCGACCCAGTCCTTGCGGCGCGGGGCTTCCCCCTTCTGGCGCCAGGCGGCAATTTTTTCGTGGTAGTAGCGCAGGTTGGCCAGCGCGTAGTCGGTGCCGGCGAAGGCGGCGGCGAAAGCGTCGTAGTCGGCCAGCTCGGAGTCGAGGAAGGTGACTTCGGGGAGGCTGGTGCGGGCCGGGCGGCTCGGCCGGGCCTTTTTGGCTTTCGGCGCGCCCCCCTCGGTGTGCGGAGCCGACGCGTCCGGGCCGTCAGCGGGTAACTCCTCCGCTGAGAGCCTTTCCGGCGGGGGCAGCTCTTCCAGACCGGGTTGACCCACCGCCGCCTCGTGCGCAGCACTGGATGATTCACTGGAAGATTCTAGTGGAAGATTACTAGTGTAAGTATTAGTGCCGCATTTTGCGGGTAGGGGGTCCGGCAAAATGCGGGTAGGGGGTGCCGCATTTTGCGGGTAGGCTAGGGGCATTTTGCGGGTAGCCCCCCTAGCCGCATTTTGCGGGTAGCTAGCCGCAATTTGCGGGTAGGGGTTAGTGGCCGCCTTCGCCTCAATGGCTTCGGCCACGGGGGTAAGCGTGCGGTAGAAGCCGGCGCCCTTATCCACGGTTTTCAGCACCAGGCCGTCCTGATGCAGCTGCTTTACCGCGCGGCTGACCGTGTCTTCGGAGATGGTCAGGCGGGCGGCCAGGTGCGCGTCGGAGCAGTCACAGCAGCCCCGGGTGGCCTCGTGTAGGGAGATGATTTCGGCCAGCACCAGGCGCGTTGCCGGCGGATACGGCAGGCGCAGCACGTCGGCACTTAGCGTCAGGGGCAGCTCGGCAGGGGCGGACTTCATCTTCGGGGCGGGGGTGAGCGGGGGCGGGGCGTAGCCGGCGCCGTCGGCGTGTAGGAAGCGGTGGGGGTGCATTACAGGAGCGCTAGGTGTTCAGGGTGAAAGAGGCCGATAGGCTCCTGCTGGAGGTTGTAATTCCAGGTAAGGCACTCGGTTTTCTCTTTGATGCCTACCCGCTTGCCGGACACCGCTACCGCGCCTGTGATGTCTTTTGCCTGCCAGCCATACAGTGTTCGGGCGGTCAGTAGCTCGGCTTCGGGGTAGCTGCTGAGCAGGAACTTGCCTTGAATACCGGCCAGCTTATCGAGTAGGCGCTGAAAGTCGGCCGACGTGTAGCCCTTATAGTGGCCGCACTCGCTGGAAACGTAGGGCGGGTCAACGTAGAAGAAGGTGCGCGGGCTATCCTTTAGCCTGATAAAATCCACGGCATCGCGGCAAAAAACTTCGCACAATTCGAGCCGGCGGAGGTAGGCCTCGGTGAAGGTTTCGCGCTTCAGCGTGGTTTTGCGCGGCTTATCAGCTTTCCCAGTATTAAAGGTATTGGAGTGGGCAAACCCGCCGCCCAGCTTATTACCGAAGCTCATATTGGTTTGTACCCAGAAAGCCCACGCCCGCTCGAGTGGATCGGCCTCTTTCAGTGGCAGGATAGCTTTTGCGCGGAAGTATTCAGCCTCGCTATGAAGCGTCGCCTGCACCAGCGCCTGTAATTCAGGGAACCGGGTTTTGGCTACGCGGTAGAAGTTTACCACGCGGCCGTCGAGGTCGTTGATGCTTTCGTGGCGGCTTGGCGGCTTGGCGAAATACACTGCCCCACCGCCCAGGCACACTTCGCCATAAATATCGTGGTCGGGAATCAAGGGCAGGATTTCCGGCACCAACCGTTGCTTACCTCCGTAGTAGGAAATAGGTGTTTTCATCAGGCAGCGGATAAGGTGGATTGCTCCGAGGAAGGCAGGGAAAGGGTGCGAGCGGGCTCCTGGGAGCTGGGCTCCGGCTCCGAGGCGTAGAGCTTGCCGGTTTTGAGCAGCGCGGCCAGGGCCTTGGCTTTGGCCTGCTCGACCTCTTTGAGCTGCTGGGCGGCCACGAACTGGGCGTAAGCCTGCGCGTATTCGCCGGCCGAGCAGGGCACGGCGTCGGTGGGTACGCGGATGAGCTTTTTGCCCATCTGCTTTGGGGTAAGCACCGGGCTCATGTAGATGAAGCCATCTTCGCAGACGGTGACCGAGCACAGCCCCGCCGCGTCCTGGCAGAAGTACTGCACCAGTTCGGTGCACCGGGTTTTCTTGGTCTGGCCGTCCTCGATGTCGCGGCTCAGGCCGATGCGGAGTTTGAAGTAGCGGGGCATGGCTAAAACGGGTAGGCGGGCTCCGGCTCCGTGGAAGCCGGCGTCACGACGGTGAAAAATTCCATCTGCTGGCCGTTCCAGTGCGCGTCCACGCGGGCGTACTTGCGCACGTTCTGGGCGTTGGTGAGCACCTGGATGTTGTCGGCCGTGTAGCCCTTGGTCGGGTCGATGCGGTCGATGGTGTAGCCCTGGGCGCTGGTGCCGCGCTTGTTGACGTAGTCGGTGCGGATGGCGAATTCTTCGAACTGCTCGAACGTCAGGTCAAAGGGCTTGCCCCGGCGCTTGGCATTTTGCTTGAGCGAGTTGAAGCAGTAGCGCAACGGGTGGCGCCGGGCGTAGTCCTGCTTGGCGTGGGCGTAGCATTGCCCTTTCTGGGCAGCCGGCTTGCGGCAGCCGCGCACGCAGCAACTGGTGGGCTTACCCATGTGCCACCTCCTGTTCTGCTAGGACCTGGTCGCGGAGCTGGGCTGCACGCCCGGTGACGGGCAATTCTGCTAGGCTCCAGTTGTTTTTGAAGGTGGCCCCGCCGATGATTTCCAGCTTGATCAGGTGGGCATACAGCTCGGGGTTGTGCTGAGCCCCATTGAGTAAATCCCCTTTACTGCCCAGCACGCAAAAAGCACAGCTCAGCCGCTGATTGCCGAAAACGTAAGCCGGGTGGCCCACCCATCCAGCCAGCGCCAAGTTGTGGTGGCCGTTGCGGTATAGTGCCTGGCGCTTTTCCAGCTCTGCGGTACTCGTGCCGCAGGCTCGCCAGATATCCTCCGTGGTCCAGTGCAGCAAGGGCCGCCAGTTGAGGGCCACGCGCTTGCCCGCCTTACGGACAGCTAAGGCGGCTTCGGGGCTCATGCTAGCCAGATCTTCTTCCGCTCTTACCGTGCTTTTCGCCGTGATGCCGATGCGGATTTCAACGGCAGGCTTCTTCGCCCGTTCTCGGCTCTCGTCGGCCCGGACACCCTCCGCCGAAATGATGACCTCAGCTGAACGTAATGCCGTGTCAATAGGGCCGCGTTTGAGGTCGGAGGTGCAATACCGGCTGCTCGAGGAGGGCCAGAAGGGCGCCGGGTTGCGCAGGACTTGGTCAATCGGCCCACCCTTGAGGTGGCTGGTGCAATAGCGCGAAGTTGAGGAGGGCCAAAAGGGGGTACCACTGCCGCGCGTCACCTCAAGGCGCTCCTCGAAGCGGGCGATAAGGTCTCCTTTGGCCCGCTGCACCACTACCAATGGCAAGGCCACCTGCTGGGCCAGCTGTTCGACGAAGGCAGCCGTTTGGGGCCACTCGGCCCGGCCCAGATCCGCGTGCACGATGTACTGCCGGCCAGGATAGCCCTGAGCACGGAACCACGCGGCGCCCACGATAACTAGAGCCTGCGAGTCCTTGCCCCCGGATAGGCTCCAGGCTAAGTCAGCCCCCGCGCGCAGGGCCTGGTCAATTACAGTAGGCACGTCGAACGGCTTGCCTACGAAAGAAGTGCTAGTAGTTTCCATGAGTACAATGCATTAAGAGTGGGCACCAGGCAGCCCCGCCACCGGCGGCGGGGCTCTGGCAAGGATCAGGCGGCGCGCTGGGTGCTTAGCGCCGCCTCGCGGGCGCGGAAGACGCCCCGCACGAAGGCGGCGTACCAGGCCCGCTCGGCCGGATGCAGGCCGAAGGCGAAGGCCCGGGCGGCCCGGTACTCCGGCTCGTCGCACAGCTCGCAGTGGGCCGCCAGCAGCTGGGTCAGCTCCCGTTGGTCCAGGAACTGGCCGACGACCGGCGTGGTGTTGCGCAGCACGCCCCGGCGCTGCTTCAGCGCCTGAAGCAGCTGGCTTTGCCGGCCGCGGGGCAGCGTGGGGTACTCGCTGGTGCGCTGGGCCACCAGGGCCGGGTGCGCGGCCACCAGCAGCGGGTTGGCCAGCCAGAAGGCTAGCGCCTGCGGCAGCGGCAGGCGGGCGGGCTCCAGGGGCAGGGGCGTAGGGGCGAGCAGGTAGGGCATGGCTACGCGTTCAGCTCGCCCAGGAAAATGCGGACCTGCCGCTCGCTGATGCGGTAGCCTTTCTTCTCGCCGGCCAGCGTGTAGCCGATGCGGCCCTCGGTGACGAGCGTGCGGGCCGTCTTTTCGCTGATGTCCAGCCGCTCGGTGAGCAGGCCGTTCCAGGGGCGCGTGGGGTCCGGCTCGCCGCCGACGCGGTAGACCACGCTCATGACCTTTTCGAAGGCTTCCGTGCGGGCCAGCTCCGTGGCGTGGGTGTGAAGCAGCGACGATTCCAGGTCGGGGCTGGAGACTTCCAGCGTGCCGCCGCCGGCTAGGGGGATGGTGAGCATAGCCGTAGAATTAGGCTGCCAGCTTGAGCAGCAGCGGGGTATCGACCGTAGCGGCCACCGGTAGGTCGCCGAACAGGTCGCGCACGGCCTGCTCCGAAACGATGTATTTGTTGCCCACCCGCAGGTGGCGCAGGCCGCCTTCGCTGGCGGGCACCTGGAGCAGCTCGTAGGCTTTGGTCTTGCCGCAGCCCAGTCGGGTGGTCAGCCGGTCGTCGTAGCTCAGGCCCGCCGTGCGGTTAGGCGAGAGCAGGTAACGGCGGTTCTGTACCTCGGCATCGGCCAGGGCGCGGGCCTGGATGCGCAGCATGGTTTCCCAGTGCGGGGTGGCTTGGGCACCGCCAGCGGAGGCAGTCATGAGGGGCTTGGGTTGTGAGGAATGGAGCATGATGGGATGATGATTGAAACTTTGAAAAAGGAATTAAAACTTTGCAAAACTTAGCAAAGTGGGCAAAAAAATTAGGCAGCACTTAGTACTTGCTTTGCCTTCTCTTCCAGCCACTCGGCATGGATATCTTTTAATGGCACATGGATTCCTTCTAAGGTTCTGCGTGCCTGTTCAATGCGTAGGGCTTTAGCCACGTCCTCGGATACCTTGGTTCCTAGGCTGTGCTTTTTAGGTGTGGAGTTCAAGGACATGGCGGTAAGATGTGGTTTGATATGGCAAGTATACGACGCTAAACTTTGAATAACTACGCATAACTCAGAAATATTTTTAATAACGCTTAATAACGCATTGTTTTGCTTTGTATCAAGGTCTCTACTTCTATGCCTGCTCCTTCCTCTACTCAAGCAACCCGATTAGCTGCCCTCCGGCGGGAATCTGGACTATCACAAAGAGATGTTGTTGCACAGATAAAGAAAGCGGGCCTACAGCTAACAGATGCCCGGATTTCAGCCTATGAGAAGGATGAAACCATCCGGATAAAGATGCCCATCCTGCGAAGGTTGGCTGAGATATACAAGGTTACCCCTGAGTTTATCGAAACAGGTCGTAACGCAGCTCCGGCAGCACTTATGAACGTCACCGAGCCCGAGCACCCGCTAGGCCCATTGATGTCAGATAAGAGCAACGCGCGGTTTGTCAGCCATTTCAGCAAGAAGGAAGTCGTCTACTACCGCCGCCTAGAATTTGGCGCCCGCGCCGGCATTGCAGAGTCCTACGCCAACGACTTCAACTTTAGCGAGCTGCCTCTGTTCCCCGTCATCCACATGGAAGGCGACCCCGACGAGGGGCTAGTAGTGGATATCAGCGGAGACAGCATGGAGCCCCAGCTGCGCTCCGGTATGAAGGTGCTGGTGGAAGAGCTACCCAACGTGGACTACTGGAAGGATGCGCGGCCAGGCGTGTACATCGTCATCTTCCGCCACCACTTCGTCATCAAGCGCATTAAGCACAACACGCTCCGCTCCACCGGCAAGGTGCTGCTGGAGTCCGATAACCCCGAGGGCGGGGTGGAGGAGGTCATCATCGACGACATCCACGGCATGTGGCGCGTCATCCGCGGCGTGGATGTGCCTATTCGATAAAAATATTCTTACGCTGCTGTTCTAACATCCACGGCGAGATGGTCGTCTTCGCCGGAATGTTAGGAAATGCGGAGTTCTAGATGCTGTTGACGTCAAATATTTGATTGGTAACGTATGCACAGTGAAATCAAAAAGCCCTGCTACATAACTTAGCAGGGCTTTTTGATTTCACTGTATAGCCTTGTTAAGGCTTTATAAAGGATAGGATCGTCTCCGTTCTCATTCTTTTGCCAAGTGGTGCATCATTCCCTACTGGCATAGGTAAATACCGGCTAGTTTGAGGCAACTCCCGCTCAATTATTGACTGCACACTCAGACCATTTATTAAAGCAGCTTCTCTCACACCATCAGAATTACGGATAAAAGTCCCTTTCAAGCAGGAATTGCCAACTACAAAGATTGCTTGGCCCTGCTGTCTTAGAACCCGGTTAGTTTCATGCAGAAGGTTGTGTAGGTCTTCAGCATATCGAGCGACCATTATCTGGTGCTTCCGAGCTAGGTCTGAAGTTACACACATTGCATTCTGGATGCGAGAGAACTGTTGAGCTCTCACTGCATCATCCGGGCCACGTTCCGCCCCAATGCTATTTGATCTAATATAACGTAGGTCCGTAAGCCGATGGCCTAGCCAGACTAGCGAGAGACGGTGCCCACGCATATAGTCTATAGCATTGAGGTAAGGGGGAGACGTAATTACGGCATCTATAGATCCATCTAGAACACCGGTTAGAGCTCTGGCATCACAACGGCTTATATCAGTATTACCTGCCGGCGGCTCATTAGCAAGTATTTGCCGAACCTGTTCTACTGACTTCTTGAACGCCTTCATAACATCGAAGTCAGAAGTGTCCATGACTTTGTGTGGACGGCTATGAGATACATCCCAGGCTAGAGAGGCCCCTACTTTCTTTGTGACAATTATGCGGCTTAGAGCGATACGTAATACATCTAAGGCTGCTGATTCATCGGGTGTCACACAGTTAGCGGCTGGTGAAAGCGCATGAGCTAGCTTTCTAAGATCCCCTCTCTGTTCAGGACCAAACCAAAAGTTGACGAAGTTTTGTGTTTCCACATCTTCGTCAATCCAGGGTAAAACTATGTTTTCAGCACGTTCGGCCCGCAAGACAGCCTCGGCAGCTAATCGCTCAATGGTTCCATCAGCAACGGGAGTTGTTGAAACGCGTGACATAAGCACAGCAAGAGGATCTAAATCAGTGCCAACAGCACGGTGCCCCAGCATGGATGCATGGCGCACAACAGTACCTGAACCCGTCATAGGGTCCAGTATCAAGCTATTTGGGGCTAAATCTTGCAACTTGTCAATCGCAAGGTCTGGGGCCATGCGTGCAGGGAAAGGATGTAGGGAACGGCGCATACTTGATGAAGTAAAAGGCAAACTTAGTCTTCTGCTGGGTAACCTTTATGAAGGATTTCAAGCTGAGTCCGCACTGCAGCTGCAACTCGTTCAGCACTAGCGTTAACTATTACATCGCCGTTGTCCAAGGCTATAAGATCGGGTACAAGTATCGCCAACCCTTCGACAACAGCTTTTACATCCGGTTCAGTAGCTCTCAACCCAGGATACATTTGTCTTGCTCGCATCAAGATGGTTTTGGTTCCTACAGCATCTGGTTGTTCATTCTTTACAACATCTAAAACAGAGAGAAATTTGTCAATTGTTAATTCCCGTTGCGTTTGCAGTCTTCTTTCTAGAGCGACCACCCACTCGTTAACATCAGAAGGCGTGAATATGCTAAATACCTCTTGAAGAATTGGCAGCGGTATTGCCCCATATTTTACTGTGTACTCTAACAATATGCCCAGGTCGTGAGCTGTCATAGGAGTGACAGCCTGTTGTCTGCATCTGTCACCGATATCCCCCTCTTGAAACCCTGGCGCAACAACGATGGAGTAAGTCGTGTGGAATTTTTCCCTGTGATTTTTTATCCCATCCAAATTTAGATTGCCAGTAGCAGCGACTTCGTTTTTCGATGTTTTGGCGTCAAAAGCTACTGTGTATAGTGGCGCTGTTGGATGCCCTAAGGATACTCGTTCAACATTATGGGAAGTGTGAGCACTTGCAATACCTTCTGGTTCTCCAGGCTTGGCTAATTCTTGAACATCAAAGCCTAAATACCTGAAGGCATCAGCTAAAACAGCCTCAAGCCTTTTACTGTCATTGCTGACGTGTTGCGTTTTTAACAATAAATTTGCAATAAAAAGCCCCGACCTTCTACTCTGCAAGGCTTTGTATCTGAGTAATTTATCGCGGTAATTGCGTACGCTGCTCAGGACTTCAGCTGATATGCCAGCCTCAAGTGCATACATATCAGTTAATAAATTAACCATAGCAATTGTGCGAACCAGTTCTTTTTCTGCCTTAGAACCAGAGTGTTCTATGACAAAGGGGTGTTCTCTATTGACAACCATTGTATTGTCAACAATGCGAAATTTTACAAATGAATCATCATCAGTACGTTCGTACTTTACCTGGGAAAGGGCCTCTTTAATGTTTTCTGCTGTATTTTCTTGCCAAGAACGTCTTTGTTCCTCTTTGTCTACACCCCTGATGTCAAAAAGGCTAGGCATTTGAGTTCGGTTACTCAAAGCGTCAGTTACAGCGTTTCGCAATGGGCTCAGAGATAATACTCCTAAAGACCGTACTAATACGTCGCCACCATGTGGTAAATCTGCTTGCGGGTCACTGTCATAATGTTTTCTTGTTTCGTTGAAAACTTTCCTCAAAAAGGCACGAAATATTTTTAATTCGCGCCTCTCTTTAAATTGCTCTCTGTTAGTAGTGAGAAACTCATTTAAGCCGTCTGCACGTACTACCATGCGAAATCTAGACCATGCAGCATGACTTAGATTTTTTTCGCCAAAGCTGGGGTCCTGTTGGTTTATTACTCTGCCTAATACATTGACATGGAATCCATTGGATGATCCTCTTTCATCGCTTTTTCCTCCAGTTACACTATCCTTAAAAAGCCTAACCCTACCAGTAATACGACCAATGCCATCAATCTCTACATATGGTACTGGGGTGTTTCCACTTCTGACATTAATCGTCTCCGTTGTAGGCTGATCTTTATCGGTTTCTACAGGCTTCGCCTCCTCGGTATTTTCTTCCTTTTCAATTTCGATTTCAATATTGGTGATGTTAAGGTCTGGACCTATTGTCCAATCTATTTCTGTGGGCCATTCTATTTTTGATGAAGATAGTAGTTCGTCATTCACTGAAATTATCATTTCGCTTCCAAAAGGAAGTGACGAAGACAGCATGCGTCGTAGAACGCCAAGCTTTAATTCTTTGCCAATTGGTTTAAGTTCGGAAAGAATAACTAAAGTCCATGTCCCTGAAGTAGGATGTGTGTATTCTTGATGAATGGCGTTGTATTCATCTTCTGTATTTGGATTTGCTTTTTTAGGAAAAGAACTTTGTATGAGTTCCAGTATTTTATCGCCTTTTTCGATATGAGATAAAGCCTCTACTAATTCATCCTCTTCTACATTATATAATTTAAGAGTGGTGTCACTTAATAAATTTTCATTCTGTCCGCCGCCCGCAGGTGCAATAGTTGAGTAATCCATAGTGACTCTGCGGATTATGCCATCACTAGCGCGGCATATATATGTTAGCTTGTTAGCTAATACATAAGTAGCTAATTTACCAATGCCAAATTGCCCTACTACACGGCGACCATTCTGTATAGGATTTAACTTTTTTTGTGAAAAAGCCAAACGCCATAGCTGGCGTAAGCCAGATGCATCCATTGAAGTGCCATTGTCTAGGACACACATTGTTGCATTTGGTGCATTAAGATCAGCAGATACTCTAACATCTACATAATCTGCACCAGCGTCCCATCCATTTGATATAAGTTCCTCAAATGCTTTCTGTGGAGATGAATATAACTGTTCGCTAAAATGCTCTAGAAAACGAGTACTCATCTCAATAGGTATATCCTGCACGAAATGCCCTATCGTTTCAGTAGAAACTTCATCTGCACTTGGTGTTGCTGCGTTAGCATTACTATCAGTGTTCTGAGAGCGAGGTTGTCTAACTTGGTCGTCAGCTTTTGGTGGCATATAAAACTTTGATTTTTGGTTTGTAGTCTGGGGATATTTCCTGTCTTACGGCGTTTTGACTGCCAAGACCTATATTAGCTTGAGGCCAGTTTCAGTTCAGGTACCAGCGCCTGCAATTTCTTTAGCAGCGTAGCAGCCTGTCGGTCATTGCTAGCGTCTTCCTTAAGCTTATCACCGCTGGATTCAACGGTCTGTTTCACCCACTCAACTGCGTAGCCCTGTGGCTCCAGTGCAGTGACGTGGTCGCAAGTAGAGCCCCGCGTACGGGTGGCGCAGAAAATGAGGTCACAGTTGGCCTTCACGAAGAGGTCTAGCGAGCGGTGTAGCCGGCCGCCGGGGTCGCCTTGGCTTTCAAGCCCGATGAGAAAGGTGCCGCGGATTGTGATGAGCAACTGAAAGTCAGCACCAAGATTGTGCTTCGGCAACTCCTTCACCTGGGCATCAGCACCATATTGCTCCTTGATTAACTGCGCTAATTTCTTGAGGGTCGTAGACTTACCCTTGCTGGATGAGCCATAGAGCGCAATTACTTGTTTCATTCGACGGTGGGAAAGGTAAATCAGGCCGCCAAGGTGTAAATACCGGTATAGAATTGCAAGTACTTTCCCAATATGGGATAGAATTATTTAAATTCTCAATTCGGAGTATGTTAACAGACGAGCTTACCTACCACGTCAAATTTTATTCTCCGTTACCTTCCGGGAATAACGGCAGCTGCGCCGACGGCACCCCACCCGGATAGTGGTTCAGCACCCGGCTAATCTCGTACTCCGTCCGCAGGGCCCCGCGGTCCGTGCGGTACTGGCGCCGCGTCAGCTCGGCCCGAATGGCGTCGTTGTGGCCGAAGGTGACTTCCCGCGTGCGCACCCGCTCGGCAAATACCGCGTCCGTCACGCGGGCGTTGAACTTGCTCGTGCCGTCGGTGACCTCCCAGCGCGGCGTGGCGTCGCTCAGGTCGGGCCGCACGATCTGCAGCAGCGTGGTGGCCGTGTCCTCGGTGGGCGCGTCGTCGGGGGCGTGCACGGCGAAGGCCGGCACGTCGTCGGGCGTAATCGGCACCGGCGCCCCCGCGTCTCCCTGCTGCCGGCGCAGCACGAAGGAGCTGATGCCGTCTCGCTCCAGCGGGTGCACCACCCGCGCCGCGTCCTGCTTGGCCCGCGTATCGGTCGCCAGCTGTAGGGTGATGGGCGTGGTCAGCACGTGCCCGCCGAAGGCGTTGTAGACCCGCACCGTGCCCATCGACACGCGCTCCTCGTCCTGCGGTCCCTGGCCGCCCAGGAACTTGAGCAGCTGAAACAAGCCCACCGTGCCACCCGCGGTGCCGCCGTCCCAGAGAATATCCAGGATGCGGCCCAGCCCGTTCGTGGCCGTGCCCGAGAACAGCGGCGTTGCGTCCTGCGGGGCGGCCGTTTCCAGCCGCAGGTCTAGCGTCAGCGCCGGCCGCTTCGCCGCTTTGAACTGCAGATGCACGGGCGGGTTGTCGTGGTTGAGCCGGTAGTTGATCTGCTCGACCAGGTTACCCAGGGCCAGTAGGGCAGGAGCCAGGTCGCGGACGTCGATGATGCCTTCGCGCAGGGCGGGGCCGTCGTAGAGAATCTGGAAGGGCAGGCGGGCGAAGGGCTGGGTAGGCATAGCGTCGGGTAGGAGTTCAGCGAAGGAACGGATTCTGTCTGAACTGTCCTGCTATATAGGGAAGAGTCCCTCATACCAAGTACTTTTTCATGGGCGCTCTGTATCTTCCCCACCATGACGCTCTACACTTTCAACCTACTGCCCTACGACCGCCAACTCGTGGCCGTGTTCGACACGGGCAGCTTCCTAGCTACGCGCTGGGAGGAAGAGGACGCGGTGAACCTTTACTACCTGGCCGGCCCCGACAAGGGAGTGTTCGTCGAGCTGTACTGCAGCCCAAGCTAACGAGGTAGTCCTCCGACTGCGGGCCTTCAGCAGCAAACCGCTGGCGAGCTATGCTAGGTGTATGCAGCTGCCGAACCTGGAGTAGGTACCAACAAAAAAGCCCCTTGTGAGAGGGGCTTTTTTGTTTTCGACTATTCAGAACCTTCCTTCTGTCGGAGTTCCTTAGGCGGAGCATGGCCAGCCTCATCAGCTTCAAATCCGTCTAAGTTTATTGGATCAACAATGGGTAGAATAGCCCCTTCTAGTATCGTTCCAGCTGTCCTTGAATACATAAGGCCGCGCGTAGTTGAGTAGGCGATGCTAATTGCAGATAGTCTGGTTACTTTGTGTAACTGCTCTAGAGCGAAGTGTTTTCTCTTGCTAACTCCTGGTTTGGGATTAACGTCAAATACACACTCAGACATAAAGCTTGCATCAGTTGAGTTTTCTTCATCGAAAATAACCTTGCAATTAATAGTTATAACTACTCTGAGTCGATAATCTTTTCTAGAATAAACATCTGTGAGTACACCAAATTCATATTGCTCTGCTTCACCAGGATAGCGTGAATTATCAGGGTCATTTTCTATAGTGAACCCCAATACATTAATATCCCTAATTGCCAAGCTGGAGGGATCGAATGTAGGTGTGACAGATGGCTTTTTCCTTGGCATTTTACTAAGATAAGCAGGACACTGCGGCGTTGAATTTTCCGTTAAGAGTCGGCTTACGTTTATTAAGAGTAGGAGATATTGAGAAAGCGGCACTTCTTGAGATGACTTTATTATCAACTTGGAAGTCTCGCAAGGAGTTGTGCACTTCAGCCGACACCACAATCTGCCTTACGGTTACCCTAGGCCGTTTTTTATACTTCTCAGCAGCTTTAGACGGCGTCAGTACTAAATCGGTTTCCAGTACTTCCTCAATGGAGGTCAGTGTGCGGAGGGTAAAATTCTGCAAGCCGCCTAGCCAGCGACTCACTAGTGTTTCCTTACAGCCTAGCTTGTCAGCTAGTTCACGCTGAGACATACCCTTGCGTTTGAGGATAGCAATGATTTCCTCTCCAATGTCCATTGATTTCGACACGAACCGGTGCGTCTTGTCATTCGTGTCTATCGGCGCGAAAAAGTCGTTGGTTTCCATGATCAGTCTTTCAGTTTGTTCAGTAGTGTCAATCATCAATCTCGATTGACAAGGAAAAAGGACTACGTCGCTGTGGTAGATCACAACAACTAATCTTCATCTTCCGGAATGCTATTGCAATAGCATTCATCAGTAAAAAGTGGGGGTAGCAGTCGGGGCTATCCTGAGTAGTACCAGACTCTTTGACTCCTCCGTTGCCTAGGATGACTACACTGTCACAGCACCGAATACAGTATAAGCGCAACAGAGGCCGCCGATACATATTGCTGGGTAGTGCATGCGATTTGTCTTCAACTCGAAAGAAGCGTTCTGATGCCCCATAGAGGCCACCGATGTTCTGAATGAGGAGCTGGAGTTCAGTGAGGGCCTCATCATACTTTGTGTTTCTAAAACGATCAGTGAATGCTTGCAGTTCATTCTTGCCTGCTTCTGGGCGCAGAACAGAGTAGAAAGTTACTTTACTCTGGAACGGAACTTTCAACGGGACGATAAGGACGTTTATCTTCACTTATAAGTTCAGTTCAAAGGTACAAACACATTAACGTTACGCAAGTTTTCAAGGTTGTAATTTTTACACAGGTAAAAATTGTAAGCCCAACAGCACAAACCCAATCCGTCACCAGATACGCCCGCGCCATATACCTCAGCAAGTCCCACCAGCCAGCAACTGGTGGGACGTCCGAGATTACTTCTTGCTGGCCAGATACCGGCGGACATCTACCACCATCACGCCCACTGCCTTTACAGCAGCGCGTAGCTCAGCTTCTGTGCAGCCGAATTCCTTGGTCCAGTAGCGGACTTCGTGGGCCTCGTTGACGTTTACTCTGGCCCGATCAGCCGGGCCGCGGTTGGTAAGATCATCTGACATGGGAATTTTGGGAAAGGGATAGGTGGCTGCGAAGAACGTGTCGCACCCGAGCACGGAAGTATTTCTTAGTTAGCTGGCTCTGTCGCCAGATACGCCCGTGCCACATACCCCTGCACGTCGCCTAGCTCTGCGCTGGTGGCCGAGACCTTGACCCACCGGTCGTTGACGATTTCCAGCACCTGCACCTCGTCGCCCTGGCTCAACACGCGCAGCAGCTCCGCGTCCGCCGACGGCCGAGCCCGCAGGTTCAGCGTGGTGGCCGTCACGTAGGAGGGAGCATCGAGCAGCCGCAGCTCCTGGATGCGCGCATCCGTCGGCGGGATGAAGTAGGAGCGCGTCGCGGCCGGCTTGCTCCGTGCCGGCGCCCGGTAGGTCCGCACGGGGGCCGCGTTGCTGGAGCAGACCCCGCAGGTACCGCCGCCACCGGCACAGTGGGCGCAGTAGTTACAGTTCTTGCAGGCCCGGCAGCCGGCGCTACCAGTGCACCGTGCCAGCACGCCCAGGGTGGGCCGCCGGGCTGGCTTGCGGGCCGTGGGGCCGTCGTTGGGTCCGGCGGCGCTGCTCAGGGCAGCAGCCAAGGAAAGTAATAGGAGGGGGCGCATGGTGGGAGAGCGTAGATCGAAGCACCAAAGTGTATATACCGGTACAGAAATACAAGTACTTTCCCGAGATGAGATAGAATTATTTGGATTCTATTTTCGAGAACTGAACCGTGGAAAGGCCAGGGGCACACGCTGTCAACTCTTTGCCCTCAATTATGACCATTGATAGGAAGATTGGCACTAAGTCCAGATCTTGACGCATCCTTACCTGTATCTACTCCTAACTATGCTTCTTACCCTTTTCCTGATTGGCAACATCGGCTCGACTGAGCTAGTCCTGTTGCTGCTGCTGCCGTTATTGCTACTACTCGTCCTGATCCGCCGGCTATTCCGCTCCTCTAAGCCCACGGTCATCGTGCAGTCGTCCGCCAGCCCCTCGGTGGCCGACGAGCTGCGCAAGCTGCAGGAGCTGCGCGAGCAGGGCGTGCTGACGGCCGCGGAGTTCGAGGAGCAGAAGCGACGGTTGCTGCGGTAGGAGCGGGGCATCTTATTCCAGCCCCGCCCGTTCACTGGCCACGTCCTTCTACCTACTGCCATGTCGTCGATTCTCCGCTCCCCGTCGGGCCTGTTCGTTCTGCTGGCCGTCCTGGCCGTAGCCCTCTACGTATTCTTGCGGCCCAGCCCCGGGCTTGCCGGCCCCGCCCACGGGCCCCAGTACGACCTCATCTTTGGCGTCAACACGTTCGACCCGAACTTCCAGACGGCGGTAACGCTGAGCCCCTTCATCTTCGACGACACGCTCTACCTGGAAGCGGACCGGCTGCCTGCTCATGAGGGCACGGTCAGCACCTGGGTCACGCTCTACCGCTACGACTGTAAAACAGGCACCGCCGAGCCCTTGCCCATGCCCAGCGCCAGCGAGGTGCAGCACATCGAGGGCAAGCAGCGGTTCGTGCTCAGCGCCACCAAGGGCCTGCCTCTGTACACGGAGGACACCTCTCCGGACGGCTACTCGCTCGCGGAGCCCGAGTGGGTCCCGGTGAACCCGATCAACAACGTGTTGGGCAACATCGTGCTGTTCCTCTTCTCCGGAGGCTTCGAAACCATCAAGGAACGGGAAGAGGTGCCGCGCCTGGCCAAGGGCGACGAGAGCGTCGCTATGCAGTCGAAGCGGCCGCTCTTTCATAACGATGGCGACAACGCCTTTCTGCTCGGCTGGGTCGTGCCCGGCAAATAACCGCACACAGCCAGCTTCGTCGTGGACTCCGCGTTGCAGGTCGCCGCGCCCGGCGGGCTTACGAGCGGGGAAGCAGTAGGCCGCCAAAGCTAATGGACACAGCCAAAACCCACAGCGGTGCGCTTGGCGTAGGCTGTAGGATAGACCCGGCGCACCCGTTCCAATGCCTGACGCAGCGTAGCTGAGTTGGGCGGCCCAGATGCTGCCACGACAATGTAATAGCCTTTAGCCAAGCCCTGGAAGCTGTCCGAAAACTCGATGGAGATATAATCACTCGTCTCAGTCATGTCCTGGCCCCGTGGCCAGTAGCAGGGATAAGCACAACCACTGTTTTCGCACAGGGCTGAGTCGGCACTCAACCCAAGAGCTTTGTTGGGCTTCCTGCCATCCAACTTGAGCGGCCGGTGGAGTTGCGCCGCTGCCTGCTTGGCGCCCGCCAGAGCTGCTGCGTAATCGTGCGTACTGTGGAGAATGACAAGACCTTTCGGCAACTCGAAAGAATACGGCTGCTGCTGGGCGCTTGCGGAAAGACTGAGCAGCCAGAAGCTGAAAACGAGTAGCTTTTTCATCATCGCTAAGCTACGAAAAAGCCCCACCTCGTTGGGGCCTTGTCCTTACCCAAATCTTTTTCCTGCTTCGCTGAGATAATGCCAAGGCCCTTTTTTGCTAGCTGACCCCGCTTGAAAAGTATCAACTCAGCCAGGCAACTACGCAAAAACGCCCTTCCGGCCATGTGGCTGGAAGGGCGTTTGAGTTTTGGGTAAGTCAAAACGACTTCAAGGCCTTGTACCGTCGCCGGGCCCAAGGCTGATGGCCCCCTTCGTTGCGCGCTTCGCAGGGCAGGTAACCAATTGTACTATTTTCCCAGCATGTCACAATATAAGCAACAATGGCCTTTCTATCAGGTACGTAGCGCCCTACTATTGGGAAGTAATTCACCAACCCATACCTCCTTTTTATGAAAAAACCTGCTGTTTTAATCGCCTTTACGCTTCTGCTAGCCGCTGGTACCAGCCCGCTGGCCCATGCCGCCATGAGCACGGCTGCTACGCACTTGTATGTTGACTGCTATAGCTTTCCAGTCGGCCAAGGAGACGGTACGGCTGCTCGCCTAGCACTAGCAGCCCAGTACGGCGTGGGTACGACTGAGTATACGGACGCACTGAATGCGGCCATTGAGGAAGGAATGTATCTGGCCAAGACGACGGAATGCCCCATTTACTGGCGCGGATACGTCTACGGTCTGAGAAACTAAGCTTACCAGCCGTCCCGCTAAAGGAAGCCTCGACCCACCCGGTCGGGGCTTTTTTGTTTCCACTCTCGTTAGCAATTTGCTACCTTCCTTATCCCATCTATCGTACCCGGTTCCCATGCGCCTGCGCTTCTACCTGCACACGTTCACCTACGCCGACGGCCGCCAGCCCATCTACCTCGACGCCCGCTGGGCCCGCGGCCCGGCCGGGGGCGAGGTGGGGGCCTCCCGCCTGCGCACCAGCACTGGCCAAAGCTGCCGGCCTGAGAACTGGAACGAGGACAAACAGCGCATCCGCTCGGCCGAGAAGGGCTACGCCAAGGCCAACAACAAGCTCGCCGAGCTCGAAACCGCCGCCGGCCGCCACATCGAGCAGGCCGAGCTGAACCAGGAGCCCCTCACGGACGCGGCGTTGCGGGCCCTGCTCAAGCCCGCCGCCGAGCAGCGCCGCCAGGCTGCCCGGGCTGCGGCGGCCGGCCTGGACACCGTGGAGCCGGCCGCCGTGCGCACCATGGCCACGCTCTATGCCGAGTGGAAGCACGCCTACCGGGCGCGACTGGCCCCGAAAACTCTGGCCGGGCCCCAGGGCCTGATCAACCGCCTGGAAGAGTGGCGCCCCGGCGTGCCGGCCCGGCCCGAGGACTTGCAGCCCGACGCCGGCGGGCGGTGCGTGCTGCTGGAGGAGTTCTGCACCTGGTGCGTGGAGTACGCCCGCCTGCCGCAGGGGCCCACGGCCCGGGGCGTGTACAACAACACGATCAGCACCTACCTGAAGAACCTGCGCAAGCTGCTCAAGTTCGGCGGCTACAAGTTCGACTGGATCGAGGACGACTTCAGCGAGGACGTCGACCGCGAGGCGCTGACCTACGCCGAGG
>Ga0247729_10000386_pt1 | contig 18896 bp, 12 predicted proteins | sample UWRJL133311R2_FD_180958 | JGI IMG/M metagenome (GOLD analysis project Ga0247729, IMG submission 180958) | Plant litter microbial communities from Arlington Agricultural Research Station in Wisconsin, United States - UWRJ-L133-311R-2 | ecosystem: Environmental > Terrestrial > Plant litter >... | reverse complement strand
TGGCTACCACCGGCAGCTCGGGGCCGTAGCTATCCACCCGCACCGCTTCTCCCAAGTAGGCAAACCGGCGCAGCAGCGGGTCGCCCACCGAGTCGGTGAGCAGGAAGGAGCGGCCCAGGCGCTCGGGCGTGAGGGTCAGCCAGGCGCCCTCGCCGGAATCGGCCTCGTCGGCGGGGCCGCAGGTGAAACTCAGCACCTGGCCGGGCGTGAGGCGGGCCGCGGCCACCGAGAATTCCACCCACGATGCCGGCCCCGCCCGCCGGATGCGGCGGGCCAGGTGGCGCACCGTATCCTGCCAGAGCGGGCGTTTGGCGTCGTAGCTCAGCCAGGCGGCCAGGCGCAGCGGGTAACCGCGTTGCAGCACGCTGCCGTCGGGAAAGCGCAGGTAGAAGTGCAGACTGTCGGCCTCGCGGCGGGTGTCGAGCTGCACCCGGCGCTGGGCGTTGTACTGCCCGGCCCAGTCCCGGCGCGGGGCGGCCGTAGCCGGGCAGAAAGGGTTTAGCAGCAGGCCCAGCAGCAGCAGAGCGGGCAACAGGGCGGTACGGAAGCGGGGGGCAGGTTTCACGAAGGCGGCGCGGGCTTAGTAGGTGAGCTATTGAACGTACCCGCCGCCAATTTAGGATACCGCCAGCCGGCATTCCCCGCCCGACCCGCGCACGGTAGCCCGGCGCGGCCAGTCCGGATGTAAGAGCTCCCGATACCGGCGCGTGGGCCTGTGCTACCCCGGCAGCTATGGCCCACAGCCAGCCGCGAGTCTGCTACACCTTCCCGCGACTCTTGCACGCCCCGGCGCGGGCTTTCCATACCGCCGCGCGAGTGTAGGAAGCCCGTGCGCGAGCGTACGAAACCAGTTCGCGAGCAATGGTGAGAGCGAAGAAGGATCGGGGCCGCGCGTTGAAGGGGGTAGAGCAGGCCCCGTAGGCCGCCCAGTTTTCGGCCCTGCCGGCCGCTTCGTCGCGGGGCTGAAACGCCAACAGCCGCCCCGGCGACGGAGCGGCTGTTGGTAGTCTCGATACTCAGAAATATCGGCCTTGCTGCTACTGGCGCGGGTAGTACTGATTGAGTAAGTCGAAGGCCTTCTTGGAGCGGGCCTGGTCGCCGACCTGCTCGGCGGCGCGGTACACGCTTTGCAGCGCCATCAGGCTGGTTTGCACTTCCAGATCAAACAGGGCGCTATTGTGGGTGCTGTAGTAGGCCAATGACTGCTGGGCGCGGTTGGTCATCGTGTCCATTATTTCGTCGGCGCGGGCTTTGTCGCCCACCTGCACCAGCGGCACCACGAACTGTGGGATGGTGTAGTCATATGGGATGGCCTTGTCGGGCATCAGCGCGAAGGCCTTGTCCATTACCTGCTTAGCCTTAGCCTTGTCGCCGGCCGCCAGGTAGGTATCGGTGAGGCGCGAGAACTGCCGGCGGTAGTTGCCGGGGAAGCGCAGATTGTTTTCGTCGTAGAAGATGTCGGCCCGGTCAAGGTTGCGGTAGGCAAACTTGTTCATCAGGTTGTCATACATGATATCCTTGGCCACGTAGCCGTCGTCCTGGCCGCGCGGGTCGTAGTTCGGGTCGCGGGCGGGCAGGATGCGGTAAGCCATGCCTTCGAGCTGGAAGTACGGCTGCAGGTTCATGTAGTCGTCGGAGTTGACGGTGCTGGAGAAGTAGATTGGGCGCTTCCAGTTATTGGTGGCCAGCATGTCCAGAATCACCAGGTTCTTCTTCTCGATGGCACCCTTGCCCATATCCCACTCCAGGCGGGTCACAAGCTGCTTGCGCCGATCCTTGGGCACGATGTTCAGCGCCTCCACGGCCGTGGTATCCACCGGCAGGTAAAACTTGCGGGTCGGGAACGAGAGCATGGAGCGGCCGCTCTGGGTTTGCACCTGCAGCAGCGGGCTGTCCTGGTCCACGAGCTGAATAAACTCCTTCAGGTTCACGTCTTTCACCGCCGGGTTCTCTACGTAGGGCAGGTAGTCGTTGGTACCCTGGGCGTAGTCCTCGGGGCTCATCGAAATCGGTAGCGGCGCCGACTTGTAGGAGTCGCGCTTCATCTGGTTGATGTACCAGTCGGTGTTGAGGTAGCTCAGCACGGCCACGCGCACGTCGGTGCGGATGCCTTCCACTTCCTGGGCGTACCAGAGTGGGAAGGTGTCGTTGTCGCCGTTGGTAAACAGAATGGCGTTCGGGGCGCAGCTATTGAGCAGGTTCTTGGCCGAGTCCACCGAGTTGTAGCGGTCCGAGCGGTCGTGGTCGTCCCAGCCCTGGGTTACCATCAGCGCGGGGGCCAGCAGCCCCAGCACGGTGGCCGCTACGGCGCGGGCACCGTCGGCCTTGAGCACGGCTTTCAGCAGATCCGCCAAAGCCAGCACGCCCAGCCCGATCCAGATGGCGAAGGCGTAGGTGCCGCCGGTAAAGGTGTAGTCCCGCTCTCGCGGCTCGATGGGCGGCTGGTTAAGGTAAAGCACGATGGCCAGCCCGGTAAACAGGAACAGCAGCCCCACCACGAAGGCGTTGCGGCCATCCCGCCGGGCGTGAAAAAATAAACCCAACAGGCCCAGGATCAGCGGAATGGCGAAGAAGTTGTTGCGGGCGGGGCTGTCGGCGATGCGCTCGGGCAGGCCGGCTTTGCCGCTGTTCGTGGGCCACACCACGCCGGCCTGCTGAATGTCACTTTCGCGGCCCACGTAGTTCCACAGGAAGTAGCGCCAGTACATGTGCCCGATCTGGTACTTGAACAGGAACGAGAGATTCTGGCCCATCGTGGGCTTCACGCCCTCCTGGATGTCGACCCACTTCTTGTAGTTGTAGATATGGCTCGGGTCGGGGCTGTAGATGCGGGGCAGCAGCATCTTGTCGGCATCGTCGTAGATGGTTTCCAAGCGATGCTCGGCCACCACGTACTTGTCGCCCTTGCGCACGTAGCGGGGCGCGCCGTCCTTCTGGTCGATGGGCTGGGCGTTGAACTGCGGGCCATAGAGCAGGGGCCGGTCGCCGTACTGCTCCCGCTTGAGGTAGCTCACGAACGACAGCACGTCCTCGGGGTCGTTTTCGTTGATGGTCGGGTGGTAGGAGCTACGGATCGGGACAATCAGGTACGAGGAGTAGCCGATCAGAATAAACACGAAGCACAGCATGGCCGTGTTCACCAGCCGGTTGTGGGTGCGGAAGGAGTAGCGGAAGCCAAACCAGATCAAGGCCACGAACAGCACCAGGAAAATCACCAAGCCGAAGTTGAACGGCAGCCCGATGCTGTTGACGAAGAACACCTCGAAGTTGCCGGCCAGCGTGGGCAGGCCCGGGATGATGCCGGCCAGAATTAGCCCCACGATAACGCTGCTGACGACCAGCGTCAGGATGCCGCCGCCCAGGGTCGGGTTAGCGTGGCGGCGGTAGTAGTAGATAAAGCCCAGGGCCGGAATAGCCAGCAGGTTCAGCAAGTGGACGCCGATGCTCAGGCCAATAACCAGCGCAATGAGCACCAGCCACTTATCGGAATCAGGTTCATCGGCGCGGTTTTCCCACTTCATCATCAGCCAGACCACCGTCGCTGTACCCAGCGCCGACATGGCGTACACCTCGGCTTCCACGGCGTTAAACCAGAACGAGTCGGAAAAGGCGAAGGCCAGCGCGCCTACGGCGCCCGCGCCCAGGATCAGCAGCGTCTCGCCGAAGGTAGGCTCGGTGAGTCGGTCGTTCTGCATGCCGGGGCGGTGCAGCACCAGCTTCTTGGCCAGCATGGTGATAGTCCAGAACAGGAACAGCACGGTGAACGAGCTGCTCAGCGCCGACAGCGTGTTAATCAGCACCGATACCTTGGTGGTGTCGCCGAAGGAAAACAGCGAAAACAGGCGGCCCAGCAGCAGGAACGTGGGGGCGCCCGGCGGGTGGGGCACCAGCAGCTTGTAGGAGCAGGCAATGAACTCGCCGCAGTCCCAGAACGAGGCCGTGGGCTCCAGCGTAAGCAGGTAGGTGAGGGTGGCAACGGCGAAAACCAGCCAGCCCACCAGATTATTCAGGCTCTTGTAACTACGCATACTTTGCTTGGAGTAGGGGCGGAAACCAGTTCCACCCGCCGACGCACGAGGGGTTTAGTCGAAAATTGAAATCAGCGAAAGGTCAAAAGTAGGCAATAAATCCGGCCGTGCCGCACCGGCCCGAACGGAGAAATGCTGCCGCCCCGGGCTCCGGACAAGAAAAAAGCAGCCGGGATGTGCGGCTGCTTTTTCAGGGAAATCAACTGGAAGTTTCGCCTCAGTTCTGCAAAACCAGTCGCTTGGTCGTCACTACTTTGTCGTTGACCAGCAGGCTGTAGAAGTAGATGCCGGAGGGCAGATCCGACAGATCCACGGCCTGGGCCTCGCCGGCTAGCTCGGGCTTCAGCGCCACGGTGCGCACCTCCCGCCCGATGATGTTGCTCAGGCGCAGCTTGTAGTCCTGTCCGGCTTTCTGGCCCAGCGAAACCATCACGGTGCCCTTGGCCGGGTTAGGGTACACACTCAGCGTAGCCGTGGGCTGGGCCTCTTCCACCGGCGTGGCATTGCTCACCGTGATGGATCCGTACATGCCAACGCCCGCCGCCCCGTGGGCCGTGCAGTGGTAAGGGAAGGAACCCGCCGTGTTAAACGTCAACGATTTGGTCGTGCTGGCCGAGTTCATCGGGAACGTAACCCAGGCCGGGCTGGCCGTGTTATCGGAGGCCGTAGGGTGGCTGAGCTGGCCCACGTACTGCCACGTCACCACGTCGCCGGGCCGGATGGTGACAAACTGTGGCGAGTAGAAATTGTCGCCCACCGAGATGGTGACCGTGGCCGCCAGGGCCGAGAACTGGATGAGCACCAGGGCCCATACCAACAGAAAGCGAGTAGAGATTTTCATGACATTCAGTTGGGAAAAGAACCACCGGACCGGCGGCTGAGGTTGGCGAAAGAGTTAGGCTGGTTGTGACAGAACACGCGCCGCCTTTATCACTTGGCTTTCCTTGGGCAGACAAGCACCGTGCCTGAAACGTGCTCCCGGTGGTGCCCGGGCTCAGCTACAGATGCGGGGTCAGACTGTCAGGTTGCGTGCAGGTTTAAAGGCGGAGTGGGGCCACGATGCCCAACTCGGCCGCTTGCGGGGAAAGGTTGCCGCCGCCAAGAAAAATATTATTCCTACTGAATATACCGGATTTCCTGCAGCCCGAATGTGCGCAATTGTCCGTTGATTTCCACCGCCAGCCGGCCGGTTTCGTCCACGCCTACTATCTGACCCTGCACCCGCTCGCCGTCTACCTCGTAGGCGTGGCGCTGCTGGTAGCGGTAGAGGGCCTGCAGGTAGTCGTAGCGAAGCTGGGAAAGGCGGCCGGCGCGCAGCTGCAGGTAGCGGCCCTCCAGGCATTCGAGCAGGCGCGCGGCCTGCTGGGGCAGGGGGTAGGCCCGGCCGGTAATCAGGGCCAGGGAAGTAGCGGTGGGGACGCCAAATTCCCGCTGGTTTACGTTCAATCCAACGCCAACAATGCTATATTGAATCTTCGCGCCGCTGAGCGTGTTTTCAATCAGGATTCCCCCCAGCTTTTGATTGCCAAAGAAAATATCATTGGGCCATTTCACCCGCAGCGCTGCATCGGGGCCGAGCAGGGCGCAGGCCCAGTCGAGCACGCCCAGCGCCACGGCCTGGCTGAGCTGAAACTGCTCGGTGGCGGCTATGAATGTGGGCTTCCAGATCACCGACAGCGTCAGGTTTTCGCCGGGGGCCGCTTCCCAGCGGTTGCCGCGCTGCCCGCGGCCGGCGGTTTGTTTGTCGGTTATGACGGTGCAGCCGTCGGTGGCGCTGTTTTTGACAATCAGAGCCTGGGCTTCGGCATTTGTCGAGGCGCATTCGGGCAACCAGATGATTTGCTGGCCCGTGAAGAGCGTTTGGGGGGATAGTGCCTCCACCTGTTTTTCTTACTTTGTGACTTCAAACCTAACAATACCCTATGAAAAGTACCCTGGTACGGCAGGATTCAGACAGATTGGCAGACATCGTAGTGCGGGGCATGCAGGAAAAAAAAGCTGCTGATATCGTAGTACTCAATCTGAAGGACCTCAAAAACGCGGTAGCTGACTATTTCGTCATCTGCTCCGCGTCTTCCGATACGCAAATTGACGCCATTGCCCGCTCAGTTGAAGAAGAAGTAGAGAAGCTCACTGGTCAAAGCCCGTGGCAGACCGAAGGCCGCATGCACCGCGAATGGGTGCTGCTCGACTACGTCGACGTCGTAGTACACGTGTTCCTGCGCGACCGGCGCCAGTTCTACGCGCTGGAAGAGCTGTGGGGCGATGCCGAAATCAGCTATATCACGGAAGAAACGGCAACTGTTTAAAGTAAAGCGGGCCCGAGTTCGTTTTAACAATTACGTGGGCGGCGTGTTCCGCCTTTGTTTTTCGTTTAGTTAGTAACTCCTTTTCATGCCAGATACAACGCCCAAAAAGAAGAAGCCCATGCTGCCCTCGCCCGCCCCGCGGCCGAGCATGCAGATGTGGGTGCTGGCCGGGCTGGTGGTGTTCATCTTCGGGATGCTCTTCATCAACCGCAGCAGCTCTAGTATCGAAATTAATCAGCAGCGCTTCAAGCAGATGCTGCTCGCCGGCGACGTGCGCGACGTGACGCTGATCAACGACCGGCTGGTGGAGGTTTCCCTCACCGAAGCCGCTTCCAAGAAGCTCGCCTACAGCACCGAGCTCAGCAAGCGCGGTCCGCTCACCCTCGACGCGGGCCCGCAGTACAGCTTCCGGGTCGTCGACGGGAAAACCTTCAAGGAAGACTTAGACAAGATTCAGGCGACGCTGCCGGAAAACCAGCAGGTGGGCCTCAACATCGACTCCCGGCAGGGCTACGGTGACCTGATCGGCACCTGGGGCTTCATGATCCTGGTGATGGTTGGCTTCTGGTTCCTGCTGCGCCGCATGAGCGGTGGCGGCGGTGGCCCCGGCGGCCAGATATTCAACATCGGCAAAAGCCGCGCGGCCCTCTTTGAAGGCGGCGACAAGGTAAAAATCACCTTCAAGGACGTGGCCGGGCTGGAAGAGGCCAAAGAGGAAGTGGAGGAAATCGTGGAGTTCCTGAAGAATCCCTCGAAGTTCACCGTCCTCGGCGGCAAAATACCGAAAGGTGCGCTGCTCGTTGGCCCTCCCGGTACCGGTAAAACCCTGATGGCAAAAGCCGTGGCCGGTGAGGCCGACGTGCCGTTCTTCTCGCTATCGGGCTCCGACTTCGTGGAAATGTTTGTGGGCGTGGGCGCGGCGCGGGTGCGTGACTTGTTTAAGCAAGCCAAAGCCAAAGCGCCCTGCATCATCTTCATCGACGAAATTGACGCCATCGGCCGCAGCCGCAGCCGGGGCAACGTACCTGGCGGCAACGACGAGCGCGAAAACACGCTTAACTCTTTGCTGGTTGAAATGGACGGCTTTGGAACCGACTCCGGGGTAATTATCCTAGCCGCTACCAACCGTCCCGACACGCTGGACTCCGCGCTGCTGCGTCCCGGCCGTTTCGACCGGCAGATCAGCATCGACAAGCCCGACATCAATGGCCGCACCCAGATTTTCGAGGTGCATCTGAAGCCGCTGACGCTGGGTCCCGACGTGGATGCCCGCAAGCTGGCCGCCCAGACGCCCGGCTTTGCTGGTGCCGAAATTGCCAACGTCTGCAACGAAGCTGCTCTCATTGCTGCCCGCCGCGACAAGAAGATGGTGACGATGCAGGACTTCACCGATGCCGTAGACCGCGTAATCGGGGGCCTGGAGAAGAAAAACAAAATCATTTCGCCCGGCGAAAAGCGCATCGTAGCCTACCACGAAGCTGGACACGCCATTGCCGGCTGGTTTTTGGAGCACGCCGACCCCTTGGTGAAAGTGAGCATCGTGCCTCGGGGTGTAGCGGCATTGGGCTATGCGCAGTACCTGCCCCGCGAGCAGTTCCTATATAATACGGAGCAGCTCACCGACGAAATGTGTATGGCCTTGGGTGGTCGCGCCGCCGAGGAGCTGGTATTCGGCAAAATCTCGACCGGGGCCCTGTCCGATCTGGAGCGCATCACCAAGATGGCTTACAGCATCGTAACGATGTATGGCATGAATGCCAAGCTGGGTAATATCTCGTTCTACGACTCGAAAGGGCAGAATGAGTACGGCTTCTCGAAGCCTTACTCGGAAGCTACGTCGCAGATGATTGACGAGGAAGTGCGCAACATTGTGGCGAATGCTTATATCCGGACCAAAGAGCTGCTCACCGAGCGCCGCCACGAGCTGGAGGTAATTGCGAAGGAGCTGCTGGAAAAAGAAGTGCTGCTGCAGGAAGACCTGGAGCGGCTCGTGGGCAAGCGCCCGTACGACACGCAGACGTCTTACCAAGCCCACATGGCCGGCACCGACCGGAGCGAGACGCTGAGTGAGCGCAAGCAGGAACACCCGATTCCGCTCAGCAACGACCTGCCGGAAAACAACCTGCCCGGCCTGGGTAGCGGCCCGGCCGACGGTAGCCACTCCGATGTGCCGTACGGCAATGCCGCCGCCCCAATTGGGTAACGCAACGCCGACAGCCTGAATGAAAAAAGCCAGCCGATGAGGCTGGCTTTTTTTGTGGGTTAATCCTGCTTTTACTGCCCGACCGTGAAGCTGGTCACCACGATAGAGTCGGTAGCGGCCGTTACGGCGGTGCTGTGGCCTACGGGCCAGGTAAGAATGACTGACTGAGACCCTAATGCTTTGCGGTTGGCTTTTACGAACACCCACAGCTTTTCGCCCTTCTTGCGCTTATAAAGCACAAACTGCCGGGAGTCTTTACCTCCATTGGATTCCGTCCAGGCCAGGGAGCCGCTGCCTTCCGATGCCTTGCTGTCATGGGCATCCTGCTCGGTAGTAGCCACGCCGAAAGAGCCGACGCCGGTCGTATTGGTATTGTAGCCTTTTATGGCCAGGTCGAAGACCAAATCAACTGAATCAGATGCGGGCGTAGGCTTCGGGTCGTCGTCGCAGCCGGGTAGAGTGCAAGTGACGAGAGCTAATAAAACCAGAGGAAACAGCGTTTTCATAGGGAAGTCGAATAAAAAAGTAGTGCAAGATATGAAACCCAGCAGGAAGAGAAAAAGTGCGCTGCCAGGATCTGCCAGGCAATAACAAGCGGCTGATGTGACATTTCTTGCTTGTAGCCGCCAACAGCTACCTTTGTCCTCATGGCCGAATCTTCCCGCGACCTTATTCTGCGCCGTATCCGCGAAGCCCTGCAGCAGCCGGCGCCCCAGCCGGCGGCGCCCGATTTTACGGCGCCGCTGTTTCCCGCACCCGCCGATGATCTGGCCGTAGCCTTCGCCGAAAGCTTCGTGCGCAGCGGTGGCGTGTTTTACTACTGCGCCTCGGAGGAGCACTTTTTCGACCAGCTTTTCACCTACAAAAAGGAGAAGAGCCTCGACAACCTGTTCGTGTGGGAGCCGGAGCTGAAGAAGCTGCTTCACGCCGGCGGTATAGGCTTTATCGGCGACGAAACCGACTGGATTGCCAAAGCCGACGCGGGCCTGACCACCTGCGAGGCATTGGTGGCGCGCACCGGCAGCGTGCTGGTCAGCGCGAGCAGCGCCAGTGGCCGCCGCCTGAGCATCTACCCCGACCAGCACCTCGTGCTGGCCCGCACCTCCCAGATCGTGGCCGACATCGGCGACGGGCTGCACTCGATTCAGCGGCACTACGGCGACAAGCTGCCGTCCATGATTTCGCTGACCACCGGCCCGAGCCGGACGGCAGATATTGAGAAAACGCTGGTGCTCGGTGCCCACGGCCCGCGCAGCATCGTGCTGTTTTTACTGGATGACGAAGCTTCCCAAGCAACTACCTGACCTCGCGCTGCCGCCCGGCCGCCAGGTATATTTCGCGTCCGACTTTCACCTTGGCGCCCCCGACGCGGCCCGCTCGGCGGAGCGGGAGCGGAAAATCGTGCGCTGGCTCGACCAGGTTGCCCCCGATGCCGCCGCCGTGTACTTGGTCGGCGACATCTTCGACTTCTGGTTTGAGTACAAGCATGCCATTCCGCGCGGCTTCGTGCGTTTGCAGGGCAAGCTGGCCGAGCTAACCGACGCGGGTATTCCGGTCAGCTTTTTCACCGGCAACCACGACATGTGGATGTTCGACTACTTCACCAAGGAGTTGAACATTCCGATTCTGCGCGAGCCGGTGAGTCAGCGCATCGGCCCGCAGATGTTCCACATCGGCCACGGCGACGGGCTGGGGCCAAAGGACCATACTTATAAGGTGCTGAAGCGGATTTTTGCCTCGCCGGTGGCGCAGTGGCTGTTTGCCCGGCTGCATCCCAACTTCGGCATCGGGCTGGCCAACGCCTGGAGCCGGCGCAGCCGCATCCAGAATTCGGCCTCCGACGAGCAGTATTTCGGCGACGACGAGTGGTTGCTGGTGTACTGCCGGGAGCTGGAGCAGCGCCAGCACCACGACTACTACGTGTTCGGCCACCGTCACCTGCCGCTCGACGTGGCCGTGGCGCCCGACAGCCGCTACGTGAATCTGGGCGAGTGGGTCAATTATTGTTCCTACGCCGTATACAATGGACATGACCTGGCCCTCCGGCATTTCGAGCAGCAATAGAACCCAGAACTTAGAAAAAGGACCGCCGCGCTGGTGGGTGCGCGCGCTGCTTTTATTCTCAGCTCTCAGTTCTAACTTCTCAGTTCTGAAGTCTCATGCTCAGACCACCGTGCCGTCGGCGGCCTCGGTGGCGCCGGCTTCCAAGGGCGCGCCGGTGTCCTCGACGCCGGCCGATGCGGCGGCTCCGGCCAACGCCGCCGTGCCCGACGCCAACGGCTGGATGCTGGTGCGCACCATCAAGCTAAACCAGCCCGGCGCCGCCTCGCTCGACCGGCGCGGCAACCTGTACGTGGCCGACGGGCAGGACAATATCCATCAGTATGGGGCCGACGGGCAGGCGCTGAACGTGTACTCGCCGCCCCAGCCCGGTCATACCGCCCAGATCGAGGCCTGGAACACTTCTAAAATTCTGGTTTTCTACGACGACCGCCAGCAGGTGCTGCTACTCGACCGGTTTCTGGCCCCCATCACCCAGCTGCGCCTCACCGACTTCCTCGACGGCCAGATCCGCGCCGCCACGCTGGCCCCCGACGACCGGCTCTGGCTCTTCAACGAGAGTGACCTGACTTTGCGCCAGTTTGACCCCACGCCCCAGCGCCTCACCCTCAGCACCCCGCTCGACCTGATTATCGGCCGCTCCCGGCCCGATTTCCGCTTTCTGCGCCAGTACCAGAACAACCTCTACCTGCTCGACCGCACCAGCGGCGTATTCGTGTTCGACAACCTCGGCAACTACCGCAAAAAGCTGCCCTTCACCGGCCTGAGCACCATCGGCTTCCGCGAAGACGAGCTGTATTATCTGACCGAAAACACGGTACACTTCTTCCACCTCTACACCTTCACCGAGCGCACCTTGCCCATCTTCGCCGCCGAGGCGCGGCAGGTGCTCTTCGGCGAGCAGTACGCCTACGTGCTAACGCTGGCCAGCATCCTGGTGTATAAGATGTAAGCCCCCGCAGCTACCTGAAAGAAGACCGTCACGCGGAGCCGAAAGCAACGCGTGACGGTCTTTTTATTGGCCATTTACTTCCATTAAGTAGCGCCGCTGAGAATCGACGCGCCAGCAGCTGCGCCAGCGTGGCGGCTTCTGTTTCCAGTATCCGCCGAAGTGCTACGGCCAGGGCCTCGCGGACGGTCACGGCCGGCTGGGTTACTTCTGCTTCTACGGCGGCCAGGATCTGCCGCCAGCTTGCTAGGTGGGCCCGCTCAGCGGCGGGCGGCGGCTCGGTGAGAAAAGCTGCTTGCAGCACTTCCAGTGCCGAGGGAGGCACCAGGGCGCGAAGCACCAGACGTAAGCAGCCCGCGCCACCAGCATGTTCTGCCAGCACTTGACGGTAGCTGAACCGTGGCAACCCCGCCCAAAATATGTCCGTTAGCTCTGATGACGGGCGTTTCTGTTCGTTGCCGTTCTTTCTCCTAACCTTCCAAAACCAAAGCCCTGCCTTATGAAAGCCCTCGTAATTCATGGTATGAAGGATGTCCGCGTAGACACCGTCGATGATCCAAAAATCGAAGACTCCCGCGACGCTATCATCCGCGTGACTAGTACCGCCATTTGCGGCTCCGATCTGCACATCTACAACGGTAGCATCCCACAGCCCCGACCCATGGTGCTCGGACACGAGTTTATGGGCATCGTGGAGGAGGTAGGCAAGGGCGTTGGCGGCAAGATCAAGGTGGGCGACCGGGTGGTGGTGCCGTTTCCCATTGCCTGCGGCACCTGTTACTTCTGCAACCACGAACTGCCGGGCCACTGCGAAAATTCCAATCCCGACCACTACGGCCCCGAAGGCGGCCTGCTGACGGAGAAAGGCGGCGCCCTATTTGGCTACACCGACCTCTACGGCGGCTACAACGGCGGGCAGGCCGAGTACGTGCGCGTGCCGTACGCCGACTTCGGACCCCGCGTTATTCCTGATTCGTTGACCGACGAGCAGGCCCTGTTCCTGACCGATATCTTTCCTACCGGCTACTCCGGCATCGACTGGGCCGACGTGAAGGGTGGGGAAACTATTGCCATCTTCGGCTCGGGGCCGGTGGGCATCATGGCGGCCAAGTCGGCGTGGCTGCGCGGGGCCGCCCGGGTAGTCATCATCGACACGCTGCAGTACCGTCTCGACAAAGCCAAGGCTACGGCCAACGTAGAAACGATTCTGTGGGACGACGCTAAGAGCGTAGTGGAACAGATCCGGGCCATGACCGAAGGCCGCGGCGCCGATGTGTGCGTAGAGTGTGTCGGCTTCGAGCCTGACCGGGACCTGCTGGACCGGGCCAAGGCCGTCATCAACTTGGAAAAAGGCTCCGACAAGGTGCTCTTAGCCTGCATGAGCGCCGTGCGCCGCGGTGGGGTCGTGACGGTACTGGGCGTTTACAGCTCCCCATTCGACAATTTTCCGCTGCACCAGTTCTTCGACAAGGGCATCACCATCCGCGGCGGCCAAGCCCCGGCCCAGAAGCACATCGACAAGCTGCTGCAGTACGTAGTCGACGGCAAGGTCAAGCTCGACGACATCATCACCCACCGTTTGCCGCTCTCCGAAGCCGCTCACGGCTACGACATCTTCCGCAACAAGAAAGAGGACTGCGTGAAAGTAGTGCTCAAGCCATAAAAGCCGTGGCTGCTATCAGCCCCACTCGTCAAAGGCCCTGCCTACAGCAGGGCCTTTTTTTGTTCCTGCTGGCTGCGTTATTTGTGAATATCATAAAAATTGAGGCCTTATATTGAAATAAATTAGCTGTTTGGCGTGATGTCGGGGCAGCTTTAGCTATCTTTATCAGCTTTGCTGCCGCCAGGTATGGCTCCGGTCATCATCCTTTTCCTTCATTTGATGCGCTGTTCACCTACCGTCTGCCGCCGTTCGTTACTGTTGCCGGCCGTGGTGTGGTGGGTACTACTGCTAGGCCTGACGGATACCGCCGCCGCGCAAAGCGAGCGGGTCGTGAGCCCAAAGCTGGCCCCGACCCTGGCGGCTCAGCGCCCCGGTACCTACCGCCAGACGGTGCGCGTCAGCGTGACCGATAAGGCTGCGTTTCTCGCCTGGGCCCGGCAGCACCTGCCGGCCGCCGGAGCAGCAGCGGAAGCCGGTGCGAAAACGAGTTTTTTCACCGTGGCGGGCCTCAGCACGTCGCAGGTGCGGGAGCTGGCGGCCGCCCCCGGGGTGCGCTTCGTAGACCGGCCCAACCGGCGGGCCTACGAAGAGCGGCAGCTCAACCAGTCGGACCTCTCCACCAACCGGATTACGCCGGTGCACGAGCAGTTTCCGCAGCTGACCGGGCAGGGCCTGACCGTGTCCATCAAGGAAGACGACTTTGACCAGACCGACATCGACTTTCGGGGCCGCGTGCTGCCCAGCCCCTTGCTGACGGCCAACTTCTCGCCGCACGCCACGGCCATTGCCACGCTGGTAGGCGGCGGCGGCAACTCGGCTCCTTCGGGCAAAGGCGTGGCGTGGCAGGCGCGGCTGGCTACTTCCAGCTACCAAAGCCTGCTGCCCGATGATGCCGCCAGCCTGAGCCAGGCCAGCGTGACGGTGCAAAACCATTCCTACGGCGTGGCTGCCATCGAGAACTACTACGGCGTGGAAACGCAGGCCTATGACCAGCAGTGCGAGCAGTATCCGAATTTGGTGCACGTATTTTCGTCGGGCAACGTGGGCGACCAGACCAGCACCGAAGGCCGCTACGCCGGCATTGCGAAAGTGGCTAACCTGACTGGGCAGTTCAAGACCTCCAAAAATACGCTGACCGTAGGCGCTACCGATGAACTGGGCCAGGTGGCGCCGCTCAGCTCGCGCGGCCCCGCTTACGACGGCCGCATCAAGCCCGAACTGGTAGCCTTTGGCGCGGGTGGCACCTCGGAGTCGGCGGCACTGGTGTCGGGCATCAGCGTATTGGTGCAGCACGCCTATAAGGAGCAGAACGGCGGGGCTTTGCCATCGGCGGCCCTGGTGAAAGCCATCCTGCTTAACAGCGCCGACGACACCGGCCGGCCCGGAATTGACTTTGAAAGCGGCTTCGGGCAGGCCGATGGGTTGGGAGCCGTGCAAACGGTGCTCGGCCGTCACTATTTTCTCGGCACCGCCACTCAGGGTACCACCCGCGCGTTTCGCTTTACGGTGCCCGCCGGCCAGCACGAAGTGAAAGTGACTCTGGCCTGGGCCGACCCGGCCGCGTCGCCCGGTACCGCGCCGGCCCTGATGCACGACCTGGATCTGGAGCTGGTGCAGGTAGCCTCGGGGCAGCTCTGGCAGCCCTGGACGCTGAACTCCTTCCCGCACACCGACTCCCTGACACAGCTACCCACGCGCCGCGCCGACCATCTCAACAACGTGGAGCAGGTCACGCTCCGCGCCCCCGGGGCGGGTGAGTACGAAATCCGGGTGCGGGGCACGGCCGTGGCGGCCGGTTCGCAGAGCTTTGCCCTGGCCTACGAGTCCAGTACCGGCTTCGAGTGGATAAACCCCGGCGGCCGTACCAGCCTGACACCGGGTAAAGCTGCGGTGCTGCGCTGGCAGTGGGCGGGACCGGCCACCGCCACCGGCCGGCTGGAATATCAGCCGCTGGGCAGCCCGCAATGGCGGACACTGCAGACCGCGGTACCTTTGGCGCCAGCTGCCTACAGCTGGTCCGTGCCGGATACTACCACGCTGGCCCGCCTGCGGATGGTGGTCGGAAATTCCACGTTTCTCTCCGATACGCTGCTGCTGGCAACGCCCCAAACGCCCCAGGTTGGCTACACCTGCGCCGAAGAAACCCTCATTCTCTGGGACAAAGTACCGGGCGCCCGACAATATCAGGTGTACCAGATGGGGCCGTTGCAACTGGAGCCTTTCCTGCTCACCGCCGACACGGCCCTGCGGCTGAGCCCGGCCCAGATGCAGAACCGCTACTACGCCGTCGCGCCCGTCGTGGGCCACTTTGAGGGCGCCCGGGGCAATACGATTGAGTTTACCCAGCAGGGCACGGCCTGCTATGTCCGCACGTTTCTGCCCCGCACCGCCGTCACCGATACCGTGCTCTTCGACCTGGAGGTGGGCACGCTCTTCCAGCTTAAATCCGCGAGCCTGGAGCGGCTGGAGCCCGGCGGCCCCAAGACGCTGCAAACCCTGACGCCAGTGCCGCAGCCGCAGATGGAATTCCGGGACCTGGCTCCGCAAGCCGGGCGCAATGAGTACCGCATCCGGCTGGAGCTGACCGACGGCCGCACCATCTACAGCCAAACGGAAGCCGTGCAGTTTACCGTAGCCGGGCAGGTACAGGCTTATCCCAATCCGGTGGTGGCGGGGGAAAGCCTGCGCATTCTGACGGCCGAGGAAACCCCAACCCTGATTCGTCTTTACGACATGGTGGGCCGGCTCGTGCTTACCACCACCGATGAGGGTGCCATCAAAACCATGTCGACTGCCGGGCTGCGCAAAGGCCTGTACATTCTGCGCGTCCAGCCCCAAAGCGGCACCGAACTGACGACCCGGATAAGCGTGCTGTAGTGAAGCATCCGGTTTGGATTTAACGCACCGGGTTATGCCGGGCATGCAGCGCCGTAGCGGGAAGGCGGCAGTAAAAAACGTCATGCTTCGCTTACGCTCCGCATGACGTTCCTGATTTGGGGTAAGAATAACTGCCCGCATCCTGGAGCGTGCGGACCATATGGGTTTTACTGCCACTAGGCACGCCCGGCAGAGCCGAAAGCGAAGCAGCTAGCCCAGCTGTTGGATTCGTACTCCGGCATCAGTCCGCAAGATGTTTCGTCCCTGGCCTGAGGCGTCACAGGCTCAGTATGACGCATGACGTTCTTTTCGGGTACGGTCCACACCTTCCAGCTGCTTGGCGCAAGCCATTGGCGAATCCTAAGAAGCTGTGGGATTGGGCGAAAGAAATCCGTGAATCCCACCACGCGCTACGGCCCCGCGGCGGGTCTGTTTTTCCGGCAGCTTATTGCGGGTGAGCAGTCTGCCGATGATTCAGCCGAAGCCCTCCGGCAGCAAGGACTGACCATTCAACTCTAGAGCAGACAATCTGCGCTTCTCACAGTGCTTGAATGCAGTACGATGTAGAAGATGCCTACTTGCTTCTCCTCGTTAAGCGAAGCCCCGCCCGCTAAGCCGTGCCCAAGTATCTTTATAGTTGCATTCTGACCAAAGAAAAAAGTCCGGCTCCTTGACGGAACCGGACTTTTTCAGGAAGCGGTGAATGCCTAGTACAGGTAGTTCAGAGCCGTTTTGTCGTTCGTGTTGAACGGACGGTTCTGGCCCGTGCCGATGCAGGCCAGCATCCACGAGTTTGGATCGACGCCCGAAGGAGTGCCGGGAATCAGGACGGCCCCAACCGAGCTGGCACCCTCGTTAACGGCTGAACCCCCGCAGCTATACTGACGGCTCATGTAGTCGGTGTGGCGGAAGCCAATGCAGTGACCAATTTCGTGGGCCAGTACGCTGGCAATGGTCGTGGTGGCGTAGCTGGTGCCTAGCGAGGTCGAGTTAACCAGCACTTGGCTGTAAGGATTGCCGCCCGAGGGGAAGCCGGCCGAAGCGAGGTAGCCAGCGCCCGAAGGAGCTTTGGTCAAGGTGATGTTGGCACCCGACGTTACGCGGCGCATGGTGATGCGCAGCGCCAGCGCGTTGTAGCGACGAATAGCTTCGTCGGCCGCCGTTACGTAGGCCGAGGGCAACGTGCTCGATACGGCCACGGTGATGGTGCGCGGCAGGCCGGTTACCAGGTTGTTGGTACGATACTGCTCATCGTCGCCTACGCGCAGCATTTTGTAGTCGGGCTTGTTTTTCAGGTCGCTGTCCGAAAGCAGAATGTCGCCTTCCACGAGGTAGCCGCCGTCTACTTTCTTAGCGTCTGCCGTGGTGAAGCCCAGTTGCCGGATCTGGCTCAGCGTATCTTCCGACAGCTGGTCTTTCGTCGTAACGTCTTCCTTCTTCTGGCAGGAAGTGAATACCGACATGGAGCAGGCGCAGATGGCCAGAGCGGACAGTACTTTTGTGATTTTCATGTGTTTTTTTGGTTTGGTTTGGTGAGGTGAAAGGAGTGTGAGGTTGAATTATGTGCAAAAGGTGAGGATAAAAATTATGAATGTCAATGATAATGGGTTTAAAAATTGAAGTTAATTTAATTTTAATTCAATAAAGCCGCTGATATTGCAAGGGGGCGGCATTCTGGAATAATTGTATAATACAGGAATTTGGGTTCCTTGGTGCTTCCGTTGCGGCCGTAGCGGCTCCAGAAGGAGCGGCCCGGACTCTTGGCGCTGGCAAACCCACCCAGTGAATTATCTGCTGGCGGTAAGGTGCTACTGGATAAGACGATATCAAAGCTCAGCCGGCTGCTGCCGGATTGCTGAGATAAAGACAGCAATATTGGTAGGAGCGGGGCTCTGAGCCCGGCGCCGGCTAGGATGGGCCAGATCGGGCTGAGGGCCCGAAATGCTTATCTTTGTTCATAACCGATTCCGTGCGGATTCCTGTCCGCCTCACGATATATTCTCTCCAAGCCGTGGCTTGCACTTCCTGTTCCTCCGGTGGAGGCTGTTCTACTACTGCCAAGGGCTGCGGCTCGAAAGGCAGCTGTAGCTCCGGCTGTACCCGCCTCAATGTATTCGACTGGCTCCAGGACGTGGAGATGCCCAGCGACTTTCAAGGCTTCGACATCGTCGAAATCCGCTTTAAAGGCGGCCGTAAAGACTTTTACCGCAACACCAGCCGCCTGCCGCTCGTCACCGGCGACGCCGTGGTGGTGGATGCCGGCGGCAACGGCTGGCACCTGGGCCACGTCTCGCTCAAGGGTGAGCTGGTGCGCCTGCAGATGAAAAAGAAGAAAGCCCCCACCGACTCCAAGGAAATCCGCGGCATTCTGCGCGTGGCCTCCGAGCAGGACGTGGAGCGCTGGGAAGCCGTGCGCGACCTCGAAACCGGCACCATGTTCCGCGCCCGTTCGGTGGTGGAAGAGCTGCGCCTGAAAATGAAGCTCTCCGACGTGGAGTATCAGGCCGACCGCACCCGCGCCACCTTCTTCTACTCGGCTGAAGACCGGGTTGACTTCCGCGACCTGATCAAGCGCCTCGCCGACGAGTTTCGGGTGCGCGTGGAAATGCGGCAGATTTCGCTGCGCCACGAAGCCGGCCGCCTCGGCGGTATCGGCTCCTGCGGCCGGGAGCTGTGCTGCTCCACCTGGCTCACCGACTTTAAAAGCGTCAGCACTACCGCCGCCCGCTACCAGAACCTGAGCTTGAACCCCGCCAAGCTGTCGGGGCAGTGCGGGCGCCTGAAGTGCTGCCTCAACTACGAGCTC
>Ga0247729_10000385_pt1 | contig 18912 bp, 19 predicted proteins | sample UWRJL133311R2_FD_180958 | JGI IMG/M metagenome (GOLD analysis project Ga0247729, IMG submission 180958) | Plant litter microbial communities from Arlington Agricultural Research Station in Wisconsin, United States - UWRJ-L133-311R-2 | ecosystem: Environmental > Terrestrial > Plant litter >... | reverse complement strand
TCGGACTGGGCGATGACGCTTTCGACGGCCTCCTTGAACTGGTCGACTCTGCCGTAGAACGGCATCATGATGTCGATCGTCACGCTGGTTCCCTACTCTCGGTCGGCATGAACTTACCAGCCGCTCGCGCCCCGACGACTATTCAGCCGCGCTTCCCGTAAAATCATCCCTCATGTGCGGAATTGTGGGTTATGTCGGAGACAACAAGAGTCTCGAAGTGCTTCTCGGTGGACTGAAGCGCCTCGAGTACCGGGGCTACGACTCTGCGGGAGTCGCCATCATCGACCCCGCGGGCCGCATGGACACCCGCAAGCGCAGCGGGAAGCTGCAGGTGCTGCTCGACGACCTCGAGGAGACTCCGCTGAACAACGGCGCCACCGGCATCGGCCACACCCGCTGGGCCACGCACGGCGGTCCCACCGACGCCAACGCGCACCCCCAGCTCGGAGACGACGGCAAGCTGGCCCTCATCCACAACGGCATCATCGAGAACTTCTACGAGCTCAAGCAGGCGCTGCTCGAGCAGGGCGAGACCTTCACCAGCGACACCGACTCCGAGGTCGCGGCGATCCTCGTCGGCCACGCCTACCGCGAGACCGGCGACCTCACCGAGGCCCTGCGCCAGGTCGTCGACCAGCTGCACGGCGCCTTCACGCTGCTCGTCATGCACGCCGACCAGCCCGGCGTGGTCGTCGGCGCCCGCCGCAACTCCCCGCTCGTCATCGGACTCGGCGACGGCGAGAACTTCCTCGGCTCCGACGTCGCGGCCTTCGTGGAGTTCACCCGCCGCGCGGTCGCCATCGGCCAGGACCAGATCGTCACGATCCGCACCGACTCCGTCACCGTCACCGACTTCGACGGCAACCCGGTGCAGACCGAGGAGTTCGACATCGCCTGGGACGCGTCCGCCGCCGAGAAGGGCGGATGGTCGAGCTTCATGGCCAAGGAGATCAGCGAGGAGCCCGAGGCCGTCGCCAAGACCATCCTCGGCCGCGTCATCGACGGCGGCGTGCGCCTCACCGAGCTCGACGCGATCGGCGACGCCACCCTCAAAGACATCGACCGCATCATGGTCATCGCCTGCGGCACGGCGGCCTACGCCGGAATGCTCGGGCAGTACGCGATCGAGAAGTGGTCGCGCATCCCGGTGAGCGTCGAGCTCTCGCACGAGTTCCGCTACCGCGAGCCGATCCTCACCCCGCGCACCCTGGTGGTCTCGATCAGCCAGAGCGGCGAGACCATGGACACGCTGATGGCAGTGAAGTACGCGGTCGCCGCCGGCGCGCAGGTTCTCTCCATCTGCAACACCCAGGGCGCCACGATCCCGCGGGAGTCGCACGCCGTGATCTACACCCACGCCGGCCCGGAGGTCGCGGTCGCGTCGACCAAGGCCTTCCTCGCCCAGGTCACCGCGCTCTACCTGCTCGGCCTCCACCTCGGCAAGGTGCGCGGAACGCTCACCCCCGACGAGGTGGCCGCCAACGCCGCCGAGCTACAGGCGATCCCCGCCAAGATCGACGAGGTGCTGCTCGCCTCCGCGCAGATCAAGCAGCTCGCGCACTGGATGACCGACACCAAGTCGGTGCTCTTCCTCGGCCGCAACGTGGGCTACCCCGTCGCGCTCGAGGGCGCCCTCAAGCTCAAGGAGCTCGCCTACATCCACGCGGAGGGCTTCGCGGCGGGCGAGCTCAAGCACGGCCCGATCGCGCTGATCGAGCCGGGCCAGATCGTCTTCGTGGTGGTTCCGAGCCCGCGCGGCACCGCCTCGCTGCACCCCAAGGTGGTCTCGAACATCCAGGAGATCCGCGCCCGCGGCGCCCGGGTGATCGCGATCGCCGAGCTCGGCGACGTGGCCGTGGTTCCCTTCGCCGACGAGGTCATCCGCGTGCCGCTCGCCGAGCCGATCTTCGAGCCGCTGCTCTCGGTGGTCCCGCTGCACATCTTCGGCATGGAGCTGGCCGCGGCCAAGGGCCTCGACGTGGACCAGCCGCGCAACCTGGCCAAGTCCGTCACGGTGGAGTAGCGCGTTGATCGTGGGGATCGGCGTCGACGTTGTGGACCTCGCGCGCTTCGAACGCGCGCTGAGCCGCACGCCCGCGCTGAAGACCCGGCTGTTCGCCGAGGCGGAGTTGAGCGTGGGCGAGCGCGTGCTGCCGCTGCGCTCGCTGGCCGGCCGCTTCGCCGCGAAAGAGGCACTCATCAAGGCGTTCGGCGAATCGGCCGGCATCCGCTGGCACCACATGCAGGTCGTCTCCGACGCTCACGGCAACCCGTCCTTCGAATTGACGGATGCCGCGGCGAGCGTCGCGAGACAGCGCGGCATCGCGTCGGTGCACCTCTCGATGAGCCACGACGCGGGGGTCGCCATCGCCTACGTGATCGCGGAGTCGGCATGAGCCAGCGCGCCCTGCGCGAGGCGCGCATCGATCTGGGCGCGATCACCCGCAACGTGGAGACGATCCGCGCGGCGGTGGGCCCGAGCGACGTGATGGTCGTGGTGAAGGCGAACGGCTACGGGCACGGCGCCGTGGAGTCCGCCCGCGCCGCTCTCGCGGGCGGCGCGAACTGGATCGGCGTCGTCGAGATCTCCGAGGGTCTCCTGCTGCGCGCTGCCGGCATCGACGCCCCGGTGCTGGCCTGGCTGCACGGGTCCCACGCCGACTTCGCGGCCGCTACCGAGGCGCGCATCGACCTCGGCGTCAACCACCTCGAGCAGCTGGAGCGGGTCGCCGCGACCCCCGGCGTGCAGCGGGTGCACCTCAAGGTCGACACCGGACTCGGCCGCAACGGCGCCGCCGAGGAGGACTGCGCCGACTTCTTCGCCGCCGCGGCCGCTCACGAGCGCGCCGGGCGCATCCGCGTGCTCGGCTTCTTCAGCCACCTCGCGAACGCGGGCGAGCGGGCCGACGCCCTGCAGCTGCAGCGCTTCACCCGCATGCTCGACCAGGCGAGGGCGGCGGGCCTCGACCCCCAGCTCGTGCACATCGCCGCCAGTGCGGCGGCGCTGCGCACGCCCGACTCCCGCTTCGGACTGGTGCGTGTCGGAGTGAGCGCCTACGGCCTCTCGCCCTTCGACGACGCCGGCTCGGCCGAGCTCGGGCTCACCCCGGCGATGGAGCTCAGCGCCGAGATCGTGTCGGTGAAGCGGGTCCCGGCCGGCAGCGGCATCTCCTACGGGCACGACTACGTCACGACCTCGCCGACCACCCTGGCGCTGGTCCCGATCGGGTACGCCGACGGGATTCCGCGCCACGCCTCCGGAGCCGGCCCGGTCTCGATCAACGGCCGGCGCTTCACCGTGAGCGGCCGCGTCGCGATGGACCAGTTCGTCGTCGACGTCGGCGACGCCCCGGTGGCCGTCGGCGACCGCGCGATCCTGTTCGGCGACCCGGCCACCGGCGTGCCGAGCGCGACCGACTGGGCGGACGCCGCGGACACCATCAACTACGAGATCGTCACGCGTATCGGCAACCGGGTAGAGCGACGGTACGACTGATGCACCTCACGATCGATACACCCGAGCGGATGGCCGGGCTCGGCGCCCTCATCGCCGGGCGGCTGCGCGCCGGTGACCTGGTGACCCTCAACGGCGAACTCGGCGCGGGCAAGACCACGCTCACCCGCGGCCTGGGCGAGGCGCTCGGGGTGCGCGGGGCGGTCACCAGCCCCACCTTCGTGCTGGCGCGCACGCACCCGCGCGCCGACGGCCCGCCGCTCGTACACGTCGACGCCTACCGGCTCTCCACGGCGGCGGAGCTCGACGACCTCGACATCGACTTCGCGGCATCCGTCGTGGTGGTCGAGTGGGGGGAGGGCCTGCTCGACGGGATAACGGATGCCTGGCTGCAGCTGGACATCGTGCGTCCGGTCGGCGGCGTGGTCACCGACGACGGTGTCGAGGCGCGCGAGATCGAGATCACCGGCCACGGCGCCCGCTGGGCCGACCTGTCGTGGCTGGCCCCACCCCCGCTGGTTGAGTAGCCCGCGACGAAGGAGCTGGCCCCACCCCCGCTGGTTGAGTAGCCCGCGACGAAGGAGCAGGCGTATCGAAACCTACCGGTCGACGATCGCCGTCCAGCGGCCGTCGTGGTCCTCCCACTTCTCCACGCCGTCGACGACGAGCCCGAGCGGCGTCAGGTAGTCGCTCACGACCTTCTCGATCACGTCGCCCTGGAAGGGTCCCTCCGCCGCGAACTCGGTGTAGCGCAGCTGATTGCGCTCGCCGTCTTCGAGGTGGAACGCCCAGGTGCCCGGCTGGAGTTCGTAGGTGACGGCAAGGGCGACGTGCTCGAGGTTCTCAGTCATGGATTCAGGGTAGCCCTCGAGACTCGGGAGTCCGTCCGCGAGGCTCGCGCGCCCGTGCGGGAGGCCGCATGCGCGCCCGCCCGTGCCCGCCTAGGCTTTACTCGTGCTGCTCGCGATCGATACCTCCGCCGGAACCAGTGTCGCCGTGGTCGACCGCGACGCCGGTGTGCTCTCCCAGAAGTCGTCGTTCGACACCCGCGGGCACGCCGAGATCATCGGCACACTCATCGCCGAGGCGCTCGCCGACGCGGGTGTTCCGGTAACCGCCCTGTCCGGTGTCGCCGTCGGAATGGGCCCCGGCCCCTTCACCGGCCTGCGCGTCGGCATCGCCGCGGCCTTCGCCTTCGCGTTCGGCGCGGGCAAGCCCACCGTCAACGTCGTGAGCCACGACGCCATCGCCTTCGGACTGTACGGCGACGGCGAGACCCGCCCGGTGCTGGTCGTCACGGACGCGCGCCGCCGCGAGGTCTACTGGTCCGCCTACTCCGGCATCGACGCCGAGGGGCTCCCGGTGCGCGTCGCCGGGCCGTCACTGTGCAAGCCCGACGAGCTGGCGGATGAGGTCGAAGACTTCGCGGCGTACACGCGAGTCGACGCCGAGTCGGTGTCCGCGGCATCCGTCGGTCTGCTCGCGGAGGGCCTCTACGCCAACAAGCGGGCCTTCGCCGGCAGCGAGGCGCTCTACCTGCGCTCGCCCGACGCCAAACCGGGCGGCGCCCCCAAGCGGGTGAGCTGATGACCTGGCAGCTGCGCCGGGCCGGCGTCGCCGACCTCGACGCCGTGATGGCCATCGAGCACTCGGTGTTCGCGAACGACGCCTGGTCGCGGGCGTCGATGCGCGCCGAACTCGGCAGCGCGCACTCCTACTACCTCGTCGCCTTCCCGGTGGGGGAGCCGGAGCGCATCGAGGCCTACGCCGGGCTGCTCGCGCCGCGCGGCTCGGGCCAGGCCGACATCCAGTCGGTGGCCGTGGTTCCCAGCGCGCGGCGGCAGGGACTCGCGCGCACCCTGGTGCGCAGCCTGATCGCCGAGGCCCGCGACCGCCGCGCCCGCGAGGTCTTCCTCGAGGTGCGCGCCGACAACCCGGGCGCCGAGAGCCTCTACGACTCCCTCGGTTTCGAGCGGATCGCCGTGCGAGCCGGCTACTACCAACCCGACAATGTGGATGCGAACGTGATGCGCCTGATGATCAGCGACCCCAAGACCTCGCCGGCGGTGGGAGCGTGAACGCCCGCGAACCCCTCGTGCTCGGCATCGAGACCAGCTGCGACGAGACCGGGATCGGCATCGTGCGGGGCACCACCCTGCTCGCTAACGTGATCTCCTCGTCGATGGACGAGCACGCCCGCTACGGCGGCGTGGTGCCCGAGGTCGCCGCCCGTGCGCACCTCGAGGCGCTGGTCCCCGCGCTGAAGCAGGCGCTCGCCGAGTCCGGGGTCACCCTCGACGAGCTCGACGCGATCGCCGTCACCAGCGGCCCCGGCCTCTCCGGCGCACTCATGGTCGGGGTGGGTGCCGCGAAGGCGCTCGCGATCGCGCTCGACAAGCCGATCTACGCGGTGAACCACCTCGTCGGCCACGTCGGCGCCGACGTGCTCCGCTCCTCGAGTCCGCTGCCCGAGCCCGCCGACGGTCCCCTCGAATACCCCACGGTCGCCCTGCTCGTCTCGGGCGGCCACACCTCGCTGCTGCTCGTGCGCGACCTCGTCTCCGACGTCGAACTGCTCGGCGAGACCATCGACGACGCGGCGGGGGAGGCCTTCGACAAGGTCGCGCGCCTGCTCGGCCTGCCCTACCCGGGAGGCCCGGAGATCGACCGCGTGGCGGTAGGCGGCGACCCGACCGCCATCCGCTTCCCGCGCGGACTCAGTCATCAGAAGGACATGGAGAAGCACCGCTACGACTTCTCCTTCTCCGGGCTCAAGACCGCCGTCGCCCGCTGGGTCGAGCAGACGCGCGACTCCGGCGTCGAGGTGCCCATGGCGGATGTCGCGGCGAGCTTCCGCGAGGCCGTCGCCGACATCCTGCTGACGAAGGCCGTCGCCGCGTGCCGCGACCTCGGCATCCCCCGGCTGCTATTCGGCGGTGGGGTCGTGGCGAACGCGCGACTGCGCGAGCTCGCCGCGGAGCGCTGCGCGGCCGCCGACATCGAGCTGCGCATCCCGCCGCTCTCGCTCTGCACCGACAACGGCGCGATGATCGCGGCCCTCGGCGCGCAGCTGATCATGTCGGGACACGCGCCGTCGACACTCGAGTTTGGCGCAGACTCTACTCTCCCGGCCACGGTGATCCAGGCCTGATTGACTGCCGCCTCCGGGCGGGGGAACGATGGGGCCATCCGTCGTCCTCTCCACCGAATCGAGGAGCATCATGACCGATCAGCAGCCGCCCCGCGAGCCGGCGTACGCCGCACCCGCGCCGGAGTCCCCCTCGCCGGAGTCCGCCTCCCTGGGCAAGACCGATCCGCCGCCGCCGCCGCTCGCCGGCCCGACGCCCGGGCCGCTGCCTGGCCCGCTGCCCGGCCCGACGCCCGGCCCCCAGCCGGTGCTCTCGATCATCTCGATGATCTCCGGGATCCTCGGGGTGCTGATCGGCTTCATCGGCTGGGGCCTGCTCTTCTCCATCGGGGCGGTGGTGCTCGGGCACCTCGGCCAGCGCCGGGAGCGCGAGGCGAAGGGCTTCTGGCTCACCGGACTCATCACCGGCTACGTCGGAATCCTGGTGAACCTGGTGGTGATCGTGATCTGGGTGGTGCTCCTGATCGCCCTCGCCACCACGGGCAACTGGAACTGGTACGACTATCAGGACTTGAACGATTTCCGATAGGCGTCTATACACTGGGCATGACCTGTGAGGAGCACGCCCATGACTGACCAGAACGACCAGAACACGCCAGAGGTACCCTCGGCGCCCCCGACTCCTTCGTCCGCGCCGGCGCCGTCCGCCCCCGACTACTCGGCACCGCCGGCCCCGACGCCCGCAAGCACGACACCCCAGACACCGCCGGCCTACGCCGCCGCCGACTACCCGTCCGCGCAGTCGTATCCGTCGCAGCCCTACGCCGGCCAGGAGAAGGCGGCGTACGGACAGAGCGCCTACGCCCCCGCCGGCCCCACGCCGCCCACCGGCCTGGCCCTCGCCTCGATGATCACCGGCATCGCCGGCCTCTTCGTCGGGACGCTCGCGTCGATCGCCGCCATCATCCTCGGGCACATGGCGAAGAAGCAGCAGCCGTACGCCCGCGGAATGTGGATGACCGGCCTGATCACCGGCTACATCGGTATCGCGCTGACCGTGCTGGCCGTCATCTTCCTGGTGGTCTTCTTCGTGATCCTCGGTGCGGCGGGCGTAAGCACGTACGACACCTACAACAGCTAGAGCCGCTGAGCCAGAAGCGCCACTCGCTTCCCCGCCACGCGCGTGAGGAAGAGGGTGGCGCTTTCGCGTCCCTTCAGCGACAGCTTCGAGCGGAAGGCGGCCGGGTCGATGTCGACCCCGCGCTTCTTGATCTCCAGCGTGCCGATGCCGAGGACGCCCAGGCGCTTCTTGATCGCCTTCACGTCGAGCGGCAGCGTCTCGGTGACGCGGAAGCCGACCGCGAAGGGCGTCTGCACGGCCCTGTCGGTGCTGAGGTAGGCGATCTGGTCGCTGAGCATGCGCGCGTCGAGCGTGCGGGCGAGGTCGCCGATCAGGCGGGCGCGGATGACGGCGCCGTCGGGCTCGTAGACGAACTCGCCCAGGTCGCCGATCGCGACGTCCGCACTGTCGGCGGCCGCCGTGAGCTCGGCGGCGCCGTGCTCGCCGATCACGAGTGCCGAGCGCGTGATCCCCGGACGGGCGGCGGCGCCGAACCAGACGCCGAGCTCGACGACGTCGCGGTCGACCGAGATCCACTGCGCCTCGGCGCCGGCGGGGATGAGGTCCCTGTCGATGCCGGGTCCGAGCTTCACCCCGGTGGGCAGCCGGCCGCCGATCTCGAACGCGAAGTCGAGCGAGGGCGACCAGTCCGCCGGGTCGGCGAGGCGTCTCACGCCGTCGCGCCTGGCGGGGTCGAGGTAGACGCCGTCGTGGCCGGACAGGTCGAACTCGGTGGCGTCGCCGTGCTCGACGGTCGCGTTCGTCCAGGGAGCCAGGTTGTAGGCGGCGATCGCGGCGGTGACCTCGTCACGCTCGACCGCCGTCACCTCGAGGTCGATCGCGGCGAGGGCGAGGGCGTCCGCTCCGATCCCGCAGCCGAGATCGGCGACCCGGGCGACGCCGGCATCGCGGAAACGGCCGGCATGGAGTGCGGCGACCTGGATGCGGGTGGCCTGTTCCAAACCCGCCTCGGTGAACAGCATCCGCTCGGCGAACGGTCCGAACTTCGACACGGCCTTCGCGCGCAGCTTGGACTGGCTGAGCACTGCGGCGACCATCGCGGGGGAGTGCCCCGCCTTGCGCAGGTCGGCGACGGCCCGCACCACGTCGGCGCCGGAGTCGAAGGGGGGAAGGGAGTCGAGCAGTCGGAGCCCCTCGATAGACAGCACTTCGCGCAACTCGTTCACCAGCATCCCCATATTCTCCCCCACCCGAGAGCGCGCGGTTGGCACTCGGATTGAACGAGTGCCAGCACACGACGTATAGTTGATCTGGCACTCTCGCATCGGAAGTGCCAACCCAAGAATTTAGAAAGAGGTCAACTGTGTCGGTCTCCATCAAGCCGCTCGAGGATCGCATCGTGATCAAGCAGGTCGAGGCAGAAACGACGACAGCCTCCGGGCTCGTCATTCCTGACACCGCCAAGGAAAAGCCGCAGGAGGGCGAAGTCGTCGCCGTCGGCCCCGGTCGCATCGACGACAACGGCAACCGCATCCCCCTCGACATCGCCGTCGGCGACAAGGTCATCTACTCCAAGTACGGCGGAACCGAGGTGAAGTACGGCGGAGAAGACCTCCTCGTGCTCTCCGCCCGCGACGTGCTCGCAGTGGTCGTTCGCTAAGTACCGCGAACCCAGCTCTACCCGGAACGCCCGGTGGCCTCGGCCACCGGGCGTTCCGTCGTTCCCCCCGGGGATAGGCTGACCCGGTGCCGAAAGAGACCACAGCAGACGCCCCGATCGGACGGGGGCTCGTCTACGGGATCTCCGCGTACACCCTGTGGGGCGTGCTCCCCCTGTTCTTCCTGCTGCTGCGACCGGCCACCGCCGTGGAGATCGTGGCGTGGCGCATCGTGCTCTCCCTCATCTTCTGCGCCCTGCTGCTCACGGTCACGCGTGGCTGGCCCGCCCTCGTCCGCATCCTGCGGGATCGCCGCACCGTGCTCATCATGGGCGGCGCCGGGGCGCTGATCCTCGTGAACTGGCTCGTCTACGTCTACGCGACCCTCAGCGACCACGTGGTCGAGGCGGCGCTCGGCTACTTCACCAACCCGATCGTCACGGTGCTGCTCGGGGTATTCGTCCTGCGCGAGCGCCTGCGCGCGCTGCAGTGGGTGGCCATCGGTGTCAGCGCGGTCGCGGTGCTGGTGCTCGCGATCAACTACGGCGAGTTCCCCTTCATCGCCCTCGCCCTGGCGTTCTCCTTCGGCTGCTACGGGCTGATCAAGAAGCAGGTGGGCGGCCGCGTCGACGCGGTGAGCGGCCTCACCATCGAGACGGCGTGGCTCACGGTGCCCGCCTCCATCGCCCTCGTTGTACTCGCGGGCAGCGGCGTGCTGACGATCGGAACCGTGTCGCCGCTGCAGACCGTCGCGATCCTCTTCGCCGGCGTCGTCACCGCCGTGCCGCTGCTGCTCTTCGCCGCGGCAGCGCGCCGACTGCCCCTCACCCACCTCGGGCTGACGCAGTACTTCGCGCCGCTGCTGCAGTTCCTGATCGGCGTCTTCGTGCTGCAGGAGGACATGCCGCCCGCGCGCTGGCTGGGCTTCGGACTGGTCTGGGTGGCGCTCGTGCTGCTGACCTGGGATATGTTCCGCAGCGGCCGTGCGGGCCGCGCGAACCTCGTCGTTGCGGGCGAATAGCAGCCCTCGATCGCTGATCACCCTCGTTCGGGGGAGAAATCGTCGGGTTCTTAGGTAACGATTCAGTCGTGTTACAGGGCTGTAACACGAACGTATTGTGCGGGGCGGTTTTGCGCCTTAGTTTTGGCATTGCTGCCGTTCGCCAAGTGCGGTCGTGTTCTACACACATTCATTAACTTCAATGCAAGGAGCAACATGAGCGTTTTCGCGAAGGCCCCGGCCTCCCGCTCACGGACCCTTAAGTCAGTCCTCGGCGGCATCGCCGTCCTGGGCGTCAGTGCACTCGTTCTGAGTGGCTGCGCTTCGACCGACTCCGAGGACACCTCGTCGTCATCGGGCCCCCGAGAAGACCTGACTCTCAAGATCGGCACCGTTCTTCCCCAGACCGGTTCGCTCGCATTCCTCGGCCCGCCCGAGGAGGCAGGCGTCTCGCTCGCAGCCAAGGAGATCAACGACGCCGACCTCGGCATCACGGTTGATGTGACCTACGGCGACTCGGGCGACGTCGACAACAAGGCGTACGAGACCACCGTTCCGAAGCTCCTCGACAGCGGAGTCTCCGCGGTCATCGGCGCCGCGTCGTCCGGTGTATCCAAGCTCTTCATCGACGATGTCGTCGGCGCCGGTGTCATCCAGTTCTCCCCGGCGAACACCTCGCCCGACTTCACCACGTGGGACGACGACGGACTTTACTTCCGTACCGCACCCTCCGACCTCCTGCAGGGCGAAGTCCTCGGCAACCTCATCGCCGAAGACGGCAACGAGACCCTCGGAATCATCTACCAGAACGACGCGTACGGCACCGGGCTCGAGGGCGTCGTCAGCGACATCTTCACCGAAGCCGGTGGCGAGGTTGTGGCATCCGAGGCGTACAACGACGGTGACGCCACCTTCGACGCGCAGATCAGCACCGTTATGGCCGCTGACCCCGACGCCGTCATCCTGATCACCTTCGACCAGATCTACACGATCGGCCCGGCACTCGTTGCCAAGGGCTTCCCGGTAGACAAGATGTACCTGGTCGACGGAAACCTCAAGCAGTTCGGCACCGAAGACGGCAAGATCCCCGCTGGCACCTTCACCGGTTCCAAGGGAACGACGCCCGGCCCGGTCCTCTCCGACGACTTCCAGGACCGCCTCAACGCGAACTGGACCGCCGAGGGCAACGCCGAGCTGAGCGACTACAGCTACGCAGCCGAGTCCTACGACGCGGTCATCCTGCTCGCACTCGCCGCGCTCGAGGCCAATTCGGTCGACGGCAAGGAGATCGCTGCGAAACTGCAGACGGTTTCCGGTGGAGACGGTGACGGCGAGAAGGTGACCGACTTCGCAGCCGGAGCCCAGGCCATCATCGACGGCGACACGATCGACTACGACGGCTACTCCGGAGGAATCGCGTTCGACGAGAACGGCGACCCGACCGAGGCCACCATCGGTGTCTTCCAGTACGACGACCAGAACAAGTTCGAGCGCATCAACTAGTTCGAACAGCTAGACACGAGGGGCCCCGGCATTGCGCCGGGGCCCCTTCGCGTTGCCCGGGCACCGTCCGGCGCTGCAGGGGAGCGCCTGAGCGCTCCGGCATCCGCTCACCGGCCGCGGCATGCCGTGGGCCCGGGGAGCCGCTCAGCGAGGCACAGGAGCTCCCGGCGCAGAGGGCTGGCCGCCACATGGTTCACGGTGGGGCCGCCCCATCGGCAGGCCGACAGGCCCACACGCTAGCCAACAGCCCGCACCCGGCGCCACAGCCCCCGCCAACGACGAAGGGCCCGGGATTCCTCCCGGGCCCTTCGATCGGTGCGTGCGGCTACTCGCCGAGCGTACCGAGGTACAGCGAGATCACCTTGGGGTCCACCAGCAGCTCGCGGCCGGTGCCCGTGTAGGCGTCGCGGCCCTGGTCGAGCACGTAGGCGCGGTCGCAGATCTGCAGGCAGCGGCGGGCGTTCTGCTCCACCATGATCGTCGTGACGCCGGCCTTGTTGATCTCGGAGACGCGGATGAAGGCGTCGTCCTGGCGGGCGGGCGACAGTCCCGCAGACGGCTCGTCGAGCAGGAGCACGCTGGGGTTCATCATGAGCGCGCGGCCCATGGCGACCATCTGGCGCTCGCCACCCGACAGTGAGCCGGCGCGCTGCTTGAGGCGCTTGCCCAGCTCGGCGAAGATGCTGGTGACGAACTCGAGACGCTCGTCGTAGGCCTTGGGGCGCTGGAAGAGCCCCATCTGCAGGTTCTCCTCGATGGTGAGGCTCGGGAACACGTTGTTGTTCTGCGGAACGAAGCCCACACCGCGTCCGACGAGCTTGTCGGCCTTGAGGCCGGCGATGCTCTCACCGTTCAGCAGCACGTCGCCGCCGCGGATCTTCACCTGGCCGAAGATCGACTTCAGCAGCGTCGACTTGCCGGCGCCGTTCGGGCCGATGATGCCGATGAGCTCGCCCTTGGAGGCGGTGAGGGAGCACTCGTTGAGGATGTTGACGCCGGGGAGGTAGCCGGCGGTCACCTTCTGGATGTCGACGACGTACTCACTGGGAGTGGCGGCGGGCTTCGCGGCCGGAATGGTCTGGGTCACGAGGTGTGTCCTTTCGCGCGCTCTGCTTCTTTTTCGGTGGCGGCGTCGAGTGCTGCGACCTCGGCGACGAGGTCCTGGGCTTCGTCGGACAGCTCGCCCGCATAGCGGCCGGTCACCACGCCGAGGTCGACGTCCTGGTGGCTTCCCAGGTAGGCGTCGATCACGGCGGGGTTCTTCATAACGTCGTCGGGCGGACCCTCGGCGACGACGCGGCCCTCGGCCATCACCACCACCCAGTCGGCGATGTGGCGCACCATCTGCATGTCGTGCTCGACGAAGAGCACGGTCATGCCGAGCTGCTTCAGGTCGAGGATGTGCTCGAGCAGCGACTGGGTGAGCGCGGGGTTCACGCCTGCCATCGGCTCGTCGAGCATCACGAGGGTGGGCTCGCTCATCAGAGCGCGTGCCATCTCGAGCAGCTTGCGCTGTCCACCGGACAGGCTCGCGGCGAAGTCGTCGGCCTTCGCGTCCAGCTTGAACTTCACGAGCAGGTCGTGGGCGCGCGCCTCGATCTCGGCGTCCTGCTTGCGCCACAGGGCGGGGATGAACCCCGCGAAGAAGCGCTCGCCGGTCTGCCCGGTGGCGCCCAGCTTCATGTTCTCCATGACGGTGAGCAGGCCGAGGGCCTTGGTGAGCTGGAAGGTGCGCACCTGGCCCATGCGGGCCACCTTGTACGCGGGGATGTTGGCGAGGTTCTTGCCGTTGAACTCCCACGTGCCTGTGTTCGGCTTGTCGAAGCCGGTGAGCAGGTTGAACAGTGTCGTCTTACCGGCACCGTTCGGCCCGATCAGCGCGGTGATCGCGTTGCGGGGGATCTCGAGGTGCTCCACGTCGACGGCGGTGAGGCCGCCGAAGGTGCGGCTCACCTTGTCGGCGATGATGATCGGGTCGACTTTGGCGACACCGGGGGCGATCTCGCCGGAGTGCAGGCCGGTGGACTTGACCGGCTTGACCGACTCGGATGCTGGGCTACTTGACAAAGGTCAGCTCCTTCTTGTTTCCGAAAATGCCCTGTGGCCGGTAGATGACGATCAGCAGCAGGGCCACGCCCACCAGCACGTACCGCAGAACGGCCGCCTGGATGTTGGTCATCGGCAGGACGCCGTCGCTCGCGAGCTGCGGCAGCACGTTGTCGAGGAAGGCCATCAGCACCCAGAAGATCGCCGAGCCGACGACGGGACCGAAGACGGTCGCGGCACCACCGAGCAGAAGGATCGTCCAGAGGAAGAAGGTGAGGCTGGTGACGTACACGCCGGGAACCACAGCGGAGGGGAGCACGAGCACCACACCGCCGATCGCGCCGAAGGTGCCGCCCAGCATGAGGGCCTGCATCTTGTAGGCGAAGACGTTCTTGCCCAGCGCACGCACGGCATCCTCGTCCTCACGGATGCCCTTGAGGACGCGTCCCCAGGGGCTGCGCATCAGCAGGTAGACCGCGAGCACGGCGATCGCCAGCAGGATGATGCCGAAGATGCGCACCCACCACTGGGTCTCGTTGTAGACCCACGGACCGAAGCCGTAGTCGCCCTCGGGGATCGGGTTGGCCGCGCGGAAGCCCGCGTGGTACCCGCCGAGGCCGTCAGCCGAGTTGGTGAACTCGTCGAAGACCTGCGTCGTGAAGAGCAGCCGCACGATCTCGGCGGCGGCGATCGTCACGATGGCCAGGTAGTCGGCCCTCAGCCGGAGGGTCGGTATGCCCAGGATGAGCGCGAAGACCACCGAGACGGCGATGCCGACCAGGATGCCCGCCCACCACGGGAGACCGAAGCTCAGGATCGAGATGGCGTAGCCGTAGCCACCGAGGGCCATGAAGCCGGCCATACCGAAGTTGAGCAGTCCGGCGTAGCCGAAGTGAACAGAGAGGCCGACGGCCGCGAGGGCATAGGCGATTGTCGTCGGGCTGATCAACCAGCCGGCGGTGTTGGAAAGTGCAGCTCCCCAGTCCATGGTGGCCCTAACCTATTCTCTCGCGACGGCCGAGGATGCCCTGTGGTCTGACGAGCAGAACCACGATGAGCACAACGAGCGCACCTACATATTTCAAGTCGGATGGAATCCAGAGCGTCGAGACCTCGACGAGCATGCCCACGATCAGCGAGCCGACCAGTGCGCCGAACGCCGTGCCCAGGCCGCCGAGGGTGATGGCGGCGAAGATGAGCAGCAGGATCTGGCCGCCCATGTCCCACTTGATGCCGGGGCGGAAGTAGGCCCAGAGGATGCCCGAGAGACCGGCGAGGCCGGCCGACAGGATCCAGACGGTGCGCACCACCGAGTCGACGTTGATTCCGGATGCGGCGGCGAGAGAGGCGTTGTCCGAGATCGCCCGGGTCGCCTTTCCCGTGCGGGTGTTCACGAGCCACCACGCGACGGCCGCCAGAACGATGATGCTCACGACCATGCTCACCATGTCGGTGATCGACAGCGATACCGAGCCGAAGAGCTGGATGCTCGCCTCACCGGAGCCGGGCAGCTGGTAGGTGCCGCCTCCGATGAAGAACTGGATGATGTAGCGCAGGGCCAGCGAGAGGCCGATGCTCACGATCAGCAGCTGGGTCAAACCGATCCCGCGTTTTCGCAGCGGTCTCCAGATGCCGGCGTCGAGCGCGAGGCCCAGTCCCGCGCTCAGCGCGAGTGCGACGGGGATGGTGATCCACAGCGGCCAGTGCAGGAAGACCCCGAACACCAGGGCCATCACCGCCCCGAAGGTGACCATCTCCGCGTGGGCGAAGTTGCTGAGGCCCGTGGTGCCGAACACCAGGGAGGCGCCGATGGCCGCGAGTGCGAGCATCAGGCCGAAGTTGAGGCCGTTGACGACGCGCTCCACCAGCTGGTCGGCGAAGCTCGTGGTCTCGCGCACTCCCTCACCGAGGAAGAAGTTCACCGACTTGTTGTTGGTGAGGCCGAACTCCGCGTCGATGCTGGCCTCGCCTTCGACGACGATCACGCCCTCGGGCAGTGTCTCCTCGTCGAGGGTGATCGTGTACTCCTCTTTCTCGGGAACACCGATCTTCCACTTGCCCTCCGCGTCGGTGACGACCTCGGAGTCGAAGCCGTCGCCCTCCACGATGATGCGCACGTCCTCGAGCGGCTGACTCTCGTACTTGACGTTCCCGCTGAAGACGAAGTCGTACTCGTCCGTGCCGACTTCATCTGCACTCGCGGCAGACGCCGACGAGAATGCGAGGCCGGCAAAGACTGCGGCCAAGAGAACGGCAACCAGGCGCGATGTGCGCTTCTTAGTTGTTGCGACTTCCACGGAACCTCCAAGACAGGGCCAGTCGAGACCTAGGTATCTCGCGGTTCTGGCGCAGCGTCGACAGTGACCATACTGAGTAATTGTGTCCGTCGTGTTTCCACGCAGACACAAATCAGGTTGCGCTAATTATGGGGTGCGGAATACCTCCGGGCATAACACGTTAATATTGGGTACCGGTAATCGACGGCGTATCCGGGCCAATCACACTCTTATTAGGGGAATCATGGACCAGCCTGATCCTTTCGGATTCATCGGACTTACCTACGACGACGTCATGCTCCTGCCCGGGCACACGGATGTCATACCGAGCGAGGCCGAGACCGCGTCGCGTCTGACGCGGCGAATCACGGTCAACTCGCCGCTGCTGTCGGCCGCGATGGACACCGTCACCGAGTCGCGCATGGCCATCGCCATGGCCCGCAACGGCGGCATCGGCGTGCTGCACCGCAACCTCTCTATAGAGGACCAGGCGGCGCACGTCGACAAGGTCAAGCGCAGCGAGAGCGGCATGATCACGAACCCGGTCACCACCACCCCCGACGCCACGGTCGGCGAGGTCGACGCCCTCTGCCGCGAGTTCCGCGTCTCCGGGCTCCCGGTGGTCGAGGCCGACGGTACCCTCGCCGGCATCATCACGAACCGCGACATGCGCTTCGTCTCCGACTTCGAGAAGAGCACCACGCTCGTGCGCGACGTGATGACCACGAAGGGCCTCATCACGGCTCCCGTGGGCGTCAGCCCCGACGCGGCGATCGCGCTGTTCGCCCAGCACAAGATCGAGAAGCTGCCGCTGGTCGACGCCGAGGGCAAGCTCCGCGGACTCATCACGGTGAAGGACTTCGACAAGAGCGAGAAGTACCCGAACGCCACGAAGGACGACGAGGGCCGCCTCCGCGTCGCCGCCGCCATCGGATTCTTCGGAGACGCCTGGGACCGCGCCGTCGCCCTGAACGAGGCCGGCGTCGACGTGATCGTCGTCGACACGGCCAACGGCGACTCGGCCGGCGTGCTCGACATCATCAGCCGGCTCAAGGGCGATGCGGCCTTCGACCACATCGACATCATCGGCGGAAACGTCGCGACCCGCTCCGGCGCCCAGGCGCTCATCGACGCGGGCGCCGACGCGATCAAGGTCGGTGTCGGCCCCGGCTCCATCTGCACCACCCGCGTCGTCGCCGGCGTCGGCGTGCCCCAGGTGACCGCCGTCTACGAGGCGTCGCTCGCCGCGCGCGAGGTCGGTATCCCCGTCATAGCGGATGGCGGACTCCAGTACTCCGGTGACATTGCGAAGGCGCTCGTCGCCGGTGCAGACACCGTTATGCTCGGCGGACTCCTCGCCGGCTGCGACGAGAGCCCGGGCGACCTGGTCTTCGTCAACGGCAAGCAGTTCAAGGCCTACCGCGGCATGGGCTCGCTGGGCGCGCTGCAGACGCGCGGCAAGAAGACCTCGTACTCGCGCGACCGCTACTTCCAGTCGGACGTGCCGAGCGACGAGCAGCTGATCCCCGAGGGCATCGAGGGCCAGGTGCCCTACCGCGGCCCGCTCTCGGCCGTCGCGTACCAGCTCATCGGCGGCCTGCGCCAGTCGATGTTCTACACGGGCGCCCGCACCATCACCGAGCTCAAGCAGAAGGGCAAGTTCGTGCGCATCACGGCTGCCGGCCTGAAGGAGTCCCACCCGCACGACATCCAGATGGTGGTCGCGGCGCCGAACTACTCGCGCTAGCGAGCATCCGCTTCTCGTCATCCGCTGGCGTCGTCGAGCTCTCGACGACGCCAGCGGTCTGTGCACAGGCCGAAGACCCGGATCGAGCCGCCACCCGTGCGCCGGTAAGCTTGCCGGGTGAGTGACATCGAGATCGGCCGTTCCAAGCGCGCCCGCCGTGTATACGCCTTCGACGACATCGCGATCGTGCCCTCCCGGCGCACGCGCGACCCGCAGGACGTGTCCATCAGCTGGACGATCGACGCCTATACCTTCCAGATCCCCGTGCTCGCGGCCCCGATGGACTCCGTCGTGAGCCCGGCCACCGCGATCGCCATCGGTAAGCTCGGCGGCCTGGGTGTTCTCGACCTCGAGGGCCTCTGGACGCGCTACGAGGACCCGACCCCGCAGCTCGCGGAGATCGCCGCCCTCGCGCCCGCCGATGCGACGAAGCGGATGCAGCAGATCTACGCGGAGCCCGTGAAGCCGGAGCTCATCCGCGACCGCCTGGCCGAGATCCGCGCCTCGGGTGTCCCCGTCGCCGGCGCCCTCAGCCCGCAGCGCACGCAGGAGTTCTACGAGACCGTCGTCGCCGCGGGCGTCGACATGTTCGTGATCCGCGGAACCACGGTGAGCGCGGAGCACGTCTCCAAGAGCACCGAGCCCCTCAACCTCAAGAAGTTCATCTACGAGCTCGACGTGCCGGTGATCGTCGGCGGCGCCGCGACCTACACGGCGGCCCTGCACCTGATGCGCACCGGAGCGGCCGGCGTGCTCGTCGGCTTCGGCGGCGGCGCGGCGTCCACCACTCGCGCGAGCCTCGGCATCCACGCCCCGATGGCCACCGCCGTCGCCGACGTGGCCGGAGCCCGCCGCGACTACATGGACGAGTCGGGCGGACGCTACGTGCACGTGATCGCCGACGGCGGGCTCGGCAACAGCGGCGACATCGTCAAGGCGATCTCCGTGGGCGCCGACGCCGTGATGCTCGGCAGCGCGCTCGCCCGCGCGACCGACGCCCCCGGCGGCGGCTTCCACTGGGGCGCCGAGGCGCACCACCTCGAACTGCCGCGCGGCAAC
>Ga0247729_10000384_pt1 | contig 18924 bp, 14 predicted proteins | sample UWRJL133311R2_FD_180958 | JGI IMG/M metagenome (GOLD analysis project Ga0247729, IMG submission 180958) | Plant litter microbial communities from Arlington Agricultural Research Station in Wisconsin, United States - UWRJ-L133-311R-2 | ecosystem: Environmental > Terrestrial > Plant litter >... | reverse complement strand
ACCTGAATACGGCGCTGGTATTCGAGCCCAAGCAAAACGTGCTGGAAGTGTACGAAAGCAGGGTGCGGATTCCCTTCGCCCAAAGCGACCTGGCGCGGGTGGAATGGGTAACGTGCGTGTCGCCGCGGCTGTTCTGGAGCAACTACCACTTCCTGCGCCTGCACCTGCGCGACGGCCGCACCATCACTCTTACGGCGCTGCTGACCAATCTGGAGCCGGTGGCCGATTTTTTGCGCAATTCTAATGTCGACACTCAGCAGCGGTGGTTTTGCTTTTTGTAAATTTTCCGTTGCCAAAGTACAGTAAAACCAGAATCAGCCGTTTTTAACTGGCTTATACCACGCATCTTTCCCAAGCGTTATAAGCGGCGAATTATTACTTTTACAAAAGATACCTCTCCCCTAACCAGCCCCGATGCGGCAACTGTTAGCTGTCTTGCTCTTGACGATGCCGTTCCTGGCCCAGCCCCTGCGGGCCCAGGACACGACCGTATTGCACCGGCAGCGGGTAGCCCTGCGCACCCTGCCGGCGTCGGTGCGGCGCGTGCAGGTGCTCGACTCCTTGTGCTACGCCCTGCACGAGACGGCCATTCCGCAGGCCCTGGCCTACGGGGAGCAGGGCGTGGCGCTGGCCCGCCGCCTCGGCGACCAGCGGGGTTTGATGCGGTGCCTGCTCAGCCTCGGCAACTGCTACGCTTCGTCGTCGGACGGGCCGCACGCGCTGGCGCTCTACAACGAGGCCCACGGCCTGGCCCGCCGCCTCAACGATGTGGAAGGCACGGTGCGCAGCTATTCCTCCATGGCCGGCGTGCACCACGAGCGGGGCGACACCACTATTGCCTGGCGCAACTATAAGGAAGCCCTGCGGCTGGCCGACCGGCCGGGCGTAACCGAGCACACCCGGCTTATTTTGTTCGGCAACCTTTCGAGCTTCTACTTTTACCTGGAGCGGCCCGAGCTGGCGCTGCGCTATATGAACAAGGCGCTGTATCTGGCCCGCCGCACCCACGACCGATCGGGGGAGGCGCTGCACCTGGCCAACATGGGCACCTACTACTGGCAGAAAGGCCGCGTAGAAGTAGCCGAGGGCCTGATCCGGCGGGCCCTGAAAATCACCCAGGATCTGCACGAGGCCCGCTACGAAGCCGGCAACCTTGAGCTGCTGTGCCTGGTGCTGCTGCAAAACCACCGCACCGACGAAGCTGCCGACTACGCCACCCAGGCCCTGCAGAAAGCTCGGGAAAGCCACTACCTGGAGCGGGTGCTGGACGCCTACAGCGTGCTGGCCCAGGTGAACACCCAGCAGGAAAACTACAAACAGGCCTACGAGTGGCAGGAACGGTACCTGGCCCTGAACGACACGCTCAACAACCGCCAACGCCTGAATACGCTCATGGCCCTGCAAACCCGCTATGACCTGCGCGACAAGGAGCACCAGATCCGGCTGCTCACCGAGCGGACCCATCTGCAGCACCTGCGCAACCGCGGCCTGTGGGCTGTGGTTGCCTTCCTGGCGCTTATCGTCGTATTCGTGGGCGTACTGTACTGGCAGCTACGCCGCAACCGGGCTGCGCTACGCGCCAACCACTTGGCCCTGCAGGAGACCACCGCCGAACTGCGCCGCGTAGCCGCCTCCAAAGACCGGCTCTACGCCATCGTCGCCCACGATTTGCGCGGCCCGGTAACCTCGTTTGTGGGCGTCACCGAGCTGATTGGCTTCTACCTCACCCGCCGCGACGAGGATGGCCTGCGCCGCCTGCCCGAGCTGGTACGGCAATCGGCCCACAGTCTCAACGGCCTGCTCGATAACCTGCTGAACTGGGCCGTGAGCCAGACCGGGGAGCTGGCTTTCCGCCCCGAGAAGCTGGACGTGGCTGAGCTGTTTGCCGAAAATGCTCAGCTCTACCAGACCACCGCCGAGGCCAAGCAGATCCGCTTCGAGCTAAGCCATGCCCCCGACCTGCGCCTGTGGGCCGACCACAATATGACCCGCACTATTCTGCGCAACCTGGTGGGCAACGCACTGAAGTTTACGCCCGCGGGCGGCCACATCCAGTTTCACGCCGTGGCCAACCCCGAAACCGGCACCGTCACGCTCACCATTGCCGATTCGGGTCACGGCATGCCGGCCGCGCTGGTGCAGGAAGTACTGTACTCGCAGGAGCTGCCCCAGACGCTGGGTTCGTTGCACGGGCCGCGGGCGGGTACGGGGCTGGGGCTGCTGCTGTGCCGGGCTTTCGTGCAGCGGCAGGGCGGGCTGCTTAGCATCCATAGCACCGTGGGTGCGGGCACTACGGTACACGTGCAGCTGCCGGGCGTGGGCGCCTAAGTTTACTGTTCAGGGCTTTTCCGGGGCGGGGCGGTGGCGTTTGCCGGCTTCTTCCGACCTTTGCCCGCTATGCAACTACATTTTCGTGAACTGGGCCAGGGCGCGCCGCTGGTTATTCTCCACGGCCTGTTCGGCACTTCCGACAACTGGCAGACGCTGGCCAAGCGCTGGGCCGAAACCCGCCGCGTCATCCTGGTCGACCTGCGCAACCATGGCCGCTCCCCGCACGCGGCCGAGCATTCCTACGAGCTAATGAGCCAGGACGTACTGGAGCTGTTCGACCAGCTGGGCCTGACGGACGACGTGACGCTGCTGGGCCACAGCATGGGCGGCAAAGTGGCCATGCGCTTCGCCCTCGACCACCCCGCCCGCCTGGCCCGCCTCGTCGTGCTCGATATTGCGCCCCGCCTGTCCGACATGAGTCACCAGGACGACATCCTGGCCGGCCTGAACGCAGTTGACCTGCGCACCATCCAAACCCGGCAGGAAGCCGACGAGGCGCTGGCCCGGCACATTCCGCAGGTAGGCGTGCGGCAGTTTCTGCTCAAAAACCTGTACCGCCAAGACGACAACTCCTTTGCCTGGCGGCAAAACCTGGCCGCCCTCACCACCCAGATGCCGGCCATCGGGGCCGAAATAACCGGGGCTCAGCCCTTCCTGAAGCCGGCGCTGTTCGTGCGCGGCGGCAAGTCGGACTACGTCAGCACCGAGGACAAGCTCTACGCCATTCCGGCCCTGTTTCCCAATTCTCAGGTGGAAACCGTGGTCGATGCCGGCCACTGGCTGCACGCTGAAAAGCCCGAGGAGATTTATCAGCTGGTCGAAGCTTTCATAGGTTAATATTGAATGCTGGAGGTTGAAGGCTGAATTATTTGCCCTTCCCTTCCCTTCCCTTCCCTTCCCTTCCCTTCCCACGCAGCCTTCAGCATTTAAAATTCAACACTGCATCATGAAGGGTACCCTCTACCTCATTCCTACCGTGCTAGCCGAGGCTACGGCCGCCCAAGTACTGCCGGCCCAGGTGGCGGCGCGGGTGGCGGACCTGTCCTGCTTCCTGGTCGAAAATGCCCGCACGGCCCGGCGCTTTATTAAGAGCGTGGCCCCGCAGCAGGTTATCGAGGACCTCAGCATCACCGTCATCGACAAAGACTCGACGGAAGCGGAAATAAATGCGGCGCTGAAGCCGGTAGTGGGCGGACAGGACGCGGGCGTCATTTCCGAGGCCGGCTGCCCCGGCGTGGCCGACCCCGGCGCGGAAGTGGCCCGCCGGGCGCACCAACTAGGTATCACGGTAGTACCGCTAGTGGGGCCCTCGTCGCTGCTGCTGGCGCTGATGGCCTCGGGCATGAACGGGCAGAGCTTCGCCTTCCACGGCTACCTGCCCATCGAGCGGGCCCAGCGGGCCGGCGCCCTCAAAAACCTCGAAAAACTAGCTCTCACGCAGCACCAGACTCAGCTGTTTATCGAGACGCCCTACCGCAACATGCAGCTGCTGGAAGATCTGCTGGCCCACCTGCAGCCCAGCACCCGCCTCTGCATTGCCGCCAACCTCACCGCCCCCGACGAGTTTGTGCGCACCGACACGGTGGCCGGCTGGAAAGGCAAGATTCCCCAGCTCCACAAGCAGCCTGCCGTATTTTTGATTGGCCGCTGATTGGTTCTTAGTGGGTGGTTCTTGGCTTTTAGCTGTCATTGCGCAGGCTGAAAACCAAAACCACCCACCAAAAACTATTACTTAAACACCTGATACACGATTAGCGACGAGACGTAGGCCAGGCCGGTCATGTAGAAAAGCTGTAGAATTGGCCACTTCCAGCCCTTGGTTTCGCGGTAGACGACGGCCAGGGTACTCATGCACTGCATGGCAAACACGTAGAACACCAGCAGGGAAAAAGCCCGCGCCGGGGTGAAAAACGGCTGCCCGTTCTCGTCTTTCTCGGCGGCCAGCTTCTGCTGCACCGTGCGCATGTCGGCATCCTGGCCCACGCTGTAGATGGTAGAGATGGTGCCCACAAACACTTCCCGGGCGGCAAACGAGGTAATCAGGGCAATGCCGATTTTCCAGTCGAAGCCCAGCGGGCGGATAGCGGGCTCCAGAGTGCGGCCAAACACGCCGGCGTAGGAATGCTCCAGCTTCTGGGAAGCCACCCGGGTTTCGGTTTCGGTCTTGCTGAGTTGCTGCTGCGCCGCCGTAGCGCGGGCCCTGGCTTCGGCCTGCTCCAGCGCCGGGCCGGGCCCGTAGGAAGCCAGCACCCACAGAATCACGGAAATGGCCACAATGACCTTGCCGGCCTGAAACACGAAGGTCTTGACCTTCTCCACGATGGTGATGCCCACATTTTTCCAGCGCGGCCAGCGGTACACCGGAAACTCCATAATAAAGTAGCTCCGCTCGCGGGTACGCAGCAGCAGCTTCAGGGCCAGGGCCGAGAAGATGGCCGCGAAAAAGCCCAACAGGTACAGCCCCATCAGCGCCACGCCGCGCAGGTTAAATATTCCCAGCACCGGCTCGTCGGGCACCACCAGCCCGATGAGCACGGTGTAGACCGGAATCCGGGCCGAGCAGCTCATCAGGGGCGTGACGAAGATGGTGATGATGCGGTCCTTCCAGTTTTCGATGGTGCGCGCGCTCATGATGGCTGGCACGGCGCAGGCCACACCCGAAATCAGGGGCACCACGCTCTTGCCGTTCAGCCCGAACTTGCGCATGATGCGGTCCATCATAAACGTGACGCGGGCCATGTAGCCGGTTTCCTCCAGCACCGCAATGAAGGCGAAGAGCAGAGAAATCTGGGGAATGAAAATCAGCACGCCGCCCAGCCCGGCCAGAATTCCCTCGGTGAAGAGGTTGATCAACGGGCCATGGAAGTTGGTTTGAATGAGCCCATTGATCCAGGCCACGCCCTGGTCGATAAGCTCCATGGGGTAGCTGGCCCAGGCAAACACGGCCTGAAACATCAGAAACAGCACCCCGAAGAAAATCAGGTAGCCCCACACCTTGTGCGTGAGCACCCGGTCGATGCGGTTGCTGTAGGGCTCAGCCTTTTCGGTGCGCGTCACGGTCACAGCATTCAGCAGAATGTCGTTGATGCGGGCGTAGCGGGCAATGGTTTCCTGGGCCTGCCGGGGCGTGGGCTGAAAGTCGTACTGCGCCACCAGCTCCCCAATGTAGGCCTTGTCGTCGGTGGTCAGGAAGTTGATTTGCCGAAACTGGTGGGCGTAGTGCAGCGCTAGGTAGTCGTTGTGCAGGTTGAAGTAGTAGCGGATCTGCCGGATCATGGGCAGCAGCGCGTCTTCGGGCTCATAGAAGCTCACCGTGGGCGCGCTCATCTGCTGCGCCATCACGATTTTGAGGGCCGCCACGCCAAGGCCCTTGCGGGCATTCATCGGAATCACCGGCACGCCCAGCTCCTGCTGCAGCGCGGCCACGTCGATCTGCACGCCGTGCTGCCCGGCCACGTCCATCATGTTCAGGGCCAGCACGGTGGGCAGACGCAAGTCGGCCAGCTGAGTGAAGAGCAGCAGGTTGCGGCGTAGGTTGGAGGCGTCCACCGTTACCACCACGAAATCCGGGTACTGCTCCGACACCTTATCGTAGAGCAGGTCGGTAATCACCTTCTCGTCCAAACTCTTGGGGTAGAGCGAGTAGGTGCCGGGCAGGTCGATGATTTCGGCGCGGTGTTGGGGCGTGAGCTGACTGACGCCGGTTTTGCGGTCCACGGTCACGCCGGGGAAGTTGCCCACCTTCTGGTTCAGGCCCGTGAGCTGGTTGAACAGCGACGACTTACCCGAGTTGGGGTTGCCGATCAGCGCAATGCGGGTCAGGGCGCGGGGTGCGCGGGGCGGCGAGTCGTGCAGGTTTTCGAGGGCTACTGCGGAAGCAGCCATACCATTGGGGTCGGTAATCAGAGCGGCGCGGGCCATATACGGCAGCGGCTAAGCCTTCAGGAGAATAGTAGCCGCCTCACTCACGCGCAACGACAATGTGTAATCATCATCGCCGAGAATCAGCGTGATGGGGCAGCCCAGTGGGGCGCGGCTGTTCAGGCGCACCTGCGTGCCCGGAATGCAGCCCATTTCCAGCAGCTTCAGCGCCATTTCCGGATCTTCTAGGCAGCAGATCGTACCACTCTCGCCGAGACGAAGATCTTTCACGCTACGGGTGGCAGCGGGCGTAGAATGGGCAGAATGCTGGGGCACTAGAAAGCTGTTTTATTTAGATTCACTTCAAACAAAGGTACAACCGATTTAGTTTTCGGCCAAAACAACCAAACTGCAGCTTGCCCAAAGCAGGCAGGGCTAATTGGTTGATTTAGAATTATTCCCCATTCTGATTGCACCGCTATAAATATTCGAAGAGCACTTGCAAGAATGCCCCGTTTTGATTGTAATTTTGGGTTATAATAACCTGCCAAACTATGCTCAAACGCGTACTTGCCCTGCTCACCCTCGTGATGCTGTTCCCGATGCTGGGCTTCTCCCAGGAAGGCAATAAACTTTCCGGCCGGGTCGTCGACTCTAAAACGAAAGAGCCGATTCCGTTTGCCTCCATCCAACTGAAAGAGGAGCAAACCGGCGCCCTGACCAACGAATACGGCTTCTTCCAGATGGCCATGCCCGAGAAGAACGCTCAGGACTCCCTGCTGGTGCTGGCCCTCGGCTACTTCCGCAAGGCAGTGGTCATCAAAAAAGGCGGCAACATGACCGACCTTATCGTCGAGGTACCGAAGCGGGTTATTGCGCTGGGCGACGTGAAGATTACGGGCGGCAAGGTGAAAGACCTGTCGCTGGGCTCCAAGAGCAGCGCGCCGGGCGAAGGCATGATCCAGGGTATGCCTGGTCAGCAGTACGCTTTCTACGTGAAAAACGAGAAGGGCAAGAAGCTCGGCAACATCCGTTCGGCCTCGTTCTACATCGGCGAAAACGGCTTTCCCCGGGAGCCGTTCCGCGTGCGGATCTATAAGGCCGACGGCAACTACAACTCACCCAACACCGACCTGCTCACCGAAAACGTAGTAGTATCGGCACCCGGCGGCGGCCAATGGTACACCGTCGATCTGACGCCCTACAACATTGAGGCGCCGGCCGAAGGCTTCTACGTCGCCATGGAGTGGATCGTGAGTGGCGACAAGTTCTACACCACCAACTTCATGGACACCTACACGCCCTACGGTCAGATCATGCGTCCTACGTTCGAGTTCAAGGAGAGCCGCACCTGGTCGTATTCGCTAGGCAAAGGCTGGAGCCTGATTACCCTCGCCAACAACGGCATGCGCTACAACGCCATGATCAAGGCCGAGGTAGACATGATTAAGGATTAATTTTCTGGTGGGCTGATTGGTTGATGGGCTCAGATGCTGGCTTCAGCAGGCGGGCCGCAAAAAACACCAGCTAATACCAACAAAAAAGGCTGCTCTATTCGGAGCAGCCTTTTTTGTTGGGGTAGGACAAGCTGCGAGCAGGAGGCCCATCGGCTCATCACTGAGTCAGCGCCTTACTTAGTGCGGACGGCAATTTCTACGCGGCGGTTTTGCTGACGGCCTTCGGCCGTAGCGTTGCTGGCTACCGGTTGGCTTTCGCCCATCGGCTCCAGGCTCACGCGGGAAGCATCGATTTTACCGGTCTGGGTCAGCCAGTTTTTCACGGCCTCAGCGCGCTGGGCGCTCAGCTCCTTATTGTAGCTCTTGTCGCCGCGCGAGTCGGCGAAGCCCATGATGCGCACGGGGCCGGTGGCGTAGCGCTGCCCGATAGAGGCCGAAATCTGCTCCAGAGCCTTGCTGGCGCCGGGCTTGATGGTGGCTTTATCGGTGTCGAACAGCACAGCTTCTTCCAAGCCGTACACGCTGTACTCGTCATTGCCACGCACGCTTACGTCGGGCAGGTTCACTTCCGGATACTTCACGTCGGCCAATTTGGCCTTGGTCATGTCCCAGGTGTTGTCGATGGCGTTGCCAGCGGCATCGGCCGCCCCGGCTACGGCTCCGGCAGCCGTTTCACCGTCCCGGTATACCACGGCGGTATCTTGGGTGGCTTCCTGGGGCTGGTCTTTGGTTTCGGGATTCTTCAGATTGTCGCAGGCGGAAAGCAGGGCAACGAGGGCGACGATGGAAAGCAATTGTTTCTTCATGGCTGTGGAAAAGAGGTTGGGAACAGGTAGCCCCCTTACGCACAACTCCACAGGAAGTTCGAAAAACGCCGCCGCCTACTTCAGCGAGCGGGCCACGATCCAGGCCCGGATAGTTTCCTGGGCGACGGGCGAAAACGTGGGCTTCGGCTGACCGCCGACCAGTGCCCACTCCGCCGGCGGGGCCTGGAAGAGGTGATTTACGCCCACCAGCTTTTTGCTGGTCAGGTCGCGGGAGTTGCGCAGTGCCTTGGTCAGCATGATCATGTTGGCATCGGCAGCCACGTCCAGGTCGGCGGCGCCACTGAGCAGCAGCACCGGGCACTTCACTTCCGTGAGATGATCCAGCGGGTTGTATTTCAAGAAGTAGCGGTAGCGGAACGACGTCAGCTTGGTGGCGCTGTCCTGGGCGGCGGCGGCGGTGAGGTCAGGGCTGTTCTGGCGCAGCATGTTGGCCACAATGGCCTGGGCCTGCGACTCGTCGGTGGTTTGCCGGACCACTTCCAGCAGGGCCTGCTGCTGCTTGTTGGCGGCATCTATCTGGGGCGCGGCTTTGCCCTGCACCCGAAGCAGAGCGGCCTGCTGCTGGGCGGCTACCACGGCGCCGGGCAGTCCGGAGGCGGCCAGGGCTACTACAAACGCCGGCGGCAGCGGCTGGGCAGCCGTCAGCAGTGCCACGTTGCCGCCCTCGCCGTGCCCGATTACGCCGATGTGCGAAAAGTCGATTTCGGAGCGAGCCCGCAGGAAGTTGACGCCAGCCTGCACGTCCGTCACGAGGTCTTCGGTGGTCGTTTGGGCGTAGTTGCCGGCCGAGCCCGCCACGCCCCGGTCATCGAAGCGGAGCACGGCAATGCCGCGGCGGGTGAGGTAGTCGGCCAGCGTGCCGAGCAGACGGTAGTCGCCGGTGGTAGCATCCCGGTCGTGGGCGCCGGCGTCGGATACCAGCACCACGGCCGGGAAGGGGCCGGGGCCAGCGGGCACGGTGAGCATGCCGTTCAGGCGCAGGTTGACGGCCACGTTGGTGTAGTTGACCTCTTCCTCGCGGTAAGGCGGCGTCAGGCGGACCTTAGCCGAGGCGGCGGTGACGGGCGGCGTAAAAAACGTGAGAGTCAGGGGCGCGTCGAGGCCGGGCTGGTGCCAGGTGCCGACCACATGCTTGCCATCTTCGGCCACCTGGCCCGTGAAGCGGCTGCCGGCTTCCTCGGCAGCCAGCATCACCGTGTCGCCGTGCAGCTCTACTTTCACGGCCATGTGGCTGACCTTCTGCAGGGGCACATCCAGAGTGGCGAAATAGTTGCCATCAGCGAGGCTGACCAGCCGGAAAATCACTTCCAGCTCCCCACCGGGCATTTTCAGCGGGCCTTTCCACAATCCGTCGAGCTTGGGGGCGGCGGCGAGGGCGCCGACCGAAGTGGCACCGATGAGCACGAGGGGCAGCCAGCAAAGCAGCAAAAACCGGTGGAGGCTTATTTTCATTGTTGCAGGAAAGTAGGTCGGTAAGCAGGGCAACAGAGCACTTGGAAACGTGCGAAGCAGCCCCGGGCTGGTAGCTGCTTTGCCCGAAAGATACAATGATTCCGTCGTTTTGCCTGCATCGGCTTAGCCGCAGTTCCTACCTTACCGCTTCTAAAGCACCCTCTTAGAGGCCAGAGCAGAGTCTGGATGCCTACTTCACCCGAATAGCCACCTCGCTGCCCGCGGGTAAATCTACTCCGCGAAAAACACCCGCTTCACCCGCTCACTCACGTTGGTCAGCAGCTCGTAGGGTATTGTGCCGATGCGGCCGGCCAGGGTCACGAGCGGCATGGCCTCGCCGAAGATGGTGGCCAAGTCGCCGGCCCGGGCGGCGGGAATGGCCGTCACGTCGACCATGCACATATCCATGCAGACGTTGCCGATGATGGGGGCGCGCTGCCCGCGAATCACGACTTCGCCGGCCCCGTTGCCGAAGCGCCGGTCGTAGCCGTCGGCGTAGCCGATAGCCAGCGTGGCAATGCGGCGGGCGTGGTCGGTGGCCTGGCCCCGGCGGCCGTAGCCCACGGTTTCGCCGGGCGCCAGGGCTTTGATCTGGGAAATGGTGGTGCGCAGGCTGCTTACGGGCCGCAGCGCCTCGGGCTCCCGGCCGCTGGCCTCCACCCCGTAGAGGCCGATGCCGAGGCGCACCATGTCGAAGTGGGCCTCGGGGAAGCGGATAATGCCGGCCGAGTTCAGGGCGTGCTTGATAACGGGGTAGCCCAGGGCCGCTTCGAGCGGGGGCGTCATGCGCTGGAAGGCGGCCAGCTGGCGGCGGCTGAAGTCGTTGTGCTGCTCCTCGTCGGCGCCGGCTAGGTGGGTGAGGGCGCTGGCCACGCGCAGGTGGGCGGCGTTTTCGCGCAGCAGCTGGCACAGCTCGGGTAGGTCTTCCTCACTGAAGCCCAGGCGGCGCATGCCGGTGTCGAGCTTGAGGTGAATGGCGGGCAGGGGCTGCTCCCCGGCGGCCCGCAGGTAGTCGCGCAGCCGCTCAAAGGAGTAAATTTCGGGCTCCAGGTGGTACTGCCGCATCTTCTGAAACGCGTCCGGCGACGGGTTCATGACCATAATCGGCAGGCTGATGCCGTGCTGGCGCAAATCCACGCCCTCGTCGGCGTAGGCTACGGCGAGGTAGTCGGCGCGGTGAAACTGGAGCAGGTTGGCCACTTCGTAGGAGCCGCTGCCGTAGGCGAAGGCCTTCACCATCACCATCAGCTTCGTACCGGGCTGCAGGCGGGCACGGTAGAAGTTCAGGTTGTGCACCAGCGCGTCGAGGTTGACTTCCAGCACCGTGCCGTGGATTTTCTGCTGAAACGCCGTCACGATTCGCTCGAAGCCGTAGCGCCGGGCTCCTTTCACCAAGATGGTTTCGTGCTGAAATCCGTCGGGGCGGAAATCCTGCAGGAAGGCCTCGGTGTCGGCGAAGAACGTTTTTTCCTCTAAGCCGAAAGCCGCCTGAAACTGGCTGATTTCGGGGCCGACACCGACGAGGCGCTCCACGCCGTGGGCGGGCAGCAGGGCCGCTACGCGGGCATACAGCTCGGCCGCCGGCAGGCCCGATTCGAGCACGTCGGACAGGATGAGAGTGCGGCGGCCGCGGCGGGGCTGGCGGGCCAGGGCATCGAGGGCCAGGGTGAGGCCGGCCAGGTCGTTGTTGTAGGTGTCGTCGAGGACGTAGCAGTCGTTGAGGGCCTGCTTCATTTCCAAGCGCATAGCCACGGGCTGGAGCCGGTCGAGGCGGCGTTGGATTTCGGGGGCCGCCACCTGCCGCCAGAGCAGTACCGCCAGGCAGTGCAGGGCGTTTTCCACCGAGGGCTCATCGGCGAAGGGTACCGTGAAGGTGTGCTCCTGGGGCAGGGGCTTGTCGAGCACGATGCGCACCAGCGTGCGGTCGGCCAGGGCTTCGAGCACGGTCACGGCCACGTTGGCGGCGTGCGGATGCTGGCGGCTCCAGGTGAAGCGGCGGTGGGCGGGCAGCAGCGCCTGGGCCGCGGCGTGCACGGTCGGCTGGTCGAGGCAGTAGAAGAGCGTGTCGACGTCGGCGAAGAGCTGGAGCTTCTCGCTTACTTTCTCCTCGGGCGAGGCGAAGCCCGCGTCGTGGGCCGTGCCCAGGGTGGTGAAGATGCCCAGCGTGGGCTGCACCACCCGAGCCAGCCGGGCCATTTCGCCCCGCTCCGAGATGCCCGCCTCGAAGATGCCCAGCGTGTGGGTGGCGTTCAGCTCCCACACGCTTAGCGGCACGCCCACCTGGGAGTTGTAGCTGCGCGGACTCTTGCACACCAGCTCATCGGGGCTCAGCAGCTGGGCCAGCCACTCCTTCACGATGGTCTTGCCGTTGGAGCCGGTGATGCCGAACACTGGAATCCGGAACTGCCGCCGGTGCCGGGCCGCCAGGGTTTGCAGCGCCGCCAGGCTATCATCTACCAGCAGAAAGCCCGCCTCCGGAAACGCCGCCACGCCATTCGGGATGTCGGCCGCGGCCTCTACCACGAACTGGCGCACGCCCTTGGCGTAGAGCTCGGGCAGGTAGCGGTGGCCGTTGTGCTGGGGCCCACGCAGGGCAAAAAACAGCGAGCCGGCCGGCTGGCCCACGCGGCGGCTGTCGAGCAGCAGGTGCTGCACGCGGGCGGGGGCAGCGGGCAGCTGGAGTAGGGTGCCGCCGAGCAGGGCGGGCAGGTCGGGGAAGAGCAGCATGGTAACGGGGATAACCAAGGCAAAGGTACCAGGGTTTAGGCGCGGGCCCGGCCTGCCCGGTCCTGCAGATTCCTTCCACTCGGGGCTGCTCCCAGCTTTTATCCAATTCGCAGCCTAGTAGTTCTGGCTAACTTCCGTGGACAAAGTTGAGAGGAAGTTCAGAAGCAGTTGAGAAGCACTACAGGGTTAGTATGTGAGAATAAGTCCACTTTCCGGCTGCCGGCGCCGTGGCCGGCCTAGCTTAGCTGGGCACGGCTAAGTGAGTAGGCCGGCTCCTGGCCGCCGGTTTACGGGGACTGCCGGGCTTCGCCGTGCCGGGGAAAACGGCTACCTTCGGGCTGCTTTGTGCCACCGGCGGGCGGCGCGGGCCATTTTCCGATTCTTTTTTCGCCTGATGACTACTGTTTCTTCCCCTGCGGTGCCGCTGTGGCGCCGGGTGCTGCCCCACCTGCTGGCCGTCGTGTTATTCGTGGCCCTGGCCGCGACGTACTTCTCCCCCATCGTCTTCGACCACAAAACGCTGGCTCAGCACGACGTGGTGCAGTTTAACGGCGGGGCCCACGAGGCTCAGGTGTACCGGGCCCAAACCGGCAAGGAAGCCCTCTGGACCAACTCCATGTTTTCCGGGATGCCGACCTACCTCATCAGCACCCACTTCACCGGCGACCTGTCCATCTACCTGCACCAGCTTTTCACGCTGAACCTGCCGGCGGTGGTGGCCAACCTGTTTCTGGCGCTGCTCTGCGGCTACGTGCTCTTTACTGCCCTCGGGGTTCGGCCGCTCATTGCGGTGGTGGGCGCGGTGGCGCTGGGCTTTACCAGCTACAACCTCGCCATCCTGGCCGCCGGGCACAACACCAAGAGCCTGGCCCTAGCCTACGCCCCGCTGGTGCTGGGCGGGCTGCTGGTCACGTTCCGCCGCAACAAGTGGCTGGGCGCGGCGCTGTTTGCCCTGGGCCTGGCCATGAACGTGCGCTCCAACCATTTGCAGATCACCTACTACCTGCTGCTGTTGGTGGCCATCTTCGGCATCGTGGAGCTGGTGGGGGCCGTGCGCGAAAACCGCCTCAAGGACTTTCTCAGCCGCACCGCGCTGCTGGTGCTGGCCGCCGGGCTGGCCGTGGGCGTGAGCTTCGGCCGCCTCTACGTGACGGCCGAGTACAGCAAGTATTCCAACCGCGGCAAGGCTGAGCTTAAGCCCCTGCCAGCCCAGCCCGGACAGGCCGCGCCCTCCGCCGACGAAGACGGCCACGACCCCGACTACGCTTTCCACTGGAGCTACGGCGTGGGCGAAACCATCACCCTGCTCGTGCCCAACTACTTCGGCGGGGCTTCCTCGGGCAAGCTAAGCGAGAATTCGGCCACTGCCAAGGCCCTCGAAGGGCTGGGCGTGCCGCCGGTGCAGCTGCGCGACTACCTGCAGAATATGCCCACCTACTGGGGCAACCAGCCGATTACGAGCGGGCCGGTGTACGTGGGCGCGGTGGTGTGTCTGCTGTTCGTGCTGGGTTTGTTTGTGGTAGACAAGCGCACCCGGTACTGGCTGCTGGCGGGCACCATCTTCTCGATGCTGCTGGCCTGGGGCAAGAACTTCGAGTCGTTCAACCTGCTCATGTTTAACTATTTCCCCGGCTACAACAAGTTCCGCTCGGTAAGTATGGCGCTGGTTATTGCCCAACTGGCCATGCCGCTGCTGGCCGTGCTGGCCCTGGCCCGGGTGCTGCGCCCCCGCCCCGTAGCCGTGGCCCCCGTTGGCGGCAGCACCCACCCCAGTTTGGCCGCCCTCACCGCTTCGCCCGTGGATACCATGGAAACCGTGGCCGTGAAGCGCAAGCTGCTCTACGCCGTGGGCATCACGGCGGGTATCTGCGTGCTGGCCTTCCTGGCCGGCCTGGGTGCCGACTTCGCCTCGCCCGTCGATGCGCAGATGCAGCAGCAGGGCTTCCCCGTGGACGCCATCCGCACCGACCGGGCCAGCCTGATGCACACCGACGTGCTGCGCTCCATCGTGTTTGTGCTGCTGGCCGGCGGGGTACTGTACTTCTACCTGCAGCGCAAGCTCAGCGCCGCGCTGGCCGCCGCGCTGGTAGGCGCCCTCACGCTGGTGGATTTGTGGTCGGTGGATAAGCGCTACCTCAACGACAATAACTTCCAGCGCGAAACCATTGCCCAGCAGTTCGTGCCCACCGTCGCCGACCAGCAGATCCGGGTGCTGGAAGCTGTGGACCTGCAGGGCGGCAAGCCCGCCACCGACACGCTCAGCTACCGGGTGCTCAACCTGCAGGCCGGCGACCCGTTCAGCGAGGCCAACACCTCCTACTTCCACAAGAGCATCGGCGGCTACCACGGGGCCAAGCTGCACCGCTACCTCGACCTAATTGAGCGCCAGATTTCGCAGAACAACCTGCAGGTGCTCAACATGCTCAACACCCGCTACATTATCCCGCAGGACCCTAAGCAGGAGGTGCGGCGCAACCCCGGCGCGCTGGGCAACGTCTGGTTTGTGAGCACCGTGGAAAAGGCCCAGAGCCCCGACCAGGAAATGGCGGCCCTGAGCACGCTGAACCCCGCCACTGACGCCGTGGTAGACGTATCAAAGTTTCCGCTGACCAAGACCAGCTACAACGCCGCCGGCTCCACCATCAGCCTGACCAAGTATTCGCCCGACGCGCTGACCTACCAGGCCAAGGCCGCCCAGGACGGCTTCGCAGTCTTCTCCGAAATCTACTACCAGGACGGCTGGAACGCCTACATCGACGGCAAGCTGACGCCGCACCTGCGCGCCAACTACGTGCTGCGGGCCCTGCCCATCCCGGCCGGCACCCACACCATTGAGTTTAAGTTCGAGCCCCGGGAGTATGCCATCGGCAACACCGTTTCGCTCATTTCCTCGATTCTGCTCATCATAGCCCTGCTGGGCGCCGTCGTCTACGCCGTGAAGCGCCAGCCCACCCCGGCGGAGGAAACGCCGCTGCTGGCGTAGTTTAGGGAAGGGCGTTTTTAACGTCTGTCCTCCGGATCATTCCGCGCATGAAGCGACGACGAAGGGGCTGCCTACGATAACCGGCCTTTTTGCATTGTCCAAAGCCCTTTACCTACGCCGGTGAAGGGCTTTGTGCATTTTAATGACCTTTGCGGAGCGTCAGAGGCAGGTCCTTCATTCCGCTACGCTCCACTCAGGATGACAGATGAAAACCGTACGCCCCTGCTGCTACAGGAAATCCGGGAGCCTGGGGCGGCGCAGCGCGGCGTGCGGCTGCTGCTGGGCCGCGACGACCTGACCCACCCGGAACTGCCCGGCAACAAGTGGCGCAAGCTCAAACACAACCTGCACGCCGCCCGCACCCAGGGCCACGATACGCTGCTGACCTTCGGCGGGGCCTTTTCCAACCACGTAGCCGCCGTAGCCGCCGCCGGCCGCCTCGCAGGCTTCCGCACCATCGGCCTGATCCGGGGCGAGGAAACCCGGCCCCTGAACCCCACGCTCACCCAGGCCCGGGCCGATGGGATGCAGCTCCAGTACCTGAGCCGGGAGGCCTACCGCCGCAAGCAGGAACTAGATTTCCTGGCCGAAATCCTGGCCCGGACCGGACCGGCCTACGTGCTGCCCGAGGGCGGCACCAACGCCCTGGCCTTGCCCGGCGGCGCGGAGCTGATAGCCGAGCTGACCGCCCAGACCGACTTCGACGCGGTGGCGGTGGCCTGTGGCACGGGTGGCACGCTGGCGGGCCTGCTCACGGGCCTAGCCGGCACGCGGGAAGCCCTGGGCGTGGCCGCGCTAAAAAACGGGAGCTTCCTGCGCGACGACGTCGGGGCCCTGACTCTGGCCGCCACGGGCCGGCGCTACGCCAACTGGAGCCTGCACACTGACTACCACTTCGGCGGCTACGCGAAGTTTTCGGCCGAGCTGCTGGCCTTTATCCACGGCTTTCAAACCCGGCACGGTGTGCTGCTCGACCCCGTGTACACCGGCAAGCTGCTGTTTGGGGTGCTGGATCTGATTGAAAAAGGCTACTTCCGGCGCGGCAGCACGGTGGTGGCCATCCATACCGGCGGGCTGCAGGGCTGGGCGGGCTTCCGACAGCGGTTTGAGAGCCGCAGCGCCTGGTGGCCGGAGCTGGCCTAAAGGCATCGGGCAGCCAAAAGCGAAGCTGCACCGTACTCACTTAAACTCTCTTCTGCTCCTATGTCCCTTGCCCGCCTGCTCCGCCGCCTGCTACCCCTGCTGTTTCTGCTGGGATTGGGTTGGTTTCTGTGGAAGAAAGTGCAGCCTGCGCTGTTCGACAATCCGCTCAACCCCGAGCCGCGCATTACCGTGACCCACAACACGGTGCTGGAGAAGGTGGAGGCCCTGGGCCGGCTGGAGCTGGTGCGCTACCACTTCAAGGACGTGGTAGAGTATAAGAAAAGCACCTACCGCTTCCTGCCCGACGCCAAAGTGGCCCTCATCGTGGCCGGCGACGCCGTGGGCTGCCTCGACCTGCGGCGGGTGAAAGCTCAGGACGTAGTATTCGAAGGCGACTCCGTGGTGCGCATTGCTCTGCCGGCCGCTGAGCTGTGCACCTGGCAGGTCGACCACAGCCAGAGCCGCGTGTACAGCGTGGAAAACGGCTTTTTCAAGGATGCCGAGCTGGTTGATGCCGGCTACAAGTACGCCGAGGCCAACGTGCGCACCGCCGCTCTGCAGTCGGGCATCCTGGCTCAAACCGAGCAGAACGCCGAGAAAATCTTGCGCCCTATGCTCGAAACCATGACCGGCCGCCGCGTCGTGCTTATCCACCAGATGGCCGCCCCGCAGATGCCCGTGCGCCGTTGAGCATCTTACTGCCTGACAGACAACCAACCGCAATGGAAATAGTCGAATACGAACGTAGCCTGCAATGGGTAGGCCACCTGACCTGTCCGCACTGCCAGCAGTTGAGTGAGGGCTGGCGCTCCAGTGGCATGAGCGAATGTTTCCCGCACTTCTACTGCTCCCAATGTTCCAACGCCCTGCAGCGGGAGCAGGACAAGGAGCTGGTATATTACAAAGCCACTCCGCAGCTACTGGCCCAGATTGCCGCCACCCTGCCAGCCTGCGTGTGCGGAGGGCAGTTTACCCCCACTGCCGGGCCTAAGTGCCGTTGGTGCCACCAGGAAATACCGTTGGTCAGCGACCCGGTGAAGCACCTGCACAACCCGAACGTAGTGCTGCTCGACGGGGCCTGTCTTTGCAATGCCGAAGGACCGCGCTACCAGGTGCGCATCATCGACTAACGACCTACCTGGCGCTAGTCCTCGCCTTCTTCCCGGTCCTTGCCCAGATCATCCAGGGCCATGCGGATCAGGTCGTTTTCGTAGCCTTTCACGGTCAGGAACATCGTGAGCTTCTGGCGGCGCAGACGCTGGTTGCGCTCCTTTTCTACCCGGTCGCGCTTTTCGAGCACGTCGAGCAGGTTCTGGTAGTACATGTCGCCGTCGATTTCCTTCATCCCGACCTTGATGCAGTAGTCGGAAATACCTTTTTGCTTGAGCTCCTGGGTGATGCGGCGACGGCCCCACTTCTTGATGTTGACCTTGCCCCGCACGAAAGCCTGGGCAAACCGCTCCTCGTCGAGCAGCTTTTCCCGGCTTAGCCGGATGATGATTTCGCCGGCCTCGTCCTCGTTGAGGCCGTACTCGCGTAGCTTGGCCTCCACTTCTTTCTGGTTGCGCTCCTGATAGGCGCAGAAGGCCGCTATTTTGGGCAGGGCTTCCGAGGGGGTGTAGAATTTTCGCTTGGGCTGATCCATAGGTGAGCAAGGTAAGAACTGCGCGCGCAGGGGTGTGGTACAGGACGCGCGGCCGGGCAGAATCGTTCGAAAGCAAAGCCGCGGGTCGGAGCTGCCAGAGGGCTTCGGCCGGTGCCCTGGCTCCGCCCGCCCAGCCAAGATCAAGATAGGGCGCGCTTTTACGGTTGAGCTAATCTATTATCATTCATTACTATATATAACATCCACTCTCCCGATAACTACGGATTTGAATCCCAAAAAACACGGAATCTACCTGCTGCAAATACGTAATTCGGCGGTTTGGCGTGGCAGTCCTGGAGCGGGTGGGCGTACAAGCGCTCATGTTCCACGGGTTACCCCACCTTCCGCTATGTCCAAACTCCTTTCCCCTCCTGAGCCAGGCGCTGCTGCACTGACCTCCGCTCTGCCCCGCCGCTCTTTTCTGCGTTACTCCGGTGCTGGTCTCGCCCTGGGCGGCCTGCTGCTCGCCGGCTGCGACGACGACACCGACAACAATAA
>Ga0247729_10000383_pt1 | contig 18929 bp, 18 predicted proteins | sample UWRJL133311R2_FD_180958 | JGI IMG/M metagenome (GOLD analysis project Ga0247729, IMG submission 180958) | Plant litter microbial communities from Arlington Agricultural Research Station in Wisconsin, United States - UWRJ-L133-311R-2 | ecosystem: Environmental > Terrestrial > Plant litter >... | reverse complement strand
ATACACCGAGTGGATGCCCTCGGCTCGAGCCGTCGCCGCGAATTCGGGCCACCGGTTGTCGTCGACATCAACATCGGGCAGCGACACCACGGAGCGGGTGCGGAAACACTCCAGGCACGGGCCTGCATCCGCGTCGAGCTGCATAAACTCCACCACCGAATTCGCCTCGCTGGTGGAGGCGACCACCTCGAGCCCGTCGTGTGCGCTGAGTAGAAGTATCCCGGCGGAATCTACATCGAGCAGCTCGTGGCAGGTTTCAACAAGCGTGTTGAGGAGATCTATCACGTCGTATCCGGCAACGAGAGTGTCGGCGAGCACGGCGAAGGCGTCGAAGAGTCGCTCACTACGCAAGGTCTCGTTCACGGGGAGTCCTCCCCGTCGGTGCGGTTGTCGGTGCGACGGTCGGTGTCGATTGGAATATCGCTGTAACTGTCCGCGTCGATGTCGGTGAACCGGATGCGCCGCTCCACCACGTCCTGGGCGACGTCGCGCATCGGACGTCCGTCAGCAAACGACCGCGCCTGAAGGATCAAGTGGGCATCACCCGCGGAGATCCCGAGCTGGGCGAGAACCATCCCGGTGGCCTGGTGGATGAGTCGACGGGAGAACACCGTCGGTTCCGCGCTCCCTTCAGCATTGTCGAGTGCGTGATCTTTAAGTGCGTGGCGAAGGAGGATGCGGCTGACTATCGCCGACAGTTCCAACGTCTGCTGCTGCTGTTCCTGGGTCAGGGTCACCGGGTCGATCGAGTAGAGGTCGACCGCCCCGATGTCGAGCGGGCCGAATACCAGGGGGAAAGCGAAAACAGCCCCGATGTTCTCGGCCCGGATGGCACTCGTAAACGCAGGCCAGGTACTCGGCGAACTGGCGGTGAGGTCGGGTTGCAACACCGGGAGCCTGCTGCCCAGGGCATCCCAACACGGTCCCTCACCGAGGTCGAACTGCAGTTCGTCGACACGCCCCGCCAGGCGGTCGGTTGCCGAGATAGTCTCCGCTCCGAGCAGGGGCCCGAAGGTCGACACAGATGCCCCCGAGACGGGGAGGAAATGCAGGAACGGGCGGGCCAGTTCAGAGACGTGCCCACCAGCACCGGCTAGGGCATCGGACGCGATCTGGAAGGGATCCGCTTGCACTGCTCTACTCCTCGTTCCGTTTCTCGCGAGGTTACGCCGAGCAAAAATGTGCGGCTACACCTTGACACATCGGCGAGAAACCGTCGCGTAATCACAAAATCCGCCCGGCCGGGCAACAACGTTGCCTGGCCGGGCGGACTGGGTTGATGAGGACCTACGCCGTGGTCTCGTTGGTGTCGTCGGTCTCGTTGGTGTCGTTGGTGTCGCCTTCGGCCTGTGATGGCTTGTCGACATCGACATCGCCTTCAACGAGATCGTGGTTCTGGGCGTTGCCCTCGTTCGCAGACGTGGTTCCTGGAATCGGTTCGTTGTTACTCATCGGTATTCCTTTCTGTTTGTGCGGTTACGGCGTTGGCATTCCACCATTGACGTTGAGCGTCTCGCCGATAACGTAACTTGACTCACCCGAGGCGAGGAAGACGTAGGCGGGAGCGAGTTCTGCGGGCTGGCCGGCACGACCGAGCGGGGTCTGCGTGCCGAAGTCGGGGAGCTCGTCGGTGGGCTGGCCACCGGCGGTCTGCAGAGGAGTCCAGATGGGGCCCGGAGCGACGGCGTTGACCCGGATGCCCTTGGGCGCGAGCTGCTGGCCGAGCGCCTTCGTGAACGCGTTGATGGTCGCCTTGGTCGAGGCGTAGTCCACCAGGTTCTCCGACGGCGAGTACGCCTGGATCGACGTGGTGTTGATGATCGTCGAACCTGGAGCGAGGTGGGGGAGCGCTGCCTTGGTGATCCAGAACATGGCGTAGACGTTGGTTTTGAAGGTCTCGTCGAACTGCTCGTCGGTGAGCTCGAGGAGGTCGTTCACAAACTGCTGCTTGCCCGCGTTGTTCACCACGATGTCGAGCCCACCAAGGCCCGCAACTGCGTCGTCCACGAGCTTTTTGCTGGTGGCGGAGCTGGTGATGTCGCCGGGGAGGGCAACGGCCTTCTGGCCAGCTTTCTCGATGAGAGCGACGACCTTCTTCGCGTCCTCTTCCTCTTCGGCGAGGTAGGAGATGGCGACGTCCGCACCCTCACGGGCGTAGGCGATCGCCACTGCTGCACCGATTCCGGAGTCACCGCCCGTGATGAGGGCCTTCCGTCCAACAAGTCGGCCCAGGCCGCGGTAGCTGTTCTCACCGCGGTCGGCGGTGTCCTTCAGCTTCGCGTCGAGTCCGGAGCCCTCCTGGTACTGGGCGGTGGGGTCGATATCGGCGTACTTCGTGGAAGGGTCTTCGAAGGTGTACTGGTCGGAGGTCATCCTGCGTGCCTTTCATCGTGCGTAGTCGGCCGGCGCGGGGTGTGCGCCTGGTCGGAACATGACTTCCAGCCTAAAAGTAAGTCGGCTGGATGATCCCTGAATGTCTGCTGGGCTAGCCAGGTACGCGGGCATGGTGTAGTCCAGCGCGTGCGTGGTCCGGCTGGCGTGCGGCGGGAGGAGTACGTTGGCAGTGACGCATGCATTCGAGTTTCTCTCACTAGACAACACCCCTGGAACGTGACCGTGGCTGGCGTGTGCGCCAAGCCCCGTCCATCCGTCGAAGGAAGAACCATGGAACAGCGATACGCCACCAACCCCACACAGATCCCGGGGATGACCACCAACGACCTGCGCGCCCAGTACCTCGTGCCAGATCTCTTTGTGCCCGGCGAAATCCGCGTCACGTACACCCACCACGACCGAATTGTTCTGGGCGGGGCGATGCCGATCAACGAGCCGCTCGAGTTGACGGGCTACCCCGAGATCCGCAGCGACTTCTTCCTCGAACACCGCGAGCTGGGAATCATCAACGTCGGCGCCACGGGAACGGTCACCGCTGACGGCGAGGTGTACACACTGGTGCCCGGGGCATGCCTGTACCTCGGCCGCGGAATCCGCACTGTCATTTTTGCCACCGGCACAGCACCAGAAACGGACCCAGCACCTCAGGCAGAACCGGACGAGCACACCGCGCCCAGCACCGCGGCCGCGTCGGCCGGCACCTCGGCCACCGCCGCACAGTTCTACCTGTTTTCCGCTCCTGCCCACACCTCGTACCCGACCGCGCTGGTCTCGCCCGGGGAGGGAATCGTGCGTGAGCTCGGCGACCAGGTCACATCGAACCGGCGCACGCTCAACCAGTACATCCACGAGAACGGCGTGAAATCGTGCCAGATTGTGATGGGTGTCACCACGCTGCACCCCGGGTCGATGTGGAACACCATGCCTGCCCACACCCACGACCGGCGCACCGAGTGCTACCTCTACTTCGACCTGCCGGCCGACGCTCGAGTGATCCACCTGCTCGGCCAGCGCGAGGAAACCCGCCACCTCGTGGTGGCCGACCGTCAGGCCGTGATCTCGCCGAGCTGGTCGCTGCACTCCGGCGTGGGCACGTCGGCGTACTCGTTTGTGTGGGCGATGGCCGGCGAAAACCAAGCGTTTGACGACATGGATGCCGCTGCGGTCAGCGAGCTGAAGTAACGCCTAGCCGAGCTTGACCATCAGGGTGACGTCGTCGCGGGGGAGTTCCTCAGCGACGGCGCCGATCTCCATCTGGTGGATCGTCACGGCACCACCCCGGGTGGAAAGGAACGCGGTGTCGGACGCGTCGCGTCCGGTGGCGATCCGCATCAGTGTTTGGCGCGGGGCGAGGGTGGTGGCGTCGACCGCGTACCAGTCGCCGTCGACGAAGGCCTCGGCAACCGCGTGGAAGTCCATCGGATAGAGCCCCGCCGCGTAGACCGACACCAGTCGAGCGGGTACGTCGAGCGCCCGCAGCAGGGCGACCACCAGATGGGCGAAGTCGCGGCACACACCCTGGCGGGACAGCATGGTGGCGACGGCACCGTCGGTGGGTCCGCTCGAGCCGGTCACGTAGTAGAGCTGTTGCCCGACCCATGAGCTGACCGCGGCGAGAAGGTCACGGCCGTGAAGCCCCTGAAAGAGGTTGCGCGCGGTGGGGCCCAGGGTATCTGACTCGCAGTAGCGACTCGGGCGCAGGTACCGCACCTCGTCGAGTTCAGTGATCTCTGCGGCAGGCAGCACACCGTCGAACTCGACCGTGTAGTCGACCACCACTCGCCCCGCGGGTGCGTCGACCACGTGCAGGCGCGTGCCGTGCTGGTCTTGCACCTCGTGGGCGGAGAGGGTGGTGCCATTGTGGGTGACCGTCAAGAGTTCGGTGAGGTCGTGGCCGGCCACGGCGACCGAGAGGATCAGTTGCGCCGGGGCGGCGACATCGAGTTCGAGATGGGAGAACGCGCTTCTCTTCATCGCAGTATCTTGACAGGTGGGGACGACAAAATGATTCTTTTTTGGCTTCTGTTCCGCGGAGCATCCATCCCGCGTATTCTGCGCCGCAGGTGCGTCAGCGAACCTCGCCGCGTGCCAGTGCGTCGCGGCTGAGCAGGGCAGCACCCGCGACAGCGGACGGCATCACCACCACCGCGGCGATCGGCACCAGGAACAGCAGGTAGGTGACGATTCCGAACCCCATGGTCCGGGCACGAAGGCGGCGCAGCGTGCGGCGACGTTGCCCCAGCGTGAAGCCGCGGGCGTCAAACGCGAAACCGGTCATCTCCACCGTGAGCAGCCACCCGCCGAAAATGGCGCCGAGGGCGAGGGCGAGCACCGATCCGATCACGGGGATAAAACCGCAGACAAACACGGTGATTCCGACGAGGATGGCGGGCAACAATAGCCGTATGGCGTCGCCGAGTGCGCGGCCGACGGAGCGCCAGAACGGAACCTCCGGGTCCGCAGGCGCATTGCCCAGACGCACTTCGACGGCCCGCCAGATCTTTTCATAGAACGGGTCACCGACGAGCAGCGTGACGGCAGCGTAGCTGTACGCGAGCACCACCACCGCGACCACAATGAGCGCGAGGGTCGCCGCGATGCGGGTGAGGGCTTGCAGCGGGTCGCTCCACGTGTCTGCGAACGGCGTCGCCCACACCACGATGGGGTCGATGTTGATGATCAGAAAAACAATGCCCACCACGTAGACGGCACCCACGATGAGCGCGGGAATCGCACCGAGGAACATCAGCCGCGGGGACGTGATCCACAGTGCGGCGCCGCGGAACAGATAGCCGACGCCGGTGAAGAACTCTCCACCGGCTCCCGACGTCGGCGGCCGGGGTGTGAACGGGGCGGGCGCGGGCGGTGGCTGCATCGACCCAGAGTATCGGCGCAGGGATCAAGGGGTAGGCAGTTCTCCGTTGATTCGCCAAGACTGGGGGGAGACCCGGCACAACAACGCGGGCATTGAAGGGATCGGCTATGGCAACCGTGCTCGTCACCGGCGGAACCGGAACCCTGGGTATGCCAACCGTCACTGCCCTCCGCGCCGCCGGACACTCCGTGCGGGTTCTCAGCCGACGCGGGGGAGTGGACACCGTGCCGGGCGACCTCGTAACGGGCGCCGGCATCGCCAAAGCCCTCGCGGACGTGGACGTTGTGGTGCACTTGGCCACCACGGGTGGCAAAGACGATGTCCCCGCCGCACACACGCTGGTCTCAGCGTGCGCACGCGCCGACGTTCGGCACCTCGTGGTGATCTCGATTGTCGGAATCGACGAGATCCCCTTCAGCTACTACCGGCTGAAACTTGAGATCGAGTCGCTCGCTGAGTTGTCGCCCGTGCCGCACACGATCCTCAGGACGACGCAGTTCCACTCGTTTGTCGAGCGCTTTTTCACCGCGCAGGGTCTGCTGCCCGTGCGGTTCGCCCCGTCGTTCTCACTGCAGCCGATTGCCGTCGACGATGTGGCGACCCGGTTGACGGAGATTGTGGGGATGGATGCTCTGGGCCGCGCCGCCGATATCGGTGGCCCCGAGCAGCGCACCGCCCACGACCTGGCGCAGGCGTGGTCCAACGCGGCGGGGTCGACGCGTCCGATCTGGCCACTCCGGATACCGGGACGAACGTTCAGCGGTTTCGCCGCCGGGCACAACCTGGTGCCGGGCGCGCCCTATGGAACGTCAACCTTCGAGGACTACCTCGAGACGCACCACCCGCTGGCGGGATAAGCGGCGTCGTACGCCCAGCGCTGACCGACCAGCGCAGCCGCACGAAGCGCCTAGTTCGCTGGTGGACGCGCGAGCCGGTCGCGGGAGTTGGCGAGGTGCACCCGCGCGGCAGCGTTCGCGCCCAGAGCATCCCGACGCGCAATCGCCGCAAAGATCGCCTCGTGTTCGAAGATGACCCGGTCGAAGTGCTCATCGCGCTGGTCGATCTCAATCGCCCGCAGACGCGTCTGGGGCATCGCGATCATGGTTGGTCCGAGCGAGGTGATCAGATCAACGAAGTAGTGGTTATTTGTCGCGACGGCGATGGTGAAGTGGAAACGGAAGTCGGCCTCGACGGCGCCACTCGGTTTTGACCTGCTCGAGCGGAATAAATCGAGTGCGCGGGAGATCTCGTCCAACTGCTCGGGCGTGTGCCGCAGGGCGGCAAGGCCTGCGGCCTCCACCTCATTGCCCAGACGGAAATCGAGCAGCGCCAGGCGGTCGGCGACGGTATGGGTCTGCTGCGCTCCCACCGGGAACGGTGCCTCGCTGGGACGTGTGAGAACGTAAGTGCCTTTGCCCCGATAGGTCTCGACGAGTCCCGCGGCCTGGAGCCGCGAGATCGCCTCCCGAATAACGGTGCGACTCACGGAGAAGCGCACCATCAACTCGCTCTCCGAGGGCAGCTTCTCGCCGGACACAAAGGTGCCGTCGACGATCTGTTCTGTGATGAGACGGTCGACCTTCTCGGTGAGGCTTCCCCCACCGACGCGCGCGTTGGGGGATGTGCTCACGCGCCGAACTCTACCGTGTCGGTCACCCACGCCAGCGCCTGCTCGCTGAGGGTGATTCCGAGCCCGGGACGGTTCGGAATGAGCATCCGGCCATCCGCAGTTTCGAGCCGCTCGTTGAACAGCGGGTTCAGCCACTCGAAGTGCTCGACCCACGGCTCGCGGGGGTAGGCGGCGGCGAGGTGCACGTGGATCTCCATGGCAAAGTGCGGGGCCAGCTGGAGCCCGGCTTCGTCGGCCAGGGCGGCGAGGCGCAGGAACGGGGTGATACCACCGATGCGGGGAGCGTCGGGCTGGATGATGTCGACGGAACGGTGGTTGATGAGGTTGATGTGTTCGCCGACGCTCGAGAGCATCTCGCCGGTCGCGATCGACGTGTCGAGGGCAGCCGCGAGCTGTGCGTGACCCTCGGCGTCGTACGCGTCGAGGGGCTCTTCGATCCAGATGAGGTTGAACTTCTCCATAGTGCGACCCATCCGCATCGCGGTCGGGCGGTCCCACTGCTGATTGGCGTCCACCATCAGGGCGACGTCATCGCCGAGGTGCTCGCGTATCGCGGTAAGGCGGGCGATATCGACCTTGGAGTCGGGGTGGCCCACCTTGATCTTGATTCCACCGATGCCGTCCGCGAGGGACTTCGACGCACGCTCCTTCACCTCGTCGATGGGCGCCTGAAGGAATCCGCCCGACGTGTTGTAGGTCCTTACGGAGTCGCGGTAGGCGCCGAGGAGTTTGGCGAGCGGCAGGTCGGCGCGCTTGGCCTTGAGGTCGTAGAGTGCGATGTCGATGGCGGCGATGGCCTGGGTGGCAACACCGCTGCGTCCGACCGAAGCGCCCGCCCAGAGGAGCTTTGTGTAGAGGCGCCCGATGTCGCTGGGGTCTTCGCCGATGAGGTTGTCGGCGATCTCCTTGGCGTGGGCGTACTGCGCCGGGCCGCCGGCACGTTTCGAATAGCTGAATCCGATGCCGGATGCCCCGTTGTCGGTGAGGATCTCCGCGAACAGAAAGACGATCTCGGTCATCGGTTTCTGGCGCCCGGTGAGCACTTTCGCGTCACTGATCGGGGTGTCGAGCGGGAGGGTGAGGGTCGACAGCTTGACGTGCCGGATGCGGTCGGTTGTCGCGACGCCACCCGACAGGGCAGACAACGGGTTAAAGAAGGTGTGGAGGCCATCTGGTTCGGTCGCGGTGGGTGTTCCTGCGTTGCTCATAACGAACTCCTGTGTTCGGATCAGCGGGTGACGACGGTGTCACCCAGTGCCGTAGAGCTTATCGTATAAGTACTCGTACTTGTACTATCTGTGAGATGTGCCGGCTCACAGCACTCTGCCTGCGGGCGGACACTGAACTACTCGCCCTGGCTGCGCGACGAGCGCAGCGCGAGCACCCGGCAGGTCAGAGCAACCGCGCGCTCGAGGTTCGCGGCGCCGTTCGCGAGGGCCTCGGCCAGCGTGGTGACCTCGCGCACAATCGGCACAAGGGCCAGGAATCCATGGTCGTAGAGCACCTCGGCACCACTCCCGATGCGCCCGGCGAACGCGATCACAGGAACACCGTGCACCGCCGCCGCTTCCGCCACCCCGAGCGGGGTCTTGCCGTTGAGTGTCTGCGAGTCGATACTGCCCTCGCCCGTGAACACAAAGTCAGCTCCCGCGATGCGGTCAGTGAGCCGCGCGGCATCCATCACCACATCGATCCCACGTCGCATCTCAGCACCAAAAAACGCCAGGAACGCGACACCGAGCCCACCTGCGGCTCCGGCACCCGGGCGGGAGGCGGCGTCTAATCCGGTGAACTGTTCAATCTCGGCGGCATACACCGCCAGCGCGGAGTCGAGTAGCTCAACCGTCTGCGGGTCGGCGCCCTTCTGCGGACCAAACACGGCACTCGCGCCCGTCTCTCCGAGCAGGGGGTTGGTGACGTCGCTGGCGATGTGAAAAGTCGCCCCGGCAATGCGAGGGTCGAAGGTGGTGAGGTGGATGCCGCGGAGATTGGCCAACGCCGCCCCTCCCACGGCCAGCTCGCGCCCGTCACCGTCGAGAAGGTGCGCACCGAGCGCCTGCAACATTCCGGCACCACCGTCGTTGGTCACCGACCCACCGAGCCCCACCACAAACGAGGTGGCTCCGCGGTCGAGCGCATGGCGGATCATCTCGCCCACACCGAAAGAGCTCGCAATCCGAGGGTCGCGGTCCACGGGGGCAATCAAGTCGATACCCGCTGCCGCCGCGATTTCGATGATGGCAAGATGCTCGTCGGCGACATAGCCGTAGCGAGCCGAAACGGGGCGGCCCAGAGCATCCCGAACCTGCACCTCGACTAATTCACCGCCGAGCGCTTCGACCAGGGCCTCAGTGGTCCCCTCCCCGCCATCGGCCATCGGGGCGGCGACACACTCGGCGTCGGGGAAGACCGACAGCAGACCCCGTTCCATGGCCGCAACGGCCTGCGGAGCCGTCATCGATTCTTTGAACGAGTCGGGGGCGAGAACAAACTTCATTGGGAGTCCTTGGGGTGCAGTGTTCACAAACGGGTCGTGCGGTTCTCCACACCCTCCCGTCCGTGGCGGGACGTGTCAAGCGCGAGGGTATGCCGAGGGTTTGTTGTGCGGGTCAACGAATAGGGCACCGAGGGCCTAGGGTTGGATGCTGTGAGCATCGACAACATTCCCACCGACCACCCGACGCGTTCCGAGTTCGACAAAATGGTCGCGGGGGACTGGTACCGCTACCGCTCCGGCCCCGAACTGGCCGAGATGACCACCAGCACCCAGCGCACCTGCCGCAAAATCACTGCCCTCTACGACGATGACCAGTCGGCGGCGCACACCCTCTTCACCGAGATGCTCGGCAGTGTCGGCGAGGCCGTCGACTTCCGCCCGCCCATGTACCTCGACTACGGATCGCAGCTACACATCGGCGACAACACGTTTATCAATGCGGACTTTCTCACCCTCGGCGGCGGAGAAATCACCATCGGCAGCCACGTGCTCATTGGCCCGAGCGCCCGTCTCTACACACCGATCCACGCCCTCGACATCGATGCGCGCCGCGACGGGTTCGAGCGAGTGCTCCCCATCACAATCGGCGACGACGTGTGGCTCGGCGGCAACGTAGTGGTCTGCCCTGGCGTCACGATCGGCAATGGGTCCGTGATCGGAGCCGGCTCAGTCGTGACCAAAAGCATCCCGGCGGGTGTTCTCGCGGCCGGCAATCCCGCCCGCGTGATCCGCACTCTTCTCGAGGGTGAACGCACCGAGCCCGACGCGGCTTAACCACCGGGCGTCGTTAGGCCGAGGCCACCTTCTCGCGACGGGCGGGACGCCAGTACGCGCAGAAGTCGATGGCCTTTTTCGGGAGCCCCGCCAGCTGTGCGCGCTTGCGAGCGGCGAGCACAAACGATGCTTCTCCCACCGCGTACACGTAGCCGCGTACGTCGAGCGAGAGCTGGTGCAGACGCGCGAGCGCCAAGGTGCCGGCCAGCGAATGAGCGTCGGAGTGCTCGCGGATGACCCACTCGATGTCGACCGTCGCGGCGGATTCGAGTGGACGGATGTCGTCGGCGTGTGGCACCTCGAGCACCACAATGGCGTGGGTGTCTGGGGCGAGGGAGCGGAGGATCCCCTCAACGCCGGGCAAACCACTCTCGTCGGAGGCGATCACGACCTGGCCGGTGGCATCTTCGGGCGCAAAGATGCGGCCCTGATCGAGCATCCCGAGCGGATCACCGGGCTGGGCGTTGAGTGCCCAATTTGCGGCCACGCCTTCGACCTCGCCGGACACGGGGGAGCGGTGCACTACAAAATCAACGTCGATCTCCCAACCGACCGCGGTGACACGGGCATCACGCACCGTGTAGTTGCGGATGCATGGCCGAGTGTCTTCGGGCATATTCAGCCAGCGCGAGTACCAGCCCTCCGCATCGCCGTGCGGGAGGTCAACGGAGTCGCACTCGACGGTGGGAAGGAACAGGCGCAGCCACTGGTCGTACCCGACCGGGGTGAAATCGACCGTACTCTCGCTGTCATCGCCGATGGTTACCCGCACAAAACTGCTGCTGATCCGTTCGGACCGCACCACCCGCAGGTGTTGCACGCTGACATCGGTCGGTCGTACTGCCTTCTCGGAGGCGAGTGCTTCGGCCATTGATCTATCTCCCGGTGAGGTGACTGCTGGGCAGTGCGGTGACGGACTGTGCGGGCGGGTGGTGCGGACTTACTGGTCTTACTGAACCGCGTCTGCGAGCAACGGAACCACGTTGTCGATCGCGTACTTCTGCGACAGAACGCTGCCCAGTGAGTAGGCGCTCGAGATGAGCTCGTCGTCGAGGATGACGGAGCGGCCCTCGGCGACTGCGGGGATCGCGTTGAACAACGGCTGGCTGGTGACCTCGGACGTTTCTACCCAGATCGGGAACACCACCAGGAGGTCGGACTCGAGCAGGTCGAGCTGCTCCGACGAAATGGGTACGGAGAAGCCATCGGGAGTGAGTCCCTCAACGGTGGGGCTCTGCACAAAACCGAGCTTCTCCATAAATTGCACACGCTCGACGCCGTCGATGTATGCGCCCCAGCCTTCAGAGCTGTAGGCCGCAACGGTGACCGTTTTGTCGGCGAACTCGGGGTGCGCCTCGGCGGCAGCAGCGAAGGTGTCCGCGACGCCCGCGAGCAGCTCGTCACCCTTGTCGGCCATACCCAGCGCCTCGGAAATCATGGCCACCTGCTCCTCGGAGCCGGTGAGGTAGCTGTCGCCATCCTCCGGAACACCGATGGTGGTGGCGATGCTGGAGAGGCGCTCGTAACGCTCGGCGTCGCCGGAGCTCTTCACGTCAAGGATGAGGTCGGGCTTGAGCGCCGCAATCGCCTCGTAGGAGGGCTCGAGCGTGGCGATGATTTCGGGGGCCTCGTCGTAGAGGTCTTCAGCCCAGGGGCCAACTCCACTTCCACCGAAACCGAGCCAGTCCGACGCGCCGACCGGCTGTTTGCCCAAGGCCAGCACCGTCTCCGCGTCGCCCCAGCCGAGTGCAACAATGCGCTGCGGTTCTTCGTCGACGGTGACTTCGCCAAACTTGGTGTCGACGGTGACGGGGAATGCGCCCGATGCCGCGGGGGAGTCCGAGTCGTCGCTCGCCGCAGGGGTGCTCGCGCAACCGGCGAGGACAAGTGCGAAGAGTGACAGTGCTGCAATGGCGGCAAATTGACGACGCATAAAAGCGGAGGAACCTTTCGTGGAATGGATGCTCGTCGGCTTTACTTCGCGCAGAGGGGCGGATGCTTGGTGGGCGGCGAGTTCGAAATCCGCGGCAATGATTTCCGCAGCTCTGGAAGGTTAGCCTAAGCTAAGTTTCCGTGACAGTCCAGCGCTCCCGGCACGCCCCCGAGAGCGAGGACGAGCGGCCAACCGTCGCGCAAACCACCTCCCGCCGCTGGCTGGGGTGGATGGTCACCGCCGTTGCGCTGGTTGTGGTGATTGCCGGAAGCCTCGCCATCGGTTCGCGGGATATCCCACTCGACGTGGTCTGGAAGGCACTGGTTCACGGGGCCGATTCCTCGTCGGATGCCGTGGTTGTGCTCGACCTGCGGGTGCCACGCACCGTCGCGGGCATCGCCGCTGGCCTCGCCCTCGGAGTCTCGGGCGCGCTCATTCAGGCGGTCACTCGTAATCCGCTCGCTGATCCCGGAATCCTCGGCGTCAGCGCCGGCGCGGCGTTTTTTGTCGCCCTCGCCGTGGTGGTGCTCAGCATCACCGCCATCGAGGGCTACCTCTGGTTCGCGTTCCTCGGAGCGTTTGTCGCCACCGTGGTGGTGTATCTCATCGGCTCCACGGGACGCGGGGCGGCCAGTCCGGCGAAACTGACACTCGCCGGTGTCGCCCTCGGTGCAGTGCTCGCGGGGATCACCTCCGCCATGCTGCTCGCCGACCCGGAGGCCTTCAACGCTCTGCAGTCCTGGAACGCGGGGTCGCTGCAGGGCCGCGACTGGGCAGTGATCCTGCCGGTGCTTCCCTTCCTCCTCGTCGGTCTGCTGATCGCCGGCGGGATCGCCCGCCCACTCAACGCCATCTCCCTGGGGGACGACGTGTCGCTGTCGCTCGGCGTCAATGTAGTGCTGGTGCGTGCGCTGTCCCTCGTGGCCATCACTCTCCTGGCCGGTGGGGCGACGGCGATCGCCGGACCCATCGCGTTTGTGGGGCTGATGGTTCCGCATGTCGCCCGCTGGATCGTGGGGCCGGATCAGCGCTGGATCCTCGCCTACACCCTGCTGCTCGCTCCGATCCTGCTGCTCGTCGCCGACATTGTGGGGCGTATTGCCCTGCGCCCCGGTGAGTTGCCCGTTGGTATCGTCACCGCCTGTCTCGGGGCCCCGGTGTTGATTGTGCTGGTGCGGCGCGCACGGGTGAGTGGACTATGAGCGTCACGACCCGCGCAGCGGGCATCCATCCGCCCCATGGTCGACCGGAGAGCGCCCGCCGACCGCCGCGCCCACGGCGACCACGTCGATCACGGAACCGGCGCGCCCGCATCGTCGCTCTTGCGCTCATTGTGGCCGGCGTGCTTCTCACTCTTCTCGCGCTCGGCAGCGGCGACTACCCGCTGACTGTGCCCGAGGTTCTGCGGGCGATGTTCGTTCATGACGGCAGTTTCGAGGGTGTGATTGTGCTCGAATGGCGGATGCCGCGGGTGGTGGCCGCCCTCGCGTTTGGTGCGGCGCTGGGTGTCTCCGGGGCGCTGTTCCAGTCCCTCACGGGCAACCCCCTGGGGTCGCCCGACATCATCGGATTTTCCACGGGCTCATACACCGGCGCGCTCATTGCGCTCACCGTGGTTGGCGACACCTACCTCTCCACCTCGACCGGGGCGCTGGTCGGCGGGCTGACCACCGCGCTGGTCGTCTACCTGCTGGCGTACCGCCGCGGGGTGCAGGGCTTCCGGCTCATCATTGTGGGCATCGCCATCACCGCGCTGCTCACGGGCGTCAACACCTGGCTTCTGCTGCGCGCTCAACTCGAAGTCGCCATGAGTGCGTCGATCTGGCAGTCCGGATCGATCTCGCTGGTCGGGTGGGAGCAGGCCCTGCCCGCGCTTGTGGTGCTCGCGGTGCTGACTCCGCTGGTGATGATACTGAGTCGGCCGCTTCGGCAGCTGGAGCTCGGTGACGACGCGGCGCGTGCGCACGGGGTGCGGGCCGAACCGGCACGCCTCACGATCCTGGTTGTGGGTGTGTCCCTGATCGCCACAGTCACCGCGGTGGCGGGACCGATCGCATTTATTGCGCTGTCGGCGCCTCAGATCGCGCAGCGTCTCGGCCGAAGCGCGGGACTGCCGCTGGTCGGGTCAGCGCTCACTGGAGCCGTACTGCTTCTGGGTGCTGACTACATTGCCCAGCACCTGTTCCCCGGCGGGTCGGTGCCTGTCGGGATCGTCACCGTCTGTGTTGGTGGCCTGTATCTGATCTGGCTCCTGGCTGCCGACCGCAAGCCATCCTCTTAAGGGGCAGGGCGTGAAACGATAGCCGGACTGCCCCTCTGCCACCCCTCCGCGAAGGAGTCCCGTGTCTTCCGTTGTTTCACTCACTCGGTCCGCAACCCTCACGTCGATGGCGCAGTACGCCTACTCGGCGACTGCTCCGGCGGGATCTCGCTACATTTTTCTCGCCGGAGTCTGTCCACTCACGGATGATGGCGCGACTGCTGCAGTGGGGGACTATGCGGGACAAGCCGAGGTGGTGGTGGAGAACATGCACACCGCACTGGCTGACGCCGGAGCATCCATTACCGATGTCATCTTTACCCGTGTTTCGGTGGCCACAACGCACCAGGATGACCTGATCGCGGCCTGGGACGTGGTGCGCGCGGCTTTTGGAACCCACGACGTGCCGAGCACTCTCGTCGGAGTGACCGTGCTCGGCTACGACGATCAGCTCGTCGAGGTGGAAGTGGTTGCGGCAGTCGCGGGCTGAGCTGCCGGTGTTGGGTTGGCGCTGATGAGTCGGGGGGCTGATGAGTTGCTGACGGATGCGTCGGATGCTGATGGATCGCTGGCTGACGCCTCGCTGGCTAGTGCGTCGTCCGCTTGTTCGAGGCGGCTGACTGTTCGAGGATGCTGATTGTTCGAAGCTTTTGACACCGGGCGGTGAACCTCTCCACTCCTCCACAGGCACGGTCTGCGACGGGTTGTCAACAGAACCAATTGTCTGCCTGGCCTGGACTTTAAGGGTCTGGAACAATTGTTTTATGCCAGTTTTCTTCCCCACGCATCCCGAGCCAGGAGATCCTCCCGGCTTTTACGGGGAGGTCTATTTCGATGGGAAGAAAGTCACCGATCGGCGTAAGCCAGGTGCGGAGCCCGGCCACTTCCAGATGGGTGAGTGGTTCGTTCCGGCAGATGCAGATGGGGCCGGTGCAGACGATGCCGCACAGCCGGAGCCCACACCCGACGCTGCTGCTGCATCCCATCCCGCACCCTCGCCCTCGCCCTCGCCCTCGCCCTCGCCCTCGCCCAGTACTGAAGCAAACCCGCTTCCGACATCCGAGGCATCACCGGCGGTCAGCCCTGCGCCCACATGCACACTCGGAACCGCTGCTGCGGACGCACCAAGTCCCACACCTGCACCGTCATGGTCTCCCGGTCCCTCGGAGCCAGTGGATCTTGTGCGGAATACCGAGGAGATCCTCGCATCCCATGACGCGGTGATCGCGGCGCTCAAAGCGTGCCCGATCGACATCATCCGTTATGACCAGCTCGACAACGAGACCGTGCAGATCCTGCACCAGAAAAATGCGGAGATCTGCCGCCTGTCCGCGATGCGAATCGCGATCAGCACAGACCAGATCGTCCAGCGCTCCAACGTCGAGCTTGCCGGTGCAGGGATGGCCCGCCAGTCCGGCGACCGCACCGCCGTCGAGATGGTGAAGAACCTCGGCGGTCTCACCCAACGTGAAGCGACCACTGCGCTGCAGACCGGGCGGATGGTGCGAGAACTCCAATCGACCCCATCTGACACCGACGAGGTTCCACTACCCGGTGGCGCGCCCGACGTGTCGGTTGTCCTGCGTCCCGCGGCGCCGGCAGGGCCCGCTGAGCCTTGGCTGCGCCCCGTCTCGGAAGCGTTGGCTGCCAACGTTCTCTCGCCAGCACAAGCCACGTCCATCCGCACCGGCCTCGGTACCCCAACCGACGCGATCCCGTCCCAACTGCTCGCCGACGCTGCCGTCCAACTTGTGAACGACGGGCAGAAACTCACTCCGGACAAATTGTGGAAGTTGGCCAGGCAAACCCGCGATCGCCTCGACCGGGAGGGTGTGGCCCTGAAAGAGGCCGAACGGCGTCAGATGCGGTCCGCGAAAATCTTCCTCCGCTCGGACGGGATGATGCAGCTGAACTGGGTTATGGACCCCGAACAGGGCATGCAGATGAAAACCCTCTGCGACCGCATCACGTCACCCAAAAACGGCGGACCCCGCGTTGGTGGCGCAGAGGCTGAGACCGCACGCCAAATCGAGGACGACCCCCGCGCCCCAGATCAAATCCTCGCGGACTCCCTCTCCCACCTGCTCCAAGTCGGAGCGGCAGTAGATCCCAGCGACATTCTCGCTAACCCCACCTCTTCGGTGATCGTATTGACCACACGACGCCCACAAGCCCCGACAGACCACACGGGTGATGTGGGCTCATCCCGCGACTCTGGCCATCGTCTGGCTGACACCGGCAGCGGCGTAAGCACTTCGAGCACCACCACCGTTCGCCCAGCAGGCATCCCCAACCCGCACGACAACGATGTCGAGCACCATGACACCGGTCAATACGACCTGGGCTGGATCAACGGTCACCCCGACCCGCTTTCGCCAGAATCCGTCGAGCGTATGGTCTGCGCTGGGGCCACGAATGAAGTCACCTTCACTGACGAACTTCTTCCACTCGACGTCAGTCGAGAGCAACGCCTCTTCGGCCGCAAGCAACGCGTGGCTCTGGCCGCTCAATTCGGCGGATGCACCTGGACAGATCGAAACGGCAACCGGAGTTGCGCGAGACCGCCGTCGTGGACCGAAGCCCATCACATCGAACACTGGTACCGGGACAGCGGAAAAACGGTGATGTCGAACGGCATCCTGCTGTGCAAGTTGCACCATCTCCAACTGCACAACGACGGGTGGGAGATCATCCGGCAGGGCGACAAGTACTGGTTGATCCCGCCAGCCAAGGTCGACGCGACCCAATCTCCTCGATTGATTCCGATTGCCAGCGACGCCTATCGCGACCTTCGGGACAAGCAAACCGCCTAGCGTGCGACCGCCAACATGGTGTGGGTGTGATTGCGGGTGCATCCTTCCCCGTGTGGGTTCGTCCTACTCGACGCGAATGAGTCTCACGCCGACGGATCGCGCCGCTTCTTCAGCTCGGCTTCGAGCTGGTTGATCCGAGCCTCAGCGTTATAGCGTTCGATTTCGTCATCGAGCTCCGCCAGCTGCTCCTCAGTGGTCTTCGGGCGACCGGTATGAACAGACGCGGGACGTGCATCGTCAGAGCTACGACGCCGCGGGTCGCCAAACGTTCCGCGATCGACAGCCGGCGTGTACTCCCGACCAACCGCGAACCAGATGATGCTTCCGATCACCGGCAGAAAGATGACCAACAAGATCCACACGATCTTCGGAAGGTGTTTCACGCGGTCATCCGTTTTGGTGATGATGTCGATGAGCGCGACGAGGACTAAGAGGAAGATCACTACTGGCGCCAGTACGAACATGAGAAGAAGTCTATGGATCGGGTAGAGATCACGGAAGAGTTCTCAGAGAACCGGCTGTGTCGAATTGTGACCGTAAATCGTGTCCGTCCCGACACAGAATGCTGAATCGACGGGACGAATACGCGCCGGAAGGGACCCCGCGACATTCAGCCCTCGTATGACCAACTACGGTTGATGAGGTTTGAGAAAAAGGGGCACCGACATGAGCGAGATCGCGAGCGAATTGGCGCGCGTGCGCGAGGCGTTCGACAAACCCACCCTGCGACTCTTGGATCGCAAATGGGCTCCCTTTGTACTGGCCGTCTTCCGCGGTGCATTCAGTCGAGACCGCCGCAGCGTCCAGGCCGACCGCCTCCACACCCAGGTCGACGCCTACCTCGCCGATTTGCGCTCCATGGGCGACGACGTTCCCCGCGGCAACGGACGCTCGTTGTGTGTTCAGTGGATGAACGACCAGTGGCTGTACCGCGAAACAGGGGAGGGCGACGAGGAACAGTACTCACTCACCTCCCACGCGCTCGAGGCACTCCTGCTTGTCGACAGCCTGTCCCGCGACCGCGCACTGATCAGCGAATCCCGCCTCACCACCATCGTTGACACCGTGCGCCACCGCGCCACCCAGGCAAACCCCGACCGCGACGAACGCATCCGACGCCTCAACCTGCAGATCGCCGACATCACCCTTGAGCGAGACCGTCTTGAAAACGGCGGCGAAATCGAGCCGGCATCCAACGATCAAATGCACGAGGGCTACGTCAACCTCATCGACCTCATCGCGCAACTGCCCAGTGACTTCAAACGGGTCGAAGAATCTGTCGCGGGAATGCACCGCCAGATCGTCAACGACTTCCGCGGCGAGGAACGTCCTATCAGTGAGGTGCTTGACGAGTACCTCTCCAAGACCGACACACTGATGTCATCCACCGCCGAAGGCCGAGCGTTCGAAGGCGCTTTCGCGCTGCTCCGCAATGACGATCTACTCGAGCACCTCAAAAACGACCTCGAGACGATCCTTCTCCACCCCTTCGCCCTCGAGTTGTCCCACAACGACCGCCGCACCTTTATGGCGACCGTCGGACTGATTCGCAAGGGCATCGACGATGTCCTGACCCAGCGCAATGGGCTCACCACAACTCTGCGCGAACACATCGTCAACCACGATGTGGTGAAGGACCGCGAACTCGAGCGGCTCCTCCGCGAGATCAACAAAGAGCTCGCCACCTGGATGGAAACGGCCGGGCCCCGCTCGACAGTGACCGCAGAGCTTATGCCCGGCATCCTCGAGATGG
>Ga0247729_10000382_pt1 | contig 18946 bp, 13 predicted proteins | sample UWRJL133311R2_FD_180958 | JGI IMG/M metagenome (GOLD analysis project Ga0247729, IMG submission 180958) | Plant litter microbial communities from Arlington Agricultural Research Station in Wisconsin, United States - UWRJ-L133-311R-2 | ecosystem: Environmental > Terrestrial > Plant litter >... | reverse complement strand
GCGGACGCTCAAAATGCTTCCCGAGCATTTTGTATCTTCATGCAACAAAATGTCAAGGCGGGTGGTACAACAGTCGCATGGCCAACACCGACTTTGCTCTCGACGTTCTGCGCGCCTACGCGCCCGACGTGCTCGAACCGACCGATTTCGACGAATTCTGGGCGGAGACGCTCGACGCCTCCCGCCGCGCCGACTCCGGCTACACGCTCACCCCGGCGACGACGCCCATCACGAGCCTCCTCATCGACGACCTCACGTTCTCCGGTTTCGGCGGCGAACCGATCCGCGCCTGGGTCACCCGCCCGGCGAACGCGACCGGCCCGCTGCCGACCGTGATCGAGTTCCAGGGCTACAACGGCGGGCGCGGCCTCGCCGGCGAGAAGCTGCAGTGGGCGGCCAGCGGCTACGCGCACGTCTTCATGGACACCCGCGGACAGGGCAGCGGATGGGGCAGCGGAGGCGATACCCCCGACCCCCACGGCTCCGGCCCGGCCGTCGGCGGATTCATGACCCGCGGCATCCACGACCCGCGCGAGTACTTCTACCGGCGCGTGTACACCGACGCCGTGCGCCTCGTCGACCTCGTGAAGACCCTCGACTTCGTCGACGCCTCGCGCATCGCGCTCACCGGCGCGAGCCAGGGCGGCGGCATCGCGATCGCGGCGGCCGCGCTCTCCGAGGGCGTGCGCGCGGTGATGCCCGACGTGCCGTTCCTCAGCCACTTCCGCCGTGCCGTCGAGGCCACGCCCGAGGAGCCCTTCACCGAGATCACGCGCTACCTCGCGGTGCACCGCGAGCTCGTGGAGAGCACCTTCCAGACGCTGAGCTACTTCGACGGCGTCAACTTCGCGAAGCGCATCGACGCGCCCGCGTACTTCTCGGTGGCGCTCATGGACGGGATCGTGCTGCCGTCGACCGTCTTCGCGGCCTACAACGCGCTGCGCAGCAGCGACCGCGCGATCGAGGTCTACGCGTACAACGGCCACGAGGCCGGCCAGTTCTTGCAGTGGACGCGGCAGGCGGCCTGGCTCCCCGAGCGCCTGGCCTAGCGCTCGCGCACCACGAGCACGCTGCGTGCCGGGATCGCCGTCTCGCCGGTGAGCGTGCGCCCGGTCGCCAGGTCGGTGCCGTCGACGGCGGCTTGCACCTCGACGGCGGAGTGGTTGAGCAGGAACAGCCACGAGCGGTCCCCCGCCACGCGGCGCACCGCCTCGAGCCCGGGCGCCGTCGGCACGGTGGGCGCGATGCCCGCCGCGTCGAGCAGGCGCGCGACCAGGGCGTCCACCCCGGACAGCCCGAGGCGCGTCGAGACGTACCAGGCCTCGCCCTCGCCGACCACGCGCCGGGTGATCGCGGGCGAGCCGGCCAGCTGACCGGTGGCGTAGGAGGCGACCACCTCGCTGGCGACGGCCTCGACCGACTCCGACCACGTCGTGGCGGGCCATCCGCTGTCGAGTTCGATGCTCTCGCCGTCCTGCAGGGTGAAGAACTCCTCGCCGAACACGCCGAGCAGCTCGCGGTAGGCGCCGGGATAGCCGCCGGCGCGCACGCGGTTGGTCTCGTCGACGATGCCGCTGAGGTAGGTCACCGCCACAACCGCGCCCGCCTGCGCCGCCGCCGCGACGGCCGCCGCGTCGGCGTCGCTGGTCAGGAAGAGGGCGGGCACGATCACGAGGTCGTAACGGGAGAGGTCGGTCCAGGGCGCGACGATGTCGGCCGTGATCCCGCGGTTGAACAGGGCGCGGTGGTACTCGCGCGCCGCGTGCGAGGGGTGCAGGTCGTGGTGCGGCTTCTCGCCCGAGCGCCAGGCCCAGCCCGCCTCGTCGTCGAACAGGATCGCCACGCGGGAGGGCTCGACGAGCGAGCCGACGACCTCGGAGAGGTTGCCGAGCAGGGCGCCGAGCTCGCGCACCTCGCGGAAGACCTTCGTGCGCTCCCCCGCGTGCGGCAGCATCGCGGAGTGGAACTGCTCGGCGCCCGCCGTGGAGGCGCGCCACTGGAAGAACATCACGCCGTCCGCGCCGCGCGCCACGTGGGCGAGGCTGTTGCGCAGGAGCTCGCCCGGGTCCTTCGAGCGGTTCACCCGCTGCCAGTTCACGGCGCTGGTCGAGTGCTCCATGAGCATCCACGGGCGCGAGGTGTCGAGGCCGCGCATGCGGTCGGCGCTGAAGGCGAGCTCCTCCTCGCGCTGCGGGTCGTCGGCGAGCGAGTAGTGGTCGTTCGCGAGCACGTCCATGTGCGGCGCCCAGCGGGCGTAGTCGACGACGTCCGGGCCCTGCGCCACCATGAAATTGGTGGTGACCGGATGCTGTGGTGCGGCCTGGCGGATCAGGTCGCGTTCGGCGAGATAGTGCTCCAGGAGCGCGTCGGAGGAGAAGCGGTCGAAGTCGAGCACGAGGCCCGGATTCGGCGCGGACTCGCTGTCGCGCGGGGGCAGCACCTCGTCGAATCCGCCGTAGCGGTGGCCCCAGAACGCGGTGCCCCAGGCCTGGTTGAGGCGCTCGATGGTGCCGTGGCGCTCGGCCAGCCAGCGGCGGAAGTGCGCGGCGGAGGCGTCGCAGTAGCAGTGCCGGTTGCCGCCGCCGAGCTCGTTGCTCACGTGCCACATGCGCACGGCGGGGTGGTCGCCGTAGCGCTCGGCCAGCACGCCGACGATCCGCAGCGCGAAGGCCCGCCAGACGTCGGAGCTCGGGCACCAGCCGAGACGGCCGCCCTGCGAGTAGTGCACGCCCTCGCGCGAGGTCGGCACGATCTCGGGGTGCAGCTGCTGCAGCCAGATAGGCGGGCTGGCGGTGGGGGTGGCGAGGTCGATCGCGATGCCCGCTCCGTGCAGCAGCTCGACCACCTCGTCGAGCCCCGCGAAGTCGTAGACGCCGTCGGCGGTCTCGATGCTCCCCCACGAGAAGACCCCGAGCGTCACCATGGTGACGCCGGCCTCGACCATCAGCCGCACGTCCTCGCGCCAGACCTCCGGGGCCCACTGCTCGGGGTTGTAGTCGGCGCCGAAGGCCATGCCGGCCAGCGGCCAGGAGAACGCGCGCCTCGTCGGTTCGGTGGGGGTCGGCATGGTGCGGGTCCTCTCGATCGGTCTGACCCAGCCGAGTGTAGGCGACCCGCGAGCCGGACTCAGATCACGTGGCGGATCGCGCCGATGGCGGCGGCCCAGGCGTAGTCGGCGAACCGGAAGTCGACGAGCTCCAGTGCGACGGCCTCCGCCGCGGGGTCGAGGCGCTCGCGGATCGCGGTGTCGACGTCCGCGCTGGCGTAGCGCGCCACGGCGAGCGCCTCCCCCGTCACGATGACCTTCTGCGGGTCGATGAGGTCGGCCAGATTGGCCACGACGACGCCCAGCGCGCGGCCCGCGTCGCGCAGCGCCCGGTCGGACGGGGCGTGCCCGGCGCGCGCCGCGTCGAGGGTCTCCCAGAAGCCCGTGGTGCCCGCGTTCCTGATGATCGCCGGGATCGTGACGAACGCCGAGACGCAGCCGACGTGGCCGCGGTCGCAGGTGGGTCCGTCGTCGGTGACGAAGAGGTGCCCGACCTTGCCGGGGTGCCCGCGCGAGCCCCGAACGATGGCGTCGTTCACGACCAGGCCGCTGCCGATTCCGGCGCCGAGGCCGATGAGCGCCAGGCTGGAGCAGCCGACCCCCGCCCCGAACCAGTGGTGGGCCACGGTGAGCGCCTGCACGTCGTTCGAGATCGCGGCGGCCAGGCCGGTCGCCTCCTCCACGAGCTGCCCGAGGGCCACGTTCTCCCAGCCCAGGAAGTGCGAGCCGAGCAGCAGCGAGCGGCCTCCCGCGTAGGTCACGTCGCCGGCGAGGCAGACACCGACGGCGGTGATCGGCAGCTCGGCCGAGAAGCCCTCGACGACCTCGGCGATCAGCGCGACGACGGCGCCCACGTCGCGGGAGGGCAGCGCGCGTTCCTCGGTCGCCAGGATCGTGGCGTGCAAGTCGGTGACGACCGCGTAGAGGGCGTCGCCGGTGAGCTTCACCCCCACGAAGTACGCCGCCTCGGGTCGCAGGTGCAGCGTCTCCGAGGGGCGCCCGCGCCCGGCGGGCGCCTGCGTCTGCGCCTCGGTGACGAGGCCGAGCTCGACGAGACCCCGGGTGAGGCGCATCAGGGTGGCGCGCGAGAGGTTGGTGCGACGGGCGAGGTCGGCGCGCGACCGCGAGCCGTGGATGAGCACCTCCAGCAGCACGGTGCGCTGCGCCTCGTGCAACTCGGGCCAGGCCGCGGTGTTGCGGACGCCTGTCTCGGTCATCTGCCGAGTGTAGCCGCGACCCCGCCCCCGTCGAACCGCCCGGCCATCCCGGATCCATCGTGGCTTTTCCCCCGCGTGCGGTGATATGTTTTGGTATCCAACAAATCACCGACGACGTTGAAGGACCCGCAATGACCCTCTCCCCCACCCGCGACGACAAGTTCTCCTTCGGTCTCTGGACCATCGGCTACAACGGGACCGATCCCTTCGGCGGACCGACCCGCGCACCCCTCGACGTAGTGCACGGCGTGGAGAAGCTGGCGGAGATCGGCGCGTACGGACTCACCTTCCACGACGACGACCTGTTCCCCTTCGAGTCGACGGACGCTCAGCGCCAGACCCAGATCGACCGGCTGAACCAGGTGCTCGCCGACACCGGCATCGTCGTGCCGATGGTCACCACGAACCTGTTCAGCGCCCCGGTCTTCAAGGACGGCGGCTTCACGTCGAACGACCGCACCGTGCGCCGCTTCGCGCTGCGCAAGGTGCTGCGCAACCTCGACCTCGCCGCCGAGCTCGGCGCCCAGACCTTCGTGATGTGGGGCGGACGCGAGGGCGCCGAGTACGACTCGGCCAAGGACGTGCGCGGTGCCCTCGAGCGCTACCGCGAGGCGGTGAACCTGCTCGGCGACTACGTCACCGACAAGGGCTACGACATCCGCTTCGCCATCGAGCCCAAGCCGAACGAGCCGCGCGGCGACATCCTGCTGCCCACGCTCGGCCACGCCCTCGCCTTCATCGAGACGCTCGAGCGCCCGGAGCTGGTGGGCGTCAACCCCGAGGTCGGCCACGAGCAGATGGCGGGGCTCAACTTCACCGCCGGTATCGCGCAGGCGCTCTACCAGGGCAAGCTCTTCCACATCGACCTCAACGGCCAGCGCGGCATCAAGTACGACCAGGACCTCGTCTTCGGCCACGGCGACCTGCAGAACGCCTTCTCGCTCGTCGACCTGCTCGAGAACGGCGGCCCGAACGGCACTCCCGCCTACACCGGCCCGCGCCACTTCGACTACAAGCCCAGCCGCACGGAAGACGAGTCCGGCGTCTGGGACTCGGCGAAGGCCAACATGCGCATGTACCTGCTGCTCAAGGAGCGCGCCGCGGCGTTCCGCGCCGACCCCGAGGTGCAGCAGGCGCTGGCCGCCTCGCAGGTGGAGGAGATCAACTCCCCCACGCTGAACGCCGGGGAGGGCTACGACGAGCTGCTCGCCGACCGCTCCGCCTACGAGGACTTCGACGCCGCCGCCTTCTTCGACGGCCACGGCTTCGGATTCGTGCGGCTGCAGCAGCTCGCGATCGAGCACCTGATGGGCGCGAGGGGCTAACCTCAGTCAAACCCCTGCCGCGCTGCGCGGCGTCTTCATCGTGGAAGGAAGCGGATGACCCTGGTCGCCGGAGTGGATTCATCGACCCAGAGCTGCAAGGTCGTGGTGCGCGATCTCGAGACCGGGGCGGTGGTCCGCTCGGGCCGCGCCTCGCATCCCGAGGGCACGGAGGTCGATCCGGCCGCCTGGTGGGACGCGCTGCTGGCCGCGCTGGCGGATGCCGGCGGCCTCGACGACGTGGCCGCGATCTCGGTCGGGGCGCAGCAGCACGGCTGCGTCGTCCTCGACGACGCGGGCCGTGTCATCCGCCCCGCACTGCTCTGGAACGACACCCGCTCGGCCGGCGCGGCCCTGCAGCTGATCGACGAACTCGGGGCCGTCGCCCTGGCCGAGCGCACCGGGTCGGTGCCCGTCGCGTCGTTCACCCTCACGAAGCTGCGCTGGCTGTGGGACAACGAGCGTGCGAACGCCGAACGGGTGGCGGCGGTGGCGCTTCCGCACGACTGGCTGAGCTGGCGCCTGATGGGCTACGGGCCGGAGGGCGAGAGCCCGCTCGGCCCCGTGCTCGAGGCGCTCACCACCGACCGTTCCGACGCCAGCGGCACCTCGTACTTCAACGCGGTCACGAACGAGTACGACCGCCCCCTGCTCGACGCCGCCTTCGGAAATTCAGGACTCGGGCTCCGCGTCGTGCTCCCGACCGTGGTCGCGCCGGGAGCCCGCGCCGGCACCGTCGGCGACCTTCCTGAATTTCCGAAGGCACGGCGCGGGGGCGCCGAGATCGTCGTCGGCGCCGGGGCGGGCGACAACGCGGGCGCCGCGCTCGGGCTCGGCGCCACGACCGGCGACGTGGTGGTCTCGATCGGCACCAGCGGCACGGTCTTCGCCGTCACCGACGTGCCGACGAACGACGCCACCGGCACGGTCGCCGGCTTCGCGGACGCCACGGGCAGCTTCCTGCCCCTGGTCGCGACGCTGAACGCGGCGCGCGTACTCGACGCGGTGGCCGGCCTGCTCGGCGTCGGGCACGACGAACTGGGCGAACTCGCGCTCCGGGCGGCGCCCGGCTCGGGCGGCCTGGTGCTGCAGCCCTACTTCGAGGGCGAGCGCACGCCCAACCTCCCCGACGCCACGGCCACACTCTTCGGCATGACGCTGGCCAACACCACCCGGCCGGGCATGGCGCGCGCCGCGATCGAGGGTATGCTCGGCGCCCTCGCCGAGGGGCTCGAGGCGGTCACCGCGCTCGGCGTCGGCGCCGCCCGCATCCTGCTCATCGGCGGGGCCGCCCAGAACCCGGCGGTGCAGAGCATCGCCGCGGAGGTCTTCGGGCTGCCCGTCGACGTGCCGCTGCCCGGCGAGTACGTCGCGGCCGGCGCCGCACGCCAGGCCGGCTGGGCGCTCAGCGGCGAGCTGCCGGCGTGGTCGACCGAGATCGCGGTGAGCCTGCCGGCGAACACGGCGGCGGTGATCGGGGAGCAGTACGCGGCGCGTCGCGCCTGAGCCGCGCCGGCAGGCACCGCGCCCGTACTCAGGCCCGCGGCGCCGCCGTCGACTCGCGCTCCACGAGCTGGGCGAGCGGATGCGGGGCCTCCTCGAGAGACCCGTCCTGGATGACTGCCAGCAGTGTGGACATCACGGTGCGCCCGAGCTCGCCGAAGTCCTGCCGCACGGTGCTCAGCGGCGGCGTGAAGTGCTCGGCCTCCGGGATGTCGTCGAAGCCCATCACGCTCACGTCCTCGGGCACTCGGATGCCGCGGGTGCCGAGGGCGTGCATCACCCCGAGGGCCATCTGGTCGTTGGCGCTGAACACGGCCGTGAAGGAGACGTCGTCCGCGAGCTCGAGCCCGATACGGAATCCGCTCGCAGGGCTCCAGTCCCCCACCAGCGGCTCACGCGCGACGAGGGCGTGCTCGGAGAGGGCGGCGCGCCAGCCGCGCACCCGCTCGGTGGCGTCCATCGAGTCCTCCGGGCCGGCGACGTGCACGATTTCGCGGTGCCCGAGCGCGATGAGGTGGGAGGTGGCGTCGTAGCCCCCGCGGAACTGGTCGATCGAGACGCTGTGGAAGCCGACCCGCCCGCTCGACTCCACGGCGACGAGCGGCACCCCGAGGTCGATGCCCTGGATCGCCTCGAGGGCGCCGCGGTGGGCGGCGATCAGCACGATCGCCTCCACGTTCTGGCCGAGCAGCAGCTCCACCGCCGCGCGCATCGACGCCACGTCGGTCTCCAGCATGCTCGAGATGCTGACGAGGTAGCGCGCGTGCCTGGCCGCCTCGGTGAACCCGAGCAGGATGCTCGACGGCCCGTAGTCGGGGTTGCCGGTGGTGATCAGCCCGATGGTGCGCGACCGGCGGGTCACCAGCGCGCGCGCCGCGGGCGAGGGCCGGTAGCGCAGCTGCTTGATCGCGTCCTCGACGCGCACCCGCGTGGCCGGCCGCACGTTCGGCAGGTCGTTGAGCACCCGGGACACGGTCTGGTGCGACACCCCGGCGAGCCGGGCGACGTCGAAGATCGTGGCGGCCCGGGCCCTGTCGTCGCTGCTCACCTGCCCGCCCCGCTCCCCAGATCGCCCTGCCCCGTACAGGCCATTATCGCTGGCGGGGTCACCGCCGCCGCGCAGTGAGCAGCCGCTGCAGCACGATGAACACCAGCAGCAGCGAGCCGATCACGATCTTCGTCCACCACGACGACAGCGTGCCCTCGAAGCTGATGATGGTCTGGATCACGCCGAGCAGCAGCACTCCGAGCAGCGAGCCGAGCACGAAGCCGTAGCCGCCGGTGAGCAGCGTGCCGCCGATCACCACGGCCGCGATCGCGTCGAGTTCCATGCCCACCGCGGTGAGGCTGTAGCCGGAGAGCGTGTAGAAGGTGAACAGCACCCCCGCCACCCCGGAGCAGAAGCCGCTGATCACGTAGACGAGCACCTTGGTGCGCGGCACGGGCAGGCCCATCAGCATCGCCGACTGCTCGCCGCCGCCGCCGATGGCGTACACGGTGCGTCCCAGCCGCGAGTAGTGCAGCACCACGAAGGCGACCACCACCACCACGGCAGCCACGATCACGCTCGGCGAGATCGTGAGCCCCGGGGCCAGCGGGATCCGCGTCTGCGCCATCGCCGTGAACCACGGCTCCGTGATCGAGATCGAGTCCAGGCTGATCACGTAGCAGAGCCCGCGCGCCAGGAACATGGCGGCGAGCGTCGCGATGAACGGCTGGATCGCGAAGTAGTGGATCACCAGCCCCACCAGCAGCCCGAGCGTCGACGTGGAGATCAGCACCACGGCGATCACCGCGGCGGGCGGCCAGCCGTCGCGCGCCAGCGAGGCCGCGATCATCGTGGAGAGCGCCACCACCGAGCCGACCGAGAGGTCGATGCCCCCGGTGAGGATCACGAAGGTCATGCCCACCGCGAGCACGATCAAGAAGGCGTTGTCGACGAACAGGTTGGCGATCACCTGCCCGGATGCGAAGCCGCGGTACCGGCTCGCCCCGACCAGGAACATCACGATCAGCAGCGCCAGCGTGACGAGCACGGGCGTGTACCGCGAGCCGAGGATGCCCCGGCCGGTGCGGGCCAGCGAGAATGCGGGTGCGATCTGGCTGCTCATGAGACCAGCGCCCCCGTCTCGACGGTGTCAGCGGATGCCGGCGGCCGGCTCCCCGGGGGACGCCTGCGTGCCCGCATCCGCTGTTGCAGGACGGGCGACTGCAGCAGGCACACCGCGATCACCACGAGCGCCTTGAAGACGAGGGTGATCGACGGGGCGATGCCCACCGTGTAGACCGTGGTGGTGAGGGTCTGGATCACGAAGGCGCCGATGAGCGTGCCGGTGAGCGAGTACCGCCCGCCGGCCAGCGAGGTGCCGCCGATCACCACCGCGAGGATGGCGTCCATCTCGATCCACAGCCCGGCGCTGTTGGCGTCTGCCGCGGTCACGTTCGAGGAGATCATCAGGCCCGCCACCGCGGCGCACACCGCGCTGAACACGTAGACGGTCCAGATGATGCCGCGGGCGCGCACGCCGGCCAGCCGGCTGGCCACCGGGTTGATGCCCACCGACTCGATCAGCAGCCCGAGCGCGGTCCTGCGGGTGAGCAGCGCCGCGACCAGGAACATCGCCGCCGCGATCACGATCGACGCGGGCAGGCCGAACCAGTAGCCGGCGCCGATCACCTTGTAGGGCGCGCTCGACACCGTGATGATCTGCCCCTCGGTGATCAGCATCGCAATACCCCGGCCCGCGGTCATCAGGATGAGCGTCGCGATGATGGGCTGGATGCCGAACACCGCAACGAGCAGACCGTTCCACGCGCCGAGCACGAGCGAGAAGCCCACCGCCACGGTGACGGCGAAGAGCACGGTGCCCACCTCGCCCGGCGCGTCGGAGTCCGCGATGATCGTGCACGCCAGCGCGCCCGCGATCGCGACCACGGCTCCGACGGACAGGTCGATGCCGCGGGTGGCGATCACCAGGGTCATGCCGAGCGCCACCAGCAGCGTCGGCGCCCCGTTGCGCAGGATGTCGATCAGGCTGCCGAAGAGGTGGCCGTTCTGCACCTGGATCTCGAAGAAGCCGGGCGACACCGCCACGTTGAGCAGCAGCAGCGCCGCCAGCGTGACGATCGGCCAGAACAGCCGCGCCTTCGGCAGGTCGGTGAGCGCGGTGAGGTTCATGCGTCCGCTCCGCTCGCGATGAGGCCCATGATCTCGCCGACGGTGACGTCCTCGTTGGGCAGGTCGGCCACCTTGCGCCGGTCGCGCATCACGGCGATGCGGTGGCTGAGCCGCAGCACCTCCTCCAGCTCGGCGGAGATGAACACCACCGCCATCCCCTCGTCGGCGAGGCTGGAGACGAGCTTCTGGATCTCCGCCTTCGCGCCGACGTCGATGCCGCGGGTCGGCTCGTCGAGCACGAGCAGCCGCGGGGCCACCGCGAGCCAGCGCGCGAGCAGCACCTTCTGCTGGTTGCCGCCGCTGAGATTGCGCACCAGCGCGTCGGGGTTGGCCGGTCGGATGCCGAGCGCGGAGATGTAGCTCTGCGCCAGCTCGTCCTGCCGCCGCCGGGAGATGCGGCGCAGCCAGCCCCGGTCGGCCTGCAGCGCGAGCACGATGTTGTCGCGGACGCTCAGCTCCTCCACGATGCCCTCGCGCTTGCGGTCCTCCGAGGAGTAGGCGATGCGGTCGCGCAGTGCGGCTCGCGGCGTGCGCAGCCTCTTCTTCTCCCCGCGGATGTGGAGCTCTCCGCTGTCCGCCCTGTCCGCGCCGGTGATCAGTCGGGCGATCTCGGTGCGGCCCGAGCCCAGCAGCCCGGCCAGCCCGACCACCTCGCCCTGGTGGATCGTCAGGTCCGTCGGCTCCACGGAGCCCACGCGTCCGAGCCCGGTCGCCCGCAGGTACGGAACCTCGGCCCCGCCCGCGTCGCTCTCCACCGCGGCCACCCGCGTCTTCGTCTCGAGGCTCTCCAGGGTGGCGAGCTCCTTGCCGATCATCTTGTGCACGAGCTCGATCCGCAGCATCTCCCGGGTGAGGTACTCCCCCACCAGGGCGCCGTTGCGCAGCACGGTGAGCCGGTCGGAGATCTCGTAGACCTGGTCGAGGAAGTGCGAGACGAAGAGGATCGCGACCCCGGCCTCCTTGAGGCCCCGGATGACCCGGAAGAGCTCGGACACCTCGTCCGCGTCCAGGCTCGACGTCGGCTCGTCGAGAACGAGCACCTTGGCGTCCACGTCGGTGGCCCGCGCGATAGCGATCAGCTGCTGCACGGCCAGCGAGTGCGAGCTGAGCTGCGATGCGGGGTCGATGTCGAGGTGCAGGCGGGTGAGCAGCTCGCCTGCCCGCGCCCGCATGGCCCGCCAGTCGATGGCGCCGAAGCGGCGGGGCTCGCGGCCGAGCATGATGTTCTCGGCCACCGACAGGTTGGGGAGGAGGTTGACCTCCTGGTAGACGGTGCTGATGCCCGCGGCCTGCGCCTGGGCGGGTCCGTTGATCACCAGCGGCACGCCGTCCAGCGTGATGGTGCCGCTGTCGATGGCGTAGACGCCGGTGAGCGCCTTGATCAGCGTGGACTTGCCCGCGCCGTTCTCCCCCATGAGCGAGTGCACCTCGCCGGGGAACATGCGGAAGCTCACGGAGTCCAGTGCCTTCACCCCCGGGAAGCTGATCGAGATGTCCCGCATCTCGATGACGGGGTCTCCCGCCGGTGCGGGCGCCTCCGCGGTGGGGCTGGGTATGGGGGTGGTCGTCATGCTCGCGCTGTCCTCTTCATCGAGTGCGGTACTCCGGGGAGTCGGGTCCGGCCGCGCGGCCGGACCCGACGGGTGGGGATGGATCAGTACTTGCGGTCGGGCAGCGCCTCGATCGCCTGGTCCTGGGTGAAGGTGCCCTCCTCGGTCACGATGCGCTTCTCGACCTCCTCGCCCGCGGCCACCTTCTCGGCGATCTCCACGAGCTGGTCGCCGAGCAGAGGCGAGCACTCCACGATGAAGTTGATCTTGCCCTCGGACAGCGCGGTCATGCCGTCTTTCACCGCGTCGACGGTGACGATCTTGATGTCCGTTCCCGGCACCTTGCCCGCCGCCTCGATGGCCTCGATCGCGCCGAGGCCCATGTCGTCGTTGTGCGCGTAGACCAGGTCGATGTCGGGGTGCGCCTTGAGGAACGCCTCCATCACCTGCTTGCCGCCCGCCCGGGTGAAGTCGCCGGTCTGGCTGGCGACGATGTCGAACTTCGGGTCGGTGACCTTGTTGCGGAACCCCTCGGCGCGGTCGTTGGCCGGGGCGGCGCCGGTTGTGCCCTGCAGCTCCACCACCGTCACCGCGTCGGCGTCGGCGAACTCGGTGTTGACCCAGTCGCCGGCCCGCTCGCCCTCGAGGATGAAGTCGGAGCCGAGGAAGGACTCGTACAGCGAGTCGTCCTCGGAGTCGACCGAGCGGTCGGTGAGCACCACGGGGATGCCGGCGTCCTTCGCCTCCTTGAGCACGGTGTCCCAGCCGGACTCCACCACCGGCGAGAACGCGATCACGTCGACCTGCTGCTGGATGTACGAGCGGATCGCCTTGATCTGGTTCTCCTGCTTGCCCTGCGCGTCGGAGAATTTGAGTTCGATTCCCGCGTCCTCGAAGGAGCTCTGGATCGACTTGGTGTTCGCGGTCCGCCATCCGCTCTCCGCGCCGACCTGCGAGAAGCCGACCACGAGCTCTTCGTCGCCGCTCGCCCCGGCCCCGCCGTCGCCGCCCGACGCGCATCCGGTGAGGGCGACGAGTATCGCGCCCACCGCCGCAATTCCCATGAGTTTCTTCATCGAACCAAACCTCCTTGTTCAGTGTTCCGGGCCGCGCAGACGGGTCTGCGCGGGATGCACCCGGCCAACCAGGTCATTCTGGTTGGTTGTGATGTTAGCGTTCACAATCAGACGCTCACAACGCGCGAATGTAACGGTTGGGTAACGCGCGGAGGCCGCAACGCTGCAACGCCGGGGCTCGCGAGATCCGTCGAGAGAGCGGATGAAGACGGCAGCTTCGATCGGGACGCCGCGATTGTGAGGGCTCTCATCGCGCGAACGGGCGCGCACATTGTACATCCGCCCCCGGTACGCGACCCGGGCAGTTCCGGTGGGGGTGCTGCTGCGGGAGCCTCGATGCCAAGAGCGTGCGCCCACACGACGGGCGCGCCCGGATGAGGAGACTGACGTGCGAAGAAAAGCAACGCTGCTTGCCGGCCTGGTGGTCGTCGCGGTGGCGGTTCCGTCCACGGCCGCCGTGGCGATCGACGACGTGAACACGAGGAAGTTGGAGAGGGCGGTGACCGTCAACGGCATCCTGCAGCACGAGCGGGTGCTGCAGCGGATCGCCAACAACAACGGCGGCACCCGCGTATCCGGCTCGCCCGGGTACGACGCCTCGGCGGCCTACGTGACCGAGAAGCTCACGGAGGCCGGCTACGAGGTGACCAGCCAGGAGTTCGACTTCCCGTTCTTCGAGGAGCTCGGGCCGTCGACCCTCAGCCAGGTGTCGCCGGCACCCGGCGACATCGCCTCGGCGACCTTCCAGTACTCCGGTGCCGGCGAGGTGACGGGCACGGTGGTCGCCGCGACCAACGTGGTGATCCCGGCCACCCCGACACCGAGCTCCGCAGCAGGATGCCTGCCCGGCGACTACCTGCCGGCATCCGCTACCGACACCCAGGTCGCGCTCGTCCAGCGCGGCACCTGCGACTTCGCGGTGAAGGTGGCGAACGCCGTGGCCGCGGGCTACGACGCAGTACTGGTCTTCAACGAGGGCAACCCGGGCCGCACCGACCTGCTCACCGGCGTGACCCTGGCGGCCCCCGTCGACGTGCCGGTTCTCGGCATCAGCTACGCCGACGGCGTCGCGCTCTACGACGCCGCCGCGGCCGGACCGGTCACCGTGGCGCTGAGCGCCGACACGGTGTCGGAGACCCGCACGACGAGCAACGTGATCGCCGACTGGCCGGAGGGCGACCCGAACAGGGTGGTGGTGGTCGGGGCGCACCTCGACTCCGTCGCCGAGGGTCCCGGCATCAATGACAACGGCAGCGGCACCGCCACGATCCTGGAGACCGCGATCCAGCTCGCCGACGTGGGCAAGAAGCCGCGTCAGCAGGTGCGCTTCGCGTTCTGGGGCGCGGAGGAGTCGGGACTGCTCGGATCCGAGTACTACGTGGCCTCGCTGAGCGACGACGAGCTGGCGTCCATCTACGCCAACCTCAACTTCGACATGCTCGGCTCGACGAACTACGTGCGCTTCGTCTACGACGGCGACGGATCGGACTCCGGCGTCGACGGCGCTCCCGGCGAGCCCGGCCCTCCCGGATCCGCGCAGATCGAGTCGCTGTTCACGGACTACTTCGCCGAGAACGGCCTCGCCTCCGCCCCGACCGCGTTCGACGGGCGTAGCGACTACGGCCCCTTCATCGAGGCCGGCATCCCGGCCGGCGGACTGTTCAGCGGAGCGGAGGGCCTGAAGACCGAGGAGGAGGCCGCGATCTACGGCGGCACGGCCGGGGAGCCCTACGACCCCTGCTACCACCTGGCCTGCGACACCATCACCAACCTGAGCACCGCCGCGCTGAACGAGCTCGGCGACGCGGTCGCGCACTCGGTGCAGACCCTGGTGCGCACGAAGAGCGGCTTCTTCGAGGACGGAAGCCGGATGGCCGTGCAGCAGCAGCTCACCGCCGACGACTTCGACCACAAGGGAGGCGCCCTCGTGCGGTAGGCGTGACCGCCGACCGGCCGCAACGGAACGGAACGAGCCCGCGTATCCACCGCCGGTCGAGTAGCGAGCGAACGAGCCCGCGTATCGAGACCCCACACGAATCTCGGTACGCGGGCTCGGCCCGTCACGGTGGATACCGCGAGCTACTTGCGCACCCGGCTCGTGCGGCGCTTGTTGAAGACGTCGAACGCCACTGCCAGCAGCAGCACGAGTCCCTTGATGTACTGCTGGTAGTCGGTCCCGATGCCCAGCAGCGACATCCCGTTGTTCAGCACACCCATGATGAGACCACCGGTGATCGCTCCGATCACGGTGCCGACACCGCCCTGGACGGCCGCGCCGCCGATGAAGGAGGCGGCGATGGCGTCGAGTTCGAAGAGGTTTCCCGCACCGGGGCCGGCCGAGTTGAGGCGCCCGGTGAACACGATCCCGGCGAGCGCCGCCAGCGTGCCCATGTTCACGAAGAGCCAGAAGGTGACCCACTTCGTCTTGATGCCGCTGAGCTTCGCCGCGTTGAGGTTGCCGCCGATCGCGTAGATGTGGCGGCCGAAGACGCTGCGGTTCATCACCGCCGAGTAGACCACGACGAGCACGGCCAGCACGATGAGCACGAGCGGGGTGCCGCGGGCGCTCGCCAGCAGGTAGGTGATGCCGAGGATGAGTGCCACTCCGAAGGCCATCTTCGTGTAGAACCAGGCGGCCGGCTCGTCCTCGAGGTCGTTCGCGACCCGCTTGATGCGTCCGCGCATCTGCGAGGCCACGAACATCACGGTGGCGAGCACGCCGAGGCCGACGGTGATCCACTCGAGCGGGGAGGTCGCCGCGGGGAACAGCTGCGGGAACAGGAACCCGCCGCCCAGCTGGCGGTACTCGGTGGGGAACGGCGTGATCTGCGTGTTGCCGAGCGTGATCTGCGTCAGACCGCGGAACATGAGCATGCCGGCGAGCGTCACGATGAACGCCGGTATGCCCACGAAGGCGATCCAGAACCCCTGCCAGGCGCCGGCGAGCGCGCCGAGCACCATGCCGGCGGCGATCGCGAGGTACCACGGCAGGCCCCAGTCCACCGCGATCACGCCGGTCACCGCGCCGACGAAGGCGGCGATCGACCCGACCGACAGGTCGATGTGGCCGGCGATGATCACCATCACCATTCCGATCGCCAGGATCAGGATGTAGCTGTTCTGCACGATGATGTTCGAGACGTTGCCCGGGGTGAGCAGGCGGCCCTCGGTCAGCACCTGGAACAGGATGACGATGACGATGAGGGCGATGAAGATGCCGATCTGCCGCAGTCGGCTCGTCAGGAATCCGATCGCATCGTTGAATGTGTCCACGGTTGGTCAGTCCTTTTCCTTGGTCATGTACTGCATGAGCGACTCGGGGGTCGCCTCGCTGATGGAGAGCTCGCCGGTGATGCGTCCCTCGGCGAGCGCGTAGATGCGGTCGCAGATGCCGAGCAGCTCGGGGAGCTCGGAGCTGATGACGATCACGGCTTTTCCGGCCGCCACGAGCTCGTTGATGATGCTGTAGATCTCGAACTTCGCGCCGATGTCGATGCCCCGCGTCGGCTCGTCGAGGATGAGCACCTCCGGGTCGGAGTACATCCACTTCGACAGCACCACCTTCTGCTGGTTGCCGCCGGAGAGCTTGCCGGTGACCGCCGAGACGCTGGGCGCCTTGATGTTCATCGACTTGCGGTAGCCCTCGGCGACGCCCTGCTCGCGACCCCCGTCGACCCAGCCGCGGGTGGCCAGCTTCCACAGGCCGGCGGTGGAGATGTTGCGGGTGATCGTGTCGATCAGGTTGAGGCCGAAGGTCTTGCGGTCCTCCGTCGCGTAGGCGATGCCGTTGTCGATCGCCTCGCTCACCGTGCGGGTCTTCACCTCCTTGCCGTGCATGAACACCTGGCCGGTGATGTTCGCGCCGTAGGAGCGTCCGAAGACGCTCATCGCGAGCTCCGTGCGCCCGGCGCCCATCAGCCCCGCGATGCCCACCACCTCGCCGGCACGCACCGAGAGGTTGGCGGCGTCGATCACGACTCGGGACGACTCCCGCGGGTCGTGCACGGTCCAGTCCTCGATCCGGAAGACCTCGGCCCCGATGTCCGACATCCGCTCCGGATACCGGCTCTCGAGGTCGCGGCCGACCATCGCCTTGATGATGCGGTTCTCCGAGACGTCGTCGACCACGAGGTCGAGGGTCTCGATCGTCCTGCCGTCGCGGATCACGGTCACCTTGTCGGCGATCGCCTTGATCTCGTTGAGCTTGTGACTGATCACGATGGAGGTGATGCCCTGGCCCTTCAAGTGGCTGATCAGGTCGAGCAGGTGCGCCGAGTCCTCGTCGTTCAGCGCGGCCGTCGGCTCGTCGAGGATGAGCAGTTTGACCTCCTTGGAGAGCGCCTTCGCGATCTCCACGAGCTGCTGCTTGCCCACGCCGATGTCGCTCACCTTGGTGATCGGGTTGTCCTTCAGCCCGACCCGCGCCAGCAGCTTCGACGCCTCGAGGTTCGTGGCGTCCCAGTCGATCCAGCCACGCTTCGAGACCTCGTTGCCGAGGAAGATGTTCTCGGCGATCGACAGGTAGGGGCTCAGCGCGAGCTCCTGGTGGATGATCACGATGCCCTTGTTCTCGCTGTCGCGGATGTCCTTGAACTCCACGGGCTCGCCGTCGAAGACGATCTCGCCCTCGTACTCGCCGTGCGGGTACACGCCCGACAGCACCTTCATCAGCGTCGACTTGCCGGCGCCGTTCTCTCCGCAGATGGCGTGCACCTGGCCGCGGACCACGTTCAGGCTCACGTCCTGCAAAGCCTTGACGCCCGGGAAGGTCTTGGTGATCTCGCGCATCTCAAGAATGTTGTGGTTCATTCCCAGCCTCGCTTCGTGTGCTCGTGATGGTGATCGGGTGAAAACGGATGATCGTGGTCGGGCGGATGCCGCAGCATCCGCCCGACGACGTCCGACCTACTTGAGGTCGTCCGCGGTGTAGTAGCCGCTGTCGATCAGTACCGACTCGTAGTTGTCGATCGTCACGATGGTGGACTCGAGCAGGAACGACGGCACGACCTTGACGCCGTTGTCGTACGTCTCCTCGTCGTTGACCTCGACGTCGTCGCCGTTGAGCACGGCGTCGACCATCGAGACGGCCTGGTCGCCGAGCAGGCGGGTGTCCTTGAAGATCGTCGAGTACTGCTCGCCGTTGATGATCGACTTGACCGAGCCGGCCTCGGCGTCCTGGCCGGTGATCACCGGGAGGGCGTCGTTGGCGTAGCCGCCGCTGGTGAGAGCGGAGATGATGCCGATCGAGAGGCCGTCATACGGCGAGAGCACTCCGTCGAGCTTCGTGCCGCCGATGATGGTGAGGATGTTCTCCATGCGCTCCTGGGCGGTCTCCGGCAGCCAGCGGAGGATCGCCGCCTGCTCGAAGTCGACCTGGCCGGAGGGGACGACGACTACGCCGCTGTCCATGAACGGCTTCAGGGTGTCCATCGCGCCGTTCCAGAAGAAGCTGGCGTTGTTGTCGTCGGGGCTGCCTGCGAAGAGCTCGACGTTGAAGGGGCCGGCCGCGCCGGTCTCGGCTCCCGACTCGTCGAGGACTCCGAGTCCGGTGAGCAGCGAGGTCGCCTGCTGCACGCCGACCTCGTAGTTGTCGAAGGTCGTGTAGTAGTCCACGTTCTCCGTGCCGTTGATCAGGCGGTCGTAGGCGATCACCGGGATGCCCGCGTCTGCTGCGGTCTGCAGCACGTCGGTGAGGGTGGTGCCGTCGATCGACGCGATGATCAGGGCGCGGGCGCCGGAGGTGATCATGGCCTCGATCTGCTGAACCTGGGTGGGGATGTCGTCGTTGGCGAACTGCAGGTCGACCTCGTAGTCGAGGTCCTTCAGCGCCTTCTCGACGTTCGCGCCGTCGGAGATCCAGCGTTCGGACTGCTGCGTCGGCATCGAGACGCCGATGAGCGCGCCCTCGGTGCTCTCCTCCGTGTTGCCGGCACCGCCTCGGCTGCCGGAGCATGCCGAGAGCGCGAGCATGATGGATGCGGCGGCTGCCGCGGTCACGAGCATCTTTCTCTTGTTCACTGTGTTCCCGTTTCGATTGTTTGGACGTCTCTGTCG
>Ga0247729_10000381_pt1 | contig 19023 bp, 18 predicted proteins | sample UWRJL133311R2_FD_180958 | JGI IMG/M metagenome (GOLD analysis project Ga0247729, IMG submission 180958) | Plant litter microbial communities from Arlington Agricultural Research Station in Wisconsin, United States - UWRJ-L133-311R-2 | ecosystem: Environmental > Terrestrial > Plant litter >... | reverse complement strand
CGCATCCGCTGTTGTCGCTCTTGTTGGTTCCAGCTTTCTCGCGGCGTCGCCCGCGTCGGCCCATTCCTCCCACTCCAGCAGTTCCGCCCCGCGAATCTCGTTCGCCTTCGTCGACAACGGAGCGCGAAGCGGGTCTGATTTCACCACCACAGCCGGTCTCGTCATCTCGGTGAGCAAAGCGAGTTCCGTGGCTCGATCCGTGCGGATTCGCACCGGCGGCGGCACCGCCGACCCCGCCGACGAATACACCGCGACCAACCGGCGCGTTCTCATTCCCGCCGGAAAGACCAGCGTCGGCGTTCGCATCCCCATCGGTTTCGTGGGTGAGGAAGAACCCACGAAGTATTTCTTCGTCGCGCTGAGCTCACCGTCCACGGGCACCAAACTCGGCGTGGTTCGTGTCGCCCGGGTGGCCATCTACCCCGGGTACGGCCCGCCGCCGCTCGGCGGGGCAACCGACCGGATCCACGACTTCGAAAGCGGAGTGCCGGATGACGTTGCGGCCTTCAGCTCCCGGGTGGCGGTGCGACCGCAGTTGGCCACGGCGCGGGCCACGGTTCCGGGCAGCCTCCCGCAGAATCGTGGGCTGACCGTGCAGGTCGGCAGCACGCCCCGCGCATCCGATTCGCTGGGGTTCCGCCAGGTGCATGAGTCATGGGATCTCGAGCCGTCTGCTTTCGGTCCGTCGATGTCATTCCGTGGCACCGCATCCGGTGGCCGGATCGCGTTGGTGCTGCGCAACGGAAGCAAGGTCTTCGAATACTCGGTCGTCGACGACAGCACCAGCTGGCGCTCGCTCGACCTCTCGTTCGACGATTTCCGGCTGCGGTCGAACCCGTCCAGCGATGAGCGCTACAACCCGGACGACTTCACCGGCTACGAAGTGCAGCTGACCGGCGTCACAGTCGGGCGATACCAGTTCGACAACCCGAGCGTCGTCTACATCTTCTAGTTCGCGATCTTCTCGTTCGCGGTGCCGCGCCCGGTCGTTCCAGCCGCGCGGGCGCGGTTGGTCCGACTGGCGCGGCTGGCGGCATTGCTACTTGCGCGTGAAGATCCGATCGGCCAGGAGCGACGCCGGGATGATGAGCAGCCAGCTGTAGGTGCCCGCGACCGGGCCGATGAACAGGGCGACGAGGATCGACAAGGCGAACACGGCCGGGTTGACCAGCCCGGTTCCGCGCACGTAGCGATAGACCCCCTCATCCACGCTCGCGTCGAGCAAACCGGCGTGATGGGCGTAGATCCACATGCTCGTCTGGACCAGGCCGATGACCCCGAGAACAGACGCGTAGAGGATCACCGATGAGGCTTCGGATCCGTACTCGCTGAGCAGCGCGGTCGGGAACGGCACAAAAGCCACGAGCAGCAGGAGCACGAAGTTCAGTCGTACGAGGTTCGTCGTGTACCCGGTGATCACCCCGAACTTGCGATGATGCGCCATCCAGTTGAGGGCGATGATGATGAAGCTGAGCGCGTAAGCGAGGTATTCCGGGGCGAGGTCGAGCAATTCGCGCCCGAGGTTGCCGCCGTCGACCTCGGGAACCTTGATATCCAACACCAGCAGGGTCATCGCAATTGCGAAGACCGCATCGCTGAAGAAGACGATCCGCTCGGTCGATTCGCCGGAGCCGAACAGGGCGCGATAGCGCGAGCGGATATCCGTCATGCGTCGAGCTTAGAACTCTCGCTGAAAGAAATATATAGACAGCGACACTATCGATAGTCATACTATCCGTATGCGAATGGCAGAACTCAGCGGACAGAGCGGCGTACCCGTAGCGACGATTAAGTACTACCTGCGCGAGGGGATGCTGAGACCCGGCGAATATTCGAGCCCCAACCAGGCGTCGTACGGCCAATCGCACGTCGAACGTCTTCGCCTCGTGCGCGCGCTGCTCGACGTCGGTGGGCTCAGCGTTGCCTCAGTGGGTGCGGTGCTCACGGCCATCGACGATGAGACGATGCCGCTGACCTGGGCGTTCGGTGTCGCCCAGCACGCGTTACCCAACCCGATCGGAACGACGCCGGAACGCCCGGTTCCCATCGGCGCAGACGACCCCGCCCACTTCGAGAGAACCGACTCCGCCGAGCAGCAGGCGCTGCTGCATCCGGAACTCCGCGAGGTATTCGCCGAGCGCGGTTGGGTCGTGTCCGCTGGCAACCCCGGAATTCCCATCGCCACCCGCGTGCTCGAAACCTACGACGCCCTCGGGTTGTCGCACCTCAAATCGACCCTCGGCCGTTACGCGGCTGCTGCCTCGTCGATCGCGGAGGCGGATCTCGGGGCCGTCGGCATGCGTGATGACCGGGCCGAGATGGTCGAGTCCGTCGTCGTCGGCACCGTGCTGGGCGACGCGCTTCTGGCCGGGCTGCGCCGAATCGCCCAGGAGAACGTGTCGAACCAGGTCTTCCCCGATTCGCCCGCATAGCAGCACAACTCCACAACCATCCCGCACATCTCTCTACTAAGGAGCACGAACATGACCGTCACCCCACAGTCACGAGTCGAGTGGCACCGGCCGCTCCTCTGGCTGGCCGCCGCCATGGCTGCACTCGCAATCTTTGCGACAGTCGCGTCCATGGTCGACCACCGCATCGTCACCGGTACGGATCTCTGGCTCAAGCCACTCAAATTCGCCCTGTCCGTGGGGATCTACTCGGTGACGCTGTCCTGGCTCATCGGGCAGTTCTCGCAAGCCGCCAGGATGCGCCGCGCGGCGCGCCTCGCCGGTACCGTCGCCGTCATCGGCCTGGTGGTCGAGATGGTCATCATCGTGGGTGTCGCCGCGACCGGTGACACGAGTCACTTCAACGTCTCCACCGGCTTTCACGCTGCCCTCTGGTCGGCGATGGCCATTTCGATCGTCGTGGTCTGGGTCATGACGTTCGTCGTGAGCATCGCGTTGTTCCGCAATCCATTGGGGGATCGGGCCCGCACGCTCGCTATCCGTGCCGGGGCCGTACTCGCCTTGATCGGGATGGGCCTGGCGTTCCTCATGACCGGTCCGACCGCCGCTCAGCTCGACGACTACCAGGGCATCGTCGGCGCACACGCGGTCGGCGTGCCCGACGGGGGTCCGGGGCTTCCGTTGCTCGGGTGGAGTACCGTGGCCGGCGACCTGCGCATTCCACATTTCTTCGGGATGCACGCGCTTCAGGTTCTGCCGTTCGTCGTCATCCTGCTCGAGTTGCTCGGTCGTCGGCTCACGGTCTTCGCCGACGCCCGTGTCCGGCTCTGGCTGACGCGCATCGCCGTCACGACTTTCGCCGCAACGCTCGCCGTGCTCACGCTGCAGGCCATCTCCGGTCAGTCGATAGTGCGCCCGGACGGTCTTGTACTCGTGCTCGGAACGGCGATCGCAGCAGCATCCGTGAGCGCGGTGTTTATGGTGCTAGCGACCGCGTCTGTGTCGCGACCCGCTCTCGAGGCGACGGCAGCCCGCTAGAGATCGAGAGAGTCGTTCGGCTCGAGGGGGAAGAACTGGCCACCCGCGGCCTCGGTCATCGTGCGGATGCGGTCGTTGGCCATGTTCTTTCCGATCACCGACGCCACCATCTCATGGGTCGGGAACGAACGCTTGGGCGCGACCGCGGTCACATAGTCCATGGCCTCACCGATCTTGAGCCATGGCGCGCTGGACGGCACGGCGAGGGTGTCGACGGTGACCGGAGGCACGGTGAAAGAGTCGCCGGGGTAGAAGAGCGTGTTGTTGACCAGCACTCCGACGTTGTCGATGACCGGGATCGACGAGTGGATGATGGCGTGGCGCGCTCCATAGAACGCGAGCGAGAACGGGCCGGCCTCTGCCGTGTCTCCATCCGCGACGGTGATGACGTTGTATCCGGATGCCGCGAGCGCGAAGCCGGCCGGACCGTAGAGCTTGGCGTCGGGGTTGCGAGTGAGAATGCGGTCGAGTTGCTCGGGAGTCCAGTGGTCGGGGTGCTCATGAGTGACGACGATCGCAACGACGTCACCGAGGTCTCCGAGAGGCATCGTGTACGCGCCAGGGTCCACGATGAGCTTCTCGTCGTTGATCTCCAGGACCAGGCAGGCGTGCTCGTACTTCGTCAGTTTCATAATCTGAGCCTATTGCTCGGAGGTTGACGCCAATACCCCCCGGGGGTACCCTTTCAGCATGATCGCAGACATCAAGAAGCGCGCACTCCATCGCAGTCGCATTCTCGAGGGCCAAATGCGGGGACTCGAGAAGATGATCGACAACGAGGACTACTGCATGGACATCATCGTGCAGTCTCTCGCCATCCAGAAGTCGCTGCGCAGCCTGAATAAGCTGCTCGTCGAAAACCACCTGCGCACCCATGTCAGCGACATGTTCGCTGCCGGCGGCGCCGAGCGCGACAGTGCGGTCGATGAACTGCTCAAGGTCTACGAACTCAACAACAACCGCGGGGAATGACGATGACCGACCACGAGCACACTGCCGTTCCCGAACACACGCACCACGACCATGCCGACCATGATCCGCACGCTGGCCACGATCCTCACGCCGGTCACGATGCGCATGCGGGCCACGAAGGGCATGGCGACCACTCCCACCACGACCCCGCGATCTTCCGGCGCAAGTTCTGGATCAGCCTGGCCCTGACCATTCCGACGATGGTCTTCTCGAGTGGGCTGCAGGGGATCCTCGGGCTCTCCGGACCAGCCTTCCCGGGAAGCCAGTACATTCCGGCCGCGTTCGGTGTCGTGCTCTTCATCTACGGAGGAACGGTCTTCCTCAAGGGGGGAGTGCAAGAGCTGCGTGCGAAGCAGCCCGGGATGATGACCCTCATCTCACTCGCGATAGTCGTGGCGTTCGGCTACAGCCTCGCTGTCACACTCGGGTTCCCCGGCATGGACTTCTGGTGGGAGCTGGCTACCCTGATCACCATCATGCTTCTCGGGCACTGGATCGAGATGTCGGCGATCATGGGTGCCCAGAACGCGCTGGGCGAGCTCGCGAAATTGATCCCCGATACGGCAGACGTGCTGCACGGGGACCACGTCATGACCATGCCGGTGAGTGACCTGTCTCTCGGTGATCTGGTTCTTGTGCGTCCCGGCGCTGCGGTGCCGGTCGACGGTGACGTCACCGACGGCGAGTCCGAGGTCAACGAATCGTTGCTCACCGGGGAATCAGCCGCGGTTGAGAAAGCGATCGGGGCATCCGTTGTCGCTGGCAGCGTGAACGGAGCCGGTGCGCTGACCGTGCGGGTGACCAAGCTCGGTGCCGACACGGCCCTGGCCGGCATCATGAAGCTCGTCGCCGATGCGCAGGCGAGTAAGGGCTCAGTCCAGATCCTCGCCGACAAAGCTGCGGCACTGCTCTTCTACGTAGCGCTCGGCGCGGCCATCATCACTCTGGCGGTGTGGTGGCTCATCGCTCCGGATAACCCGGTCTTCATCATCGAGCGGGTGGTGACGGTGCTCATCATCGCGTGCCCGCACGCTCTGGGTCTCGCGATCCCGCTCGTGGCACAGCTCACGACCGCGATCGGAGCCCGTAAGGGAATCCTGGTGCGCACCCGTGTCGCGCTCGAGGCCGCCCGCACCGTGCAGGTGGTGCTTTTCGACAAGACGGGAACCCTCACCGAGGGCCGCCAGGGTGTCGCCTCCGTGATCTCGGCCGGCGTCGAGACGGAGAACGACCTGCTCGCGCTGGCGGCTGCGGTCGAGGCGCGATCCGAGCATCCGATCGCCAGCGCCATCGTCGCCGAGGCGCACGACCGCAAGCTCGACGTCGCACCGGTCAGCCGCTTCGAATCGTTTGCAGGAAAGGGGGCCGAAGCGTCGGTGGGGGAGCGCAGGGTCACCGTGGCCAGCCTTCGCCTCGTGACCGAACGCGGCCTGTCTCTTCCCACCGCGCTCGTGCTGGCCCGTCGTCAGCTCGACGCCGAGGGCAAGACGATCGTCGCCGTGATCGAGGCGGACGCGATTCTCGGCATCATCGCGGTGGCGGATGTCATCCGTGCCGAGTCGGCTGAAGCGGTGGCCAGGCTGAAGAAGAGCGGCATTCGTGTGGCGATGCTCACCGGCGACTCGCACGCTGTCGGTTCTTGGACAGCGGCGCAGCTCGGCATCGACGAGGTGTACGCCGAGGTCCTGCCCGGACAGAAGGCCGACGTCGTAGCAAAACTGCAGCAGGGCGGCACCCGCGTCGCAATGGTCGGCGACGGAGTGAACGATGCTCCGGCCATCGCCAAGGCTGACGTCGGAATCGCCATCGGTGCCGGCACGGATGTCGCCATCGAGTCAGCGGGGATAGTGCTCGCGTCCGACGACCCGCGTGGTGTCGCCGCGGCCATCCGCCTGAGCGCTGCAAGTCATCGCAAGATGATGCAGAACCTGGTCTGGGCCACCGGCTACAACGTGATCGGAATCCCGCTCGCTGCAGGAGTTCTGTTCGGGGCGAACATCCTGCTCGCACCGGCCCTCGGGGCAGTGTTCATGTCGGTGTCGACTATCGTCGTCGCGCTGAATGCGCAGTTGCTCAGACGCCTCGATCTGGGGGCATGAATCGCAGGGCATCCGCGACATAATGGGCAAATGACGACACCCCGGCTTCGAATAGTCGTTGCGATCAATCCGAGCGCATCGTTCGGCAAGAGCGTCGGCGTCGGCCCACAGGTGGTTTCGGCGCTGACCGCGCTCGGCCACGATGTGACCGCGCTGCGCGAGCCGGACTACGCTTCCCTGGTTGCTGCGGGAAAAGCGGCGGTGGCGTCTAAGCCCGACGCCTTCATCGTGGTCGGCGGAGACGGCATGGTGAACCTCGGTGCCAACCTGCTTGCCGAGACCGGCGTGCCGTTCGGCATCATGCCGTCGGGAACCGGAAATGACATGGCCCGCGCACTCGGTATTCCGTATGACAACACCGACGTCGCTCTCGGCATGATCGTCGAAGCCCTCGGGCGTCCGCCGATGGAGATCGATGCCGGGCTGATCACCCACACGGATGACAAGACAGGTCTCGAAAAGACGACCTGGTTCGCCTGCATGGTCTCTGCCGGGTTCGATGCCCTCGCGAATGAGCGTGCGAACAAGATGCGCTGGCCGAAGGGGCCTCGGCGTTACATTCTCGCGCTGGCGGTCGAACTTCTCCGCCTGAAGCCGATCCAGTACCGCATCGAACTCGATGGCGAGAAGATGTCGACCGGCGGCACGCTCATCTCCGTCGGTAACGGTGTCTCGCTGGGCGGCGGCATGAAAGTGACCCCCGATGCGATGCTCGATGACGGCCTCTTCGACGTCCTTGTCGTACAGCCGCTGTCCCGCTCGGCGTTCCTGCGCATCTTCCCACGCGTCTACAAGGGCGAGCACCTCAGTGACCCGCGCGTGAAGGTATACCGTGCAGCGCGGGTGAGGCTGGACGCAGACAACGTCGTGGCCTACGGAGACGGTGAGCGCCTTGGTCCACTGCCCATCGACATCCGCATGGTTCCCGGTGCACTGCATATGCTCGCACCCGAGCCGCAGGTCGTTCTCCCGCCGCTGTGACCCGTTCGTTTTCGGGCGAAACGCGCGAACGGTGCCCTCGTTTTGTCGAACGGTACGAGGGTGTGGCATACTCGTCTAGTTGCTTACGGCCCCATCGTATAGCGGCCTAGTACGCTGCCCTCTCACGGCGGTAACACCGGTTCGAATCCGGTTGGGGTCACCAATAGCCCGGAAGCCAGTTATCGACTGGCTTCCGGGCTTTTTCTTCGTCCGGCCGCCGAACGCGTCATGGGTGACAGGGGTGTCGCCGGGCGCGGTTAGGGTGGAGCGAGCTCAACGGCGAGTGTTCACTCGACCGAACGGTTTCCATGTCTGACTTCTCTCCCGCACAAGTGTCTTCCGCAGCGTTGTCTCCCGCGCGCATCCGTCTCGCCCTGCTTGCCCTGGCCCTCGGCGGGTTCGGTATCGGCGCTACTGAATTCGTGGCATCCGGTCTGCTGCCGAACATCGCGTCCGACCTTCTCGGGCAACTCGACGCAGTCTCGCACGAGCGAGCCATCGCACAAGCGGGAATAACCATCTCGGCTTACGCGGCGGGAGTCGTCGTGGGCGCCCCGACGATTGCGATCTTCGCGGCAAGACTTCCGCGCAAGGCCACTCTGGTTGCTTTTGTGGTGGTCTTTGCCCTCGGCTCGATTGCGTCGGCGGTCGCGCCGACTTTCGAGACGCTGGTCATCGCGCGCTTCTTCGCAGCACTGCCGCACGGTGCCTACTTCGGCATTGCGTCGTTGGTCGCGGCATCGCTCATGGGCCCGGGAAAGCGCGGGCGCGGAGTCTCGTTCGTTCTCGGCGGCCTGACCCTGGCCAACCTCATCGGTGTGCCCGCGATCACCTACCTCGGCCAGGTGGCCGGGTGGCGAGCGGCATACTTCTCCGTCGCGGTGATCTTCGTGCTGTCGGTGGTGGCGATCGTCGCTGTGGTTCCCCGGCAGCCTGGAAACCCGGACGCCACGGCAGCCCGAGAACTCGGCGGGTTCAAGAAACTCTCGGTGTGGCTCGTCCTGCTCTCCGGCGCCATCGGTTTCGGCGGATTCTTCGCCGTGCAGAGCTATCTTGCTCCGCTCGCCACAGACGTCGCCGGCCTTCCGACAGCCTTTGTTCCGGTCGCCCTGGTCGTGGTCGGTCTCGGCATGACTATCGGCAACGCCATAGGCGGTCCCCTTGCCGATCGAGGCGCCGTTCGCGCCATGTTCCTCGGCTTCGGCGCCTTTGCAGTGTCGTTCCTCGTGCTCGGTCTCACCGGCAACAGCCCAGCGGGCATGCTCATCGGCGTCTTCCTGATCGCGGCGTCAGTCATGGCGCTCGGCCCGGCTATCCAGACCCGGCTGATGGATGTCGCGGGCGAGAGTCAGACGCTGGCGGCGGCTGCCAATCACTCGGCACTCAATCTCGGCAACAGCCTCGGTGCGTTCCTCGGCGGAGCGGTGATCGCCGCTGGCTATGGCTACCTCGCGCCGGCCTGGGTCGGCCTGATCCTCTGTGCTCCCGGTATCGCCCTGGCAGTGGCTGGTGCGCTCCTGACTCGCCACGAAGCTCGAGTGGCCCAACGCACGGCCTGACACTCAGCCAGTGTGCTGGCGCACTTCGTCGATGGCCACCATGCGGCGCACGGGCGAGACCGCGACCGGGATCGACGCTGTTGCCATCACTGCAGCACCAGCGACGGCCGCCGACCACGGCCCGAATGCCGTAGCGAGTACGCCGCCCACTATCGCGCCGGCCGAGAGCGCACCCCACGAGACAAGCCGGTAACCGGCGTTCACCCGTGCACGAAGGTCGGGCCCGGCAGCCAGTTGTCGCAGGCTTACAGCCTGGGAATTCGCGATTCCGATTCCGATGCCCGAAACGAAAAATGCTGCGGTCAGTGACACCGCGCTCGACACCGAGTCGGAGCGAGCGAATAGCGCCCCGACGAGTGGTGCGGAGTTGCCGAGAACGAGTGCCGCGACGAGAGAATGCCCGTATCCGAACCTGGCGGTCAGACGACCGCTGAAAGCGCTGCCGAGGAAAGCTCCCACGCCTCCGCTCATGAGGATGACGCCGAGAACGAACGGGCCGAATCCGTAGGTCTGCAGCACGAGGATCGAGAGTGCGAGCATGAACACCTCGTTGCCGAGGTTCCACAGGCTGGCCTCGGAGACCAGCGCTCGCAGGGTGCGATGACGTACCAGCAGGTCCAGTCCGGCGCGCGCCTCGCGGATTGCCGAGGTGCGCCTCTCGCGTGGCGCTGGCGGATCGTCGACTCGTACGCGCGTGATGAGGAGTCCGGAGAGCAGGTAGCCGACCCCGTTTGCGAGTAACGCGAACGGCGCCGTAATGACCTGCACGAGCGCGCCGCCCGCGCCCGAACCCGCAACCCCGATCGCGGACTGTGCCGCAGTGACGCGGGCATTCGCATCAATGAGCTGGTCCTCGTGCACCACGAGGGGCAAGAACGAGAAGTCGGCGAGGCTGTACAGCACGGTGAGCGCGCCGAGAAGACCCGCGGCTATTACGAGCATCGGCACTGTGAGCCACCCGGCGATCGACATCCAGCACACCAGTCCGAGTAGGACCGCGCGACCGAGATCCGCGAAGATCATGAACGGGCGACGCGGGTACCTGTCGACGAGCACACCCAGCCAGAGGGTGAGCACGAGATAGGGCAGCAGCAGGGCCGCACGCACGAAGGACAACTCCGCGGCCGAAGCGCCCAGCGTCACAATGGCCAGCACCGGGATCGCGAGTTCGCCGATTTCGGCCCGCAGGTTAGAGAACACTCCGGCACCCCAGACGCGTCGAAACGACGGGCTCTTCCACGCACTCATAACCGTCATCATGCTAAAGAAGGTTAGGACGTAACTACCATTTGTGCAACGGTGGTTAGATTGACGAGTGATCGATAAGTCTCCGGTTTCCCCAGCTCCCGGCGAACTCGAGTTCGTGCGCCGTTTTGTGAACACACTGGACATCGAGACCGGTGTCGACAGTCTCGCGGACGCCGTGAGCTGGAAGACGTGGGCGGCCGGTCACGAGGTGGATGGCGCGGCATCCACCGCGGAGCTCGCGTATGCCCGCGACGTGCGCGAGGCACTGCGGGCGGCGATGCTCGCCAACCACGATCGTTCGCCCATGCCTGCCACTACCGCGCGACTCCTGACGGAGGCCGCGAGCAGGGCGCGATTCTCGCTGCGGTTCGAGGCGCAATCGGCCCACTTCACGGGTGCGGGCGCCGGTATGCACGAAACTCTCTCGCGCGTCGTTTTGGCCGTGGCTGCGGCGATGAACGATGGCACCTGGTCGCGACTCAAGGCGTGTGTCAACGATGAATGCCAGTGGGGCTTCTACGACAAATCACGGTCTCGAACCGGGCAGTGGTGCTCGATGGAGATCTGCGGCAACCGTGCAAAACAGGCACGCTGGCGCGACGCATCAGCCCGCGGGTAGCAGCAGCGGGATCTTGCGGCGGCATCCGCCGTTCGGCACAGTGGTCGACATGGAACTGCGATTCTCCGGCCCGCTGTGGTTCTGGCGCGGCCCGGCGCCGTGGCATTTCGTCACCGTTCCCGAAGCCGAGTGCGGTCTGATCGCTGCGGCATCCGAACTGGTCACCTACGGCTGGGGCATGATCCCGGTCGAGGTGCAGATCGGCAAGACGGTATTCACGACGTCGCTCTGGCCGCAGGGCGACGGCTACATTGTGCCGGTCAAGGCCGCGGTTCGAAAGGCCGAGAAGGTCGAGCTCGACGACACCGTCGAAGTGCGGCTGAGCGTCGACGTGTGAGTGCGCAATTTCGGTAACTACAGCGCCGACCCGGCGTTTCGCCAAGGTCGTCGAGCCGGGCAGTCGTGACCGGACGCTCGACCGTCCCGTCCAGGGAAGGAACTAGTCGGTGGTCTTCGGGGGAGTGATGCCGAGTGCTGGCAGGATGACGCCGTCGATGACCGAGATGATGAACGCGCGGTCGATCGGTTTGCGCAGCAACAGGGTGCGGTACGAACCCATGGCCTGGCTGACCAGCGAGAGCGTCTCGATGTCGGCATCCGCCGGGATCTCTCCACGGTCGATGGCGCGCTGCATGAAGAACCGGTTGACGGATGCGCGGGGCTCGACGATCGCGGCGTGAGCGGCTTCGGAGAGGCTCGGGTTCGAATTGAGCATGGACATGAGGCCGGCCATGATCTGCATCTTCTTTTCGCTGTCCTGGATGGAGTGCGGTTTGATCATCGCAACCAGGTCGCCGCGCAGGGTTCCCGTATCGGGGAGCGCATCGATCGAGAGGTCGTCCTTCTTCATGCAGGCGACGGCGTCGATGACCAGCTCGTCCTTCGACGCCCAGCGACGATACAGTGTCGCCTTGCCGGCCTTGGCGCGGCTGGCCACCATGTCGATGGTCATCCCGTCGTAGCCGGTCTCGGCAAGCACCTCGACAGCTGCATCCATGATCTCGGCGTCCCGGGTGTGATCCCGCTTGCGCCCGAGCTTCGGTGCGGCGGGGGCGTCGCTCGCGACGCCCGGATCAAGAAGGTCCTGCGGCGTCATTGCGGCATTCTCCCGTTCGTGGATTCGATGTGGATGAATCGTGGTGTTCCCCGCGGTTCACGTTTAGGATACCAAATGTTCCGGAACGCCGTATTTCCGAAACGACTTATTTCCTGAACTAACCATATCCGGAACTGTTTAGTTTCGTATATAGTCATCGTCATGACTTCTTCCTCTTCCGCTGCGGCCGTCGCAGCCCCGCCCTCTCGCCGCTGGTGGGCTCTCGCCGCCGTCGGTCTCGCCCAGCTCATGGTGGTGCTCGACTCCACCGTCGTGAATATCGCACTTCCCGCCGCCCAGGCCGACCTCGGGTTCTCCGACGGAGACCGACAGTGGATCGTCACCGCCTACTCGCTCGCCTTCGGCAGCCTGCTTCTGTTGGGTGGCCGCCTCTCCGACCTCATCGGCCGCAAGCGCACGTTCATCATCGGCCTGGTCGGCTTCGCCGTGGCATCCGCCCTCGGTGGCGCAGCTGACAGCTTCGGCCTGCTCGTCGCTGCTCGCGCACTGCAGGGTGTTTTCGGCGCTCTTCTCGCTCCGACTGCTCTCGCCGTTCTGACCACGACTTTCACTATTCCAAAGGAGCGCGCCCGCGCGTTCGGGGTCTTCGGCGCGATCGCCGGAGCCGGTGGAGCCATTGGCCTACTACTCGGTGGGTTCCTCACCGAGAACTTCGATTGGCGCTGGAACCTGTACATCAACGTCGTAATCGCCATCATCGCCGTTGTCGGAGCGGTCATCTTCGTCACCCAGGTTCCGCGCACCGGGCCGCGCCCGAAACTCGACATCCCCGGGACGATCCTGGTCTCGGCCGCACTCTTCGGACTCGTCTACGGTTTCTCCAACGCCGAAGCCGATGGCTGGGACTCGCCGCTGACCTGGGGCATGCTCGCTGGCGCCGTCGTCTTCCTGGTGGCCTTTGTCCTCTGGCAGCGCCGCGCCACGCATCCGCTTCTCCCGTTGGCGATCGTCCTCGACCGCAACCGCGCGGCTGCCTACATCGCGGTATTGATCGCTGGCGCTGGAATGTTCGGCATCTTCCTTTTCGTGACCTACTTCCTGCAGGCTTCGCTCGGCTTCTCGCCGATGCAGACCGGTCTCGCGTTCCTCCCGATGATCGCGATGCTCGTGCTCGCGGCGCAGCTCGGCACCAACATCTTCGTGCCGCGGTTCGGGCCGAAGATCATGGTTCCGGTAGGAATGTCGCTTTCAGCCCTCGGCATGCTCTACCTGACCCACTTGTCGCTCGACAGCGTCTACGTGGTCGACATCCTGCCCGGCCTGATGCTGCTCGGCTTCGCTATGGGAACCACGATGCCCGCGGCGATGCAGACCGCGACTCTCGGAGTCGACCGCGAGTTCGCAGGCGTCGCCTCGGCAATGGTCAACACCAGCCAGCAGGTCGGTGGATCGATCGGCGTCGCTCTTCTCAACACCATCGCCGCGACAGCGGCGACGAGCTTCATCACGAGCAACGGCCCAGCGTCACCGCAGGTGCTCGCCGAAGCTGCGGTGCACAGCTACTCGGTCGTCTACTGGTGGGCCGGCGGGTTCTTCGCCTTCGGCGCCATCCTGACCGGTCTTCTGTTCCGTCGTCGTGGCCACGGCCTGTCGCTCTCTCACGATGCGCCGGCAGCGTCGGTGGGCGAAGACGTCCCGGTTCTCGCCCACTAGCGAGTCTGCCCGAAGGCGAACGCTCAGCGTTCGTCTTCGGGCAAGTATCGCCAGAGCTCGCGCTGGATGAGCAGCGCGAGCTCTTCGATGAGTTCGACATTGACTTCGTCGGCGGTGCGCGGTTGGGAGTCGAAAACGCACAGGGCGCCGACCCGCTGCCCGTTGGGGGCTTCGACCGGATAACCGGAGTAGAAGCGCACCTGCGGCCCGCTGGTCACCCAGGGGTTGTGCGCGAATCGCGGGTCGGCCCTGGCGTCGAGTACCGTGAGGCCGTCGCGCCGCCGGATCGTGTGGTCGCAGAAGGATTCGTCGCGAGGGCTCTCTCCGAGGGGGATGCCCGATTCGGCGATGTGCACGTGACGATCGCGGTCGAGAACGCCGAACAGGGCAGAGTCGGCCTGCAACGCACGCCGGGCCACATCGACGAGGTGTTGGATGCGCTCGTCGCGTTCCCGGCTCGTGAGTCTGAGCGTATCGACCGCCTGCTGACGGAGCGTCTCATCGATGATGTCTTCGTTGTCTGGCAGCGCCGGGTCGCGAGCGACGGCACCCGGAGCCCGAATGGGCAACGCGGAACCGCCCCCTCGAGCGAGCTTCTCGGCGAATGCCGTGGCGATGCTTCGCGCCCAGTAGACGTAGTCGCCCGATTCTCGGTGACGCGCGGCCCGCTTGCCCGCGGGGATGACGAGGGGCACGAAAACGAATCGCTCCCGTTCGCGCACAACTGCGGCGGTCTCTTGGTTCAACCTCTGCGCGTGACGGTTCGCGATCTCGCCGAGGCTCGAGTCGTAGTGCGGAATCGACCGCACCGCCTGGATGCCGGTGATGACTATCGGGGTGCCCACCGCGGCATCCGCTTCGAGTTGATCGAGTAGGGCAGAGAGCTGACGGCGCCAACGGCGTACCGGGGTGAGTTGCAGGGCGTCCTTGATGCTGAAGGCGACAACGACCGCTGCATAGCGCGAGAGCGATGCGGTACGGAGAGTCGCGCTCGCCGTGGACATTGTCATCGGCGCGTGGGCGACGAGGTCGACCTGCACGCCCCGTTGGGTGCGGGCGGCGAGAGCGCGGGCGAGAGACCCGGGAAGCGCGAGGTCGTGGCTGCGTACTCCCCATCCGACTGCGGGTCCGGCACCGATGACCAGCACGGGCAGCTTGTCGACCCCGGAGACCGTCGATTGCGGGGAGTCGGATGGCCGCGGAACCTGCCCGAGGGACTGCTCGCGCGAGAAGGTCCAGACGGTCATGGCGGGTGCCAGCAGCCTGGCGCGGATCGCGTTAGCTGTTTCGCTCGGCGCTCGGGTGGGAGCCACCTCCGGGGCAATGGGTCCCGCTGTTGTCGTATCCATCGGGTCCTTCGCTCGAGTCTCGGGCACTCGAGTCTCGGGTGCGGATAGTGCAACACTCACTTGTGTTCCAATCTACGGGCAGAACGTTCTGTTTGCCCACGCGAAACGTTCCCTAAGTCGCAATTCACCTTGATGACGCCGACCCGACCGGATGCCCGTAGTCTCGATGGATGCGCAGCCTGTACCCCGAAATCACCCCACGTTCCACCGGCATGCTCGACGTCGGAGACGGTCAGCTCGTCTATTGGGAGGAGTCGGGCAACCCCGACGGAAAACCGGTGATCTTCTTGCATGGCGGACCCGGCGGCGGTACGTCACCGCAGCATCGCCGGCTATTCGACCCCGCGCGCTACCGCATCGTTCTCATGGACCAGCGCGGGTGTGGACTCAGCACTCCACACGTGAGTTCTGCGGATGCCGACCTCACCACCAACACGACGTGGAACCTCGTCTCCGACCTCGAGGCTCTTCGCGTGCACCTCAGCATCGACAGCTGGCAGGTGTTCGGCGGCTCCTGGGGCTCGACCCTCGCGCTCGCTTACGCGCAGACTCATCCCGAGCGCGTCACGGAGCTCGTTCTGCGGGGAATCTTCACCCTGCGCAAGGCCGAGCTGGACTGGTTCTACGAAGGGCCGGCATCCAATGTCTACCCGGACTTGTGGGAGGCGTTCGTCGCGCCGGTGCCCGAGGCCGAGCGCACGCCCGGAGGCCTCATCGCCGCGTATTCACGCTTGCTGAACGACCCCGACCCCGCCATTCACGGGCCGGCAGCTGTGGCCTGGGCGACCTGGGAAGCATCCGGGATCACCCTGCTCCCGCAGCCCGAAGTCGTCGCTCGATTCGCCGACCCGACCTATGCACTTGCCTTCGCCCGTATTGAGAACCACTACTTCATGAACAAGGGCTGGTTCGATGAGGGGCAGCTCATTCGTGACGCCGCGAAGGTGGCGCATATCCCCACGGTGATCGTGCAGGGCCGATACGACATGTGTACCCCGGCGACGACCGCGTGGGACCTGCACCGGGCTCTGCCCGAAGCCGACTTCTTCATGATCGACGACGCCGGGCACGCGTTCGACGAGCCGGGCATCCTCGATGCCCTGATCACCGCGACCGACCGGTTCGCGGGCTAGCGAAACTAGTGCGCGGTTGCCGCCGCGACTTCGCCGTTCTTGATTGCCGTGGTGATGGTGCCGGCGTGCGAGATCTTGTCGATCCAGGCGAGAGCCACTGCCGACACGATGAAGGTCAGGTGGATCATGACCTGCCAGAAGACACCGTCGCCGGTGTAGCTGTCGCCCGTCACGTTCTCTGCTTTGGTCAAGCCGAGGTCGCCGACCTCGATGAAGGTCTTGAGCAGGTGGATCGACGAGATGCCGATGATCGCCATCGCGAGCTTGACCTTGAGCACGTTCGCGTTGACGTGTGAGAGCCACTCGGGCTGGTCTGGGTGGCCGTCGATCTTGATCTTCGACACGAAGGTCTCGTAGCCGCCGATGATGACCATGATCAGCAGGTTTGCGATCATGACCACGTCGATGAGGCCGAGCACGGCGAGCATGACACTCGCCTCGGTGACGTCTGCTGAGTGGTTGATCACTTCGTCGCCGAGGTGCCAGAGCTCCTGGGCGAAGACCCACACGTAGATGAGCTGGGCGACGATAAGCCCGATATAGAGCGGGGCCTGCAGCCACCGGCTGAAGAAGATGAGATAGCCGACACCGGAAACCCAGGGCGACTGCTGGCGAAACTGGCGAGGGGCGGGGGTGGGGATCTCAGACATTTGTGTCGATCTTAGGGTGAGATTCCTGAGGATTCGGTTGGTCGCGATCTGTTTGGATTCCCACGCGCGGCGGCAATCGGGGCACAACTGAAGACTCTACGCGTCATTTGTATCAAAAGATACGCCCCTGTAGTGGGGGTCGATTTGCTAGTTACAGCGGCCGATCCGCCCCGTAGGCTGCAGGCACTCACTTGCCCTTGTGAGCGGAATTGTGGACCAGAAACAAGGGATTCGCCATGCGTGACCTATTAATGACGAGAGCCGTCTTCGGCCTCGCGCCTCGCCTCCGAGAAGAGGACGTCGGCGCGACCGCCGTCGAGTACGGCCTCATCCTCGGCCTCATTGTCGTCATGATCATCGCCGCCATCGCCGCGCTCGCGACAATGCTCAGCGGTCAGTACATGGGCGACATCGCACAACTCGGCGGATCGTTCGCGACCGTCACCTAAAGGTCCCCCCGGCCTGAGGAGGGGTTGCGTTCGTGCTGGCGTAACCCCTCTGACCGGGTTGCGGGTTCACCGGTTCCGGTCAGGTTGCGAGGGAATCGTCGCGAGCCGCCAATGGTTGACCGGTAGACTTGCCCACGCGAAGGGGAGTATCCCACCTCGCCGTATTCGTCAGCACGAACCTCTCTGTCGCGGTTCCGGGTACGGCGGCATCGATCGATGCGGGAGAGACTTTCGGGTTTTGTCATACCCTCACACCCCGAACGGACCTCATGGACCTCGAGTTACCTCTCGCCTTTGAAATCACGTCGTATGTCGTGCTGTTGCTCATCATCGTCGCCGACCTCGTGTTGGCGTACCGCCGGCCGCACATTCCGACGACCAAAGAATCGGGCCTGTGGGTCGGGTTCTATGTGGTGCTTGCCCTCATCTTCGCCGGTCTCATGTTCATCTTCGGCGGCAGCGAGCACGCCGGCCAGTTCATCGCCGGGTGGCTGACCGAGTACAGCCTGTCGATCGACAACCTGTTCGTCTTCGTGATCATCATGGCGCGCTTCTCGGTACCTCGTAAGTACCAGCAGGAAGTGCTGATGGTCGGCATCATCCTCGCGCTGATCTTCCGCGGCATCTTCATCATGATCGGTGCTGTAGTCATCGAGCAGTTCAGCTTCGTCTTCTACATCTTCGGTCTGTTCCTTCTCTACACGGCGTTCAACCAGGCGTTCACCAATCACGATGACGAGGAAGAGACCGAGAACAAGCTCATCGGATTCCTGCGCAAGCGCATCGCGATCACCGACGACTTCGACGGCGCCAAGATTCGCACGGTGGTCAACGGCCGCAAGGTGTTCACGCCGATCCTCATCGTCTTCATCGCCATCGGTACGACTGACATCGTCTTCGCGCTCGACTCGATCCCCGCCATCTTCGGCATCACGCAGAGCCCGTTCATCGTCTTCGCGGCGAACATCTTCGCGCTGATGGGTCTTCGCCAGCTGTACTTCCTGCTCGGCGATCTCATCGACAAGCTCGTCTACCTCAAGTTCGGCATCGCGTTCATCCTCGCGTTCATCGGCGTCAAGCTGTTCTTCCACGCCCTGCATGAAAACGAGCTTCCGTTCATCAACGGCGGCCAGCACGTCGAATGGGCTCCGGAGATCCCCACGACCGTCTCGCTCATCGTCATCCTCGCGTCGATGGTCGTGGCCACCGCCGCGAGCCTCATCAAGATCCGGATCGACAACGGTCGTATGCCCACCAAGCCGCCGGTCGGCCCGGTGGACCCGCCGGTCGACGGCATCGCCGGCGACCACGCCGCGACCACCCACGCAACCGACACCGCGCCGGAGCCCACCACCCCGGAGCCCACCACCCCGGCCAAGGACTAGCAGCCCCCGAGGGTTGGTGTATTTCTGCGGGTTACGAGCGCTGTGACCCGCAGAAATGCACCAACCCGAAGGGGTTCGGGGCCGGCGCGCAAGCCCCTCCCCAATCGTGCGGCGGGCGGTAAAATCGACCCATGGTCGAGCGCCCGCGCGAAACGGCCAGCGACGAACAGCTGGCCGCTTCGACAGCGCCGACGGATGCTGTGCCCGCGAGCGCTCCGAAGGACGCGGTCGTCGGATGGCTGACCGACTTCGACTCACCGGCTGTGGGCGTCATCCGCGAACGGCGTCTCGACCACCGGGTGATCCCGCCTGGTGTTGTTCCCCGCACCCGGGTTCCCCTGAGTGCGTTCATCGCTTTCA